>Ga0315900_10002842_pt1 | contig 25849 bp, 17 predicted proteins | sample LakEriMetagenome_FD_203521 | JGI IMG/M metagenome (GOLD analysis project Ga0315900, IMG submission 203521) | Freshwater fungal communities from buoy surface, Lake Erie, Ohio, United States - Buoy 12 MA114 | ecosystem: Environmental > Aquatic > Freshwater > Lake > Lake biofilm | place: USA: Lake...
TCTCTGGTGTGAAGCCAATAAAGTTGAAGTAGAATATGCTGCAGTTATGGTCAAGAATAATATCAACCTACGCTCAAAGGTTCAAGCAGAAGCAGAAGCACTAAACATCATCAAGAAGACCGCTACATTACCAGTATGACGCCGTATGAAGCTTATATAGATTATCTAGCTCTAAAGAGACACTTTACAACCGAGTCATATGACTATCACAAGTATAATGGTAAGGTGGTTGCCAAAAAAGACTCGTTTGAAAAAAGAAAAGATAAATTCTTTTTTGAAAAGATTGCCAGACATAAAGATCCACATAATCTTATTTTATCTGTTATCCTAAACAAGTCTAATGCTTGGGTTCGTGATATATCCTCTGATGAAGGATATAAACTTTATAATGAATGGCTAAAAAAGACGCAAGCTATAACAAGAACTATCGAGAATGATTTATCTCAGTTTCATGATGAGTTTGATTCCAACTTTAAAATAGAAGATAATCAGCATCCATTTATATTAAAACTTTTTCTATCCGAAAAAATAACTTTGGAGACGCTGGTTATATTAACTAATATGGTAGGTTGTCTATCATATTGGGACAAGCATATGTCGTATGACCCGGTGTGGAATGAAGTATATCTTAAGATCAAGAAGTATAGAGGATTTCTACACTACGACAAAGAGAAGATTCGCAAGATTTGTATTGACAAGTTCTCTCTATAGGGTTATAAATACACTTGGGATTACTCCCAAACATACACGACTATACAAATATACAAATATACTATTATATAAGGAATATACAAATGGATTTTTCTGCTCTAAAAAAGACTGCTGGTAAAGGTTCTCTGGAAAAGCTCACACAAGAGCTACAGAAGCTTAATAACCAAGGTGAATCTAAGTCTGATAATCGTTTCTGGTATCCCAATGTGGATAAGGCAGGCAATGGTTATGCAGTGATTCGTTTCCTTCCTGCTCCACCAAATGAGGATGTTCCATTCGTGCGAGTCTTTGAACATGGTTTCAAGGGTCCGACCGGTCTATGGTACATCGAGAACTCTCTGACCACTATTGGTCAAACCGATCCAGTTGGTGAACTAAACTCCAAGCTATGGAACTCCACTACAGATGATGAGTCTCCTGCTCGTAAACAAGCACGTGCTCAGAAGCGTAAGCTAACGTTTATTGCTAACATCTATATTGTGACCGATCAAAATAATCCAGAAAATAATGGGACTGTCCGACTATTCAAGTTTGGTAAAAAGATCTTTGATAAGCTAAATGAGGCTATGAATCCTCAGTTTGCCGATGAAGATCCAGTCAATCCATTCTGTCTCTGGACTGGTGCTGCATTCAAGCTCAAGATTCGTAATGTTGAGGGTTACCGCAACTATGATAAGTCTGAGTTTGCTTCTGCTGGACCTCTATTTGATGATGATTCCAAGATGGAGACCATTTGGAAGCAAGAACATTCACTACAGACTTTCCTTGATCCAAGTAACTTCAAGTCCTATGAGGAACTTTCAAAGCGACTAGCAGTTGTTCTTGGCACTGACAAGCCTTCTGCAAATCGTTCTCCTATCAAGAAGGATGAGGATCAAGATCTACCATGGTCTGAACCAAAGCAGGAACGTGAAGTTCAAGAAAAGACTCTTCCATCTAAGACTGCGGCTGAAGAGGATGATGAGGATATTGAGTTCTTCAAATCACTTGCTAAGGACTAAAACTAAAAGGAGGGGAAATCCCCTCCTTTTTTTATGCCGCCATAAGACCAAATAGTTCTCTATATCTAGTTGCCGCATCGGCAGGTTCCACATTACCTGGATCAGATGTACTTGAAGAATAACTTGTATCCCCAGCACCTGCATTTGGTGTAGAAGGAGTTTCAGGTGATATAGGTGGTGCACTTTCAGCAGGTGTTCTCTTAGCAACTTCATTACCAACAGACGCCGTTAATGCAGCTGCACCAGAAGAAGGTGCACCTGGTGTCATTGTTGCAGCAGGACCAGAAGCACCAGCGCCACCAGTTGCAGTTGTTTGTTCACCTTGCATTGGTGTTGCTACACCACCCTCAGCATCAGATTCACCAGATGGACCAGTAGCTGTAGTCACACTTTCACTTTTTACTTGAGTTGCTTGTACTTCTTGTGGTGTGGCAGTTTCCTCAACATGTGGAGTAGCCGTCCCACCTTTCTTTTGAATATGGACTGGATCATTGGGAAATGGTCGATTTAGACCATATTTAGCAAATAGACCCATAGAATCCATTGCATCTGCATCGGCTCTTGAAATATCAATGGCAGTAGCCGTTGGCGAAGAACCACCATGGGATGATCTAGTTCGACCACCCGGAACTTTAAATGTTTGACCACGATAGTTGATTGTAGTTTCTCTATCTGGTTTAGCTGGCATATATATGCCAGGTTCACGGAATACATTTGCACGAACCCAAAGTTCTGCTTGTTTTTCATCATCTCTAAAACCAGATGTAATAGTAACTGGTTTACCATATTCTTTGGCTGCAGCATAGAATCTACCAAGAAGATCTTTATCAATCTTATCAACATTTGCTGTTGATGCCACTCTAACATTTTCTGGTTTTTCAGACGTAGGTTTACCACCCTCAGCTGAATCAATCTTATCCGCTGTAGGTGCTGGACCAGGACCAGAAACATTGGGTGAAGCCGATGGTGCTTGTTGAACAGATGTAATAGTATTCATGAAGGATGGTCGATTAGAAGATGCTAAATCATCCTTAGCAGTCTCTGGTATATAAGTAGCATCCGTCATAGTTGTCTGTGCTGCTGATGCCACCTGATATGAACCATCTTCCATTGAAGATCTTCTTTGACCAGGTGCAGATGATCTAGAACCAGAAATAGATTCAAATCGTTGTCTTAATACATCTCTTGAATCTGTATCAGTTGCTGTAAACTGTTTTTCTAGTCTTTCGATAGCTGCACTGGCAGTTTCATAATCTTTTTCCTGAAGCATTCGTGTGATATTCTCCAGACGAGTTATTGTCTTTTCATCTGGATTTTCTATTTTTCTACTCAGAACTTTAAGTCTATCAATAAGTTTTGGTAATATATCTTCTGATTGTGCTTGTGGTGTCTGTGGTATAATAGGTGGTGGCGCTTGTACTTGATCTATTGTATCACTTTTACTTTGAATAATCTTACGGACTTCTTCTACAGCTTGTGTTTCAAGTTCTGCTTGTTCAGAAGCCAATAGTTTTCGACCTAGAATAGATTCTTCTTCTGTTAACTTTTCTGTATATTTTTGTTCTTTTAGTGTTTTAAACTCATTTGAAGTTTCATCAACTTGTGTTCTGGATGCTCTACGCTCAAATGCAGAGGAAATCTGTGAGGTAACAGATTGATCTCTTTGTACTTCTTCTTGTCTTTGTTGTCTATCAGTGGGTGTAAGTTCAACTCTAGTTACTTCTGGTTTGTATCCAGATTCTTTTTGTGCTCTTTGTTCTGCAGTAGCTACAGCTTCAGCTTGAGCACCACCACCAGCACCAGGTTGAACTTGTGCTAGTTCTTCTGCTTTATATTTTTCTAATAGCTGTTGATAATTTGATTCTGGTGTAGTATATACAGAAGTAGAAGCGGCTTGAACTCTCTGTAATTCAGGATTAATAAGTTCAGCACCACGTTCAGATCCTGGTTCACGTTGTGTTTCAGTATTTCTTTCACCAGAAGAACCAGCTTTAAATTGTTGTTCTAAATTCTTTAATGATTCATTAAATTGTTTTAGATTTTCTTTATCTACTTTATTTCTATCTTCAATTTCAGCTAATTTTTCCTGTTTAGTAATTCTGGTACCGTTATTAGCAATTCTTCTATAATCGGCTAACATAGATACAGTAGTAACAAATTCTTCATTTACATTATTATGAAGATCTATTCTATTTTTGTTTATAGTTTCATAAGCATTTAATTGATTTTGAAGTCTAGAAGTATTATAATTTTGTTGTAATCTATTAAATTGTTCTAATTGTCTTTTTAATGGGATTATTTTCTTATTAATTTCATCAGAAAATTTACTATTCTCATTTAATTTCTCTAACAGATTTTTATATGCTTTTATATTTTCATCGGTTTGTTTTAATACATTTTTAGGGTCTGATGTGGATCTACGACCTGCAGAAACTGCAGGTGCTTGAGCAGCAAATTGTTCTTCCTGTTGAGCTGAATATAATTCTTCCCTTGCAGAAATTCTTTGTCTTTCCCGTATCCTATTTGATTCATCTAAAGTTTGTTGTCCATCTTTAAATGAGTCTAATATACTTACAGGCGCAGAAACAGATTTTGTTTGTTCAATAAATTGATCTTCTTTTTGGGCAGAATATAATTCTTGTCTAATAGAATCACGTTGCCTTGCTCTTACATCACTTGATCCTTGTAGAGTTCTTTGCCCTTGTTCAAATATATTTGGTCCTGGAACCTCAGGTGCTTGTGCAGCAAATTGTTCTTCCTGTTGAGCCGAATATGATTCCTGTCTCATAGAATCACGTTGCCTTGCTCTTACAGCAGAAGATTCTTGTAGAATTCTTTGTCCTTCAGAAAAAATATCATTAGTAGCTACATGTTCTGCAGTTATTGGTGATACTGGTTCTGCAGGTATTGGTGATACTTCTTGTGGTATTGAAGGTGCTGGAGGTGTTACAGGGTCCGCCAATAACTTTTCAAGATCAGCCATAGTATCTTGTTGTTCTGATCCACGGCGTTCTGGTGTTGCAATTATTTGCGAACTTGATGTTGTAGGCTCTACAGGTATTTGCTGTGCTACAGGTGTTCCTGATTGTGCTGCTGGTTGATTTACATTGAAAAAGTTACCAACAGAACTTGCAAGTGCACCTAAACCAGAAACAACTTCATTACCTTCTCTACCGATATTTCTTTGCATAATAGAAGAAGCACTTTGTGCTTCTTGTGGTATTCTATTAGGTTCTGCAGGTATTGGTGATACTTCTTGTGGTATTGGTAGGGCTGTTATTCCAGATACAGCAGGTGCTACTGTTTCAGTAGGTATCGGTGATACTTCTTGTGGTATTGGTGAAACTTGAGTGGATGTTATTGATGGTCGATTTACGCCACTAAAAAAGTTTTCAGCATTATTTGCAAGCGATTCTAGACCAGATACAACGCCAGAACCTTCTGATCTAAGTCTTCTTTGCATATCAGAAACAGCGCTTTGAGCTTCTATCGGTAAATCTGATTCTACTGGTGCTATTTGAGCTTGTGGTGTAGCGGGTATTGGTGATACTTGTGAAGTAACTGATGCTGCAGGTGTTGCAATTATTTGTGCTACAGGTACTGCTGGAACTTGAGGTTCTGTTTGTGCTACAGGTACTGCTGGAACTTGTGGTGTTACTTGTGCTACAGGTACTGCTGGAACTTGTGGTGTTACTTGTGCTACAGGACTTGAAATTTGCTGAGGTTTTTCAGAATTATATTTTTCCATTACCCAGATTGGGTAACGATTACCCATTCTTGTAGAAGTTTCTATAGCAGTTATTTGTTCTTGAGTTAACGGTGCTTCTCTGGAAACAGGTTGATTTGCTATAGTGATAGTTTGTGCTGTTTCTTCGACTTTTTCTATTTCTGTTTCAGTATTAGTTTCAGTTTCTGTTTCATTTGTTTCTTTATCAAAAAAACTAGAAACTAAACTCATACCGCCAGCAACAGCACCTGCTGCTGTACCACCTAGTAATAACTTTTTAAGTAAGTCACCACCAAAACCTTTTAGAGATTGTAAATTACCAAGTTTATTATCTGCTTTATTTTCATTATCAGCTTCGACTTTTAGTTCTTTAAAAATATCTTTAAGTAATCTATTTGTAAGTTCCTGACTATCAGTCAGGACTCTCAACGAAGAGTTTATATCATTGATTTTATCATATTGTTTTTGTGTGGAATCTAAAGACTTAGTTTTTTGTTTACTTTCATCTGAATCTTTCTTTTGTAGAAAGACTATTATCTTATTTACTGTCTCTGGTAGACTAGCTAGTTGCTTCTGGAGACCAGCTTCTTGTCTAGAAGAATATAGTTCTTTTCTGAGTGGTACTTCTGGTAATGCCATGTTTAACTCTGCAACTGTCTAAGTCTAATATTTATTGGGATTTCACCCATTCCTGTAGCAGCCATAGGCATTTGCATACCTTGTGGTCCTGTACTTGGTGCTGGTGCTGTAGTACTTTGAAGTGCTTGACCAGAACTACGCATTTGTGCTTGATCTGCGGCTTCCATTGAAGTTCCACCAGCACTTAAAGATGGTCCTGTTGATGGTCTAGATGGTTGTAATGAAGCACTAACAGAACCACCGTATTTTGCAAGTCTAGCATCTAGATCTGCAATAGTTATTTTACCATCACGGTCTACATCCAAACCTTTATTTGATTCATAGTAATTTTCACCTGCTTGTGTAAGTACTTCTCTATTAGCTCTCCCTGGAAGAAATACATAGGCATAAAGTCTACCAGCAGATGAACCTGGTTGTACTCTAACACTTTTAAAATATTTTTCAACATAAGGTAGCTGTTGAATTGCAGTCATTTTTCTTATTTCTTCAACAGTAGTACCAAGTGATTTAGCAGTATTGGGCATGAATTGAATTAAACCAGAAGCACCAGTAACTGGATTAACTGCTTGTGGATTTAGACTGGATTCTGATTTCATAATAGCTATCAAATTTGAGGCATCTATACCTAAATTTGAAGCCACTTTACCTATTTCAGTCATAAAATCGCCAGAGGGTTGTGCACCACCTTGTGGATTTACTGGTGTTGCTTGTGGAGTTTGTCCTGTAGCAGTAGAACCAAAAATATTGCTAGCTGAAGGACTAGATGTACCACCAGAAAGTATGCTACCAAATGCGCCAAGATTTTGTGGTTGCATCATAGCACCCATTACGGCTGCACCACCAACTGTTCCTAGAGTACCGGCAGCTATTCTATTTGCACCACCTGTGCTGCCACCAACCGCTGCAGTTGCAGCACTAGCACCCATAAACCCTGCAGCCAATCCAGCCATTTTAGAGAATCCTGAAGAGAACTTGGAACTGACTGGTGCTTGTGCTACTTGTGCTTGCATTTGTTGTATGTTTTGAATTGCTTGTGCTTGTGGTGTTGCAGTTGGTGTTTCTGGTTTTTCTTGTTCTATATCTTTACTTTGTTCTGTTTGCTTTGTAACATCTTTTTTAAATCCTAGTAAGGACATAGCATCATTTAATGTTTCATAAAGTTTATTTTGTTCTTTTACTTCAGATTTAAGTTTCTCAACCGTATTAGTTGCTTTAGTGATTTGTCCACCATTTATATCATTTACAGTTTCATTGATAACTTTTGTTGTTATTTTTGTAGGATTAATTATTTTTTCACCTGCCGCACTTACATCAGATGCAAGTTTTACTACAGGCTCGGATGTTATAGGTTTAGCATCTGAAGTTGCAGTTGTTTCTTGTTTAATATCAATAGATGTTCCAAAAATATCTGTTGAAATGGCTTTTGAATCTTTGGTATCTACAGTATTTGATAATTTAGTTATATCAGCTGAAGCCTTTGTATATTCACCTTTATCTATTAATTTTCTGATAACTTCTGCACGTTTAGTAGTTTCTTCATCTTTTCTATCAGCAACAGCTGTTTCCAATAAAAGTCTTAGGTCTGCAGCTTCATCACTTGTATTTGTTTTTATCTTTTGAGTTGTAGTTGTTTGTTGTGCTGATGCTTTTGATGCTTCAATAGTTTTTGTTTCAGGTGTTATTCTTGTGACTTCAGTTGTTTGTTGTGTTGATGCTTTTGGTGTTTCTGCTACATCATTGATATTTTTACTACTTTTACCAGTCAATAATCTCTCAAGATCATCCATTTCTTTTTGATTTGAAATTTTGGTATTATCTGCATCATCTGCTTTTTTAGTTGTAGGTTTACTTTCTGTTTCTTCAGATGCTACAGGTATTGCATCTGTCATAGTAGTTTGTGCTGATGCTACTTGATATGACCCATCAGTTATTGAGGATTGTCTTTGTCTTTGAGCATCTGGCGCTGTTTGTGGTCTATTCTGTCTTTCTCTAAATGCTTCAGATAAAGGTTTTTCTTGTGTGCTACTGACTTGTTTTTCCATTCTTTCAATAGCTGCAGATGCTTCACTTAGTTCATTATTCTGAATCATTCTAGTAATATTTTCTAGACGATTGACAGTCTTTTCATCTTTATCAGTTATTTTAGAACTTACAGTTTTTAGTCTATCAATCAGTTTATTTCTGTCTATAGATTCAGACTGTGGTGTTGGTTGTACTTGTGGACTTTGTGGTGGTGTTGCTGGTGCTACAGGTGCTGCTGGTGTTGCTGGGACTTGTGCTACAGGTGCTGCTTGTACTTGTGGTGCTGGAGTAGCATCTGGCTTATCTTGTGTAGTTTCTTTTTTCCTGTATGCTTTTGCAAATGCTTCTTTATTTTCTTGTATCAATCCTTCAAGTATATTTTTAGCGCCTCTAGCCTTTACATTACTTTTAAGGTCTACTTGTTCTTTATCTGATATTATTTCTAATACTTTAACTACTTTAGGATCTAAAGATGAAACAAATTCTTTATCCTGCAACATAGATCTGATATCTTCTTGATCTTTTGTAGTCATTGCTCTAGGTGATGGTGGTTTTGGTGGTGTATCGCCCATAAGTTCAGAAGCTACTGTTTCTCCAATCCATGAACCTATAGCAGAACCAGCAAATGTACCTGCTACACCACCTAATACACCAAAAACTACTGATCCAACACCCAATAAAGGTGCACCAAGAACTGCACCGATTGATCCAAGGACTGCTCCACCAGCAGTTCCACCTAGGAATGAACCAATGGTAGATCCATATCGTTGCTTATATTGTTCTTTATTGATTTCACCTATGGTATATTCATGTTCTATTTGATCTAGATCCGTCATTAATGACAGACCTTCAATAACAGTCAGAACAGCACCACCAAGTTTTAAACCACTTAGTTTTTTAGCAGCTTGTCCAGTTACTTTTGTTGCATCTTTTCCTGGTATCTTTGGTTGTTCAATTTTAGTAACATCAGGTTTAGCTACTGGTTTTGGTGCTTCAGGTGCTACTGGTGCTGGTGCTACTGGTTTTGGTGCTTCAGGTGCTACTGGTGCTGGTGCTACTGGTTTTGGTGCTTCAGGTGCTACTGGTGCTGGTGCTACTGGTTTTGGTGCTTCAGGTGTTACAGGTTTTGGTGCTTCAGGTGCTACTGGTTTTGTTGTAGTAACATCAGGTTTAGTTACTGGTTTTGTTGGATCTTTAATGAACCTACCAGTTTCTATATCTCTATATCTTGGTTTACCACTTTTATCAAATTCAGTTTTATATGTTTTCTTTGCTTCAGGTTCTGGAGTTACTGGTGTTCTATTAACTTCAGGGACTGTAGGTCTAGCAGGAGTTACTGGTGGTTTAGTAACTGAAGTAGCAGGAGGAGTAATAGTTGGTGCTGTAGGCCTTTGAAATGGTCTTGTCAACTTTCTTATCATACGTTGGCGACGCATTTGTCTTAGACGTTGACGTGCTTTCTTTTCACGTTCACTACTATATCTTCTTTGTTTTTTACTTTTTCTACCACCATCATAATCTAGTAAATCTAGTAAACTACCAAGAATAGAACCATCACCTGTGGCATCACTTTCTTTTTTACTTCTAGTTCTAAGAAGTTTTAGAATGTCCTCAAGTGTTTTATTTTGCTCTTCAAGGTGTTTTGTGGAAAGACTAATAATACGAGATGTAGTTTCTAGAGCCTCAGCAGTTTCTTCCTGAACCGTTCTTATTGTAATATCAGTTGTTCTATCCGCTGGTGTTCTAGAATATGAAACAAACTTATCCAGAATACCAGAAATATTTTTAAGTGTCTTTTTATCAGTATTATCGGCTGCAAGTTGCCTTAAAGAAGCTTTAGGCTCAGCAGCCAAAACCTCCGATGCTTTACCTCTGATCTTAGGTAGTTCGGGAACTTTACGGAGAGTTTTGGCTGCTGTATCTGACATTATCTATAACTATTATTTTGATTGGATGTTATTTTCTCTTGACCTCTAGACCAAGCAGCCACACCTAAAATAGCACCAAATGCCATGTGGATGAGACCACCATTGCTTAATGTGAGACTTACCCACACAGTTGATGCTGCATTAAAACCAAATAACTTAGCAACTACAGGTAAAAATATTGTAATCAATGGAAAGATAATAAAATCAAAAGCACAGATGACCATATAGAGCCAACCCATAGCTGGTCTCCAATATGCCCTTACCCAATGTTCATCCTGTTTTTTAATATTTGCTTCTGCAATAAGTTTTTCAACTTCTGCTTGAGATACATTTTTTTGTTGACTTGTACTCTGAGTATTGGTATAATGGCCTTGAGGCAAAAAGGATGAATTAGAGTATTGGTTATCTGGTTCTAATCTAGATCCTACTGGTTCATCATCCTCTGGGGTTGGTCTAGCTGGCATTGTTCCGATTCCTTTGTTCTTCAAGTTCCTTCAGGAATTGCAGGAGCATCTCAACAAAGAAATCACGTTCAAATGGTATTAGGTTTTCAATATCTGCAACAGAATATTTATGATGCTGCACCAAAGCAAACATAGAGATATAGTAGTTCTCTAGTGTATTATGGTTCAGCCCAATGTAAAAAAATCCGATAGACTTGTTAGTTCAATTGTTCTGGGTTTACCATTGGCATTTGTGTATTCCATTTTGTAATAAAGCTTTGGAATATTATTCATGAAGTTCTGAATCTTTTCAAATGTCTTGATACCACAGTCATCAAGGAATGCTTCTAGTTCTTCCTTGGTGTAGTCAGATGGATTGAATAGATCATCGCCAGAGTAAATAGTATCAATACAACGAAGGATTAGTTCATAGTAGGCTTGGTCACCAGACTTGAAATAATCCTTATCATCAAAGAGTGATGCTGGTGGATATTTCATCTTGATACCCATATCATCGGTAACCTTGATGACTTTGTCTACGTTTTCAGGGAACTGAACATTTACATTCTTTAGATCAATCTCAAAATCATAGACCTTTTGATCGTCATTATCTCTATAGGAAACTCTTACCACATTCTCTACGGAAATAGCTCTTAGTTGTAGGAATAGATATTCAAGATCAAACATTGTGAGCTTGTCAACGTCAAATGAATCTGATATAGCGCAGTTGTTTACAACTTGCTTAATGGCTCTGAGGATATCAGATGGTTCCTCAGAGCTCTTTGCCATGAGAAGAATCTTTTCTTCTTTAACTAGAAATGGTCTGAACTTTTCTAGCTTATCTGTTGATGGCACTTTTACTTCAAAAATAGGATGGGAAATCTTAGGTAGCATAACAAAACTCCATTATTAACTTGGTACGTAATTAAAAGCTTGAGGGTTCAAAAGAGGGAATCTAATATCAGTAAATGCAAAATTTACATTTAAACGCATAAGATTATTTGTTTCGCCCCAACCGAGTGCAGAGGCACTTACTTGACTAGGAAAAGCATCGGTGAGTTCTATTATATTTGAAATAGATCCTTCACCTTGATCTGTAAATACTTTTATTTCGATGAGTGAAGAATAATTTTCTTTATATTCAGCTAGATAGATACCCCGACGATTATAAACTACAGGATTAATATGTTGAAATATAGCATTTGTCCAAAGTGTAAAAAACTTATGCATATCACTAGCTTCAGTTTCCAAAAAAGATATGCTTATCGTTTCAGGGTATTGAATATTTGTTGGAAATCTTTGTCTTGGTCCAATACCATATCTATTTACATCTAGAAGATTTAAATTTATATCAGGTATATTTACATTCTCTGCTCTAAATGGCATAATATCAAATACTTCTTTATAGTCACCAGTTGCAAAGAATCTTGGTGGTGATATAATAACTTCATATCTATTATTTTTTATAGTTCCGTACTTGTTTAGATGTGCGGAAAACTTGGATATATCGAATGCCATTACTTTAAGTTCTCTCTGACTGATTTCCAGACTAGTTCTTTGGATTGTTTCTTAAATCTCTCAGTCGGAAGCATGAGAGCAATATCCCAGTTTGATGGTTCCACATAAAGGAAACTACCTGAAACATAATCTAGTAGATAATGCTTGACACATGGCTTGAAATAATTAAACTTAGCATATCCATTTAATAGCTCATATGATATCTTTAACTTAGTAGTGGAATCATATTTCTTATTATTTATGGTTTCATAGAGGCGATTCATGAGGATTGCACGAAGTACTGGTGGTAGATAATGTAGATTGATTCCTAGAAATCCATTACTTTTCATACCGATTGGGAATATAAGTGGAAAGATATCGTAGTGTGGTAGAGTCTCTTTGTGTTTTGGATTATATGAAAACATGTACATAGATCCAATAGACTCTTCATCCATTTTATTCACTAGATTCTTTTTGTCATTCATCAGTCGTCTAGTATTGACGGATGAAACTTCCTGTGCGGCATTACGGAACCAAGTACGAGCATCTCTCTGGCGGATTGATGCATCAATACCTTCAAACTTACCCTTTTGTGCAATCTGTTGAAAAATATAAGCCGTCATTTTCTAGTACCAAATATTTCTTCTTCGGTCATAATCATAAACCTCCAACCTCGGTCAGCACAATATTCTCTTGCTGCATCCCATTTAGCCTTATTGACACCCCATGTAAATACTTCATTTAAATATTTTTTGGTTACCTTAGGTTGTTTTTTTGGTTCTTGAGTCTGAATCTTTGGTTTGACTTCAATCATGACTGTCTCGGTCTTACCTTCTTTATTTATTATTTGTATCACAAAATCGACAAAATATCTATGCATTCTATTATCAACTGGTGATCTATATGGTATTATTTTCTCTTCGGATGACCACCAGAGCACTTCCCTTGTAGTGTCAAAATGACTCATAAGTCTTAGTTCCCAAGAGCTTCTATAGACTATCTGAGTTGGATCGCCTTTGTATTTTTGTGGGTTGATGGGTTTGAAGAACCCTTGTTTGTATTTTGCCATTCCTCAAAACTCATATAAATATATATTGAGTTATATTTATCAAGGAATAAATGGATGGCATTAGGGCCTATTGCAAGATCAGCTGTAAGAGGTATAGCTAATAATATAGTAAGAGATACCGTTCGTGGTGCTGTGGCTTTAGCATTTGAAGGAGCCGTTGGTGGTACTGCAGTTCTAGGTGCTCGAGCACTTGCAGAATTACCTGGAAGAACTGCACGTGCTGGTTTATTTCAAGATAGTCTTAGATTTCCACTTGATTTACTTGGTGAAGATTCTGACTATAATCCATATTTTATGTCAATGAGATTTGTAAAGTATGAAAAAAGAGCCATTTCAAATAGAAAAGACATTTTGACACAAGGTAGTATATATCTCCCAATACCAAATCAATTAAATGATACAACAACATTAAATTACGATCAAGCGGCGTTGGGCTCTATGTTAGGTGCTTTTACTGAAGCAGCTACAGGCACGCAAAATCGTGGTGGTACAATAGCGGAAGGTATTGCAGTTGAAGGTCTCCAAAGAGCAATTGGTTCTGTTCCTAATGGTGAAAATATTTTAAATGCCGTAAGTGCAATTTCTGGATTGGCTATTAATCCATTTTTGACTGTGGTATTTAAAAATCCATCATTTAAAAGTCATAGTTTTTCCTGGAAGTTTATGCCAAAAAATCAACAGGAATCTTTACAACTAACCAATATTATTAATACTATAAAATATCATATGTTACCTGGTTTGCTTACATCTTCTGGTGTAATATTTGAGTATCCAGAAATGGTATTACTAAAACTATATCCAACAGATGAACATCTATATAAATTTAAGCCATGCATAATCAAAAGTGTAAACGTGAATTTTGCACCTGGTGGTGGACCTTCATTTTTTAGATCTATTCCAGGTGCACCTACTGCGGTTGAAATGCGAATGGAACTACAAGAGATTGAATATTTTACCAAACTTGATTTTATTGATTTGAGAGATTATAACACTGGACTTCCTGGTTTACCAGTTACTTTAGAACAATTTATTGGCATATTACCGGGAGTTCCTGGGCTAATAGGTCAAGCTTTACAATAATGGGATAGAGTAATGCCAGAAAGATATTTTGAAAAATTTAAGTTAATCGACTATGCTAATACAGTTGCCGTCAATCTTACTCAAAGATCGGTGGTGTTAAATAGCGTCTATTCTAATCCAAATCTATATTATCTTTATGATATAAAACCATATGAACGTCCAGATGTGATTGCCGATGAGTATTATCAAGATCAATACATGTCTTGGATTCTATATCTTACAAATAAGATGGTCGATCCATATTATGACTGGAATCTAGATCAAAATACATTTGATGCTTTTATAGTAAAGAAATATGGTTCATATGAAAACTCTGTAAGCAAAATAAAATATTTCCGTAACAACTGGTACACACAACCAGATGCCATTTCAGTCTCTCAGTATAATACTATCGTAAGCGCCAATGGTTCTCTGGCTAGATACTACACTCCAACTTATTTGGACGAAACCAAAAATACAGTACCAAACGGTTATGTACGAAAAAGAGAGGATTGGCAATATAATACCAATAGAGTTGCCTCATATGCAGTTGCTAATGGATTGGCATTTGTTTCAGACGAGATTGTAAATGTTACATTTGATGCTAATAATACTGGTCGTGGTCAGGTAAGTTTTTCAAATAGCAGCACCGTAATACTTCAGCATCTATTTGACACCACAACTACTGGTACAATTACAGGATCCAGTTATCTATACGGTAGGGAAAGTAAAGCAAACACCGTCTTTACTGCTGTAACTTCATTGGCAAATAATATACCATCATCCGAAACTACCTATTGGGATGCAGTAACATATTTTCAATATGAAACAGAAATCAACGAAAGAAACAAAAGCATACAAGTTCTTGACAAAAGATATTCTACACAAATCTCTAAAGAACTAAAGAGGCTTATGAAATAATGGCAAGTTATCAATCTGGTGACATTACACTTGAGAATATTTCTATAGTATCAGATAGAGCAAATCTAGATATATCCAAAATTTTTCTTAGTGCTTCTATCTATGAGAGTATTTTTACACCAGGTACCGTGTGTGATATTGTTGTTCTTGATACCGAAGATTTACTAGGTACATTCAAGATTGTCGGTGATGAAATGGTGTATTTTAGTTATACCATTCCTGGTACCGTGCGTGGTGATTTTGTCTTTGCGTTGAATGAATTAGCCGAATTAGAGTTTGTCGGTGCTCAGAAAGGTAAGAAATATACACTGAAGTGTGTTTCAGAAGAAGCACGCTATGGTAAAAAAGAATTCATGCGTAGTTATAATGAGTTATGTTCAGAAGTCATTGATGATATACATAAGAACTATTTAAAAAGTGAAAAGCCCTTGGTGATTGAAGCGACTAAAGGATCACAAAAGATTTTAGTTGATAACAAACCGGTATATGAAGCTATTAATCTGGTACGTAAACGTGCAGTCTCGGCTGAAAATAAGACTTCGATCTATGTTTATTTTGAAAATAGACAGAATGAACAACAGACTTTCAACTTTGTTTCGATTGAGGGTTTGTTTCAAGGATCCTCTGTAAAAAAGTTTCAACAATCAGCACTGAATATTGACTATGCAGCACGTGAAGATGATAATATTTTAGCCTATAAAATCCCAAATCAGTTCAAATCATTAGAGAATATTGAGTATGGTGGTCCTAGAAGAATCACTACATTTAATTTTGCTACATGGGATTTCTCTAGAGAAGTTATTAAAACAGATCCAAATGCATATAAAGATGGTGGTTCAGGATCAAATATTACTTCATCATTTCAAAATAAATATCATGATGAAAAGACTGCAAAGCAATCATTCATCCCACTAGATTATGCTCAGAGACCAGTCACCAATATTCCTGAAGCAACACCAGATACACAGGCTTATCTAGCGGCACTCATGCAGAATGCCATGAGAATTAAGGTTCCTGGTGATACATTATTGACTGCAGGTCAAGTCATTACATGCGAGATCCCAAATAAAAAAGGGCTTACTGGTCCAACTGATGAAGATCCATTAATGACTGGTAAGTTTCTCATTTCTAGAATACACCATAAGATCGGTGAGTTTGGTGAAAGACCTAGATATACATGCATAATAGAATGTATTAAAGGTGCTTATGAGGAGACTATTTAAGATATGACAGAAAGAGCATTAGGAGATACCTCTGGTTGGTGGGTAGGTATAGTTGTAAACGTAATGGACCCTTACCAATCAGGTCGGGTTCAAGTACGAGTATTTGGCCGACACGATGATACAACGGCTATTCCAGATGAAGATCTACCATGGGCGCAAGTCACTCAACCTGTAAGTTCAGCTGCATTAGGTAGAATGGGATCAGCGCCTGTAGGTCTAGTAAAGGGGTCTCGTGTTATCGGAATGTGGGCAGATAGGGATAGACAACTTCCTATCATTACAGGCGTAGTTGGTAAAGCAGGTGATGTAAAATCCGGATCAACAGTCGGTGGTGCACCGGAAATTGATCCTGCATTTGGATCTATTCCAGGTGCTAGTCAAGCCTCTGCTACAAATCCATATACGGCTCTCAATCCAAATAGAGTTTCTATCACTCAAATTGATGGCGGTGAAGTCAATATTGATAGTATTAAACGTGATGAAGGTGTAGTACTTACCAAAGAAGTAGAACAAGGTATGTCATATGCTGATGTTCCTACTATAGCATCATCCGATAAAACAGATGATTCTGATGTGTTACAAATGTTCAGAAAAGTTGATCCAAGAAGTAGAATATCTGCTCTTCCTTGCTTACCATTCAATGCATTACAGATTAATATTCAACTGAATCTTACAAGTCTTATCAATGGTATTGTAGGTATTGTTGCAAATGCCATTCGTAATGCCATACTAGAACTTGCGCAAAGGTTTGGCATTGCAAAAATTTTAAAAGCTTTAAATGAAGTTGCTAATACTATACAGAGTGTTAGAAATCTTATTAATGCATTGGCAAGTGTGCAAATCTGCGGAATCAGTCCACTAAATAATGGTACTGCTGCCGCTGCTGATTTGGCACTAGCACAAGCAGTGACCAGTGTTAATAGTATCACACGCTATACTTCTGGGGCTCTAAACTACGTTGCTGGATCTAGACTTGATGCTGATATTCGTGGATTAATTAGTGCACCTTTGGCTAGAGTACCAGGTATTTCATTTTCACCTGCTTCTGGTGTTCAGGTAGAACCACCAGAAGCATATGTTCAAGAATATTATTCATATGATACGGATCCATATCCAGGTTATATTCGTTGGGTTGATCCTGCAGGTGTAGGTGATCCTATCTTTACACTTCGTAACGGTCAACCAAATTATGGTTCACCACAACAACACACTCAGTTTGCTACACAGACTGCAGTAAGTGCATCACTTGGTGGTCTAGTTACTGGATCTATTTCTGGTCCAGGGTTACTTAGTGCTATAAGAGGTGTAACAACTTTTGCTTCTGCTTTTGGTGCTAAAAGTGTTCTTGGTAATGGTTTTAGTCCTGCTTCACTTATCAATCTTGCTGCATCCATTATTCCACCTTTAGCGGCTGCAGTCCAATCGGTATTTGTCCCAAAAATTTCTGCTTCAGTTTCAGTAGCAAATAATATTACTTCTTCAACACTACAAAATGATTTTTTAAAAAACCAAGCATTCCGTGCTAGACGAGCGCAGTTGCTTGCAGTTGGAGTTTCATAATGTCGGATAATCCTGAAAATAGAAGAAAAACAGAATCAACTTTTGCAACTGATTATCCTTATAATCAAGCAACTGTTACACGTTCTGGACATGAAATTCATATTAATGATGCACCAGGAAAAGAAAGTCTGAAAGTTGCCCACACTCAAGGTACTTACGTAGAAATTGAAAGTGATGGTGCATGGCGTCAAGTAGTCCAAGCCAAAGCAAACTATTATCATAAGGACGGTGTTACCTTTACGTCCGATGGTCATGTGGATCATAAGATCAAAGGTAACTATTCACTAAATGCCGATATCTCCATGTATGCTGCAACCAAAGGTGATTATATTTTAGGACTTGGTGCAAACTATCAACTTGGTATCGGTGGTGATTATATTCAAAGAGTCATGGGACTTAAAGATGAAACCGTGACAGGTGATGTAACTAGAGAATATCAAGGTAGTGAATATAATTCTATACAGGGTAGCAAATTTACTGTTGTAAAAGCAAATAGAGTAGACACAATTGAATCTGATTGGCAAGTGGCTTCTGCTGGTAATATTGATATTAATTGTGATGGTAATTATCAGATAAGATGTAAAGATTATTTTGTAAAGTGTAATGACTTTACGGTAAATGCTGCAGGTAATTTTACAGTAGAAGCTCAAGGTTTAATTACATTAAAATCTGGTAGTGGAAGTAAGATAGTTATTGATTCTGGTGGTGAAATTACAATTGAAGCTTCTGGTGCTAATGTTCTTATTAATGGTACACAAGTTCGTATTAACGACTAGTAAGGAAAGAATATGTCAACGAGAGCCGATAACTATACTCAGACACAAAAGACTCCGGATCTATTTTCGGATTTTCTCGTTGATCTGACACCGCATCCTATTACCAAAGATTTAGCACGAGCAAAGAACGATGCTGCAATCAAGAGGTCAGTGAGAAATCTAGTATTAACAAATGTAACCGAACGACTCTTTCAACCAACCATTGGTGGAAATGTAAAGCGTGTATTATTTGAACCAAATGATATTATTGCTGCTTCTGAACTAGAATATGAAATATCAAATGTCATTGCTAATCATGAACCAAGAGTAAGTCTAATTCAAGTTCAAGCTCAATCAAATCCAAACGGTAATGATTTAACAGTGAGCATCATATTTGCTATAATAAATAGTCAGACAATACAAACGGTCGATCTCATCTTAAGAAGAATCAGATAAATGGCAGCAAATAACTCCATAAGTCTAGTCAATCTAGATTTTGACACTCTCAAAAGCACACTCAAGACTTATCTAAAGAGTCAAGCACTCTTTCAGGACTATGACTTTGACGGCTCCAATATGTCGGTGCTGTTGGATATCCTTTCCTACAATTCATATCTCAATACGTTCTATCTGAACATGGTTGCTTCCGAGATGTTTTTGGATTCGGCGCAGCTCAGAAATAGTGTGATCTCTATTGCTAAATCTTTGAACTATACTCCTAGGTCCACAAAGTCATCCAAAGCATTATTGAATCTCACCTTTGCTCAGTCTAATTTGGCATCATTTGAAATTCCAGAGGGTACACGCTTTACTGGTCGAAACTCCAATGGTTCATTTACATTTGTAACCAATGAAACATTGACTCTATATCCATCAAATAATCAGTTTGTGGCAGCAAATGTAGAAGTCTATGAAGGTTCACTTATTCAAGATACATTTGTGTATGATTCTTCAGTAGAAGCACAGAGATTTATTCTATCAAATCAGACTATTGACACTGACTCTCTGCTTGTTCTTGTAACTGAGGACGGCGGACAAACAAGTCTAAGTTATAAAAAAGCAACCTCTCTGTTTGGTCTGACCGCTAATTCCCAGGTATATTTTGTGCAAGCCACAGAGGATACCAAATATGAAATAGCATTTGGTGATGGAGTCTTTGGTAGAAAACCCAAAGACGGTGCTACAGTCATTGCAAGCTATAGAATCTCTTCTGGTGTGAATGGTAATAAGTGTAATACATTTACACTAGACGATAATCTAGGATCTTATAACGGATACGGAAGTGCCATTGTACCTGCCATTACAACTGTAGCTGCTTCATTTGGTGGTGCGGAGGCAGAGTCAATTGAGGAAATCAGATACAGAGCACCAAGAGGTTATCAGACACAAGAGCGTGCGGTGACCATTGAGGATTTTAGAACTCTGGTACTACAAAACTACCAAGACATAAAAACAGTCCATGTCTATGGTGGTGAAACTGTTACAGGCCAACCGCAGTTTGGTAAGGTCTTTATTGCTCCTGCTACATTTACAGGTGAAACTCTTTCGGATTCAGAAAAAGAAGATATTGAATCATTTCTATCCGATAAATGTACTTTAGGTATCACTCCAGTAGTAGTAAATCCAGACTATCTATATATCTTGGTTGATACTATTTGTAAATATGTGCCAAATCAAACTGATTTGGCACCTACTGATATTTCAACATTGGTAAAGAATGCTATTACTACATTTAATACAGATGAGTTAAATGACTTTGATACCGAGTTTAGATTCTCTAGATTTGAAGCTGCAATTAATGCTGCTCATCCTAGTATTTCAAGTAATGAAACTAAGATTACTCTCAAGAAAATACTGACACCAGACGTGAATGCACGAGTGTTTATGACGATTCAATTTAGAAATAAGATTGCTCCAGGATCTTTCTATTCAACTGAATTTATTTCAAATGGTAGACGATATTCCTATACGGATTATAATCCAAATGCCAATACCTTTACTGTATCACAAAGTGGTACCAATATAGAAGTAGTGAATAGTTCCACAACTATCTATCTAAAGGACGTGACCACACCTGGCATTCAGACTTATCAAACAGCTGGATCAATTGACTATACACAAGGTACAATATCACTTAATCAAATAATTATTTCAGATACAGTCGATGTAGATGGAATTAGTTTTTATTGTAAGTCTACGGACACAGATATTAGATCAAGTAAGAACGACGTTCTGTTGATTGATCTTTCTGAAGGTATAACTATTACAGTGAAGCCTATCTAATGAGTCAAATCGAAAAGTTTATATCTCCATTTATTGCTCAACAATTCCCTTCTTTTTATAGAGAAGAAGGACCGAACTTTATTGCGTTCGTCAAAGCTTATTATGAGTGGATGGAACAATCTGGTCAACCTATCCGTGAGGCTAGAAGTTTACTTGACTATCTGGATATAGATTCTACATCAGATACGTTTATTACTTATTTTAAAAATACATTTATTCAGTCTTTACCTGAATCAGTTGTAGTTGATAAGAAACTTCTATTAAAACATATCCTTGATCTATATAGATCCAAAGGTTCACAGAGAGCATATGAACTTCTATTCAGATTGGTCTATGGTGAAGAAATAGAACTTTATGTACCAAGTCAATATATCTTCAAACCATCTGATAACACTTGGAAAGTTCCTACCTATATTGAAACAACAAGTCACCCAAAAATAGCAAGATTAATTGGTACTAAGATAAGAACTAATGCCGGATCTACCGCTATAGTTGAAAGCGTTGACAAAAAGATTGTAAATGGGCGAACTATTAATATCTTAAGTCTCACAAACGTAAAAGGTGCTTTCAAAAAAGGTGATAGAGTTTACCAAGCTATTGCAAGTGATGTTCCGGAACAAAATGGACCTATTATCATTGGATCACTAAATGCTATAGCAATTACAAATGGCGGCACCGATTATAATATTGGTGACCAATTAAACGTAGCTGGCTCAGGTGTAGAAGCAAAAGCAAAAGTATTATCAATTAATAACAATGCCGTTGGATCCGTAAACTTCATTCTACTCAATGGTGGTACTGGATATTCAACAAATGCTACAGTAACGGTAAAACAAACACTTAATCTTGATATTGCAAATACCACTGGTGTATTTTCTAGCAATCAAGTTATTTTAGATACTACTACAAATGCAAATGGTACTATATCTTTTGCCAATAGTAGTTTCATTCAAGTGATTGACCGAAGCACGACTCTTTCCTATCAAGTTGGAAGTCAAGTCACTACATCGACTGGCTCTGCCACTATTCAACGAATCACTGGTGGCACAGGTACTGGTGCATCATTTAGAGTCGGTGGTATTACCAATAAAGAGATCCTAAATCTTAATACGGATCTTATTAGTGATTATTTTGATACTTTACTAGATCAAACCTCAAATACTTTTCTATTGACTCTAGACTCAGTCTCCGGTACTTTTACTGTAGGACATACGGTGAATAGTACTGCAAATGTGGTGATGCTTGAGGGATCTGTTCTATCTTCCAATAATGTTGCTAATGGTGAGTCCATGTCAAACTCATCATTAGGTATCTCTGGACTTTATGTCTATAGAGCCGATATAAGTCATGTCTGGGTTACTTCATCTTCAGATTCAGATCTGACTAATGCAAATCTAGTTGCAGGAACAATTCTGGTAAGTAATACTTCTTCTAGTGTTCTTCAGTTAGTCACTACACCTTCAAAGCAGACTATAACCGGAAATGCCACCATTGAAACAGTGACCGGCAGTAACGTAACTCTATCCTCAGTCAATGGATATTTCATTCCATCTAAGACACTTACTTCAAATTCCGGTGCTACCGCAAATATTACTTCTACAATTAGACTTACCGACTGGTCCTTTCCACTAAATCTTTTTGGTGATACAAACTTAGATACTGCCATAAATACGGCTTTGACTTATACTATATTTGAAGTTGGTACTATTTCATTCCTTTCACAGATTAATCCTGGTACTCAATATACCACAAAAGTCTATATTGATGTGATAGAACCTGCCGTTGCTGCACTTAATATTACAGATACTTTTGGTAATCTCAAAGGACATAATGCAGTTATTGATTCAAAGATTGTAGGCGGTAATGGAATTATTACTTCTGTTGAAATTATTAACTCTGGTTATGGATACCTAAATAATGAAACGGTTATATTGACCTCTGCAAATAATCAAACTTATGTAGAAGGTGTGACTATTGTGGATAATATTGGTAAAGGTGAAGGTAGATGGTTGTCTAGAAAGAGTTTTTCTTCTGATGTTATGAATATTCAAGATGGTTTATTTTATCAAGACTTCTCTTATCAGATTGTGGCAGAAAAGATGCTTTCAATGTACGAAACTTTGGTACGAAATCTGGTGCACCCATCAGGCATAGCACTCTACGGAAGGTACAGACTCAACGATGAACGTATTGACGACGAATCTACTCTTACAGAATCAGAAATTATAGCTACGGTATAGAAATATGACATCAATACTTCCGATCAATCATCACATTAATAATGTAAACAACTTTATTTCTGATGTAAAAAGTTCGAATCAGACTCATTATGTCTTTGCGGCTAGACATTACCCATGGGTAAATGCCAATGGTGTCAACGACGATACTGCTATTCAGGTTGTAAATACTTCAGTAGCACAAGCAGAACTTGATATCTATAATGAGATGCTATTTGGTAAACTTGTTCAGGCCTCGGATGTCACTCATGTTATTCCCAGATATAACTGGACTTCAAATACCGTCTATGCTCAATATGACCAAACTGATTCTGCTCTATATACCAAGCAATTCTACGTAGTCACTACCGGTGCTGGTGATCAATATAATGTCTACAAGTGTCTTTTTAATAACAAAGGGCAACCTTCCACAATTAAACCATCACTTCAGAATACTCGTGGTACTTTTGAAACTGGTGATGGTTATATTTGGAAGTACATGTATACCATTGACTCTACAGCAAATACTAAATTCACATCAACAAATTTCATCCCTGTAGCCGCAAATACACAGGTGCAGGGTAATTCAGTTCCTGGTACTATTGATGTTATTAAAGTAGCAAATGGTAGTTCTGGATATAATGTTTATGAGACTGGTCAAGTTCAAGCTATTATTGATAGAACTAATATCAAGATATCCTCCAACTCATCATCAAATAATAATTATTATACTAATTCATCCATCTATCTAAAGTCAGGCTTTGGTTCTGGTCAAGTACGTGAAATTTCATCCTATGACGGAACCTCAAAAGTAGTTTCTATCTCGGATCCTATTGACATTTACGTTCGATTTGATCTAGGTAATACCTCATTCATTACGGGTGGTGGCGCCGTCGGTGAAAAGATGGAACAGATCATCGACACTTCCACGTTCCTATACAGAGTAGGATATGTAAGCACTGGTGCTAATGTTGTGCAATCGGACTCAGGTGTAGCCGCATCCGTTATTACATCCAACTCCTCTGCACTTACTCTATCCAGATTTAGCACAGGCACAGCATTTTCAAACTCACTACCTATCAGGGAAACAAGTGACACCGGTACCGCAACTTCCTCAATCAAAGGAAATGTCAGCAATAGCACTTCTCTGGGTCTAGGTGTATTGACTTATTCTGGTACTGGCTATGATGCAAATGGGACTATTACTATTACTAGTGCAACTGGTACTGGTGGTGTGGCAAACGCTCAAGTGTCAAGTGGTAAAGTCACTACTATCAATATTGCCAACTCTGGTAATGGATATGCAACTATTCCTACGGTATCCGTTTCGGCACCAGTAGCACAGACTTTCAATGCAAATACCGCAGTGACTGGTGGCACAGGTGAAGGCGCCAATAACGTCATAGCTCTAGGCACCGCAAGTCTCTTTACCGTTAACGATCAGATCATCTATTATACTTCAACTGGTAACACTGCTATTGGCGGTCTATCAAGCAATACCACTTATTACGTGCAGTTTGCTAATTCAACTGTCGTGGCTTTGTCCGCTACATCAAATACCGCTGCTGGAAATAGAATAGCACTTACAAAGGGGCTGACCGAAACTGGTCATACTCTACAAGGTAAGACTGCTACAGCAACAATCTATCCATCAAGCTTTGTGGTAACAAATGCTACTGCTACTGCATTTACTACTGAATATGCAAATAATGATTTCATTCGTTTCGGTGAAAATGCAAATACTAATATCCGCAGAATCATGACCGTGAATGCTACAACCATTACAGTCAATCAACCTTTTGCCTCTACTATATCTTCTGCTAATACATTTAAGATGTCGATTGCTGTTGAACCAAGTGCCATTTCCACAACCTTTGCAAATGGTATTATTTCAAATACAAGTCTGGATTCACTAAAACTTAGCATTACCAATACTAGTGTGATTGGTGCCTCTTTCATTATTGGTGAAAGAGTTGATATGATTACAACTGCAAATGTGGCTTTAGGTGCCAATGGTACTGTGGCATTTTCAAATTCTGGCACACTATTCATTGCCGGCATTGCAGGAAGTAATACTTGGTCTTCCGGTCAACGAATCAAAGGTGCTTCATCTCTACTTACTGCTGATATAACTTCAGTTGATAGTTATCCAAATGTAACTATCAAGAATCCAAACGGTACATTTCAAATCGGAAGATCGGTCAACTTTAGCAGTGGTTCAACCGCAAATACCGGTATTGCTAAACTAGTTGATATTGTCAATCTATCACAAGATGTAGTGGAATATGAGATCGGACCTACTGTAAAGATTACAGGTGATGGTACTGGTGCTATTGCTGTCGCTACAGTCAATACTTCTGTAGGAACTGCAAATGCCATTTCAAGAATAGACGTGATTAATCCAGGATCAAATTATACAGAAGCAACTATTTCAATCTATGCAAATAGTTCCTATGGATCTAATGGAGTTGCTACACCACTAGTCTCTCCATTGCTCGGTCACGGTGCCGATCCTATGTACGAACTTGGAGCCAGATATGCAGGTCTTAATATTAAATTTGATACTACATCGAACGAATCATGGTACTTCCCTTCCGATACCACTATTCGTAAGCTAGGGATTCTTAAGAATCCAAAGTTTGCTAATGTTAACATCACTCTTACTGATTTTGATAGAATCAGACTTACAACTAATTCTATCTCTGGATGGACCAACGGTGAGATTGTAGTTCAAAGCACTACAAATGCAGCAGGTATAGTAACAACAAGTAATAGTTCTACCGTAGAGTTGAAGA
>Ga0315900_10002846_pt1 | contig 25840 bp, 9 predicted proteins | sample LakEriMetagenome_FD_203521 | JGI IMG/M metagenome (GOLD analysis project Ga0315900, IMG submission 203521) | Freshwater fungal communities from buoy surface, Lake Erie, Ohio, United States - Buoy 12 MA114 | ecosystem: Environmental > Aquatic > Freshwater > Lake > Lake biofilm | place: USA: Lake...
TGCATTTGTTTTATGATATCCTGCTGATATTTGTCTATTAGTTGCATTCAAATCATTTGTATATACTGCCATATTTATATCAGTATTACCAGCTACGTACGACTGTGTTATAAAGGCACCTCCTGCACCCCCCAGCCCTAACCTCTTGACCCAGAGGGATACCGACCAGGCACTTCCAAGCTCGATATCTGGAAAGGTGAAGTTTGTCGCACCGTCAAAGACCACGCCATTGCCCTCAGTATTTTTGGTTGGAATCCCCAGCTCCACAGTGGCTGCATGCGTTGATCCGAATGTCCCACTATTTTGCCAAGGGTTTTTTGTAGTAGCGGTACTCGCAGTATATTCTATTGCTTTAAAGTGTATTTCAGGCTGCAACAATGAAACAGAATACCTGTTTGTAAGATATATATCTTTTGTTCCATTATAAAGCTGTGTGATTTCAGTAGGATGTAGGGCGCGTTTGTAAATATTGATTTCACCGATCTCAGCACGAATATAGCTTAAGGTTGTGTTATTATCCCAGCGACGCCCAATGCGATAGTCTAGGGTAGAATCTGCAGGGCCATTCTGTTGTGATGTCTGTGAAGAAAAAGTCCCGTTCAAATATGCTGACATGTGTCCTCCATCCCACACATAAGTCAGTTGTACCCAATTGTTTAGAGGGGTATTAATGGCAGTTTGAATTTTCCATCCATCATTTACACGATGAAACCCTCCTGCAACTTGCGTGTCGTTTGGATTCGTATTATTTGTAAGTACAGCCATATTTACATTTCCATTGCTTATTTGTGTTATATAACAAGCTGCGCTATCTCCTACACGCAATCGTTTTATCCAGAGGGAAACAGTCCAGGGATTGTTTCCAATGCTGATATTTGGAAATCTGAAGTTCGTAGAGCCGTCGAAGACCACACCGTTGCCCTCTACATTCATGCGTGGAGTTCCAGCCTCTCTAGTTGCTACATTTAGTGGGCCAGTTCTACTTGTTCCAGCAAGTATATCAGTTCCAATATTACGCCATATGTCTGGTATGCTACTACTAAAACCATAAGTCGCTGAGAATCGTATATTAGGCCTTGTATAATACGTGCCCCTCGTGCTATTGAATATCTCTATCACCTCTGTAGGTCTTATAGCACGATCGTAAATACGGATCTCGCCGATTTCTGATGATAAAATACGATTAGCAACATTATCCCATGAACAGCCAATACGATAGCCCAGTCCTGAGTCTAATGCAAATGAAGCTGCCGATATTGACGCGCTATTCGCAAAAGAACCGTTCATGTAGGAAGTGAGGATCGATCCATTCCACGTGTAGGTTACAAAAACCCACGCATTTCGTGAAAGTGTTGTAGAGGATTGGGCACTTGACCACGAAAGACTATTATTCAGAAATCCAGCAGATACACTTTCTAGATTTGCATTTCCTCCAAGTGTAGTCGAGTTTGTATAAAGAGCCATATTCACTTTAATAAGATTATTAGTTGTACTAGATTGCTGCGTTATAAATGCAGTTGCTGTACTACTAGCATTTGTGCCAGTTCGCATCACCCACATCGACACCGACCAGGCATTGCCTAGGGTTATATTGGGAAAAGTGAAATACGATGATCCGCTGAAGACCAGACTATTTGTCTTTGTAGCTGGTGCTGCGAGCCCTGTTCCTGTAGCCAGCGTTGCGTTGGCCGCGGTGCCTCGTGATCCAGTGTTTCTCCAAGTAGTGCCACTAAAGTTGGCCGGCAAGAACTGTATTATAGGGGGTGTTGTAACTACAGTAAGAGCGGCTGGATCAACAGGAACAACCGGCGCAACTATATAGTCATCACTTGTAATATCATATATATCCAGTACGTCCTCGCTAGAAAGAACTCGCTTATAAATGAGAATCTGGCCTATCTCGGCATTTATATATGTGCTGGGTGTGGTGCCCCAGTTGGCTCCTATGCGATATCCCTGTTCCGAGTCTATAGCTGTTGTACCTTCAGCAAATGTGCTCTCCTCCATAAGAGTACCATTGAAGTAGGATGTGAGCTTCCTAGTGGCCCCGTCCCACGTATATGCGATATGGACCCACGTATTCACTGGCATTTCAAGAGGGGCCTGTGCTGCATTTGCATTAAAGGTGTTTGTCGTCAGGAATCCACCGCGCACTTGGCTTGCTGTTGCACTACCATAGTTCGACACAACTGCCATATTCACGTTATTTACGTTAGTACCTGTACCTATTCCCTGTGTTATGATAGAGGCGCCGGCTCCACTGTCCCCCCTCCTTTTCACCCACACAGATACTGACCAGACATTGCCAAGATTGATATCAGGCAAAGTCAAATATGTATTCGCAGCGAATACAACCCCTTTTCCGTCAGTGCTCTTCGATGGTGAAACAACACCAGTAGGAAGTGTAGCTGCCGTCACCCTCGTCGCTGCAGGTTCGCTCGCCCTGCTAAGTGTTCCAGTATTCGACCAACTGCCGCTAGTATAGTCCTTTGCGGAAAAGTTGATTGCTGCGGCCCCTATGAGTGTGATTGGATCCTTTGTAGGCTTCTTCACTCCTTCAGGAATCTCGATCATTTCCATCGCGCCAAAATATGCCGTGTCATAGTCATTCTCTTTTACAGCATATCTCTTCTTTTGGGTATCATAATCATTTATATTATACTTGTTATTATACGCTATATCTCGATCATAATCATTATTTACCCGCCCTATGTAGCGTTCATACTCTGGTATTGTATCCTTGTATTTGAACTCAGCATTGTTTTTCCTGTCGAGTACTCCAACATCATCACTTTTCGCGCGTAATAATCTTTCTTGTTCTGCATTGTAGTTACTTACAGCAGTTCTGTAGTCACTAACCGTTTTTATAAAATTACTACTTAAGTCACTTGGTATGGGCTTTACGCGCGCCAGATTTATTAGATATGAAGCGTCGCTGGTATCACGACCCCCTGTTGTTTTTATAAATGTAATATTACCATTCGCATAGAACGGATTAAAATGCCGAAAAGCTGGATTATTCCTAAAATTCCAATCAAATTCCCCCTCTCTATAATACTGATCCCACCATCTATGATTAAATGTAAAGTCTGGTTTTTCAAATTTACCGATTAGTGTGAAATCAAATCCATCATCTATTAGTTTTAGTAGAGCATCTCCTGTTAATGTCACAGGATTTGCATCTTCATTATACTTGTACGTATTATATTCATAAGTACCAGCATGTACTTGGGGGGTCCACCACCACCAATAGTTTGTTCTAAACCAGAATTTCTTTGTATTTTCTTCAGTTGTTTTATAGTAATACAACTCGACCGATGACGCAACTAGCGAACTCCTATATATATTTATACTTCTAGCCAAGTCCCTTATATTTTGTTCTATATTTTCTATATTAGCATTTGCTGTAAGTTGTAAAAGGTCATAATATACCTTAAATCTCTGATTTAACACATTTCCATTCTCTTTTATATTAATACGATACAGTACTCGCAACACATCACGTGTTATGAAATCAGAGGGTATCATATCACCAGGTATAGCAGGAAGAAACGCGCTAGTATCATCAATCAGTCTTCCATTTTTCATATTTATATATCCAAATGTAACTGCGACCTTCTCGACAAAGTGATCAGTTTTATACATGAATAAGCGGTGATCTTCCAATGCCTTTATAGATGCTGCATTAGGATTTACCTTACTTTTTTCAGAACTTATCATATCATTAATATCTTGTATAGTTATTCCAGGGTAGGATTCCCACTGTGAATAATCTGGAACAACCGTGTTAAGAATAAAATTTACTTGTGTAGTTACCTCGTTGAATGCATTTATAAAGGTGTTGTTCCTCTTATACAAGTTGTACTTTTCCATAATCCGCTTTTGCCTATCACTTCTTATATTATAGAATGTATCTTGTGAAATTTTATCAGCTTCTGCATTGACCTTTGTAACTAACCTAGTTGCTCGTTCGTTTAGTGGAGCAATGATTCCTGGAATAAGATCCTTTTCTACTGAAGGCAAGCCATCGTCGTGCAAAAATGTATTGACATTGTTAGCTCGCTTTGTGAGTTGGAGACTATTCGTTGGAGGTATGCCACTATCTATAAAAAGATCAGTATTCACCTCGTTCGAAAATACGTTATCCCATTCGTCGGCCCTACTTCCACTGAATCTCACATCCACGCGCCACTGAGTAGGATCATTCTCGACATTTATACCCGCAGATATCGAAAATCCATCAACAAATATATTATTTTTAGTATCTATCTCTATTACAGTGTTTAGTGGTAGACTTAGGGGAACTATGTTTGTTAAGTTATTGTTTCTGTACATTGGATTTAGAATGTTCAGAGATACTAAATCTGTGGGAGTATATACCCTGCTTTCCCCCTGCCCAGTAGGGCGTATTATTCTATATTCGAACTTGTCCGAGCGAACGAGTGCATTCCTGTTAAAAAGCATTATATAAGTGAGCTCGACCTGACTCGTGCTGGTTCCTGTAGTACCCCTTCCGCGTAAAAACGTGAAACGCACCCCATTCACTGTATTCTTATCTACACTTGCTGTGGTTGCCGCATTCTTCTCAACAATGGATATATCAGATTCTGCATCAATAACACCTTTTAGTGTTTCACTCTTCGTCTTATATGTTGCTTGTATGGGTATAACATTCTTGTACGCCTGATCCACCTTGTCCCTTATAGCCCTCTCAATTGTATCGCTACGTAGTGTATCATTTATCAGCCGCGTCGAATATTCCACGGGTTCATTCAAGAGGGGTGTGTCTTCTTGTATAAAGGAGCCTCCATTGTCTAATCTATTGAGGTAAATCTTGCAGTTATTGTCGATATTAATGTATGCGGTGTATCGCTGCTTTGTGCTTATAGTTACTGCACCCTGATCTAATGGTTTCAATCTATATTCAAAAATATCTGGTAAATCAGTCGCTCTACGGATCTTATTGAAAGTATTTTTAATGATATCAACTGTAGTTGCCTTGGGAAGCATACCATTTCCATATATATCCATAATATTCTGTAATGAAAACTTTACAACCTTAACATCTGGCCCTGACTCGTAGGCACCATTAATCCACTTTGCATCCCTATATTTCTTTACTTCGATATCGGCCTCTATTTCGCACGCGTCAGGCATACTTGTAGTTGCGCGCCGAATACGCAAGATATTCGTTTGCGTATATACATTCATTGTCTGCCCATTTATAGTTTCATCCTTTGAGTTGAGCACCCATATCAGGCTCAGATTATTATCCTCCATCAGTCTGTATAGCACATCAGGATTCACGCAGCTATTCGCGGGACAGCGCCCCCTGTTCGTATCTGTCTGATACTCATATGGGACTGTCTTCGGAATAGATATGGGCGTGGTGAGGGGCGTCAGGCTCCACGCAGGAGCCAACACTAAAGGGGGACGGGCCTCACCCGCTTTCAAGAACAAACTCGAGTAATCACCTAAAAAATGCTTTGTGAGTGCTACGGTGCTCGGACCGGCCTGCGTAACTGCTAGGGGATTGAGGAGACCATAGACGAAAGGACTGAATAGGAGGTTGGGGTTCGTGGTTTGGCAGGGACTTCGCTGCTCCCTTTTGCCGGCAGCTAGGAAATGTAGATACACATCACGATCACTCTTTCCATTCAGTTCAGCAAAGAGTGCGCGATACGAGACCAAGTCGAACACGCAGGCAGCCCCCGTGTTAGCAATGGGCAAGAAGTAAAAGCCAGAAATGTCCAAAGACCAGTCGGTCGCATACCACTGATCCGTGTTCTTCTTGTATGTGAACATCGCCTGGCGCTGCACGTTCTCCAACTTCTCACCAGTAACCCCTCGCACCTTGGCAATCTGGTTAGTCTCGTAATCATAGACACTCTCTTTCCAGCGTATAACAACCTGGTATCCCCTGCTCACGGTCTGATCTGCAGGTGGCCATACACGCTGCACCGCGTTTATCTCGGTAATAAGCAGCTGCCCTGAAATATCTGGCCACGGGGGGTTCGCCTCCTGTATTTTCCACTTCGCATCTTCAGAATAGAGCAGATCCGAATAGTCGGCAAGTATCGAGCGTAGATTATCTGCATTGTTAAGATCCGGCGGGTTGGCTACAGGATTCAGCGTGTATTCAATAAGTGGCACGTAACCTGATGAGCCCACGTTTCCACCCCCATCGCGCGCACCAGGCTCAAGGCCGCCATTGAGGAAAGCATTGTAGGAACTTACAAATACTGGATCGAGTGTGAATCCATTCACAATGATTTCGCCGCCTGTTTGCTTCGTGTAAAAGAAACGCCCAACCATACCATAATACGTCTTCTCAATGTTCCGATCCTGTTGATCGAGCAGATTGTAGAGCTCCTGGAAATAACTGGCACGGGCTTCATCTACAACCGACTGTGGCATTCCCACTCTAGGTTTGAATTTGGCAAAGTTGTCCCTCAGCTCCCTTATCCTCTTGTTTATTGGTTCTGGGTCACCGTGCTTCAAAAGATCAAATCGAATATCCACTATACAGTTGCCCACCGTCGAGATGTCGTTTATCTTCCCTATTGCGTATTTTCCACCCATCTCCTCGTAGAACTTCTGTGCGAGACTATTGAGATTGGTTTTCAGCTCAAAGTTCGCCGCTTGGATCGTGGGCTCGATCTTCTTCAAAGAACTCATAATCGGTATCATTTCAGCGGAACTCTTTCCTCGGTTGTAATATTCAATGAGTCGCTTGTTTCGATTGTATGCCCAGTCAGTCAAGAAGTTCCTTGTGCGCGTAGGCATTAGGCTCAACATGTCAGGAGTTACTATGTCTGAGCAGTTTTTCACGTTGTCACTTTTTTTAGGATTGTCACTTGTAACAAACTCCTTTGTATCAAGATTAAACCACTGAACTATGTCTTGCTCGCAGCCCTTGCTGGCATCGCCCTTCAAAATACGAAACTCATAGGTGTCATTATCGTTTGTAGTAATAGCATCGCTTTTATTCCCAACGGTTGTCCTCGTAACGGTAAAGAAAGCATCGACACCATATGGATCGCTTAGTGTAAATCGCCTGCACATATTTATAGAGTCAATGAACGTGTCCATAGGTTTATAGGTTTCGGTAGCATCACCCATCTTTCCAAAAAGATACAGATTTCTTGATGTAATGTTTGTCAGAAGCGCATCGTAAAAAGCTTCTATCTTCTTTCGAATACTTTCCCTTATTGTAGCATATGTGTTACTGGTCCCATCTTGAGCTTTGAATACTACGCCCAGGTAGTTTATTGTGTTCAGGCTACCAAGCGTAGGCTTCGCCTGTTTATCAATACGTATATACTCCTTGGGCACTACTTCAAAATACTTCTGATATAAAGGAATGTACCTGTCTAATGACACGTCCTTTCCCGCATACTCAATATAGTCCCTACGCACACGACCTTCCGTCTCATATTCCACCTTTATAGCACCATCTATTAGTGATTGCAACGCAGAATCTGTCGCAACTTCTATGAAACTCTTATACTTCGATATCTTATTGCTATCAAGCTTAGTAGATTCAGTCATTTTCGCCTTAGTAGATTCAATCATCTTCGTAGTGAGGCAACTCATATCATCCTGAATCGTTTTGCCCACCGCTGTGCTGCTCACGGCAGAGCTCTCCTTCAAGGAAGATTCAATATAACGATTCTCTAAGGCGGCATAGGTCTCCTTTCCACTTGAACTTATAAGTTTGTTTGTATTATTAAGATAAACATCAAAAATATCGATGTATATATCTTTAGTGTCTCTACAGTTTGCTCCACTTGTGGCACCTCCTCCAGTCTGAAAGGCCTCGGCTCCCCCGCCGATTGCAGCTTCAAACCCCTTATGTGAAAAAAAATAGACAATAAATACTGTAACTAGTAAGATTCCAAGAAAGAGGACAACTCCTCCTCTCATTTGGAACCCTGGTTTCTACTTGGGTGAGGTCTATTTTATCGTTTAGACCAGCGAGCAAATATGCGCCTCTGCACGTATTCCCTGCCCCTGATCAATTTTTCGCATATTCATTTATACGAATAGAGGCCTTCTTAAGATCATCCCTGATCGTGGCATACGTACTCACTTTTGCATCGACATCTTCCTTATTTATTAAGTACTGTGTAAGATACTGCAGCACATCCGGAGACAGATAGTACGGTGACATCTCACTGAGTCTCATGCGTAAAGCCGGCGTATTCATTAGGCCAAGGCGCTTACTCAGGTCTTTGGGGTCTGTAATCTTTCCAGTATTCGTATCAAGCTCTTCATCTTGCAACATGACTTCCGCATCACACCCTATAAACTTAATAACTTCGTTCAATACCTTCACATTTTCTGTAAGATCTATTTGTCTGTTAAATATCTCTGTATTTACACCCTCGTACCAAGGCACGGTTGTTACTAGATCCTCGTCCTGTCTCGCAAGCCCTATACAGGCATCACTCAGGGTTCGACTGCATTTACTATATACATCCTGCTGAAATCCGCGGTTCATATCCTTTAGCTGGATTGCTTCCTTAAGGTTTCCGCTTAGATCTTGCACATCGACGCGCAGCCTGTTAAGCATAGCAAGATATCTAGCTTTCGCTGCGGCGACCTCTGCACAGGTTTTCCCTTTTGGATCCGCGGTCCAGGCTGCATCTCTCGCATTCATATCGCTTGAACGTGTGCGGAACTTTGTAAATTCTTCATCATACTTTTCTATCAGGTTCTTTCGGATATCCTCCGCTGATGCATTCGGTCTTTCTTGTACGGCCCATTCTACAAAGGAACGGGGGAACTCGATCTTAAAGATATCAGTAGGCCTTGGCTTTATAATCGTCTGTATCTTCGTCTCCCTCGCCTTTGTCGCCTCTATGAGCGCCGCATCTTCATTTGCAGATATATCCTCCGCCTTCTGTATGTACTCTTGCTGCCGCTCATAGTAGTTATTCTTCAGATCTTCATATACCTGCTCAGCGGATAACGACGGACTCCTCTCAACTGCCCACTTTATAAAGCGTGTTTTGCTAATATCGAGTTTTTTAGGATCATTTGAAGCTGTACTTGCATCTGATTCAATGATCTTATCTATTTTTGCATCTCTTTGTCTTGCTGCATTAATAGATGCCTCCCTTCTCTCTGTAGCAATCTGTTCTCGCGTCTTTTCTTGAGTTGCCGTTGTCGTTTGGAATCCCTCTGTTGCCACCATCTTTCGTATAAATCTGCGTGTTATCACAGCAGCCACACCTGTTAAGATACCCAATAGGAGGAGGACCCTCCAATCCATTTATCTCGGGTACAGATTTTCGGGGGAGCCGACTCAGACGCCGAAGGTGCCTACTCATACACCGAACTGGGCCCTCTCTAGCGTAAAGTTGCTGGTGATCTCGTTCGACGCGAGGATACGGTTGTAATAGCGGAGCACAGGGATTGCACCGCTGAAACGACCTGACTGTCCAGCGGAGTTGGCACCATACAAGAGAAAATAGGCGCCACCTGGGAACAGCCTTGGCGCCGAGGCGTTACTGAGTGTGCGCACACCATTCACGTAGCCCATAATGAGATTACTTCCCAGACTATACTGATATACAATGTGATACCACTGGTTTGATGTTATGCCCGTTGAGAGCGTGTGACTCACATGCTGATTATTCCAGTAGCCAAAGAGGAAACTGCCAGCAGTCACATACATCTGGAAGTCATTCCAACCAGATCCCGGTGAAATATTATCTTGCTCGGATGCCACCACACCAGCCGTACCCGTCCAGTAGAACCACATCTCGCGAGTTTCGTTGTAGATGTTGGCGGTGAGCATCCCAAGCATCGATCCCGTGGGGAAAATGTAGTTGGCCGAGTTGAATATCATACTCGCGTTCGACGTGGAGTTATACACAATCGTGGAGCGGCTCACGTTACTCAGTGTGTAATGGATCGTAGAGAAGGTCGATGCAATATTCGACCACGTCGTGCCCGAGCCAGGATAGGAGGCCGCGCGTCGGCTGTCCATAAACATTGTCAAGCTGCTTGTAGTTACACCTAGTGGGCTGACAGTGGCTGTTCTGCGTGCCGGCGAATATCCAGGACAGTTCACGGCATATATATCAAAGAAATAGGCTTGCGAAGTGGAAAGGTTGCTGAATAGGTAGCTCGTCTGAGTGAGCCCATCGGCCGTTGCTCTCAGGATCGGCACACCAGGTGTCGTGCTCTGCCCCATGATCACATACCACTGTATCGGGGAGTCTGGTGTTACTGTTGGTGGTGTCCAAGAGACAATGGCGCTGCTGATTCCTGTAGAGGAGGCGAGGACAGTAGAGGGGGCTGCAGGCTTTGCACTACCAGGCTGGAAGATGCGAAAGAAGGCCTTCGTCCCCCAGCTGGCCTCACTGTCATTGCTCGCCTCAAGGCTCGCCGTGTAATCCGTCCCATTCGTAAGTCCTGTCACTTTGTAGTAATAGACGTTCGCCGCCACCACGATCGGCGTCTCGGCGTTCAGCTGCAGCCGATAATGCGTAATAGGGGAGCCGCCATCGTCTGTGGGCGGGTTCCAGCGAAACTCCAGGGCCTGATTCGTTGATCGCGGCTGTCTAAATATGTTGGGGGCTCCAGGCGCCGGCATCTATTTAGAAGGGCATATCGAAAATCCTGCGGGACTGCTCGCACTCTTAGTACGGACTATTACAAATACTCCGTACTAAGATATTCTTATAAAAGTCCTACACAGCGATTCTAGTGATCGATCGATCTATCTTCGGATTATATTTCCTATTCGTGTCAGTAGGATCGTAAAAGAATAGGAGGGGTAACGCGATTTCTTGGGAGTTTTTATAAGCTTTATATTTTCCTGTCCTATTATCATAGTCAAGGTTTATCGTTGCAGGATCGTATTCAGTCACAGTATCTACATTATACCTACAAGCGTTGTCAGATCCGGTAGATGATGTAAGACCTACTTTCAAATAGCTATTTATATTCTCTTCATCTGCATTTAGTACAAGTAAGTTCTTCGTTATTGCATATTCACATTCCATCTGTCCCGTTTGTAGGCTGGCTGTAATCGTGCTCAACTTCTCTTGCTTATTTATATTATTCCCCCATGACGCCTCGAGTTTAGCCTTGATCTGCGATAAAATACTAGAGTTTCTACATTCAGTATTAAGACAACTTGCTACTCTATCCGTCATTACTATTTTACTCCCCTCCTCTTGAAAGGCTGGGTTTATATTATATATTATATCAGCCTCTGCTTCAGAGGTGGCCATCTTATCCACTTTCGTTACAACGTCGTTCGCAAGTATATTGAATTTACAGCCACCTTCATCTGTAAATTTAAACTCACTTACTTCGATCGACTTACTAGTATCAGTAGGGGATGATAATATATCACTATATATGTTGCTCTCTGTTTCATAAAGGAGTTCGCACGTTGTAGGTGCAGACTTCACTGCAGCTATGAAGCGCGTCATTGTCTTCTTTCTACCTGAAGATCCTGTAATGTTATTTTTTGCCTCGTAGGCAACTTTCATTTTTTGTAGCATCATTGGACTTTGGCAGGTAACTTCGGGACAGTTTGGAAATCCCGTAGATACGCCAACTTTGCCCTCGATATTCAAATACGCCTTATGTGTATTCTCAAGGGGTGCCTTGATATTCGTTCCCTGGCTCGTCGTCGCACTAGCCACTGCGTTCAATAGACTCGTATATGCACCCTTGAAGTCGTCCATCATCTTCGTAAAATAGGGTATTTTTGCTGAATCAGTCGTGGCCCCCTCTATAGCATAGAACTTCTTGTCGAAGTTGTCTATCCCGCCATCAATATCATACCCGTAGTTCTCCTTGTCCCATTTTATGATGAAGTTGCCCTGGTTGGGCGTGTCAGAAGTATCCGAAACGTATTCGAATAGGCACTTGCTAGGTGAATCTACCTGTTTAAGTGTGAATGCAATAGTCTCCGTTCCCATAACCCTTTTATCATCTACCATTCGCATCATCTGTACTTCGTAGTCGCAGCGGGTCTCGGTAGGTGTTATGCCCTTCATCACATTCATAATCTGACGGTCAAAATACCTATTATTGAAAGAGCCCACAAGGCTGTCAATAATGGCCTTGTCAGTGCATTTCGTAGGACAGATTCTTCCGCCGAGTGTTGTCTGTGCCACATACTGCGGCACACGAAACGGTTTCTTCGGGTATCTAAAGGGTAGTGCTAGGGCTTCCGCCTCACTGATATTGCCTATTGCGGGCTCATCTGTATTTGGGTTGAGTCTCTGTTGGCGTGTGGGATAAAAAGTGGCGCTTACTCCAGAACTCAGTATTTGTTGGCGAATCTCTCCCACTGTTTTAATGTTATCTAGACATTGGCCTGGAGCTGGTTTAGTCGTCATATCTCGGATTTTATCGTTCGGATTTACCTTATCAGCGGCTCGTTTCTCCTCCATGTAGTTGTAGTCCTTTATCACGCGTATGGGATACTTTGCAAAGTCGCGCGTGAATCCTGTAGGCGTCATCACACACGTGAGATCATCCGCCTGTTGCATCGTCATTACTACATCATTCACGGTCTCTGTAGTGCCCTCCACATTCGTCTCGGCATTGTAATCGACCTCTTTGAATTTGTAATAGCAACCATCTGCCCCTCGTGGCTCGATTCCAATGATCTCTTTTACGTGCTTCGGATACTGCGTCTGATATCCCTCTACAAAGCCCTGCACGATTGTCTTGTCGGCACAGAAGCTATTGTACGTCTTCATTACGCTACACGGGTTATAGTTCGGTTCGTACCCCTCTGCATCTTCTGTAATGGGGCCATAGTTGATGAGATAATCTGGCGTATTGGCAATCAAGGTAAAATATTCCCTGTCTCCTTTCCTTTCCTTATTTATATAATAATCGGTTTCTACTTGTTGCTGCTCCCTTCCCCACGTCCGATTCCACGCATCGCTCGATGTTAGCTGTTGTGCCCCAAACCCAGCTCCTACTCCTGCCTGTACTCCTCCAAATTGTGTCCCCAAACGCCCAAAGTAACTCATCTCCTTTGTTAGGGGATCCTTTTTGAATAGTTTCGATGTCAGCGATCCACCAGCTTTTCCAGCTCCCAGGGGTACCCAGTTGGCCAGAGCAGCATCAACAAATCCCCCTTTCGTGAAATAATCACCCACCTTATCCCAATATCCCCTCTTTCCCTTTTTATCTGCAGCAACAAATATTTTAGGAATACCTGGAACATATGGAGTTCCTTCGCCAGTCTCAAAAGAAGAAACCATTGCGTCCAGCGCCGTGTAGTCCTCGTGCGTACAACCAGTTACAGTGAAAACCCCATTTGGATCCTCGCGTGTTTTCACAAAATAGAATCGCCTGAAACAATCCGTCACACCGTTCATTACCTCATCATCTGGATATGAACAGCCTTCTATAGCTTCCAGATTCTCACCCGTTATAGGATCGTGGCGCAGGCTAGTCATCGTACAGCGCACATCTGCCGAGAGCTCCGATGATGCAACCACACCCTTAATCTTATTTATCACCTTGTACTCAATACGCCCATCGTCCAATACACTCGGCTTCATTCTCGCATTTTCATTGTAAAACTGTATCATACGATCAAGCATCGTACTCGACGCGTAGTCACAGTATTCAATACCATACCTCCACTTCAACTCGTCAATATTATCAGGAAGTATAAATCCAGGATCCTTTTCTGAAGACGCCCTCGGCTCCAAGGCAGGCTCAAAATCCCTGTGATAGAGTGACAACGTCTTATCATATCGATAGGTCGGTTGTTTTAGAGGGACGCGAGGTATAAGTGTCGCTCCCTGAAAACAGAAATATGGGTCCAGTATATCAAAAATAGTACCCACACCAGGTATAAAATTCACCAGAATGTATTTGAATTCAGACCCCAACCTCTGCTCAATAGTCTCAGAGCCCACAGGACATACCCCATTCTCTTCGGCTGCCCCAGATATAAACGCATTTATCACCGGCGTAAGTATCATTATAATCATATCAATAGTTCCTAATATACTAATAATGACCATAGCAATATAAAACATCCAGGCCACGGCTGCACATCCAATACCTAATGTAGCTGCGCAAATACCTGTTGCCGCGGTGGTAAGTGCCCCAGAAACAGCATACATGCCCGCCCTTATTGATGACCATAATGCTATCCTCGCGACTTGCTTTGCAGCTATTCTTGCACTAAGTTTCACTAAAGCACTAGAGATCGACTTGGCTAACTTTTTAAGACCGGTTGCATTTGCTATTTTGGTCCCGAGTTTCTTCAGGCCTGTTGTAACAACGCCCTCAAACTTTACTTTTCCAATAGCCAGCTTCTCGCCAAGTTTGTTCTTTAACTTGGAATCAGGTAATTTACCCCATACAAAATCATCGATGGATTGTACGCCCCCTAGAATGGTATTCAATCTTCCAGTTCTCATCGAATCCCTCATTGTATTAGCAACACGTTTTGCCCCGTACTCTAGAATATTCTCTGTCTCTTCACCAATGAGCGCTGCAACAGACATATCTAAATAACTGTAAAAGTTTCCCCAGCCTTCATCATAAACACACCTATTGAAAATGGGAGACTTATACGTGGGCATTGAGGTCTCATTATCTATATATGCCTCTTCTGCGGCCACACTTTGAGTATATATTTTGCTATATATACTCATTGACGCCAAGGGTGAAATGTATCCCCACGTGACATCCCCCTTTATAAAGTCCTTATTGTCTGTGTCCCACGGAATCTCACTTATCGACGCATCGAAGTTCTTCAGCTGATAGCCCCAGTCTGGTATTGGCTCCCTTGTAATCTCCAAATCTATATCAAAGGGTTCTTCATACTGCTGTTCCTGATATGCGTCATAGAATGCATCGAACACGGACGCGCCCTTATTGTAGGATACCTGCTCACTCGAGCTCAGCGCACTCAGGATCTGCATTTGTTCGTCACTTTGAATCACGAAGGCATTCACTTTATTGCCACCACTATCATATAACTCGACACGCACTCCCTTTAAAGGAAGGGGGTCGCCTGCACTCAAGTTACCAAACAGACCTATAGTAGAAACATCCCTATCCCCTCCTAAATCCGCCGCCCAGAAATCGAGATTTCTTAGATTTGTAGCCGACGTCCAGGGCTCCTGCAGAGTTCCGCTGATCACTTTCGTGGCCATAGGATCCGCACTACTTGGCAGTGTAAATCTGTATCCGTCATCCGAAAAGGAGGGGGCGGCGTTGGCCCTATATGCATATGTTGTAACTTCTCTGCCTCCTGACTTATGAAGCATTAGATTCTGATTATCATAGACTTGGACCTGTCCCAACTTCAGGAATCCATCGCCATCCTTAACAGGGGGGCGTATAACCACATAGCGGGCGGCGGTTGATTGCCTGCTAGCACTAATAATATGATATGGCTCATTCTGAAATCGCTCGCTTATTAAAACTGGAGGTGTAATCACTGTATTCACACCCCTATTTAAGAGGGAGATTTGCGCACCAGGTGCATTTATACACACTACATAAAAGACGCGATTCGACCCCTGCAGATCTACTTCTATTTTTGCAGGGGCCGTAGTCGAAGACCAGAAAGGGGAGCCACTCATAGTTCCATTGACAATGTTTGAAAGCGTACCTCCTGCCGCGACTCCTGCCTTAAGACTCACCGGTTTCTCAAATGCCACATTTTCTCCCTGTTCATTTAACACTATCACCTGAGATATCTTGAGAGGTTGGTTTGGGCTTCCCTCTATACTGAATTTTGTTACATCTATCCACTCCGTAATAAACGCACTAGGAATCGGTACTTGCATATACTCTCGGTTTTCAAGCTGAGGCCGCGTGGGAATATTCGAAATAACCTTTGTCTTTATAAATCTTGAGGCGACAGTCCCTATTCTGGAGATCTTCGGCATAATAAATGACTCTACAGGAGGTTCTAGCACGGCTGGCACAATCTTCTCTTGCGACTTACGCGGCTTTTCCATTCGACCATACGAATACAAGTTCGGCGTGGCGCCCCCCTGTTCCTTTCGAAATATCCATATTACTGTTATGGATAACAGACCAATAAGGCCTATCCATAATAGCACATCAGGGCTAAATCTAGCCCCCATTCTATTGCATATATGCGATAAAATGGACGTGTGGGATTCCGCAAACCTGCCAACTACATCGCAGGTAAGCTAGGTATATCTGGGCATTGTAACTCCAACATATTTTTGTGCGATAGCTGAATCATCTGAATGATTTGCTGGAACTCCGCTGTCTTTGTAATATCAACGGGCAGATTTACGATGGCCTCTCTCTGCTTCAGCTGCGCTTTCAGGGTCTCCAACAACGTGGGACATACCACATTCTTGTCTATCACGTAATCCACTGGAACGGTCATCTTCTTTTCACCCTCCTCCGTGGGCGCTGTGGCCTGGAAACCCTCGCGAGATCGACGCCGGTTTGTTCGTGCAGCCCCTTTTTGCTTATAGAGAAAGGCCAATAGGATAACTAGTGCAATCCCCATCACCCCATACAAGATTGTTGTAGTATTCTCCTTTAAAATGTCCATCGGCGAGTCCTATATACTCGTGAAGATTCTATTGTTGGCCTTGAAGTGAGCGCAACAGGTCTAACAGCCGAACTTTTGTATAGTACTGTCCAAGAATGTAGTCCGGAGAGCCGTGGTTTTATCAGTTTTATCATTTATATTAGCCACAAATGCGCTAAGTATGCCCTTTTGCTGCTCTATCTTGCCCGATTGCTCATCTAAAAATCCGCCGAGTGAGCTATTTTTCTCTTTCAACTTCGCTATATCAGGCCGAGTGCTATCTATAGTCTCAAGTGCGTCTCCTGCAATCTTCTTTAAATCGTTCGCCTTCCCCACCGTATAATCCACGTCTTTTCGCCCCTTGACCACAAAATCGCATATTGCTTTTCTTTGACGATTCAGCAGATAACGCCGATCCTTGCGATCGCGATCGAGACACGTGTAGGATGATCCTGATCCCTTGATACAGATCGATTCAGCTGGCAGTACATAGGTATTCTTCATCTCCGCATCCACGCCCTCCTCCATTAAGGCATCTGCATGATTCTTGTCGTCGCAAAACCAATAGGTATGAGTCTTGCCACTAGCTGCCTTATCAGTCCTCGTGCATTTAATACTCGCTGGTGGGGTTGCGCGGGTCTGAAAGCCCTCGGCTCCGCCTGACCCCGCAACGGCTCCGCCTGACCCCGTAAAAACCCCGTAAAACGCCGCCAGCGCAAACACTAGAATCAAAAGAATACAGCACACATATATTCGTTTCATTCTATTCAACCGACTTCTATCCTATTACTCCTCCTCATCTTTTACAGCACGCAGCCGCTTAATAAGCTGCTCGCACCCACGCTCCCACGTATAGCTCAGCACTTTCTCCTTTGCAGCCTTGCCGTGGGCCTCCCGCTTATCACTGTCGAGCACGTACTCCTCCATCGCCAGGCAGACATCGTGAGGATCACACGCCTCCGCCTCGCCCCCAACAGGGCAATAGACAGAGGGCAGGTAATACCGCACCTTTGGCTTCACCAGCATCGAGTTATTCTGCAGGCAGAACTCCTTGAACCCCCCAATATCCGGGACAACCTGGGGCACACCCACACCCATCTGCTCAAACTGACAGAGACCCCACCCCTCCCCATCCGCCGTGCTAATCCCCACATCCGCCGCGTTGTAGAACATATTAATGTCCTCGTCCTTGAAACTCATATTCTGCGCGGTGAGAATGAGGCGCGACTTGAACATCTCAATAGGGACATTGCGCGCCTTCAGCTCTCGAGAAAAGAGCTCAAACAGCCACCAACCACCCTTCTCACCCTTGTCGCAAATACAGAGGAGGTGGATGGGCTTCGTGGGATACTTCACTATGAGCTCCACAAAGGCCATAATCAGAATGTCATAGCGCTTCCTGGGCTGGTTCCGATTCAGATTCAGGAAAAGGAAGAGCTCATTCGGCAGCGACAACTGCTTTCGAGCCAACTCCTTTGGAATGGAAAAGTTGCGCTTGGGCTCGAACCCGTGCAGAATGATATCAACGGGGCGCGTCACACCCTGATCCTTCAGACACTTTTTCCAGAATGGGCTGAAGGCGAAAATGCGGTCGGCATCACGGTTCAGATTATCAATGAACATCTGGTTCTGCATAGTATAGACCTGGTCGCAATAGACCCAGAGCTTGAAGTTGCGCGAAATACCGGACTTGCGAATGGACTCGATGAACTGGGAGACCACGGCGAGATCATTGTAGATCATCACGACGTGGGGCTTCTTGCGGCGGATCACATCGGGCAGGGCGTCAAAGGCGAAACCCTGTTGCATAGGGCGCTCCAACTGGGCCGCGTCAATCACATCCACACTGGCGGGATACTTGCGATAGGCATCACCCACCTCGTGGAACTTCTGGAAACCGAAATGCGTAAGGGAAATCCAGGGCTGCTTAGCGAGCTCCTGCAGGATCCCGTGAGACACCTTGGAATAGCCCGTGAATTGGTGAATGTGCGTGGAGACGAGCAGAAATCGGAGACGCTCTGCCTCTGCACCGGCAGGAGCCCCAGACGCAGTAGTAGGAGTAGGCGCGGCAGAACCCGCAGTAGTGAACATTGAACCGAAGCCAATGCTCGAAAGGGAGAGTGTGTTGGCAGGAGCAGCGGCTTCTGGCGCGGGCGCAGCTGCAGGCGCAGGTGCAGGTGCAGGAGCAGGAGCAGCAGCCGCCGCAGGTGCAGCAGGAGGTGCCAACAGCGCTTCAAGGCTCTTCAAATACGACGGAACTTCATCACCCATTTCTTCTTCCAAGTCTTTGCGACCCCGATTTAAGCCTCGAACACTACCCATCCTGTAGTGATGCCCTTCAAAAAACGTCGTATTCCAAGGGCACTCAAAGAGACCCTTTGGCTCAAATCCTGTGGAAAAGTATTTGAGACAAAATGCCACACTCCTTGGTGCCTAAATATGATAAATGCCTATGACTTTCACACAGGACATCGTATTCCAGAATCAAAGGGAGGCCCCCTTAGCCTTGAAAATCTCGTGCCCCTCTGCGCTCGCTGCAATCTCTCAATGGGCAATCAATACACTTTCGACGAATGGTGCCTTACCTTTAAAGGGGGGGCTAGCAAGCCGCCCGCGTCGTCACCCCCCTCTTTCTTGCGTCGGCTCCTCAGCTGCTTTTTGCCCCCAACCGTAGCCATTCACCTACCACCCCCTTCAACTCCTCGTACCACGACACCCACGAAAGTAGTACCGTTGTTCGATATCTCTCGAGTAGCTCCGGTTTCGCCATAAGATCCTCTACCATCCTTGCAGCCTCCTTCCAAGAAGACAGCGGGATGATCTTCAGCCGCTTACACACCCAATCCACCCAATCCTTATTCTCTTGCGTTCTCACCACCAGGGGCACACAACCACACTCGAGCGCCTCGTAGAAACGGAAGGTCTCGGGATTCATTCCATCAGGGCACGGCACAAACACCGTGTCGAGCAACTGCGAGATATACTCGTCCCGCTTCATTCCATTCGAATCAGCCCAGTTTTCCAGAAACTTTGCCTTGTAGGCCAGGCCTTTGGGATTCTCCAAGAGAGGTGCAAGCAACTCCTGCCTCCCTTTCCAACCCGTTCCAACGAATGACCACGCTGTTCCTCTAAAGGGAAGATGCGGCGTCACGCGCGTAGGATTCTTCGACCCCTCTGGAAGCGTCCAGTGAAATCCAAGGGGAATCGTCGTCACCTTTGAACCTGAAATGTCGGCACGGGGATAGGTGCGCAGGACCCCAAGACAACCTGACAAGTCATAGAAACTCACCGGATCGGTCCCGTATTCGTCACTCAGATGAAGCACCTTGAACTTCGCGCCGAAGCTGTCCCACCTCTCAAGAGTAGATGCCACTAGCCCCACAATCGGACGCTGCACGACCACCACGGGACAGTCGGTTGGAGGAGGCGCACTGAGAGACACCTTCTCAACCTCGATCATCGTTGGACGCCCGAAAAGCTCCATTAACCACTCATACTCATACAACTTCGAGAAGTCCAGCCCCTCTTCAGAAAAGGTGATGAAACGGGGGCCAAGCAACTTCACGGGACGCGTTACAATCTCTTTCGTTACAGGCTTGGGGCTGGGACTCGGAGCCGCAGGCTCCAACTCCTTCTCCAGCTCCTTCGCAGCCACATCGTGCGCCTTGCTCCCTATAATATCAAGGCAAGGCTCCCGTGCATCTCGCAGCGCCCCCACAATATCAAGCTCCATTGCCGTGGCCGCTGCAAGCGCCCCGTCAATCTCTGCCTGAGCAAACCGCTCATCATTGTTCCACAGGTCCGAGTCAAATCCGTCGATTCGGCTGAAATCATTGAACTGACTGTTCGCATAGACGGGGTCATCATCCTGATAGCAGCCGGCCTGTATAGGATCAAATACGTAGATCTTCATCACATCCACCGGATTACAGAGGATGTGATCCGCGCTCGTCCAATACCCTCCGTGCCGTTCGAGCAGACCCATCACCTTTATAGCACCCGCGCGTGAGAGCACATAGGAGTAGGCGCAGAAGTGGAAATAGCTAGTAGGCGTCGGCTGACCCCAGGCCTGATTCAGCGTGACCTTGCAGAAAGAGTCATTCACGCGCTCTTTGCAGCGCGCCTCGTACATATCGCGATTCGGAGGAAGAATACCGCCAAGATACAAGATATCATAGTCCTGTGGGACGTGTCCCAGGCGTACAGCACGTGTCCAGGCGTCTTCCCAGCCCGCGCGGAACTTCACGTCGTCCTCAAGAATAAGATAGTTGTTGATGTCGGGTGCCTCCGTCACCAGTTTCCACCAGAGACCCAGGTGACTTAGCGCACAGCCGGCAATAGCCTTCTTCCAGAAAAAGTCATTGGGACGCAAGAGACGAGCCAGCGCCGGCGTCAGCTTCAGGTTCTTCCCCTCTACAGCCGACCAGCGCTCGAGCCGCCCCTTCAGAGTAGGATGGTTCTCATACAAGCGATCAAGTCGATCCTTCCGCCTATCGAGATTAATCACAACCGCCTCGTCAATCCCGTCCAAAAACGGCTGGCTCATCTTGAAGTTGCCGCGATGCACGTACAGGTACTTGCCGGTATGGAATGTCTTTCTGAGGCTGTGGTCGCAATAGTAGTCGTAGAGGGGGAGCGTGGCGACACCGAGGCGCAGTGACAAGATACTCAGAATCGACTGATCCTGGCGATGACCGAAGGGCTTCCCCTCTGGAGTCAGGCCGGCCCACTTTGCCCCAGCAATCACATCGCGCTGTTTGGCCCATCCGTAGGCCTCCTCGAAAAGGCGGAGAGCCACTGGATGCCCTGAGCGGAAACACATCAGGCCTCCCTGGCGTTGCTGCCTATCGAGCTCGGCATCTGTTGCTCCTAGGGCCTCCACAAAGGCAGCAGAACACCAGCGGCGATTCTCTTGATCCTTGTCCTCCAGCATACATACACCCGCCTCCTGCGCCTTGAGCAGCCAGTCCTTTGGCCAGCGGCACATGAATACGCCGGCGTCAATGTATAGGATCATTCGCCCTTTCAAGGATTCACGGCGAGCGAGCTCGTTATAGACCCAGATCTTCCAGGCATAGTGCTCAGGAGCCCAGAAATCCTGGAATGCCTCTGCTCCTGCAGGAGGTGTCTTGTCGGGTAGGAGTTCAAAAGCTGCAAAGGAGAAGTTCTCTCGAAGAGTATTGGTCGTTTCCTGTGGAACATCGGACCCCAGGAATACGATTGCACGCATTTGAGGCGTGGCCTTCACTTGTGTTCCTATGGAGACTAGCCACTGCTGAAGAGAAGGAAGGAAACGGCGCGTGGCCGTGGTCACGAGGATCGGCAGCTCAAGTGTGGGCGTTGCGAGAACGGGGGCAGGCACGGTGGGCACAGCAGGCACGGTGGGCACAGCAGGCACGGTGGGCACAGCAGGCACGGCGCCCCCTGCAGACTCCTCTACAATACCCAAGAAACGCGGGATCGTTTTCACCTCGAGACCACCCAGACTAAACATACGACGCGCACACTCTGTCATCGTGCGGCGACACCATTCCACTTTATAGGGATCAAGTGCCGGAACCTCATAGCGCCGGCGCCACTCTGCGTCATCCGTATCCACAGCCCGCACAGCAGCAATCAACTCCTCTTGAGTACGCAGCTTGCGCGCATCGATACAGCCGCTGATGTTAAAGTCCCGCTCAAACACAGGGTCGCCCCAGTAGATTGGAATGCAGCCCGCAGCCTTCGCATGTAAGTACTTCTCTGTAGTGTAGCCTCGAGAGGAGGAGTTCTCATACGTGATTGCGAACTTGTACGACTGCAGGAACTCGAACTTCTTGAGCTCGCCGCCACCACCACCGCCCCCCGCGAAAAGTACCGGCCCAAGAGTATTGAATACACGTCCTGCGGAATCTACGGGCTTGTACTCGGACAGCCACTGGAAGGCCGCATTGCGCACGGGATTTCCAGGGTTTGAAACGACGAACGCACAGAACTTGTTGCGACGGGCCGCGGAGCTCTCAAATGGTTCCACTGTCGTACAGGCCTTTAGAGGAATGGGCTTCGGATTCACAATACGCTGGGCGTCAGCCCCGAACCAGTCGATTTCCAGGATCCACAGGGGAAACCGCATATACTCGTCGCCAACTACGTCGAGGTGCTGAAATCCGAGATTGAGTTTCACGCCCGCACCCTTTACTGGTGCCGTGTTCTCCCCTGTAAAGTGGATCTTGGGTAGCTCCTCGGGAAGACTCTTCCAGTGTTCCCCAAAGGGACCGAAGATGACGATGTTATCTTGAGGAGTCGCCGGGCCCGCCACCACCTTTATAGGGGGATTGGCTTGGGCACCGGCAGCCTCGAGCATCAGGCTGAAGAAGTTGTAGGAGGGATTGAAGTCCTCCCACATATCACAGAACCCCACTCGGAATGTGGCGGGCACAGCGGCGGCGGGCACAGCAGCGGCAGCGGGTTCGGCGGCGGGCACAACAGCGGCGGCTGCAGGAGGCGGTCCCCACGCAACAGGCGCCCACCGCCCTCCCTCCAATGCAGCCTTCCAACCCTCCCTCACATACGGCGACAACGGAGACAGCCTCGCCAACATCAACTTCCGCAACTCCACCAACGTCTCCTTGCTCCGATCCACTCCCTCTAAAGCACGAAACGCATCACACGCCTCCGCCACGCGATTGCCCCAGTAGTACGTCTTCTCCAAGCCGTGCCCTAGGTCCCGCAGCATCGGCGAGTTATGCACGAGCGGCACCCCCGCCCACGCCAGATCCAACAACACAGGACGGATCCGAGAGAATCGAATGTGTGACAGCACACAGCTGCCCGGCTGCCGCGCCCACTCCACCGCCCTCTGCCGCCCCACAAACTCCCCACTCAGCCCCACCACCTCATCCGTGCAATGCTTCACCGTGTTCTCCATAAAGAACCGCGACTTGGTGATCTGATCCGTATTGTGCGCGTAGAACTTCTGAATAGGCACTCCCGTTCTCTTGGCCTCCCGCATAATCACCATCGGCAACACCGTGGAACTCGAGTTGGTGCTGTTCGTCTCCGCCACATGCACAATCCACCCCTTTCCAGAATCCCCCCGCATCCACGCCGGTATCTCTTGCTCCCGAATATGCGCCGAAGCCAGGCTGGGCGTCCAGACGTGCGGCACCACCTTTACAGGGCGCCGTGTAATAAGCTCCAACATCTGAATACTCCCGTGCTCCACCTCTGCAGCACTGTCGTAAATCCACACTTCACGCACGCCGTCCATATCCCTCTTTGACGTAACCACCGTGGGAAAAAGAGACTGCTCCAACTCATTCAAGATGAACGGGTGTCGGACCACCCAAATACTCTCCTTTCCAGCCTTCTTGCGCCTCTCAGGACTCAAAATCAGACGTTCATACTCAATAATCAAGTCATATCCCTCCGCCTTATCCACTGGAACTACCTTCCAGTATCTAGACAGCCCACTACAATCGTCCCACCACGTCTTCTCGTTCAAAGACATCTGCAGGAGATCGACCTCGTGACCCAGTTCGCGAAAAAGTTCGGCGATGGCAAGTGAGGTATTTGCCATCCCCGAACTGAACATTGAATGCTGAATAAGCGATACTACACCTACACGCATTCTGACACCTTCTCTAAAGAATGAATCTGCGCCCGTAGTTTAAGCGTGCGGCTGCGGTGGCGCCGAGCCAGGCTCCAAGATATGACGCCACCCCGCCTGAATCTCAGGATTGTACGGCGAATGCCGCCAGGCCAACACATTCGCGTGAGCCTTGTACGCCTCCTCACGCTCCGCGTGCCTGTCAAGAGAATCCTGGATCAGCTTCACCCCCCCCGCCAAATCGGCCCCTTCATAGTAATATCCAAACTCCCGCCAACTCGGTGAGTTGTGTAGCACAGGAAACCCGGACGAGAGCAACTCCAGTGTCATATAGTTGTACTCGTTGTTGTAGTTGTGCAGCACGAACGTCGATGTCGGCCACCGAGTCAGCGCCGTCACAATATCACAGCGATCCTCCAGATCGATCCGCCCATCTTTATAGAGGTCAAACGACTTCAATATATTCTCCATAAGGTGTGTTACCATGGCCAGCCGATTCCCATTCACAATCACCACTCGCCCTTTCCAGCCCGCCGCACGCCCCCTTTCACGATACCAGCGCTCCAAGATACAAAGTGGAACCAGACTCGCCTTCTGAAAACTGATGTTCGGCTCCATAATGACAAAGGTCTGCTCCTCTGAAGTGGTCGGCCTCCTCCAGCGCAAATGCAGCCGCCCATCCCGCGTCAAGACATTGGGATCCCACACATACGGAGCGATCATCTCCTCCAGATTCTTCGTAGGGGGCACCTGGTTAATACAAGACGCATATTCTGCGTGCTGGCCATAGTGCGGTGACACCAGAATGAGGTCACTCCGACCGACCACGTGATGTGCAAAATGGTGTGCCTGCATGAAAATCGGCGTCTCCACGTCAATGTTCAAGATGTTCCCAAGATATACTTTGATCAGACGCCCCCCCAGCATTTTCACAAACTGCCGAATAAGAGGGTCCATACTCATTCCGATTTCAATCAGTGCTACTATGTTCGGCATCGGAGTTCGCAAGATATCCTCTGTGACAATCGTGCGGCAACGACGAAGGGCCTCGGGGATCCCCTCCAGGCTCCGCGGCTTCTCATTCACGATCAAGATAGGCGCATATCCCATCGCATCAAACATCCGGTAAAAGACAAAGACATTCTGGAAGAGCCCGTTCGAATGCAGATTCTCATCAGTGATCGTTGCCGTACTCAAGAGAATAATGCCCCGATCTACAACGGACCTTATGCGCGTTAAATCCGTCACTTCGGGCTTCACACGCGACGGGTCGCCGAATGTCTCCGTAAGCCCAGGTACTTTTGTCTGCGTCATCTCTATTTAGTTGGGGGGCACCTCTTAGGCTGGCTTAGAGCGCAGCAGCGGCCTCCAATGTCTCCACCCGCCGGCGCAACTCTCGTATCTCCTCTACCAGCACCGGTATCAACTTCGTGTATTGCACGTATAGGAACTCAGACCCCGCCGTGACTGCCTCGGGCAGCACCGCCTGTACATCTTGCGCAATCAGACCAACGTCCTCCTCTCCGCCATCCTTCCACGTGAAACGAACGCCATGAATGTTCGACAAGATATTCCCCGCCCCCTCCAGCCGCCGCACATTCTCTTTCAAGCGAAGATCCGACGGCATAGCAGGCACCTGCCACTCGGCCGTCCCCGACGCATCCATACACGTAAGATATTTTCCCAGAGCCGGCGTCCCCGCGATCGGCAGGCGGGCA
>Ga0315900_10002848_pt1 | contig 25821 bp, 26 predicted proteins | sample LakEriMetagenome_FD_203521 | JGI IMG/M metagenome (GOLD analysis project Ga0315900, IMG submission 203521) | Freshwater fungal communities from buoy surface, Lake Erie, Ohio, United States - Buoy 12 MA114 | ecosystem: Environmental > Aquatic > Freshwater > Lake > Lake biofilm | place: USA: Lake...
AGCAGGCCCAGGTTGGCCAGCAAGGCCGTGGCCACCGAAATGTCCAGCCAGAGCGACATGACGGGCAAGAGAATGAGCACCAGCCCGCCTTCAAAGCCGGCTCCATGCGCCAGCCGCCTGGCAAAGGATCGGCCACGCACGGTTTGGCGCAGCTCCCAGCGCTCAAACAGCCAGTTGAAGACGTAATTCCACGTGAGTGCAATGCCAGACAAGACCACCGCCAGGCCCATGGTGGAGGCGGGCGGCTTGTCAAAGGCCAGGCTCAACAGCGGCCCGACCACGGCAATCGCAATGGCCTCGTACAACAGGGCCTGCACCACGCGGCGGGTGGTGGGCGACATGTTGCGCAACGCGGCCAACGCGTTCACTGCCGCGCCGTGCGCACATTGGGCGGCAGCGCGCCCGGGGCGCTGGTGCGCCAGGGGTTGATGTCCAGCCCGCCGCGCCGGGTGTAGCGCGCATAGACCGTGAGCTGCGTGGGCCGGCAGCGCGTCCAGATGTCCATGAAGATGCGCTCGACGCATTGCTCATGAAACTCGTTGTGGTTGCGAAAGCTCACGATGTATTGCAAGAGCCCGGCCTGGTCGATTGAGTGGCCGCTGTAGCTGATCTGCACGCTGCCCCAGTCGGGCTGGCCGGTCACCAGGCAGTTGCTCTTGAGCAGGTGGCTCACCAGCGTTTCCGTCACCGGGGCTTCTGCCGTGTTCACGGTCAGCAGATCGGGGGCGGGCTGGTAGCGGCTGCATTCGATGTCCAGCCGGTCCAGGTTCAGGCCGTCGAGCTCCTGCACGGGTTCGGCATCAAACTGCTCGGGCAGGAGCAGCTTGACGCCCGCGCCGGCCTGGACGGGCCCGTCGCTCCAGATGGCGGCGCTGATGTCGGTGCGCAGCCGGGCCTTGACCTCGTCGTGCGATTCAAAGCGGGTGTTGTTGAAGCTGTTGAGGTAGAGCTTGAAGGATTTGCTCTCGACGATGTGCGTGCTCTCGGCCGGGATGGTGAAATGCACGATCGCCACCTGCGGCTTGCCCTTGGGGTTGAGCCAGGAGACTTCAAACGCGGTCCAGAGGTCGGCGCCAAAAAACACCGGGCGGCCGCTCACGCCGATCTCGTCGCGCTTGGTCTGGCGCGGGATGGGGAAGAGCAGGCTGGCGTCGTACTGGTCGGCGTAGCTGCTGGCCTTGCCGAGCTGCGATTGTTCGGGGGTGTTGCTCATCTCAAGCCTCTGCGTTGCGGCGGAACACCAGGCGGTCTGGCTCGGATGCCGCTTTGTCAAAGGCATAGCCTTCGCTGTTGAACTGGAGCAGGTCTTCGGGCTTTTTGGCCTGGTGCTCGATGGCCCAGCGGGCCATCAGGCCACGCGCGCGCTTGGCGTTGAAGCTGATGACCTTGTATTTGCCGCCCTTGAAGTCTTCAAACACACACTCGACCACGCGCGCCTGCAGGGCCTTGCGGTCCACCGACTTGAAGTATTCCTGCGAGGCCAGGTTGATGATGACCGGGCTCTTGTCTTTCGCCAGGCGTTCGTTGAGGTACTGCGCAATCTGCGATCCCCAGAACTTGTAGAGGTTGGCGCCCTTGGGGTTTTTGAGGGGTGTGCCCATTTCCAGCCGGTAGGGCTGCATCCAGTCCAGCGGACGCAGCACGCCATAGAGGCCGCTCAAGATGCACACATGGTCTTGCGCCCACTCCAGCTGTTTGGGCTTGAGGGTTTTGGCGTCCAGGCCTTCGTACACATCGCCATTGAAGGCCAGCACCGCCTGCTTGGAATTTTTGGCGGTGAACTTGGGACTCCAGGCCTCGTAGCGGGCCACGTTCAGGGCCGAGAGCGCGTCCGACAGGTCCATCAGCTCGGCGATTTTCTGCGGCGAATGCGGGCGCAGCACCTCGATCAGCTCGGCCGCCTGCGGCACAAACTGCGGCAGGGTGTGCGGCACATCGCCGGCGGGAGTGTCGTAATCAAGGGATTTGGCGGGGGACAATAGGAACAGCATGCTCGATATCCTTTACCAGGACGATTATCTCGCCATCGTCCACAAACCCGCCGGCTGGCTGGTGCACCGCACCCCGCTGGACAAGGGGGAATCGCGCTTTGTGCTGCAGGCCTTGCGCGACCAGATCGGGCAGCCGGTCTGGCCGGTGCACCGGCTCGACAAGGGCACCAGCGGCGTGCTGGTGTTTGCGCTGAGCAGCGAGGTGGCCCGCGCCCTGGGCGAGGCATTTGAAAACGGCGAGGGCCTGCACAAAAGCTACCGCGCCATCGTGCGCGGCTGGACTGCCGACGAACAATTCATTGACCACCCCCTGCGGCGCATGCCCGACGACATGCGCAGCCAGCGCGAGGAGGTGCAGAGCGCGCAGACCCGGCTGCTCACGCTGCGCCGGGGCGAGCTGCCGATGGCGCAGGGCGACTTTCCAAGCCTGCGCTGGGCCGAGGTGCAGCTGCAGCCGCTGACCGGCCGCCGCCACCAGCTGCGCCGGCACGCCAAGCACATCGCCCACCCGATCATCGGCGACGCCACCCACGGCAAGGGGCCGCTCAACCGCGCGGTGGCCGCGCACCTGGGGGTGCAGCGGCTGTGGCTGCATGCCTGGCAACTGGGTTTGCGCCATCCGGTCAGCGGCGCGGGCCTGCGCGTCCAAGCCCCACTGGGCGCCGAATGGGCGGCCTGGGCCACACACAACCCGGCAGGCGCCATGGGTGTCGCCGGGCAGATCGCGCAGGGCGGCGGCATTGGTTAGCATGTCCGCATGAGTTTGCTGTTCACCCCCCACACCTTCCAAGCCCCGCGCGGCCCCCTGACCCTGCCCAACCGTATCGTGATTGCGCCGATGTGCCAGTACTCGGCCCAAGACGGGCGCGCCACCGACTGGCACCTGATCCACTGGGCCAACCTGCTCAACAGCGGCGCGGGCCTGCTGATGCTCGAAGCCACCGCCGTCTCGCCCGAAGGCCGCATCACCCCGGGCTGTCTGGGCCTGTGGGACGACGCCACCGAGGCGGCCCTGCGCGACAAGCTCGCGCGCGCCCGCCAGCAGGCGCCCGCCGTGCCGGTCTGCATCCAGATTGCCCATGCGGGCCGCAAGGCGTCGAGCGAGGTGCCCTGGCGCGGCGGCATGCTGATCGCCCCGCAAGACGGGGGCTGGCAGCCGCTGGGCCCCAGCGCCCTGCCGCACCTGCCGCAGGAGGCGGCCCCGACCGAATTGACGCTCGATGGCATCGCCAAAATCCGCGCCGATTTCGTGGCCACCGCCCGGCGTGCGCAGGCCATCGGCATCGAGGCCATCGAGCTGCACGGTGCCCACGGTTACCTCTTGCACGAATTCCTCTCGCCGATCTCCAACCAGCGCCAGGACGCTTACGGCGGCAGCTTTGACAACCGCATCCGCCTGGTGATGGAGATTTTTGAAGGCGTGCGCGAGGTGTTCGACGGCACGCTGGGCATTCGCCTCTCGGGCACCGACTGGGTCGAGGGCGGCTGGACGATCGAGGAAAGCGCCGAGCTGAGCGCGCGCATCGAGGCCGCAGGCGCGCAGTTCGTGCATGTGTCTTCGGGCGGCGTGTCACCGCAGCAGAAGATACCCCTCGGCCCCGAATACCAGGTGCACCTGGCCAAGGCCGTGAAAGAACGCACCGGTCTGCCCACCATCGCGGTAGGGCTGATCACCGAGCCCGCCCAGGCCGAAGGCGTGCTGCAGCGCGGCGATGCCGATCTGGTGGCCCTGGCGCGCGCCTTTCTCTACAACCCGCGCTGGGGCTGGCATGCCGCCGCGGCACTGCAGGGGCAGGTGCAGGCCTCGCCGCAATACTGGCGCAGCCTGCCCAAGGAGGCGGGCGGCGTCTTTGGCCCGAACGCCCGCATCGGCATGCGCTGATCCACACCCTGCGCTCGAAAAAAAGCCCCGTTGCCGGGGCTTCTTAATCGAGCGGGTGGGCAGCGCGGCTGGCGGCCTGCTCAGGCCTTGAGGTCGCCCGCCAGGCTGGCCAGCGTTTCGGGTGCGATCTGCTGGTGCACCGGGTAGTGGGTGTGGTCGCAGCCGATCTTGACACTGGCGCCCGCCAGCACGGCGGCGCGCATGGCCGGCGTCAGCTCCCAGCGCAGAAAGTGGACCGAAGAGGTCTTGTCGGGTGTTTCGCGGTCCAGGTCCTCGTCGGCAATCGCGTACACACGGGGGTGGCCTTCGACCTCGACGAACATGCGGTCTTCCACATCGATCAAGCGGGCCAGCTCGCGCTTGCGCTCGTGGATGTCGGCGTACTCGAGCAGCATGGTGGCTTTCCAGTTGCTGCCATCGGGCACCAGCGGTGCATAGGCGTCGATCTCTTCCTGGATGGCCTCTTCCTCGAAGATTTTCTCGATGCGCAGCATCTCCTGGATCTGGTAGCGGATGGTGGTCTCGCTCTCGAACTGCACATTCAGGTGCTCGCCCAGCAGCACGGTGCGCTGCTTGCGGTGGGCGATCACATCGGCCTTGTGCGTCTTGCGCCACTTGCTGTAGGCCTCCAGCGTCATGAGGCTGTCGGGGGTGATTTTTCCGGTCAGTTGCATGGTCGAACTCCTCATTTCAATCCGTAGGCCTTGCGCACCAGCGTGAGCGGGTGGTTGAGCTCGGGTGCGCCCAGGCCGTTGACTTCAAAACCCTGGGCGATGTGGTGGCCGCCGAGCGGGCAGTCCGAGCTGATGTAGTCGGGCTTGGCGCCGCTCTTCATGGTGGCCATGGCCTTGAACACCGGCTTGCCGATTTTCATCGCCGTCTGGTGCGAGCCCTTCTTGACGCCGTAGGTGCCGGCATGGCCCGAGCAGCGTTCGATGGTGTTGACCTCGGTGCCGGGGATCATCTTGAGCATTTCCTCGGTCTTGCGGCCGATGTTCTGCACCCGGCCGTGGCAGGGGATCTGGTAGCTGATGTGGCCCAGCTGCTGCGGGAATTCGGTCTTGAGCAGGCCGTCGCGCTTGCGGGCCATGAAGTACTCGAAGGGGTCCCACATGGCTTGCTTGACCCGCTGCGTGTCTTCGCAGTCGGGGAACATCAGCGGGATTTCCTGCTTGAACATGAGCGCGCAGCTGGGCACGGCGGCCATGATGGCAAAGCCGTCTTTGGCGTACTTGGCCAGCACCGGGATGTTGGCTTCCTTGGAGGCCTTGACCGCGTCCAGGTCACCGAGTTCGAGCTTGGGCATGCCGCAGCATTGCTCCTTGTCGACGATCACATAGGGGATGGCGTTGTGGTCGAGGATCTTGAGCAGGTCGTGGCCGATGCCGGGCTCGTTGTAGTTGATGTAGCAGGTCGAGAAGATGGCCACCTTGCCGGGGGTTTTCTCACCGTCGACCACTTGGGTGGATTTCGCCGCCGGGGCGCTGGAGCGGAACTTCTTGGTGGCCAGTTCGGGCAGCCAGGCGTCCTTGTCCACGCCGAGCACGTTTTCCATGATGTTGCGGGCGGTCTTGGTCTTGTTGACCGCGTTGACCGCCTGCACCACCACCGGGATGCCGGCCAGCGAGCCGTGCTTGTCGGTCGAGGCCAGGAACTGCTCGGCCTGGCCGACCTCGCCCTTTTTGAACTTGATGGCCTTGGCACGCAGCATGGTGTGCGGGAAGTCCAGGTTCCATTCGTGCGGCGGCGTGTAGGGGCACTTGGTCATGTAGCACAGGTCGCACATGAAGCACTGGTCCACCACCTTCCAGTAGTCCTTTTTGTCCACGCCGTCGAGTTCGCCGGTCTTGCCTTCGTCGACCAGGTCAAACAGGGTGGGAAAGGAGCCGCACAGGCTCACGCAGCGGCGGCAGCCATGGCAGATGTCGAAGATCCGCTCCATCTCCTTGAAGCAGGATTCCTCGTTGTAGAAGTCGGGGTTTTGCCAGTCCAGCGGGTGTCTTGTGGGGGCTTCCAGGTTGCCTTCTCGGGCCATGGGGTGCTCCTTCTGTGGGTGAATGGGTCCTCTGCATTGGGCGCTGAAACCAGCGCCCAACACACAAGACCCGATCAGTCTTGCAGCTCGGCCAGGGCCTTGGCGTAGCGGTTGGCGTGCGAACGCTCGGCTTTGGCCAGGGTCTCGAACCAGTCGGCGATTTCGTCAAAGCCTTCTTCGCGTGCGGTCTTGGCCATGCCCGGGTACATGTCGGTGTACTCGTGGGTTTCGCCAGCCACAGCGGCTTCCAGGTTCTGACGGGTGGAGCCGATCGGCAGGCCGGTGGCGGGATCGCCAGCGGCTTCCAGGAACTCCAGGTGACCGTGGGCGTGGCCGGTCTCACCTTCAGCGGTGGAGCGGAACAGCGCGGCCACATCGTTCTGGCCTTCCACGTCGGCCTTGTTTGCGAAGTACAGGTAACGGCGGTTGGCCTGAGATTCGCCTGCGAAGGCTTCCTTCAGGCACTGCTCGGTGCGCGAGCCTTTGAGTGCTGCCATGGATATCTCCTTGGGTTGAATGACATTGCGAAACCCTGGCGGAATGGCCAGAGACCACAACCATAAGGAAGCTTGCCGGACTTCGTCCAATTGGACGTGGCAATGCGACCGATTGACGCGGCCAATGCTGGTCAGGGATAACCCGCAAGCGGGCCCCACTGGCCGGGACAGGCGTTCGGGCCCTGCCCCGGTCAGACCCGACCCGGGTCAGTAAAATCAGCCGCTTTGGGGATTCAGCCGATTCCCTGCAGCTTCTTCCGTGCTGCAAGCCACATACCCACACGCCCACCATGAGCACCACCCCCGCCCAGCCCGGACTGGACAGCCTGTCCAAGTCCTTCGAACCCGCCGCCCTGGAAGCCCACTGGGGGCCCGAGTGGGAAAAACGGGGCTATGGCGTGGCCGGTTTCCGTGGCACCCAGACCCCCCAGGCCGGCGCGCCGGCCTTTGCCATCCAGCTGCCGCCGCCCAATGTGACGGGCACGCTGCACATGGGCCACGCCTTCAACCAGACCATCATGGACAGCCTGACCCGCTACCACCGCATGATGGGCTTCAACACCGCCTGGATTCCGGGCACCGACCACGCCGGCATCGCCACGCAGATCGTGGTCGAGCGCCAGCTGCAGGGCCAGGGCATCAGCCGGCACGACATGGGCCCGACCCCGGCCGAGGCGCGCAAGAACTTTGTGGCCAAGGTGTGGGAGTGGAAAGAGCAGTCGGGCAACACCATCACCCAGCAGATGCGCCGCATGGGCGACAGCGTGGACTGGAGCCGCGAGTACTTCACCATGGACGACAAGCTCTCCAAGGTGGTGACCGAGACCTTTGTGCAGCTCTACGAGCAGGGCCTGATCTACCGCGGCAAGCGCCTGGTCAACTGGGACCCGGTGCTCATGAGCGCGGTCTCCGATCTGGAGGTCGAGAGCGAGGAAGAAGACGGCTCGATGTGGCACATCCGCTATGACCTGGCCGATGGCTCGGGCAGCCTGACGGTGGCCACCACCCGACCCGAGACCTTGCTGGGCGACGTGGCCGTGATGGTGCACCCCGAAGACGAGCGCTACAAACACCTGATCGGCCGGCAGGTGAACCTGCCGCTGTGCGGCCGCACCATCCCGGTGATCGCCGACGAGTATGTGGACAAGGACTTCGGCACCGGCGTGGTCAAGGTCACGCCAGCGCACGACACCAACGACTACCAAGTCGGCCAGCGCCACCAGCTCGAGATGATCTGCGTGCTGAACTTGAACGCCACCGTCAACGAGAACGCCCCCGAAAAGTATCGTGGTCTGGACCGCTTCGTGGCCCGCAAGGCCGTGGTGGCCGATCTGGAGGCCGCCGGCCAACTGGTCGAAGTGAAAAAGCACAAGCTCATGGTGCCGCGCTGCGCCCGCACCGGTCAGGTGATCGAGCCCATGCTGACCGACCAGTGGTTCGTGGCCATGAACAAGGTCAGCCCGCAAGACGCCACCGGCAAGAGCATCGCGCAAAAAGCCATCGATGCGGTGCAATCGGGCGAGGTCCAGTTCGTGCCCGAGAACTGGGTCAACACCTACAACCAGTGGATGAACAACATCCAGGACTGGTGCATCTCGCGCCAGCTCTGGTGGGGCCACCAGATCCCGGCCTGGTACGACGAGGACGGCAATGTCTATGTGGCGCGCAACGAAGCCGAAGCGCAAGCCAAGGCACCGGGCAAGACCCTCCAGCGCGACGAGGACGTGCTCGATACCTGGTACTCCTCGGCGCTGGTGCCTTTCTCGACCATGGGTTGGCCCGATTCCGTTCGGGCTGAGCCTGTCGAAGCCCAGAGCCGCACTTCGACAGGCTCAGTGCAAACGGACTTGAACGACTACGACCTGTACCTGCCCAGCAGCGTGCTGGTGACCGGCTACGACATCATCTTCTTCTGGGTCGCCCGCATGATCATGATGACCACGCACTTCACCGGGCGTGTGCCGTTCAAGCATGTCTACATCCACGGCCTGGTGCTCGATGCCCAGGGCAAGAAGATGAGCAAGTCCGAGGGCAATGTGCTGGACCCGGTGGACCTGATCGACGGCATCGCCCTGGCGCCCCTGCTGGACAAACGCACCCAGGGCCTGCGCAAGCCCGAGACCGCGCCCAAGGTGCGCAAGCAGACCGAAAAAGAATTCCCCGAGGGCATCCCGGCCTATGGGGCCGATGCGCTGCGCTTCACCTTTGCCGCGCTGGCCACGCTGGGCCGCTCCATCAATTTCGACAGCAAACGCTGCGAGGGCTACCGCAACTTCTGCAACAAGCTCTGGAACGCCACCCGCTTTGTGCTGATGAACTGCGAAGGCCAGGACTGCGGGCTCAAGGAGCATGGCGCGGCCGAGTGCCTGCCGGGGGGCTACCTGAGCTTCAGCCAGAGCGACCGCTGGATCGTCTCGCAACTGCAGCGCATCGAGGCCGAAGTGGCCAAGGGCTTTGCCGAGTACCGCCTGGACAACGTGGCCAACACCGTCTACGACTTCGTCTGGAACGAGTTCTGCGACTGGTACCTCGAAATCGCCAAGGTGCAGATCCAGACCGGCGATGCGGCCCAGCAGCGCGCCACCCGCCGCACCCTGATCCGCACGCTGGAGACGATCCTGCGCCTGGCGCACCCGATCATCCCCTTCATCACCGAAGCACTGTGGCAAAAGGTCGCCCCGGTCGCTGGCCGTGCCGGCGAGTCCGTCAGCATCGCCGCCTACCCGGTCAGCCAGAGCGAGCGCATCGACGCCGCCGCCGAGGCCCATGTGGCCAAGCTCAAAACCCTGGTGGACGCCTGCCGCAACCTGCGCGGCGAGATGAATGTCTCGCCCGCCACGCGGCTGCCGCTGTTTGTGGTGGGCGATGCCGACTTCATGCGCAGCATCGCGCCGGTGCTGCAGGCCCTGGCCAAGCTCAGCGAGGTCAAGGTGTTCGAGAGCGAAGCCGACTGGGCCGCCGCCGCCCAGGCCGCCCCGGTGGCGGTGGTGGGTGAGGCCCGCCTGTGCCTGTTCATGGAAATCGACGTGGCCGCCGAAAAAGCCCGCCTGGGCAAGGAAGTCGCGCGCCTGGAAGGCGAGATCGCCAAGGCCAACGCCAAGCTCGGCAACGAGGCCTTTGTGGCCAAGGCCCCGCCGGCGGTGATCGAGCAAGAGAAAAAGCGGGTGGCCGAGTTCACCGCCACGCTGGCCAAGGTCCGGGAACAGCTGCAGCGGCTGGGTTGACCCCCCTTGTAGGAGCGGTCTCTGACCGCGATCCGCTGGACTCCGACCGCGATCCTGAAGCCGTGTAGGAGCGGTCTCCGACCGCGATCCGTTGAAAATCGCGGTCGGAGACCGCTCCTACCAAGATTCAGCGGCGCTGCAGGACGTAGACGAAGTTCTCTGCGGTCTTTTCCTGCGAGAGCAGCACATTGCCGGTCTGGCGCGCAAAGGCTTCGAAGTCGCGCCAGGAACCCGGATCGGTGGATATCACCCTCAGGGTCTGGCCGCTTTGCAGGCCGGTCAGTGCCTTCTTGGCTTTGAGGATGGGCAGCGGGCAGTTGAGGCCGCTGGTGTCGATTTCCTGGTCGGTGTTCACTGCGAAGTCTCCTGGCTTTGCGCTTCGCGCTCGGCCCAGCTCATGAACGTCGGCTCGATGCCCTGGGTGCGCAACCAGTCGCCCAGGGCATAGCCGGTGCCTGCGGGCCAGCAGATCAGGTCTTTCAGATCAAACATCTTGTGCTCGGCCAGTTCGGGCGAGAGCCGCACCTGGCCCTGGGCCTGCGCGTGGTAGGCGATGATGACCTGGTTCATGCGCTGGAAGTCGTACACACCCACCAGCTTGAGCGAGAGCACGTCGAGGTTGGTCTCCTCCTTGACCTCGCGGCGGATGCCGTCTTCCGGTGTTTCGCCCGCCTCCATGAAGCCGGTGATCAGCGCAAAGCGCCGTCCGGGCCAGGCGGCGTTGCGCGCCAGCAGCACCTGGTCGCCCACTTGCACGATGCCGGCCAGCACCGGGGTCGGGTTGTTCCAGTGCACGAAATCACAGGCGGTGCAGCGCAGCCGCATCTGCTCGCCCCCGTCTTCCATCTGACTGAGCCAGGCCAGCGGCGTGGCGCATTGCGGGCAAAAACGGTATTCGGCCATGCCAAGGTCCTGGTGATCGTCAGGCGGGGAAGACGCCGGTCGAGAGGTAACGGTCGCCGCGGTCGCAGACGATGAACACGATGGTGGCGTTGTTCACCTGCGACGCGATCTGCTGGGCCACCCAGCAGGCGCCTGCGGCCGAGATGCCCGCAAAGATGCCTTCGGTGCGGGCCAGTTCGCGGCAGGTCTCTTCGGCATCGCTCTGGCTCACGTACACCAGCTCGTCCACATGGCTGGGGTCGTAGATCTTGGGCAGGTATTCCTGCGGCCACTTGCGGATGCCCGGGATGCGCGAGCCTTCGCTGGGCTGGGCGCCAATGATGCGGATCGCCGGGTTTTTTTCCTTGAGGAAACGCGAGACGCCGGTGATGGTGCCGGTGGTGCCCATGGCGCTGACGAAGTGGGTGATGCGTCCGCCGGTCTGTTCCCAGATTTCAGGACCCGTGGTTTCGTAGTGGATGCGCGGGTTGTCCGGGTTGGCAAACTGGTCGAGGATGCGGCCCTTGCCCTGGGCGGCCATGTTGTCGGCCAGGTCGCGCGCGTACTCCATGCCGCCGCTCTTGGGCGTGAGGATCAGCTCGGCGCCAAAGGCCTTCATGGTCTGGGCGCGCTCAATCGAGAGGTCCTCGGGCATGATCAAAATCATGCGGTAGCCCTTGATGGCCGCGGCCATGGCCAGGGCGATGCCGGTGTTGCCGGAGGTGGCTTCGATGAGGGTGTCGCCTGGCTTGATTTCGCCGCGTTCTTCGGCGCGGCGGATCATCGACAGCGCGGGGCGGTCCTTGACCGAACCGGCCGGGTTGTTGCCTTCGAGCTTGCCCAGGATGACGTTGCCGCGTTCCTGACCGATGGCCGGCGCCGTGCGCTGCAAGGCCACCAGCGGGGTCTTGCCGATCGCGTCTTCAATGGTGGGATAAATCATCCCTGTACTTTGCCACAAGTGGCGTGTCCGACCAGCCGCCCGGTCGATACCCGTCAGCGCGTGGCGGGCGGTGCCGGCTGGCCGATCTGCGTCTGGACCTGGCTGTCGTTGATGCCGCCCACCATCGACTGGACGGCGTTGGGCGACTGGACGACATTCGGCGATTGCACCGCATTCGGAGACTGCACAGCATTTTGATTCGTGTTCTGGTTTTGATTGCTGTTCTGGCTGCTGCTCTGACTGCTGTTTTGATTGACGATGGAAGTGGTAGGGCCTGCGATATTTCCGTAGTTCACGCTGCCCGCAAGGCCTCCACGAATCTCCATGGGCCTGACCACCGGCGCCCGGGGCGTGGGCGTCTGGTAGGTCACCACGCTGGCGGTGCCCTCTTTGCCCAAGGATTCGTAGAGCTGGCCCATCAGGGCCGGGTTGCCTGAAATCCGGGCCTCGATGGCCCCTTCGATCAGGCCCCAGAGGGTGGGGGTCAGGGCGGTGCCCAGCCAGGCGGCGCTGTTGCTTTTGATCGCGGACAACTGCTCGGGCGTGCAGCGCGAGATGTTCCTGACCAGCCAATCCTGGGCCATTTGGGTGCGCTGGTTCTGATCGCTCACGCTCAGTCCGAGGGCCTTGAATTGCGCCACCAGACAGGACGAGGCGGCTGGGGCCGGGGCCGGCGCCGGGGTCTTGGCCGGTGGCTGCGCAGCGGGCTGGGCGAGCGCCGGCAGCGGCGCCAAGGCCGAGGCGGCGCAGAGCAGACCCACAAGAAGTGCATGTTTCATGGCGGAGCAGTGAAGGCCTTGTAAAGCAGTCATTGGACATCGACAGCAAGCCCCTGGACTTGAGCTGCGGCCAGCGGCACTGTGACATAATCGTGCCACGAATTCACAGCCCGGGTGGTGAAATTGGTAGACGCAGGGGACTCAAAATCCCCCGCCGCAAGGCGTGCCGGTTCGATTCCGGCCCCGGGCACCACACCGAAAGCCGCACACGTTCAACACGGTGCGGCTTTTTTGTTTTCAGGCCGGCGGCGCGCCCGCATGGCAGGCCAGCAAGTCGGCCGGTGCCTCGGGCGCACGCTGTTGCAGGTATTGCCGAATGAAGGGGCCCGGACGGAAGGGGTGCGTGCTGCCGCTCCAGACGCCGCCAGGAACCAGCTGCCAACCCTGAGGACCTCGCCGCAACAGGGTCAGGGCCGGGTGCAGGTTGGCAAACTGGACCGAGGCCAGCATCCAGTCGCCTTGCACCCACAAACCGGTCAGCACCGCCGACAGCGAATCGGGCGGGCTGTGGGCCTGCACGGCCTGCATCGCCAGCGCGCTGCGGGGGTCATCGGGCGTGAGCGCCTGCACCTGCCGGCAGTCGTGCAGCAGCCGATCGCGCGCCTCGGCCCAGCGCCCCGCCAGGTCCACCGGCCGGCCATCGATGCGCAGCAGCCAGCGCCCATCGCGCCGCTCCAGCTCCAGGTGGCTCAAGGCCACCGCCACCGTCAACACGGCCAGCACGCGCAGGGCGGTCTGGCGCTTCACGGCTGCTCGGCGCAGGCCTGCAGTTGCTCCAGGCTCAGCACATCCAGCGCCCGGATGTGGGTCGAGGCCAGCAACACCGGCGGCGCCAGCCCGGCATCGAAAGCTTCCTTCCAGCGCAGCGCGCACAGGCACCAGCAGTCACCGGGCCGAAGCCCTGGAAAGTCCCACTCGGGCCGGGGGGTGCCCAGGTCATTGCCGCGCGCGCGGGTGAAGGCCAGAAAGGCCGCGGTCATGCGGGCACAAACCACATGCGATCCGGTGTCGTCGTGGCGGGTGCGGCAACAACCATCGCGGAAAAAACCGGTCAGCGGATCGTGCGAACACGGTGCCAGCGCTTGGCCCAGCACATTCAGGGCGGGCGGATGCTCGTCCATGGGGTCTCCTTGGGGGTGCTGGGCTCAGGCCGGGCGGGCCTGAACCTCCAGCGCAATGCCTTCGTGCTGGGCCACCCGCTCGAGCGCCCGCTCGAACAGCGCCCGCGCCGAGCCCGAGATCGCACTGAGGTAGGCGTGCAGCTGGGCGTCGTGCACCGAGTTGTTCAGGCATTCCTGGCTGTACTGCTCGAAGCTGGCCAGCTGGGTGATGAGTTCGGCCACATGGCGGGGACATTCGCACAAGACATCGGTGGAAATGCCGGCCACCTTGGCCAAGGTCTGGTCGCTGTATTGCCGGGGCGGGATCATCGCGCCGGGCTGCAGCTGGGCGCTGGCTTCGGCCGGGTCGACCAGCAGCAGCGCACCCACGAGATCGGCCAGCTCGCCGTCGGTGAGCGGTTCACGCCGCACCAGCATGCCCGAGAGCTTGAGCGCCTGCACCACCGCCTCCTGGCCAAAGCTGTAAAGGACGATCACCTGCACCACGCGCAGCTGCTCGGCCAGTCGGCGTATCGCCGCCTGGGTGGCCATGTGCAGGGAGTTGACCCGCACCAGCAGGATGTCGGGGCGCTCGGCAAACACATGGTCACGGGCCTGGGTCAGATCGTCGAGCGTGTCGCTGATGCGCAGGGCCAGCCCGGCAAAACGCTGCGCGAAAGCCTGCGACTGCAAGCGCGCCGCCAGCGTCAGGTCGACCACCGCCAGGGTGACCGCCTGCACCGCCCGGGTCTGCGCCGAACGCTGCAGGTGGGCGCTGCGCTGCTGGTGCAGCAAAGCACTCAAGGCCGGCGCATCGAGCTGGGCAATCGAGCTGATGGCATGCCCTGTCTCGGTGAGCTGGCGCATCAGGCCGGCACGCAACACATCGGTGTCGTTGTAGAGGCGGTGGCGCCCCTGGGATTTGGTGGGGGCGAAGGCGCCGTAGCGGGCTTCCCAGACCCGCAGGGTCGAGACGGGCACGCCACTGAGCGCCGCCATGGCACCGATCCTGTGTTGAACAGATTCAGAGGTCATTTAAAAGTTTTTGAGCAGTTTATGAACAGGATTATCAAAGAAAAATCCCTGAAAATCCATCATTTATTCGATTCGGATGTAGATTCTCACCTGTTAACCCATGCAAGGAATCATGATGCTGAGTAAAAAAACCTGGCATTGCCTGGACATCCTGATCGCCATGGCCTCGGTCCCGGCCTCGGCCACAGTGACCACCCAAAGCCTGGCCAAGCGGCTGGGGCTGTCCACTTCTTACCTCGAAAGCCTGATGCGCCAGCTGCGTGAGGCGGACCTGGTCCGCTCTTACCGGGGCCCGGGGGGCGGCTACGGCCTGGCCCGCCCTGCGCAGCAGACCAGCGTCTGGGACATCGTCAGCCGGCTGGAGAGCGCCGACGCCCCCGAAGAGGCGCGCCAGGCCCAGGGCCTGACCCGCCTGCTGGAAGCGGATTTCCGCGCGGCCTTCGAGCAATACCTCGCCTGCCGCCAGCTCAGCGAGTTCGCCAAGCCCGACCCCGAACTGCTGACGCGGACCCTGCCCAGGCTCTCGGGTTTCCGCCTCGGGCCCATGCCGCCCGCGCTGCGGCCGGTGGCCCCCAACTCGGTGTTCCAGCTCCCTGCCTTCCTGCAGGGTGTGGCGGCCTGAGCGGGCCGGCACCAAGCCATGACCGGGACATCAGAACCCCCTGGGGCACGCGATGGGCGTCAGGCGCCTGCGGGTGCCGCAGAACGACCGGCGCTGATCTGGTCTTCGCGCCGGACGCCGGCGCCTGCCGCGGCCCGGCACACGCCCTCGATGGGGCCTGCCCGCTGGCAGGCGGCGCCTTGGACCGATGCGCTGGCGCTGCTCAAGGCCAGCCCTGGCGGAGAGGTGCTGTGGGTGCTCGAGCCCGACCTGCAGGAGGGACCACAGCCCCCCGTGCTGGCCCAGGCACTGCAAGAATGCCTTGGCCGACCGCACACCCTGGTGCTGCTGCCCGAGGCAGGAATGCCGGACAGCGCCCCATGGCTCGATGCCGGCGCCGACCGCTGCGTGCCCGCCAACAGCCCGCCCGAGCTGATCCAGGCCATGGTCCACGCCATGCTGCGGCGCTGCCACGGCATGGCCGCCAGCGTGTCGGTGTTCGGCCCCCTGCGCTTTGACCATGTGTCGCAGACCCTGTTCCATGGCGATTGCCGCATCTGGCTGACCTGCCGCGAAACCCAGGTGGCGGCCCTGCTCTGGCGCAGCAGCCTGCAGCACACCCACGCGCTCGAGGTGCTCCAGGCGCTCGGCACCGGGGGCGCCGCCAGCGCCAACAAGGCCCTGGTGGCGCTGTATGTGCACCGCATCAACCGAAAAATCAGGCCGCATGGGGTGCAGATCGATGCGATTCGCGGCTTTGGCTACAGGCTGCGGCTGAACGCGCCGGCACCGCGGCCGGTCGCCAGCCCGCCGGCCACGCCGCACGCGCTGACGCAATGGCTGCGCAGCGCACGCCCGGCCTCGGCCCTGAAACCGGCGGGGCGCCCATGAACCAGGCCCTGCCCAGCGCTCGGCCAAGCCCGGCGACCGGGCCGGGCGTGGTCTTCTGGTTCCGGCAAGACCTGCGCCTGCATGACCAGCTGGCCCTGCACCAAGCGATTGACCTCTGTACCCGACAGGGGGGCTGGCTGCTGCCGGTGTTCATCCATGACCCCGCCCTGCAGGCGCAGACCCCCTGGGGCTTTGACCGTGTTGGCCCGCACCGCCAGCGCTGGCAGGCCATGGCCCTGGACGCCCTCGACGAGCGGCTGCGTGGCCTGGGCAGCCGCCTGCTGCAGTTCAGCGGTCCGCCCGCCGAGGTGCTCGCGCACCTCCTGCAAAGCCTGGGCCACGCCACCCTGGTCTGCGAAGCGATTGCCGCGCCGCAGGAAGAGACCGTCATCCGCCAACTGCAGGCAGGCGGACGGTCGGTGCAGACGGTCTGGCAATCGACCCTGATGGCGCCGCAGCGGCTGCCCTTCGCGCCCGAGCAGGTGCCCGACCATTTCACCGCCTTTCGCCAAGCGGTGGAGCGTGCAGGCACGCCCGCCGAGCCGCCGTTGCCGGCCCCGGTGGCCCTGCCCGCGCTGCCGCCTGCCGCGCCGCTGGAGGCCCTGTGCGCCGCCCTGCCCGGCCCGCCGGCGCCTGCGGCGCCGCCCGAAGCCGACGCGCGCTCCTCGTTTCCCTTGGAGCAACCCGCCTGGCAAGGCAGCGAGGCCGCTGCACTGGCCCATGTGGCGCAGTACTGCGCCCGTGGGCTGCCGCACAGTTACAAACAAACCCGCAACGCCACCCATGGTCTGGACTACTCGACCAAGTGGTCGGCCTGGCTGGCCAGCGGCGCGCTCTCGGCCAGACAGGCCTGGGCCGAGGTGGCCGACTTCGAAGCCCGGCACGGCGCCAGCGAGAGCAGTGGCTGGATCCGCTTCGAGCTGCTCTGGCGCGACCATTTCCGCTGGCTGCACCGCAAGCACGGGGTGCGGCTGTACCGGGCACAGGGTCTCTCGTCGCTGCCGCCGCCGGCACACGACGCAGCCGCCTTCGCGCGCTGGTGCCAGGGGCAAACCGGCCACCCCTTCATCGATGCCGGCATGCGGGAACTCGCCCGCACGGGCTACCTGTCCAACCGCCTGCGCCAGAACGTGGCGAGCTACCTGATCCACGACCTGGGCTGCGATTGGCGCGCAGGCGCCGCCTGGTTCGAATCGCGCCTGATCGACTTCGATGTCTACAGCAACCAGGGCAACTGGCTCTACCTGAGCGGCCGCGGGACCGATCCGCGAGGCAGCCGCCGCTTCAACCCCGACAAGCAAGCCCGCGACTACGATCCGCAGGGCCTGTACCGGCAACGCTGGGCGTACGCCAGCTGACGAACGGGCGCGTGCCTCGGGTCCAGAATGGGCCGATGGTTCTGGACCCCCTCACCGCCGACGCGCCGCCCGACACACCGCGCCTGAGCCTGCGGCGCATGCGGATCGACACCCACCACGAGAACGTGGCCTATATGCACCGCGATTGCCCGGTCTACCGGACAGAGGGCTTTCAGGCCCTCTCCAAGATCGAGGTCCGTGCCGATGGCCGCAGCGTTCTGGCCACGCTCCATGTGGTGGGCGGCGATGGCCTGGCGTGCAACGAGCTGGGCCTGGCCGACAGCGCCTTCGCGCAACTGGGCCTGGCGCCGGGGCATCCGGTCAGCGTGGCGCAGGCCGACCCGCCCGGCTCCATCCAGGCCCTGCACCGCAAGCTGGCTGGCGAACGCCTGGAGCTGGAGGACTTCCGGGCCATCATCCGCGATGTGGCCGAGCACCACTACTCCAAGATCGAGCTGACCGCCTTCGTGGTGGCCACCGACCGCGATGAACTCGACCGCGAAGAGGTGTACTACCTGACGCTGGCCATGATCGAGGCCGGCCGTCGCCTGGACTGGAACGAGCGGGTGGTGGTCGACAAGCACTGCATCGGCGGCATACCGGGCAACCGCACCTCCATGCTGATCGTGCCGATCGTGGCCGCCCACGGCATGGTCTGTCCCAAAACCTCCTCGCGGGCCATCACCTCGCCCGCGGGCACGGCCGACACCATGGCGGTGCTGGCCGAGGTCGAACTGCCTTTTGAAAAAATGGCCGCCATCGTGCGGGCCCACCACGGCTGCCTGGCCTGGGGCGGCACTGCCCAACTCTCGCCGGCAGACGATGTGCTGATTTCGGTGGAGCGCCCCTTGTCGCTCGATGCCCCGGCGCAGATGGTCGCCTCCATCCTGTCCAAGAAGGTCGCGGCCGGCTCCACCCACCTGGTGCTCGACATCCCCATCGGGCCCACCGCCAAGGTGCGCTCCATGCCCGATGCCCAGCGGCTCAAGCGCTTGTTCGAGTATGTGGCGCGGCGCCTGAAGCTCTCGCTCGATGTGGTCATCAGCGACGGGCGGCAGCCGATTGGCAACGGCATCGGCCCGGTGCTCGAAGCACGCGATGTGATGCGGGTGCTGGAGAACGATCCGCGGGCACCGATCGACCTGCGCCAAAAAGCCCTGCGGCTGGCCGGCCGGCTGATCGAATGCAGCCCGGATGTGCGGGGCGGCGAAGGCTTTGCCATCGCCCGCGACATCCTCGATTCGGGCCGCGCCCTCTCCCGGATGAACGACATCATCCGGGCCCAGGGGGCACACCCGTTCAACCCCGAGCAATTGGCGCTGGGCCCGCTGAGCTTTGACATCCGCGCCGGGCAGGCCGGCGTTGTCTGCGGCATCGACAACCTGCAGATGGCGCGCATCGCCCGGCTGGCCGGCGCACCCAAGGTGCGCCACGCCGGGGTCGATCTGGCACGCAAGCTGGGCGAAGCGGTGCAGGCCGGCGACCTGCTCTACCGGGTGTATGCCCAGTACCCCTCGGACCTCTGGTTTGCGCGGCAAGCCTGCGAAAAGTCGGGGGGCTACCGCATCGGCAGCGCCAGCGATGTGCCGCATGCCTTTGTGCCCTTTTAGCGCACCGGCCGGCCCCCGTGCTTTCAGTCCAGCCCGGCGCTCCAGCGGTCGTTCCAGGCCTTGTCCATCTGGCGGCGGTCGCGCTTGGTCGGGCGGCCTTGCTCGATGCTCAGCGCCGGCTCTGCGGCCACGCGCCTTTGCTGGGCGGCCGCCTCGCGGCGCGCCAGGCTCTCGGGCGTTTCTTCATAGAGCTGCTGGGCCACCGGGGCCGGGCCGCGCATGGCGCTGATGCCGCGCACCACCACCTCGCGCTCGACCTGGCCCTGCCGCAGGCGGACACGGTCGCCGGCACGCACCTCGCGCGCGGGCTTGGCGTCCTGGCCATTGACCTGCACCCGGTTCTTGCCGATTTCTTCGGCCGCCAGGCTGCGGGTCTTGTAAAAGCGTGCGGCCCAGAGCCACTTGTCGATGCGCAGCGTTTCCATGCTCAGGCACCGAACAGGCCACCCTGGGGGCTCAGGCCCTGGCGGACGTGGGGCACCTGCAAACGCATGCGCAGTTCTTTTTTCATGCGGGTGTTGTCCAGGCGGCGCGACTCGCTCATGAAGCTCAGCAGCATCAGCGGCAGCACCTCGCTGGCCGAGGCCCGGGGAATGCGCGGCGGGCGTGGCAGGCCCATCAGGTCGGCCGCCAGATCGAAATAGTCGCCCATCTTGAGGTCGGTGTCGTCGCAGATGTTGAGGCTGCGCTGCGGCCGGCCGCGCCAGAGCGCCAGCATGCAGGCCCGGGCCAGGTCATTGGCGTGGATGTGGTTGGTGTAGACATCGTCCTGAGCCAGCAACACCGGCGTGCCCTTGAGCAGGCGCTCGCGCGGCGTGCCGCCCTCGCGGTCCTGGGCATAGATGCCCGGCACCCGCAAGATGGTGCTGCGCACGCCCGTGCGGCCCAGCAGGCGCACCCACTGTTCGGCGTCCACGCGGCGGCGGGCCCGCGCCGTGTGCGGCTGCACCGCCCGCACCTCGTTGACCCGCTGGCCCGCGCAATCGCCATACACCCCGGTGGTGGAGGCATAGACCAGCGACAGGGGCGGCGTGCGCAAGCGCAGGGCGCGCAGCAAATCGCGCGTGCGCGGATCGTGGCTGACCACGCCGCGCACATCGCCCGGCGGCGGCGCCAGGTGCAGCACGCGCTGCGCCAGGCCCGACAGGCGGCGCAGGGTCGCGGGCCGATCCAGATCCCCGGTCAGCGGCGTGATGCCGCAGGCGCGCAGCAAAGCCACCCGCTCGGGCGAAGAGGTGAGCGCCAGCAGGCGCGTGCGCCGGGCCTCGGGCGCCCCCAGCTGGCCGGCCGCACGCAGGCCCACGTCACCGCAGCCCACGATCAATACCCGCGGACGGCGAAAGCGCGCCGGCAAGGCGCCAAGAGGGGTCTGGTTTGAGGGCAAAATCGGGGATTCCGGGTGAGAAAACCCCGCAAGGATACCGAAAACATGCCCTTCCAGATCACCGTGCAGCCCAGTGGCCGCAGCTTTGCCGCTGAATCTTCCGAAACCCTGCTGGCCGCTGGCATCCGCCAGGGCATCGGCCTGCCTTATGGCTGCAAGGACGGCGCCTGCGGCTCCTGCAAGTGCAAAAAACTCTCGGGCAGCGTGGTGCATGGCCCGCACCAGGAAAAAGCCCTGTCGGCCGATGAAGAGGCGCAAGGCCTGATCCTGACCTGCTGCGCCACGGCGCAAAGCGATCTGGTGCTCGAGTCCAAACAAGTCACCCAAGAAGGGGGGCTGCCGGTCAAGAAGATGCCGGTGCGTGTGGCCAGCCTGGAGAAGAAGTCGCACGATGTGATGGTGCTCAAGCTGCAACTGCCCGCCAACGACCCGATGAAGTTCCGCGCCGGCCAGTACATCGAGTTCATCCTGCGCGACAACTCGCGCCGCAGCTACAGCATGGCGAACGCGCCGCACACGCTCGAGGTCTCGCCGCCCATGGTCGAGCTGCACATCCGCCACATGCCTGGCGGCAAATTCACCGACCCGGTGTTCTCCACCATGAAGGAAAAGGACATCCTGCGCGCCGAGGGCCCGTACGGCAGCTTCTACCTGCGCGAGGATTCGGACAAGCCCATGATCTTGCTGGCCTCGGGCACCGGCTTCGCGCCGATCAAGGCGCTGATCGAGCACATGCAGCACCAGGGCATCCAGCGCCCGGCCACGCTCTACTGGGGCGGTCGCCGTCCGGCCGACCTGTACATGGCCGACTGGATCGAGGCGCAACTCCAGCGCATGCCCCACCTGAAGTATGTGCCGGTGGTCTCCAACGCCGAGCCCGAAGACGGCTGGCGCGGCCGCACCGGCTTCGTGCACCAGGCGGTGCTGCAGGACCACCCCGACCTCTCGGGCTTCCAGGTCTATGCCTGCGGTGCCCCCATCGTGATCGAATCGGCCCAACGCGACTACGTCCAGCAGGCCGGTCTGCCCAGCGAAGAGTTCTACGCCGACGCCTTCACCTCCGAAGCCGACAAGGCCACGGCCTGACCCCCACCCGAGGACGCCACCATGCAACGCCGCTCCCTCCTGCTCAGCGCCAGCGCGCTGGCTGCGCTGCCCGCCTGGGCACAAGGCAAACCGACCCGCCTGATCGTGCCCTTTGCGCCCGGCGGGCCGCTGGACGTGACGGCGCGCGCCCTGGCCGAGCGGGTGCGCGACACGCTGGGCACGGTGATCGTCGAGAACCGGCCCGGCGCCGGCGGCAACCTGGGCGCCGACCTCGTGGCCAAAGCGGCGCCCGATGGCCACACCCTCGGTCTGGCGGCGGTGGCCACGCACGCCATCAACCCCTGGCTCTTCAGCAAGATGCCTTACGACGCCAGCAAGGATTTCGCCCCCATCACGCAGATGGTGCGGGTGCCCAATGTGCTGGTGATGAACACCGAGACCGCCCAGCAACTGAACATCCGCACCCTGGCCGATCTGATCGCCTACGCCAAGCGCCATCCGGGCCGGCTCAATTACGGCTCGGGCGGCAACGGCAGCGCCGGGCACCTGGCCGGCGAGATGTTCAAGAAAGCGGCCGGCATCTTTGCGGTGCACATCCCCTACAACGGCGGCAATCCGGCGCAGTTGGCCCTGCTCTCGGGCCAGGTGGACTACAACTTCGACAACCTGGCCACCGCCGCCGCGAACATCAAGGCCGGCAAGCTCAGGGCCCTGGCCGTGACCACCGCACAGCGCAGCAAGGCCCTGCCCGAGATCCCGGCCATGGCCGAGACGCTGGCGGGTTTCGAGATCGACACCTGGTGGGGGCTGGTGGCGCCCGCCGGCACGCCGCGCGAGGTGGTGGACCGGCTCAACAAGGCCTTCACCGACGCCTTGCGCGCCCCCGAAACCCAGGCGCGCTTTGCCCAGCTCATGGCCGAGCCGGTGCCCACAAGCCCGGAACAGTTCGGGGACCTGATCAAGAGGGAACTGGCCCGCTACGAGCCGGTCGTCAAGGCCAGCGGCGCCCGCGTCGACTGAGCGGGGCTGGCCCGGCTCAGCGCCGGTGGCCGACCTCGAAGTCGTTGGCGCCGGTGCGATCGATACCGCGCAGCAGCCACAGCGGCCGGGTGGCGAAACTCACCGGCACCCCGGTCTGGCCCTCCGAGGGGCGCAGGCTGCGGTCAAACAGCGAGGAGCCGGGCATGAAGCGCAGCGCCACCCCGGTGCGGCGCTGGGCCGACCGGTTGGCCTGAGCGCCGTGGATCATGTAGACGTCGTGCATCGACATCTGGCCCGGCTGCAGTTCCAGATCGACCGCGTCGTTTTCGTCAAAGGTGCCATCGGCCATGCGCTGGTTGAGCGTGAGGTCGTTGCGGTCTTCGTGCAGGTGGGCGTGCAGCACCTGGCCTTGGTGTGAGCGCGGGATGACGCGCAGACAGCCGTTCTCGCGGGTGCTGGGCTCCAGCGCCACCCAGACCGTGCAGGTGGCCAGCGGGCGGATCGGCCAGTAGTGGCCATCCTGGTGCCAGGGCGTCTCGAAGCCCTCGGCCGGGGGCTTGCAGAACACGTGGCAACCCCAGAGGATCACGTCCGGCCCGATCAGCTGCGACACCATGTCCACGATGGGCGGGTGCATGGCCAGCTCCAGAAAACGCCGGCTGCCCTGGACCCCCTCGTCGTTGCGGCCCTCGATGTGGGCACTGACGAGTTTTTCCGGACGCACCCCCGGGTTGTCGCGGATCAGCTGGTCGAGCGCCTGCTGCAGCGACTGCAGCAAGGCCGGCTCGAGCCGGTAGGGCGGGATCAGGTAGCCCTGATCGCGGTAAGTGGCGATGGCTTCGGCGGTCAGTTGCACGGCGGTCTCCAGCTCGGGGTCTGCCTCCAATGTAGGAGGGTGGCCAGGGCAAGCCTACAGGGAAACCCCGGGTGAAGGCCTGGACCGTGCGTGCGACGCCGGAAAAAAAGGCCGATGCAGCCTGGACTGCATCGGCCTGGGGTGTCGGGCCCCGACACGGGAGGTCAGGACCCGGGCACCGCAGCGGCGCTCAGCGCACCACAGCGATCTGGTCGCGCTTGCCACCCTTGTAGGTGTAGAGCGTCAGGGCGCCGTTCTTGATGTCACCCTTCTCGTCGAAGGAGATGGTGCCGGTCACGCCGGTGTAGTTGGCCTTGGCCAGTGCCGGCAGGTACTTGGCAGGATCGGCCGAGTTGGCGCGCACCATGGCGTCCACCATCACGTTGACGGCGTCATACACATAGGGGGCGTAGACCTGCACATCGGCGTTGAAGCGCTTCTTGAACTTGGCGTTGAAGTCTTCCATGCCCTTCTTCTGCTGGCCTTCCACACCGCCGGCTTCGGCACACACCACCTGGCCATCGGCCATGGCGTCGCCGGCCAGCTTGGCCAGTTCGGACGTACAGATGCCGTCGCCGCCCATGAACTTGGCGTTGATGCCCAGCGACTTCATCTGGCGCAGCATCGGGCCGGCCACGGCGTCCATGCCGCCGAAGAAGACCACGTCGGGGTTCTTGGCCTTGAGCTTGGTCAGGATGGCCATGAAGTCCGAAGCCTTGTCGGTGGTGAACTCGTGGCCCACCAGGTTGCCCTTGGCGGCGGTCACGGCCTTCTTGAACTCTTCGGCCACGCCCTGACCGTAAGCGGTCCGGTCGTCGATCACGGCAATCGACTTGCCCTTGAGGTTGTTGACGGCGTAGCGGCCCAGGGTGCCGCCCAGGTGCACGTCGTCAGCCACCACGCGGAAAGCGGTCTTGTAGCCGTTGCGGGTGTACTTGGGGTTGGTGGCCGAGGGCGAAATCTGGGGAATGCCAGCGTCGTTGTAGATCTTCGAAGCCGGGATGGTGGTGCCCGAGTTCAGGTGACCGATCACGCCGTTGACTTTGGAGTCCACCAGCTTCTGTGCAGCGGCCGTGCCCTGCTTGGGATCGGCTGCATCGTCTTCGGCAATCAGCTCGAAGCGGACGGTCTGGCCGCCGATGCGCACGCCCTTGGCGTTGAGCTCTTCGATCGCCAGACGGGCGCCGTTTTCGTTGTCCTTGCCCAGGTGGGCAATCGCACCGCTGACGGGGCCGACGTGGCCGATCTTCACGACCTGCTGCGCCAGCAAGGGCGTGCTGGCCACTGCAAACGCCGACAGAACAGCCAGCTGGATCTTCTTCTTCATCATCATGAATTGCTCCTTATGGATCAAAGGGACGGGGTCAGAGGTGCTTGCGCACCACGGTCCGGGCCAGACCCCCCGCCAACAACACCCGAAAATCATTCACCCAGGTAAGCCGCACGCACCCGGGGGTCGTCCAGCAACTGCTGGCCCGGCCCGTTCATGGTGATCAGGCCGGAATCCATCACGTAACCGCGGTCGGCCATGGCCAGGGCGCGGCTGGCGTTCTGCTCGACCAGCAGCACGGTCATGCCCTGCCCGTGCACATCACGGACCACCTCGAAAATCTTGTCGACCATGATGGGCGACAGGCCCATCGACGGCTCATCGAGCAGCAGCACGCGCGGACGGCTCATGAGCGCGCGGGCCATGGCCAGCATCTGTTGCTCGCCGCCGGACATGGTGCCGGCGAGCTGGTCCTTGCGCTCGCGCAAACGCGGAAAGAGCGTGAACATCTTGTCGATGTCCTCGGCAATGCCCGCGTTGTCGGAGCGGATGAAGGCACCCATCTGCAGGTTTTCGGTGATGGTCATGCGGGTGAAGACGCCCCGGCCTTCAGGCACCATGGCCAGGCCTTGCTTGACCAGATCCCAGGGGCCCTGGCCCTGGATGGAGCGGCCCAGGTATTCGATGTCGCCGGCCTGTAACGCCTGCGTGCCGGTGATGGCCTTCATGGTGGTGGTCTTGCCCGCCCCGTTGGAGCCAATCAGCGAAACCAGCTCGCCCTCGTGGACCTCCATGTCCACGCCCTTGACGGCCTGGATGCCGCCATAGGCCACCTGCAGGCCCTTGACTTTGAGCAGTGTCTCGGCCATCTCAGTGTCCTCCGGTGCCCAGATAGGCTTCAATCACTTTGTCGTTCTTCTGCACCTCGGCCGGCGTGCCCTCGGCGATCTGCTTGCCATAGTCCAGCACCGTGACGCGGTCGCACAGGCCCATCACCAGCTTGACGTCGTGCTCGATCAGCAAGATGGTGCGGTTGTCGTTGCGGATGCGGTCAATCAGTTCACGCAGCTGGACTTTTTCGGTCGCGTTCATGCCGGCGGCGGGCTCATCGAGGGCGATCAGCTGCGGGTCGGTGGCCAGCGCGCGCGCGATCTCCAGGCGGCGCTGGTCGCCGTACGAGAGGGTGCGGGCGCGGTAATCGGCGTACTTGCCAATGCCCACGTAGTCGAGCAGCTCGCGGGCGCGCTCGGCAATCGCCTGCTCTTCGGCCTTGAACGACGGGGTGCGGAAAATTGCGCCCAGCAGGCCCGAGCGGGTGCGCAGGTGGCGGCCCACCATCACGTTTTCCAGCGCGGTCATCTCTGCAAACAAGCGGATGTTCTGGAAGGTGCGGGCGATGCCGGCCTTGGCCACCTCGTGCACGGCGGTGGGCTGGTAGGGCTTGCCGGCGAGTTC
>Ga0315900_10002849_pt1 | contig 25811 bp, 21 predicted proteins | sample LakEriMetagenome_FD_203521 | JGI IMG/M metagenome (GOLD analysis project Ga0315900, IMG submission 203521) | Freshwater fungal communities from buoy surface, Lake Erie, Ohio, United States - Buoy 12 MA114 | ecosystem: Environmental > Aquatic > Freshwater > Lake > Lake biofilm | place: USA: Lake...
GACGACGCCGGGGCTGACGCTCCGCGTTGTGGTCACAAGCGACGCGGGGCGCCGCGCGCAGGCGCTGCGCGACTATCCCGGCGTTCACGTGGTCGCCTCGGCGGCAGCGCTGTGGGATCGGTCGAGCGAGATCGACCTCGTGGTGATTGCCACGCCAAACCGCAGTCATGCCCCGCTCGCCTTGGCGGCGTTTGCCAACGGCATTCACGCGGTCGTCGACAAGCCGTTCGCCGTGAGCGCAGCGGAGGGACGGGGCATGGCCGGTGCCGCGCGCGCTGCCAACCGGCTGCTGATTCCCTACCAGAACCGGCGTTGGGATGGGGACTTCCTCACGGTGCGCGCGTTGCTCGCACAGGGAGCGTTCGGCACGGTCCATGGCTTCGAGAGCCGATTCGACCGCTGGCGTCCGCAGCCAACCGGCTCATGGCGTGAGTCCGGCGAACCAGGCGTGGCTGGTGGGTTGCTCTACGATCTCGGGAGTCATCTCATTGACCAGGCGCTGCTGCTCTTCGGACCCGTGGCCGCGGTGTACGCCGAATTGGACACACGGCGCCCGGGCGTGACGGCGGAGGATGACGTGTTCGTGTCGCTCGCGCACGTAAGCGGTGTGCGGTCGCACCTCCATGCCAGCGCGCTCGCGGCGCAGGCCACGCCACGCTTCCGTGTGAGCGGTTCGGCGGCGTCATTGGTGAAGTGGGGCCTCGATGTGCAGGAGGTAGCGCTCAAGGCGGGAGAGAAGCCCGGCGGTGCCGCGTGGGGCCACGAGCCGCCGGAGCGGTGGGGCATGCTTGGCAGCGAGACCGCGAAGGTGCCGGTGCCAACGCTCCCCGGCGACTATCCGGCGTTCTATGCGGGGGTCGCCGCCGCCATTCGCGGTGACGCGCCGCCGCCCGTGCCAGTGGACGAGGCCATTGCCATGCTCGATGTCATCAACGCGGCGCAGCGCTCGGCGCGTGAGCGTCGCGTGGTGGAGCTGGCACCCGCGCGCACGTAGCGAGCGCGTAGCGTCCGTCAGCCACGGCTGGCGATCGCCATCTCCAACGCCTCGGCCACCCCGTCCGCCTCCACGTCGGCCACGATATGCGCGGCCAGCGCCTTGGCCACCGGCTCGGCGTTGCCCATGGCCACGGGCCACCCGACGATGCCGAGCGCCGGGGTGTCGTTGAATCCATCGCCGACGTACATGACTTCGTCGAGTGCCACGCCATACTCGGCGGCGATCACGCGCAGCGCATACCCCTTGTCCACACCACGACGGGTGAGGTTCACGAAGACGTGCTCCGGAAGCGCCGGACCCGTTGCCGGCGAAACTTCCAGCCCATCGTGCGGCTCGGCGACGAGGGCGTTCAGCTCGTGGTGCGGCACGATCCACTGCGCGCGCACGATGGGCGGGGGAAGCGCTTCGTACCGTTGCGGCGCGTAGGGCAGGCCGAGCACTTCGGCATGCACGCGTGCCACACGCGTCTCGCTTTCCGTGACGTAGTGCGTATCGGTATAGAGTTCGAGCAGGCGATTCGTTTCGCGGGCGCGCGCAACGAGCCTGCGGATGATGTCGTCGTCCAGCACCGCCGACTGCGACTGGCCGTCGTGCAGGCGCACGATGCTGGCGCCGTTCTGGAAGCAGTGCCATCCCGTGGCGTTCACCCGGTGCGCCAACTCGCGCGTGACCCCAAAACCCGGACGTCCCGAGCACATGGTGAGCTGGATGCCGGCACGGCGCGCCATCTCCACCGCGTGCCAGACCGCATCGCGCACCGTACCGGACGCCCCGAGCATGGTGCCGTCCACGTCGAGGCACACCATGCGCACCGGGCGGCGTGAGTCGAGACCGATCGCCCCGGCCCGCTGCTGTTGCACGTTGCTCACCGCGCTGCCGACACGGAGGGGGCCATGGCCGCCGTGATCCCGGCGGCGTCTTCGCCAACGATGAGGTGTACCACGCCACCGTCCAGTGGCATCACCCCGCGCACACCGGCCGCCGTGAGCGCAGACTCATTGAGTCGTGACGCATCGTGCAACACGACGCGCACGCGAGTGAGTGCCACGGTGTCGGCCTGGGTGATGTTGTCGGTGCCGCCGAGGGCGGCGGTGATGGCGGTCGCGCGGGTGCGATGCCCGTGTGTGATGACGACTGTTGGTGCGCCGAGGATGGCCGCCGATGCGACACGGGGTCCGCGTGCAGACGCCAGTGGCATCGTGCGCATGAACTCTTCCATGTCGGTCTTGAGGTTCTCCGACCGGGTCCCGAAGATGGCCTGCATGCCGTTGCCCACCTGCATTACGCCGGATGCGCCCAACCCCTTGAGGGCCGCGGCACTGGCGCGCGAGACGTCGTGCAGGTCCACCCGCAACCGGGTGATGCAGGCGTCGAGGTTGCGGATGTTGTCCGGGCCCCCGAAGGCCGCCACCAGTTGTGCCGCAAGGCTGCCGGGCGTGGCCGCGCCGGTGCCCGAGGGTTGCTCACCGTTCGCGCTCTCGTCGGGCACCGCGGCACTGTCCTCCACCTCGCGCCCCGGCGTCTTGAGGTCGCGCTTGAGGATCATGGTGCGGAACAGCGCGAAGTACATGGCCGCCCACAGGGGACCAAGCCAGAGAAACCACAACCCGCGCGTGGAGTTGGGAAAGAGCACGATGTAGTCGATCAGCCCGTGCGAAAACGTGGTGCCATGCCGAATGCCCAGCTCCACCGCCACGAAGTACGCCGCGGCCGCGAGCAGCGCATGCATGGCATAGAGCAGCGGCGCCACGAACATGAACGCGAACTCGATGGGCTCCGTGATTCCGGTGAGGAACGAGGTGAGCGCCGCCGAGATCATGATGCCGCCGACCTTCGTGCGATGCTCCGGCCGCGCGGTGCGCCACATGGCGAGGGCAGCGGCGGGGAGTCCCCACATCTTGAAGAGGTAGCCACCGGCGAGATAGCCGGCGGTGGGATCACCGGCCGCAAAGCGCGGGATTTCTCCGGTGAGCACCTGCCCCGTGGCCGGATCGGTGAACTGTCCCACCTGGAAGAAGAACGGCACGTTCCAGATGTGATGCAGCCCGAAGGGAATGAGTGACCGTTCCACGACGCCGTACACGGAGAACGCCAACGCGGGGTTGCTGCTGGCGGCCCAGTGCGAGAACAGGTCGATCTGGTGCCCAATGGGCGGCCACACCACGCTGAGCACGATGCCGGTCACGACCGCGGCGAGAGCGGTGAGAATGGGCACCGACCGCTTGCCGGCAAAAAAGCCCAGATACGACGGCAGCGTGATGCGATAGAACCGATTGAACAACAGCGCCGCGATGGTCCCGATGAGGATGCCGCCGAACACGCCCGTCTCGATGGACGGCATGCCCATGATCTGCTTGGGCTCATAGCCCACCAACGGAGCCATGACGCCCATGGTCGCCACCATGACCGCGAACCCCACCACGGCGGCCAGCGACGCCACGCCATCGTTGCCGGTGAGACCCAGCGCGACCCCGATGGAGAAGATCAACGGCAGGTTGCCAAAGATGGCTCCGCCCGCCTGCGCCATCACGCTCGACATGGCGGCCGGCAGGATGCTGAACTTGGCGCTGCCCACGCCCAGCAAGATGCCCGCGGCCGGGAGCACCGACACGGGAAGCATGAGCGACTTGCCGATCTTCTGCAGCCACCCGAAGGCGGCGCGACCCTGACTCATCTGGATGTGCTCCTCTTGGAGAGCCGCGTCATGAGTGACGCTGCGTGACGATCGCCCGCACCTCGGTACCATCGCCTGCCTCGAGGGCCAGGCGCGCCGTCTCCCGGCACTCGGCCAGCGAGAGCGAACGCACACGCGCCTTGACGGCCGGCACCAGCGGAATGTCGGCGCTGAGTTCGTCCACGCCGAGTCCCACGAGGATGGGCACGGCATGCAGGTCACCCGCCAACGCGCCGCAGACGCCCACCCAACGCCCGTGGGCGCGGGCGCCCGCCACGGTGCGCTCGATGAGCCGCAACACCGAGGGGTGCAGTGCGTCCACCTGCGGGGCGAGGCGCGGGTTGGTGCGATCCATGGCCAGTGCGTACTGCGTGAGGTCGTTGGTGCCGATGGAGAAGAAGTCGGCCTCGCGTGCAAACTGCTCGGCGATGAGCGCGGCGGCGGGGATCTCCACCATGATGCCCACGGGAATGGGCGCCACGCCCAGCGCCTCACGCTCACGCTCCACGAGCGCCTTCGCGGCCCGCCACTCCGCCAGCGTGGCGATCATGGGGAACATCATCGCCACCTTGCCGGACGCCGACGCCCGCAGAATGGCGCGCACCTGCGTGCGAAACAGCTCGGGACGCGCCAGCGTGAGACGAACGCCCCGCTCTCCAAGGAAGGGATTCAGTTCCACGGCGACATCGAGGTAGGGCAATGGCTTGTCCCCCCCCACATCGAGCGTGCGAATGACGAGGATGCGCTCGGGACCCAGCGCGCGGGCCACGGTGCGATAGCTCTTGGCCTGTTCGTCCTCGTCCGGAGCCGTGCGCCGGTCCATGAAGAGGAACTCGCTGCGCAGCAGCCCCACCCCTTCGCCGCCAACGTCGGCGACGCGCGCACCCTCGCTCACGGCCCCGATGTTGGCCACCACCTCGACGCGATGCCCGTCGGTGGTGGTCGCGGGCTCGCGGGCCACGGCGAGCTCCCGCCCGCGGCGTTCGTCGTCCACCGCCTGCCGCGCGACGATACGGCTTTCGTCGTCGGCGCTGGGCGTGGTGTTCACGGTGCCGCGGTCGCCGTCCACCACTACCCGCGTGCCGGCCGGCAGGGCGAGAATGCGGGGATCCACGCCGGCTACGGCCGGCAGTCCCAGCCCGCGGGCGAGGATGGCCACGTGCGAGGTGGCGCTCCCCATGGTGGTGCAGAGCGCGCGCACCTTGGTGCGGTCGAGCGCGGCGGTGTCCGACGGGGTGAGGTCTTCGGCCACGACGATGGAGTCGGCGGGAACGTCCACCGGCGCCGATCCGCCAACGAGCAGGTGCAGCACCCGGCGCCCGACATCGCGCAGGTCGGTGGCACGGCCGCGCATGACCGCATGGGAAAGCGCCGAGAGCCGATCGGCCTGTGAGGTGTAGGCCTGTTGCCACGCCCAGGCGGCGGAGTCGCCCGCGCGCACCTGCGCGGCCGCGCGGTCGAGTACTTCGGGGTCCTCCAGCAGTTCCTGATGCGCCGCGAAGATGGCGGCGTGGTCGGCGTCGGCTTCCTCGATGAGGCGTTGCCGCAACCCGTCCAGCTGCAGATGCGCGGTACTCAGCGCCGACTCCAGTGCCCGCTGCTCCTGCATCGGGTCGGCCCCCCGCTGCTCGACTACCGCATCGTCGTGGCGCAGGTGGAAGACGTGCCCGATGCCCAGCCCCGGCGACGCCGCCACGCCGCGCAGCACCCCTTCGGCGACCGGCTCGGTGGTGGGGAGGGTGACAGGCATGGGGGCCGCGGGGGCAGGTTCCCCGTGCGTGGCGTCGGCACCCGCATCGAGATCCGTCGCGAGCAATCCGACCAGCGCCTGAATGGCCTCCGCGGCGTCGCTGCCGCGCCCAACCACCGTGAGGGTGTCTCCGCCGCCCACTTCGAGTGCCATGATGGAGACGACACTGCGCGCGTTGGCTTCCTGCCCGTCTTTGTGCAGACGCAGGTCGGCGGCAAAACGCCGAGCCGCCGCCGCGACCACCGCGGCGGGACGCGCGTGCAGTCCCGTGCGCGCCCCCACGACGACCGGGGGGGAGGTGATGGCCGTGTCCGCGGAGGCCGGCGCGGCGGTGGTGCCCGGGTCGGTCGTGAGTTCCACCTCGAAGAGCACGTCGTGGCCCGCCACCACCATTCCCGAGCGCGGCCGCAGCGTGGCTACGCGGTCCATGTTGGAAACGATCACCTCGGTGAGCAGCGAGCGGGCGCGCCGGGCGACGGCGTCGATGTCGAAACGGAGGAGCACCTCACCAGCGCGCACCGGCTGGCCGGCCTTGACCGCGGGGTGGAACCCGGCCCCCTGCAGCAGCACGGTATCCAGCCCTACGTGGATAACGATCTCCAGGCCGGACGCTTCGAGGGTCACGGCGTGCGAGGCGCGATGGACCTGCCGCACCACGGCATCGCAGGGGGCGACCACCTCGCTCCCGAGTGGGTCGATCGAGAGCCCGTCGCCGGCGAGCCGTTGGGCAAAGACCGGGTCGGGCACTTCGTCGAGGGGGACGATGACGCCCGAGACGGGGGCGAGCAGCGCGAGCGTCGCGCGACCGGTGGTCAGCGCCAGGGGGGACTCCGGCATCAGATGGACGTGGCGGTGAGGGGCGAGGGCGGGCAGGAATCGTCGCTCCGATCGCAGCCGCACGGAAGGGGTTGGGAACCCGGTCCATCTGGTGCCGCTTTCTCGCTGTATGCATGCCGCGATGTGCTCACTCCTCCTGTCCCTGCCCTCCCTGTGGCTGGTGCTCGGCATATCTGCCGGGCTTCACGTTGCCAACAAGGAACCCGTGCCCGTGTCCGCACCAGTCACACTCTTCACCTTCGACCGCGCCGACGAGGCCGAGTGGAACGTGGTGAACGACGGCGTCATGGGTGGTCGCTCGGCGGGTTTCGTGGCCGTTGAGCAGGGCACCCTGCGCTTTACGGGCACGCTGGTCACGCAGGGCGGCGGGTTCACCTCGGTGCGGGCGCGACGCGCGGTGGACCTTACCGGTCAGCTGGGGATCGAGCTGCGCGTCCGCGGCAGTGGACGCCAATTCGAGGTGGAGCTCGACGACGGCGAGCGCGCCTATGGTCGCACCGTCTCGCGGCGGGCACCGTTCGCGACGTCGGCCGAGTGGACGGTGGTGCGCGTGCCCTTCAGCGCGCTGCGCAGCACGATTTTCGGGAGAGCGGTGAACGCCCCGTTCATTGACGTGGCGCGCATTCGTGGCATGGGGCTCTACATGGCCGACGGGCAGGACGGGCCCTTTCGCCTCGAAGTGGACTACGTGCGGTCGTACGGGGCGGGTCGCGATACAGCCCGCGTGTCGCAGCGGTACGCGCGCCAGCGTACCGGGGACACGACCCTGCGGCCGGTGTCTGCCGATGACGTCTCGGCATCGCCGCCCGCGCGCAGTACGATGTGTTGCCGGACGGCCAGCGCTTTCTGATGATGCGCCACCGCTCGGCCTCGCCGGGGGTCTACGTCGAGAACGGGTTCGCCGAGTTGCTGGCGAAGGCGAAGCCGTAGCCTTTGTTGACCATGCATGGCAGCCCCTTCCTGACACATCTGTCGTTACACCATGACCGTGTGCAGCCCGATCAGCATCCGTTCACGATCCCGCTGATCGAAAACGGGCTGTCACTGTCATTCACGACACCCGTGACCTTTCTCGTGGGCGAGAACGGCTCCGGCAAGAGTACCGTACTCGAGGCGCTCGCGTGGGCCACGGGTTTCGGGATGTACGGCGGCAGTCGCGACCATCAGTTCGTGAGTGGCGACGAGGGGCACGCCCTCGGGCGCGCACTCCAACTCACGTGGCGACAGCGCGTGACCGACGGGTTCTTCCTGCGCGCCGAAACGTTTCATCAGTTCTCGAGTCACCTCATCGATCTCGAGAGTACGTTTGCGCGCTACGGTGGCCGCTCGCTGCACGAGCAGTCGCACGGTGAAGCGTTTCTGTCGTTGTTCGAGAACCGCTTCGAGGATGGGTTGTACATTCTCGACGAACCGGAGGCCGCGCTCTCGCCACAGCGTCAGCTGGCGTTCATGCAGATTCTGCACAGTCTGGCCGGACAGGGGATCGCGCAGTTCATCATCGCGACCCATTCACCAATGCTGCTGTGTCTGCCGGGTGCACGTGTGCTCGAGCTCGAGGACGGCCACGTAACGGAGGTGTCGTATCGCGAGACCGAGCACTATCGGTTGTCGCGCGATTTTCTCAACGACCCCGATCGCTATCTGCGCCATCTGCTGGCCGACGACGCGTCGTAGCATCGGGCAGTCTCTGCTGGATCCACGCCGGGAGCAGCAGGTTGTCGGCAATGGCGGCAATCTCCTCCGCTTGTGCCCACGCGCGCTCGAGCGCCGCGAGGTCGCCCTCCAGCGCGGCCCGTTCGGTGTCTTCGTGGAGGGCCATTTCGAGGGCGAGATGCTGGTCACGGGTGCCCTCTTTCCACGAGCCGGAGAAGACACCCTTGCCCGTCCTGATGTACTGCTGAATGAACGCGTCCGCCGAGCCGGCCTCGGCGAGTCGCGTCACGGCTGAACGGACGGTGTCGGCGGAACCGCCTTCTTCGTTGGTGACCGTCAGCAACTTCCCCATGAGGCGCTTCGCCTCGTCACCCGTGACGATGCTGCGCCCCGACTTGTGCAGCACGTTGAGCTGCCAATCGCCGCTCGCGGCAGCACCAGCGCTGACCGCTTCAAGTTTCACGTTGCCGATGTCGGAGCGCCGCAAGGTGACCAGTTCGTTGCGGTAGGGTACGCGCGCCACGCGCTTGAGATGCAATCGGTACAGGTTCCAGTAGTTCAATGCACCAGGGATGACCCCGGCGAGCGGAATGGCGCCATGCAGCGAGGGGTTGATCCACTTGAGCCCCGTGAGCCCAATCATCAGGGCGGCGCTGCCACCGTAGATCGCCCACGTCCTGATTCGACGACGCTGGAGCTCGCCGCCGTACCGCCACGCCGCAAACTCGGGTCGGGTGGGTTGTCCCACCCGCACCAGCTGCAGCCCCTCACTCAGCTTGGCAAGGCCGATGTTGTCGGTGCTCGCCTTGAGGGGAGTGTCGCGATAGAGACGCTCACAGGTCTCGATGGCCTCCCACCGCTCTTCGAGCGGCGAGAGGTTCCACCGTGTGCAGCGAGGGCACACCGCCCACAGCCGCCCGCGTGCCGCGTCGAAGGCGAGCTTGCGCCCCACGGGGAAGTGCTCGACCACCTCATTGGCGCCCAGCGCGCCGTGGCAATAGACACAGGTGGCGTACATGCGCCGAACTTAACACGGAAGCGAGTGCGGACGGTGTGGTGTCCGCCCGGCGGGGCGCGGACGGACACCACGCCACGTCAGCCGAACACCAGGCCGCCGTCTACGATGAGGTTCTGCCCGGTCACCGATCGGGCCCACGGGCTCGCGAAGAACAGCACCGTGTCGGCCAGCTCGTCGGGGGTGGTGACCCGCCGCAGCGGCGTGTTGGCGGCAATGAGGTCGAACACCACGTCGGGGGTGGCGGCGCTGGCATCGGTGGTCCGGAGCAACCCGCCCGACACCATGTTCACGGTAATGCCACGCGGCCCGAGTTCGGCCGCCGCCGTGCGGGTGAACGCCAGCAGGGCGCTCTTGGCCGCGGTGTAGTCGTGGTAGGGCACCACCGGGTTCTGCACCAGGTTGCTGCCAATGGTGATGACGCGCCCGAAGCCGGCCTGCGCCATCGCCGGCACGGCGCGCTGCAGCAGGGTGAGCGCGCCCACACAGGCCGTGTTGGTCTGCTCGAGCAGCTTGGCTGGCGTGAGGGTGGCGATGGTGTCGCGGGCGTCGCCATTGAACCGGTAGTCGGCAAGCGCATTGTGAACGACGGTCGTGACGGGGCCCATGGTGCGCTCGACGGTGTCGAACATCGCGCCCACCTGCGAGGCGTCGCGCACATCGGCCTGCAGCGCCACTGCGCGCGCCCCCAGCGTGGCCGCCAACGCCTCGGCCTGGGCCCGACTGGCGCGATAGTTCACGACGACCTGCGCGCCCTCGCGGGCGAACGCGGTGGCAATGGCGGCACCCAGTCCGCGACCGGCACCGGAGACAACGACGACCTGCTCGGAGAGAGAACGGGACATGATCAGACCTGCCAGAGCGCGTGGAAGTGGTGGGTGGGACCGTGGCCGTGTCCCACGGTGAGCTGATGCGCCGCCGTAATGGCGGCCGTGACGTACGCCTTGGCGGTGTGCACCGCGTCGGGGAGTGCGGCGCCGTGGGCGAGTTGTGCGGCAAGCGCGGCCGACAGCGTGCACCCCGTACCGTGCGTGTGGGTGGTGGCCACGCGCGGCGACTCGAACCAGTGCACGCCGCCGTCGACCACCAGGCAGTCCGGGCTGGTGTGCGTTGCCAGGTGCCCCCCCTTGAGCAGCACCGCGCTGGCCCCCGCCTCACGCAGGGCTCGGGCCTGCTCCACCATGGCGTCGCGTGTTTCGGCAACGGCCGTGCCCGCGAGACGCGCGGCCTCCGGCAGGTTGGGCGTGATCACGGTGGCCAGCGGCACCAGGCGCGTGCGCACCGCGTCGATGGCGTCGTCGCGCAGTAGGGGGGCTCCTCCCTTGGCGATCATCACCGGGTCGAGCACGATCGGCACGCCGGGGTGCGCCTGCAGCACATCGGCGACCGCGTGGGCAATCTCGGCGGTGGCAATCATGCCGATCTTCACGGCGTCCACGCGAATGTCCTCGAAGATCGCCGCGAGCTGCTGCTGCACGAACGCCGGCGGTACCAGATGCACCCCCGACACGCCGCGCGTGTTCTGGGCCGTGAGCGCCGTAATGGCGGCCATGCCGTAGCACCGCTGGGCGGCGAAGGCCTTGAGGTCGGCCTGAATGCCCGCGCCACCGGAGGGATCGGAGCCGGCAATCGCCAGCACGTTGGGAATGCGGGAGTGGGTCACGATGAGGTCCCCGTGGGTGATGCCGTTCGGCGCGCCATGGCCATAGCCAGCGCGTGCGTCGCGGCGTGGACATCGGGCTGCCCGCAAATGGCGGACACCACGGCCACCCCGTCCACACCGGTGGCCAGCACCTGCTCGAGGTTCACGGCGTGCACCCCACCAATGGCGACGGCCGGCAACGGCGTGGCGGCCCGTGCGGCGGCCAGGTCGGCCAGCCCCATGGCCGCGGCGTGATCGGGCTTGGTGCTGGTGGCGAACACGGGGCCGAGGCCAACGTAGTCCAGCACCGACCGGTCGGCCGCCGCCGCGTGGGCGACTGTTTCGCACGAGAGGCCCACGATCGCGTGCGGGCCAAGGCGCGCGCGCGCCCGGTGCGGCCCCACATCCGATTGGCCCACGTGCACGCCGTGGGCGCCAATGGCAACCGCGGCCTCCAGGTCGTCATTGATCACCAGCGGGACGTTGGTCCCGGCCAGCACCTCCATGAGCGCTCGCCCCAGCGCCACGCGCTCCGCCGTGGTGGCGTCCTTGTCACGGAGCTGCACCATGGTCACCCCGCCACGCACGGCGTCGCGCACCGTGTCCACGACGCCCCGCGCCGCACAGAGCACCGGGTCGGTCACGAGATAGAGACGCAGCTGTGGGGTGATCACCCCCATGTGACACGCTCGGTGGCGGCGAGCTCCGCCGGGGAGGTTGCCGCCAGGGCATCGAGGAAGCGCCACCCGAACGATCCCGGGCCTTCTGCCTCGCGCCCTGCGCGTTCGCCCGCGTGGGCGAAAAGCACCAGCGCCGACACCGCCGCCTCGAATGGTGCGGCAATGGCGGCGTAGGAGCCAATGAGACAGGTCAGCGAGCAGCCGAGCGCCGTGACCTGCGGCATGAGCGGCGAGCCTCCCGTGATGGTGGCAACCCGGGCGCCATCGGTGACGAGGTCGATGGCGCCCGTCACCACCACCACGCCCCCCGTCTGCTGGGCGAGGGCGCGGGCGGCCGGTTCGGCGGCCATGACCGGATCGGCCGCATCGACCCCGCGCGCCGTGGTGTCGCCGCCGGCCAGGGCGAGGATTTCACTGGCGTTGCCACGCAGAATGGTGGGGCGCAGCGCCAGCAGCTCGCGCGCGGCCTGCGCCCGGTACGGCGACGCGAAGTGCGCCACGGGATCGAGCACCCACGGCGTGCCCACCGCGTTCGCCGCGGTGGCGGCGGCCAGCATGCCCTGCACCCACGCGGGGGAGAGCGTGCCGATGTTGATGGTCACGGCCCGCGCGATGCGCGCGAAGTCGCCACTTTCCTCCACGGTATGCACCATGGCCGGCGCCGCGCCCGCGGCGAGCAGCGTGTTGGCGGCGATGTTCATCGCCACGTAGTTGGTGATGCACTGGGTGAGCGGCGCTGCGGCGCGCAGCGCGCCGAGCGCGTCGGCCGGAGACAAGGTGGGTCGTGGCATGTGGCCTCGGGCGGCGCAGGCCGCCGCGCGCGCCGGGCTGCACCTGCGCCCATGGCGATCGCGACTCCCTCCGCCAGCATGATCTGGGTCAGGTTCAAAGGGTGCTTCTCAGCCCCGCGCAATACGGGACGCCCCTGTCGTGTACCGGGAAGGTAATCACCCGGTGCGCCGGGATCGACCCGGCGGGTGGAAACTCTCCCTGTCCCGTGGCGTAAGGGCGGTCTTCCGGGTTAGCTCTCGGAAGACCGCTTCCCTTTTTCCGTGACCGTGGCCGCTCCTCTCATCACCGCGCGTTCGCTGACGCGCCGTTATGGCGCCGTAACGGCGCTCGATGCGCTCACCGTGGCCATCGAGCCCGGGATCACCGGCCTCGTCGGCGCCAACGGCGCGGGCAAGAGCACCTTCGTGAAGATCCTGCTCGGCATCGTCGACCCGTCGGAGGGGGACGCCGAGGTCATGGGGTACGATGTCGTGCGTGAGCGCGCGAACATCCGGGCGCTGGTGGGCTACATGCCCGAACACGACTGCCTGCCCCCCGACATGAGTGCCACCGAGTTCGTGAGCTTCATGGCGCGCTGCAGCGGCCTGCCGGTGACCGCTGCCCGCGAGCGCACCGCCGAGGTGCTGCGGCACGTGGGGCTGTTCGAGGAGCGCTACCGCCCCATGGGCGGCTACAGCACCGGCATGGTGCAGCGCGTGAAGCTGGCCCAGGCGCTGGTGCACGACCCCCGGCTGCTCATTCTCGACGAACCCACCAACGGTCTCGACCCCGAGGGGCGTGACGAGATGCTGGCCCTCGTGAGTCGCACCGGTCGCGAGTTCGGCATCTCGGTACTGGTGTCGTCGCATCTGCTGGGTGAGCTCGAGCGCATCTGCGAACGCATCGTGCTGATTGAACAGGGGCGGCTGTTGCGCGCCGAGCAGGTGGGGGCGCTCACGAGCGAAACGGCCACGCTGGTGGTGGAGCTCGATGGCGATGAGGCGGCGCTGGCGGCGTTCGTGGCGCGGGTGTCCGCGGCGGGGCTGCTGGTGCAGGCCGAGCGGCAGCGCGTGCTGGTGGAACTGCCCGATACGGCCGCACCGGCAGCGCTGGATGCGGCCTACGATGCCGTGCGCGACGCCGCGGCCATGTCCGACACGGGTGTCCTGCGCCTCGAGCGCCGGCGCGGGCATCTGCAGGATCTGTTCACGGGGGCGGGCGCATGAGTCTCACCGACTCCACCATTCACGACCTCGGCTACCGCCGCTACGACGGTGAGCGTGAGGGGGCGCGCGGGGCATTCCGCGCGCTGTTCTGGCAGGGGTTCCGCGCCATGTTCGGCCTGGGGCGCCCCATGAAGACCAAGGCGGTGCCGGTCTTCGTGAGCGTCGTGACGATGCTGCCGGCGCTCGCCAGCGTGGCGGCCAGCGGCGCCACGCAGGGACAGCTACCCATTACCTACGCGAATGTCATCGGGGCCCAGGCGCTGCTGTTCCTGTTGTTCAGCGCGGCGCAGGCGCCGGAGATGCTGTGCCGCGATCAGCATCATCGCGTGCTGCCGCTGCTGTTCACCCGCGACGTGACGCGCACGCACTACGCCCTGGCGCGGCTGCTGGCCCTGTTCACGGCCATGTTCCTGGTGGCCCTCGCCCCGCTGCTCATTCTTTATATCGGCGAGATCGGGGTGTCCAAGGACCCGGGTGCCACCTTCGCGAAGATGGGGAACAAGCTGGGGCCAGTACTGCTCTTCGCCACGCTGCTGGCGTGGGTGATGAGCACGGTGAGTGCGTTCCTGTCGAGTCTCACGGCGCGTCGTGCGTACGCCACGGCAGCCGTAATCGGTGGCTTTCTGGGCACGGTGGTGATCTCCCAGGGGCTGCAGGATTTGGCGGGCATGTCGGAGGCGGCGACCAAGATGCTCGACCCCATCGAAACGCTGCGGACCACGGCCATGCAGCTGTTCGGCGAATCGACGCGCTGGATGGAACTCACGCCGCCCCCGCCGGTCTGGGTGCACGTGACGGAGCTTGCGGCGCTTGGCCTCGTGGCCGCAGCGGCGCTCGTCTGGCGCGTGCGGCGGGTGTCCGTATGAGCGCGCCCGCGCTGTCCACCACCTCCGTGGCGCTGGTCTTCGACCACGTGTCGCATTGGTACGGCGACGTGGTGGCCGTGAACGATGTGACGGCCGAGGTGCAGGCGGGGATTACCGGCCTGCTGGGGCCCAACGGGGCGGGGAAGACCACCCTGCTGCAGCTGGCGGCGGGATTGATGGCACCGAGCGGGGGGACGGTGCGCGTGTTCGGCGAGACCCCGGTGCGCAACCCGGAGATCTTTCGCCACGTGGCGCTCGTGCCGGAGCGTGAGGCGCTGCCGGGGATGCTGTCGGCGCGTGCCTTCGTGGAGGCGCGCGCTACGCTGCTCGGGCTGCGTGACCCGCGCGCGGCGGCCAGGGCGGCGCTCGAGATGGTGGAGATGGACACCGTGGCCGATCGCGCGGTGTCCGGCTTCTCCAAGGGAATGCGCCAGCGTACGAAGCTGGCGGCGGCGCTCGTGCAGCAGCCCCGGCTGGTGCTGCTTGACGAGCCGTTCAACGGACTCGATCCGCGGCAGCGGCTGCACATGATGCAGCTGCTCGAGGCGCGCGCCGCCGACGGCACGGCGGTGCTGCTGTCGAGCCACATCCTCGAGGAGATCGAAGGGGTGGCGTCGCGCATCCTGGTCATGATTGCGGGGCGCCTCGCCGCCAGCGGCGACCATCGCACGCTGCGGCGCCTCATGACCGACCGACCGCACTCCGTGCGGATTCGCGCCAGCCATGCGCGCGCGTTGGCCGCGCAGCTCGTCGTGCTGGCGCCGGTGGTGAGTGTGGAGGTGGACGGTGCCGACGCCCTCACTGTGCGGACCACCGACTACACCGCCTTCTCACGTCTGCTCGTGCAGTGTGCGCGCGGCGCTGCGGTGACGCTGTACGACGTACAGCCCACCGACGAGTCGCTCGAACATGTGTTCGCCTACCTGGTGCAGCGCTGATGCCCCCCGTCGCCGCTTCCGCTGCGCCGCCGTTCGGGCGCGTGTCGTTTCCGCGCACGGCCCTGGTGCTCATGCGCCTCGCGTGGGCCCGCACGGGGTCGCCGCTGCTCATGCTGGGCGTCGTGGCGCTGCTGTGTCTGCCGGTGCTCTTCGCGCTCATGTTCGCGAGTCGCGGTGCCCTGTCCGGCGATCCCATCGACTTCCTGCTGGCGCGCTACGACACCATCGTGGCGGGGCTGGCCACACCGCTCATTGCGCTGCTGCTGGGCACCAGTGCGTTCAGCGCCGAAGCCGACGACGGTACGCTGCTCTATCTCGTCACCACGACCACGCCCCGCTGGTGGATCGTGATGGCGCGGCTGCTGTTCGCGTCACTGTTGACCGGGGTGCTCACGAGCCTGTCGGTGTTCGCCTCCGGCTTCGTGGCGGTGGGGCTGAGTGACCCGGAGGGGATCGTGACGGCGTACACCGTGGCGGTGTTCTACGGCGGCGTGACGTATGCCGCGCTGTTCACGATGCTGGCCCTGCTGACGCGGCGCTCGCTGGTGGTGGGGCTCCTCTACGTGCTCTTCTGGGAAGGGGCATTGAGCGACACCTTCCAGGCCATCCGCTATCTCAGCGTACGCCAGTGGATGAACGCCGTAGCCGAGCCGATGATCGCGGGCGCTGGTGACGGCGTCGGACCGTCGGCCACGTACGCGCTGGTGGGTGCGGCCGTGGTGGTGGCACTCACGGTGTACGTGGGCGGTCGTCGGTTGCACGAGCCGAGAATGGGGCGCATCGGGTCGTAACCGGCGGGAGTTCGACAGGCGTTCCATCGGCACCGGGCCACGGCACCGGGGCACGACACCGGGGCACGACATCGGGCCTGTTTGCGACTGACGGTGACTCCCGTTCAGGGTCGGTGGTCGGGAGTACAGGGTTTGGGGTGAACGGTACATCTCCCCATAACCCTGTACACACGACGCGTTACGCTGAACGGGTGTGCTGTCAGTCGCACACGCCCAAGCCATGGCGGCCACGGCTCAACTCTGTTTCCTCAGTGCGGCCTGCAGTTCCAACTCCGGGATGGCCTTGCGCAACACCGCGTCGATCGCGGTGAGCCGCGCCGCGGGATCACGCTCGGCGAGCAGCTTGTAGCGCGCGTCGAGATCGAGATCGATCATGGCGGCAATGGTCCACGCGAGTTGCGCCGGGTCGTCGGGGAGTGGTGGTACCGGACCGGTCTGCCCGTTGATGGCGTGGACCGCCTTGACCACCTGCGTGAAGTGCTGGACCACATCATCGCTGGCGACTGCCAGCGCCACGGCGTTCAGCGAGCCCTGGTCGGGAACGGCCGTCACGGCGGCCACGTGATAGGGGGTGTCGCTCTCGAGGAACTGCCCCAGGGCAAAGCGCTCGCGTCCCACGACGACGATGTTGGAGCGGCCGTCGGGCATCATCTCCACCTCCGTGACTTCGGCCACACACCCCAGGCGTCCCGGGGGAAGATCACGTTCAGCCACCCCGCTCATGGCGGTCAGGATGCCGAAGCGGGAGTCCCCGGCGCGCACATCGGTGAGCAACTGCCGATAGCGGGGTTCAAAGAGGTGCAGCGGGAGCGCCGTGCCCGGGTAGAGCACGACGCCCAGCGGAAAGATGGGAAGGGGCGGCAGCGGCATCAGCGAAATGTGGCGACGCGATCGACGGCGTGCCGGTGTGAGCGGACCCCGTCGTCGACCTGAAGGCCCAGCATGGCGATGGGGCTCGCCTTCCGGTCGGCCGGCAGATCGGAGTGCACCACCCGATGTCAGCTACCGGAGCTACCGGAGCTATCGGAGTTGCCGGGGCAGTTGCGGCGGACTCCCTGAAGCAGCTGCAGCAACTGCTGGCGCTCGGCCTCGCCGAGTCCCGCGAAGACGGCCTGCTCCGCATTCGCGACAGTGGGGCCGGCGGCGGCGATGAGCACCCGCCCCTGGTCGGTCAGCCGGGTGTGCACGATTCGGCGGTCGAGCTTATCTCGGTATCGACTCACCAACGCAGCAGCATCGAGCCTGTCGAGCATTCTGGTGACATCGGGGCCCGGCACGGCAAGGTGCCGCCCCAGCTCGCTGCACCCCGCGCCGGACTCGGCGAGCCGGTCGATGACGAGCAGCAGCTCGAACTGCGCCGCCGTGACGCCGAAGGGCTCGAGCACCCGCGAGAGGGTGCGCTCCACATGGGCGGCCGCAGCACGCAGCGCGAATACGGTGCTGCTGAGACAGACCGCTGACCGCGTATCGGATGACGGGTGCATCTTGCCACCAATATCATTGTTAAAACGAATATTGTCAAGAAACTCAACGCGACAAAACGCCGTCTCCGCTACCCATGACTGTCCCGGCGCCATACATTGCGTCTCCTCGACGGGCGCCGGTCCGGGCCGTCGAATGGCACGGCGCCGTCGCCAAGTGGTAAGGCAGGAGACTGCAAATCTCCCACCGTCGGTTCGATTCCGACCGGCGCCTCTCGACCACCCGTCGCCCCTTCGCGGGGCGACGGGTTTCGTCTTTCCCCCGCCGAGTCGCCCGCCATGCCCAGCCCCGACGAGCAGATTCTCCGGACGTGGGAGGCGAATGTGCGTCCCTGGACCCAAGCCGTGCGCGCCGGAGCCATCGCCAGTCGCGTGGCGGTGACGAATGAGGCGGTGCTGGGCGCGGTGCGGGCGCTTCAGCCGCGCCGGGTGCTCGACCTTGGTTGTGGTGAAGGGTGGATGTGCCACACCCTTTCGACGGAGGGCGTCCACTGCGTGGGCGTCGACGCCATCGCCGGCCTGATCGAGGCGGCGCGGAGCGGTCACCCGGCCAGCGGCACGCCGGCCACCTACGCGGCGGTCCCGTACGCCGCCGTGGCCGCCGGTGCCCTCGCGGAGCGCCATGCCGGCGCCTTCGATGTCATCGTCTGCAACTTCGCCCTGTTCGGTGCCGAATCGGTGGAAGCGCTCGTGGCGGCCCTCCCGGCGCTGCTGACGCGGGATGGCCACTTCGTCGTTCAGACGCTGCATCCGGTCGCGGCGAATGCCGGCGCTCCGTACGCGGATGGCTGGCGCGACGGCTCATGGGCGGGCTTCAGCAGTGACTTCCGCGATCCGGCCCCCTGGTACTTCCGCACCATCGGCAGTTGGGTGGCGCTGCTCCACCGGTGTGGCTTTCAGCTGCGCGCGCTGCAGGAACCCGTGCATCCGCTGACCGAGGCCCCCGCGTCGCTGCTGCTGGTGGCCGCCCCCCGCCCCTGACGTACGACGTCCGGATCGGCGTGGCGTGGCGGCCGCCGGTGCCACGGAATTAGCGCGGCGCCCAATTGCTCCGATTGCCGGGTCCAACTAGCGTCCGCACACAACTCGTTCTGCAGTTCCCTCCCGACGAGTGTCCCCCTCCTCGGAGCGTGTGCATGCTCTTCCGATCGGTTCTGGGCCGCCTGGCCGTTCAAGGCGCCCTGCTGACCATACCCGTCGCCGGCCTGCCGGCGTTACTCGCGGCGCAGGCCGTGGCCCCTACGGGCACGGTGCGAGGCCGCGTGACCGACGGCGCGACCGGCCGCCCGCTGGCCGACGTGCAGTTGCTCGTCACCGGCACCCGCGTTGGCGCCGTGACCAACGCCAGCGGGGACTTCACCCTCGTGGGGGCGCCCACCGGCCCGCGCACCGTGGTGCTGCGCCGGATCGGCTACCAGCCCGTGACGCGCGCCGTGACCGTGAACGCCGGCGGTACCACCACGCTCGACGTCACGCTCACCGTGAGCGCGGTCAATCTGAGTGAAGTGGTGGTGACCGGCTCGGCGGCGCCCACCGAGAAGCGCAAGGTGGGCACGAGCATCGCGTCGCTCGACAGCACCATGATCAGCCGGGCGCAGGCGGTCACGGTGGACCAGGCGCTGCAGGGCAAGATCGCCGGTGCCCAGATTTCGCAGAACTCGGGTGGCCCCGGTGGTGGTGGCATTTCGGTGCGCCTGCGCGGCACCAACTCCTTCATTTCCGGGTCCGACCCGCTGTACATCATCGACGGCGTGATCGTGGACAACGGGTCGGGGCAGCTGGCCGACCTCGGGGGCCGCTCGAATCCGCAGAATCGCCTGGCCGACCTCAACCCGCAGGACATCGAGCGGGTGGAAGTGATTCGTGGCGCGGCAGCGGCGGCGCTGTATGGATCGCGCGCCAACAACGGCGTGGTGCAGATCTTCACGAAGCGCGGCAGCATCGGCAAGCCACGCTTCTCGCTCAACACCCGCTACGGGATCAACGAACTGCGCGAACAGCAGCCGTTCAACCTGTACCCGTTCGACGTGAACGGCCTGCCGGTGTCGCGCTTCAACTATCAGGACGACATCTTCCGCCGCTCGCCCAGCTCGGAGCAGAATCTCACGATCGAAGGCGGCAACGACCAGACCCGGTATTTCATCAGCGGCAACTACGCCGATGACCAGGGGATCCTGCGCTCCACCAGTTCGCAGCGCACGGGCGCGCGCATCAATCTCCAGCAGCAGCTGGCGAGCAACCTGGTGGCCAACGTCACGTCGAACTTCGTGACCACGAACAACCAGTTCCAGGCGTTCGGCGAACAGAACGACTACGGCATCATGGGGTCGCTCTTCTTTGCCCCCACGAACGTGAACTTCCGCCCGGTCAACGGCGTGTATCCGCTGCCGCCGTCGCTGGGCACCAACCCGCTGCTCGCCATCGATCGGATCCGCAATCCGCAGACGATCAACCGCTTCATCGGCAGCACGAAGCTCACGTGGACGCCGCGCAGCAACCTGCTGCTCGACTACACGCTGGGTGTCGACAACTCGAGCTTCGAGCAGCGCCAGTTCGTGCCGCGCAACGCGGTGCTGGGCACGAGCCCGTTGGCGACCGGCCGGTCGCAGTCGGTGTTCCAGGACACGCGCGTCATCAACCAGGACGGCGTGGGTTCGTACAGCTGGCGTCTGGGTGACAACATCGGCCTGCGCACCACGGCCGGCTTCAACTACACCTCCCAGCGGCTCCGCACCACGGTGGCCACGGCCAACGGCCTCGCCCCGGTGGGTGAGCTGGTGAGCGCCGGCTCGGTGTTCGCCGCCGGCCAGACGGACATCGAGCTGCGCACGCTCGGGTTCTATGCGCAACAGGAAGTGGATTGGGCCAACCGCCTCTTCTTCACGGGCGCGGTGCGCTACGACGCCTCCAGCACCTTTGCGCCCAGCGAGCGTTGGCAGGCCTTCCCCAAGCTGTCGCTGTCCTATGTGGCGCTCGAGAACCGCGCGGGCCTGGTGAACAGCCTGCGCCTGCGCACGGCGCTGGGGTGGGCGGGTTCGCAGCCCGGCATCGTGAACGCCTACTCGCAGTACATCACGTATGCGCAGCTGCCCTTCGCCGGTCGTCCCGGTTTCGTGAACGACGTGACCTTCGGCAACCCCACGCTGCGCAACGAGCGCGCGCGCGAGGCCGAAGTGGGCGCCGAGGCCGGCTTCCTGAACGGCAAGGTGGGCGTGGAAGCCACCTACTACGACCGGCAGGTCAACGACCTGCTCTTCTTCCGCCCGCTGGCCACCAGCACCGGGTTCTCGCGCCAGTTCGCGCCCATCGGCGCGATGAGCAACAAGGGCCTGGAGCTGCTGGTGCGCACGGTGAATGTGGATCGCAAGAACCTCAAGTGGGAATCGACGATCACCTACACGCGCAACCGCAATCTCGTGGAGCGCCTGAACATCCAGGACTTCCAGTCGGCCGGCGGGTATCCCAACCGCATCCGGGTGGGTGAGCCGGCCGGTGTGTTCTACGGGTCGTACGCGGCCCGCGACTGCGTGACGGGCCGGCTGCTGGTGGACTCGCTCGGGCGGTATCGGCGCAGCAACCAGGCGGCCGACATGGGCGCCACGCTTGCGCAGCGCCGCGCGATCAGCAACGGAACCTGCAACGACTCGCTCAACGCGGTGATCGGCGATCCGAATCCGGACTGGATGGGCTCGTTGCTGAACGAGTTCACGATCGGCCGCAAGCTGCGCGTCCGCGTGCTGCTGGACGGCGTGTTCGGCAACGACGTGATGAATCTCTCCACGCGCGCGCAGAACGCCGGCATTGCCAGCAACTCGAAGACGTTCGAGAACGAGCTGCTGCCGTACGGCGACCCGCGCAAGACGGCGCCGGGGTTCAACGCCCGCACGCAGGGGATCTTCGAGTACTGGGTGGAAGACGGCAGCTTCGTGAAGCTGCGCGAGCTCTCGGCCACCTACGCGGTGGAGTGGGCGCCGTTGCGCCGCGTCTTCAAGGAAGGGGTGGATCTCACGCTCTCCGGCCGCAACCTCGCGGTGTGGACGAGGTACAGCGGCTACGACCCCGAGATCAACCTGTTCGGCACGAATGCCGGCGGCGTGGGCAGCGGGCAGACGACGGCGGCCGACCGTGGCTTCGACTTCGGCGGGTATCCCATTCCGCGCACGTGGTCGCTCAGCGCCCGCTTCACCTACTGACAACCGGAGACTCCACCTCATGCGCATGACATCTTCGCGCGCGGTGCTCTCCACCGCGCTTGCTTCCCTGGTGCTGGGTGCCTGCAGCCTCGATCTGCAGAACCCGAACTCCCCCACGGAAGTGCAGGTCACCACGAGCGCCGACGGCGTGATCGCCCTCGCCACGGGGCTGCAGGGGCGCTTCGCCGCCTCGTACGGCAACTTCGCGTACATGGCCGGCCTCGTGACCGACGAGTTCGCCTCCACCAGCGCCGCGCTCATTTCCATCAGTGATGCCGAGCAGGGTGCCGTGGCACCCGGCACCGGCATTGCCGACAACGTGTTCAACTCGGTGTATCGCACCGTGCGCACCGCCGACGACCTGCTGGCAGGCGCCAATGCGCTGTCGTCGCAGTTCGATCCGGGCACGCGCAGCGGACTGATCGCGCTGGCACAGGCGCTCAAGGCGGAAGCCATTGGCGAGGCGCTGCAGAGCTACCAGCGCGTGCCGATCACCACGTTCGGGCAGACCACGCCGCAGTACGTGGCGCGCGCGGAGGCGCTGCCCTACGTGCGGGCGCTGCTCGATTCGGCGAACGCGCAGATCACGGCCACCCCGCCGAGTGCGTTCTTCACCAGCAGCATCCTCACCCCGGGGGTGAACCTCAACGGCATGATCCAGCTGTTCCGCGCGCGCTATGCGCGGATGGCGAACGATCATGGCAATGCGGTGACCTTCGCCAACCTCGTGCCGCGCACGGGGCCGGCCGCGTTCTCGCTGCTGCAGTTCCCGGCTCCCACGGTGAACTTCTACGCGAATGTCACCGGCGGAACGAACGGCATTGCGCCGCGCCGGCAGTGGCGGACCGGCATGGCCTCGGGGGATCAGCGCTTCACGTGGTTCGTGGCGCCGTCCACCACGCTTTCCGGGCGTGTGGGGGCGCTGCTGGACAACTGGAACCGCTACGCGAACGCGCAGGCGCCGTTGCCGGTGTACTTCCCCGACGAGGCGTTGCTGATCAAGGCCGAAGGGCTGGCCCTGCAGGGGCAGCCTGCGGCAGCGCAGGCGGCGCTCGACTCGGTGCGCACCGATTGCACCGGCGGCCGCGGGCTGGATGATCCCAAGGCGTGCCTGGCGCCACTCACGGGCGCACTCACGCAGGCGCAACTGCTCGACGAGATCTACGTGCAGCGTCGCTACGAGCTGTTCGGGACCGGGCTGCGCTGGGAAGACGCCCGCCGTCGCAACGCCGTGCGCGGTCCCGTCGCGGCGCCGAGCGTGCCGCTGGACGGTCAGCGGTGCTGGCTGCCGTACGCCATTGGCGATCGCAATGCCAATCCGAATGTGCCAGCCGACCCGACGGAACCGACGTCGTTCCCCACCGGCTGCCAGCCGTGAGGCCGCTTACCATGACCAGACCTGCCATGATGAAGTCTTTCCGTCCCGCGCTGATGACGGCGCTGGTGTCCCTGACGGCGGCGCTGGCTGCCTGCGGCACCACCGACGCCGCCGACCCGCTGGCCCCCACCGGCCCCACGGGGCGCGTGCGCTTCGTGAACGTGATCACCGATACCACGCGCGGGCGGGTGAACGCGATTCTGGAGAACGTCCCGTTCGGGGTGAACCTGACGTACACCCAGAGCACGCCCATTACGCTCGCGGCGCCCAACACGGCCAACTACTCGCCCATTCTCGCGGGGAGTCGGACGCTGGTGCTCAAGCGCACGGCCGACACGAACACCGTGGTGGCCACGATCGGCTTCACGGTGACGGGCGGCCAGGATCAGACGATCTACGCCACCGGCGGCGCCGGCGCATCGGCCATCGGCAACTACATCACCACCGATGACAACGCGCTGTCGGCCACGCAGGCGCGGGTGCGCGTGGTGCACCTGAGCCCCACCGCCGGCGCGGTGGATGTGTTCGTCACGGCGCCGGGCGCCGACCTGGCGGCCGCCACGCCGACGCTGTCCAATGTGACGGTGCGGAGTGCGTCGGCGTACCTCGCGGTCAACCCCGGCATCTACCAGGTGCGGGTGGTGCCGGCTGGCACGCCGCCGGCGGGACGCGCGGCCGCCGTGGCCATCAACGTGGCGTCGTTGGCGCTGGTGGCCAACACGGTGCGCACGATCGTGGCGGCCGACAACAACGTGGGCGGCGCGCCGCTGCGCGCGTTCGTGCTGCTCGATCGCTGACGGCGCTCCACACGCGACACGGCGGCCCCCCGGAGAGACTCTCCGGGGGGCCGCCGTGTTTGCGCAACGGCGCACGGCACCGTCGCTCACGCAACCGTTTCGCGATCAGTTCCAGAACGCGCTGAGGTCGTAGAAGCTGGCGCCGCCTTGCGGATCGTAGATGCGGATGACGGCGGTAAAGTTGTTCCAGGCCGATGGCTGCTGCACGACCTGCACGTTGCCACGGCCGCTATGACGATCGACCGTAATGGTGAGATCGCGAGCCGGCAGGCCGTTGCCGCGCACATTGCTGTTCACGTCTTCCACTCGGCGCCCGCTGCGGGTGATGGCCTCCACGCGGCGGCCGTTGATGCGCAGTTCGACCAGGTCGTCGACGCGACCGCTCCAACGCAGCATGCCGCCGTCGTCGCGATCATCCCATCCCCCGCGATCGTGGCGATCACGCGCGTCGTTGCCGCGCCGCGGCCGGTCGTCGCAGTCGTCGCGGCGCCCGCCACGACCCCACCCCCAGCCGCTGTTGCCCCGGCCGCAGTCGTCGCGTTCCCAGCGATCATCCCGATCACGGTCTCGGTCACGGTCGCGCCCGTCGTTCCAGTCGTCACCCTGCCAGAAGGCGACCACCCGATAACTGTCGGCACCGCCGCGCGGGTCGGTAATGCGGATGGTCGTGGTGAAGCCGTTGCGAGCGGAGGGCTGCTCCACGACGCGCACATCCCCGCGACCGTCGAGCAGACGCACCACCACATCCCCACGATTGCGTGGCAACCCTTCGTTGACGCGCGCGCGGTTGGGCATTCCCGCATCGATGCCGCGCGTCCGCACATCACGCCCGCGCATGGTGATGAACACCTCGCGGTCCACTCGCCCGGTCCAGGTGAACAGCTGTCGATCCACCGGCGCCGTGTGCGCGGTGGCGACCTGCGCCGTGGCGGCAACGAGCAGTGTCGTGGCGGCCAACGCACTGGCCGCAAGCAGGAGACGGGAACGGCCTGCGGTGGACGCGGGAACGGCGCGGGTCGAACGATGCACAGTCATGGTGTCCTCGTGGTGACAGGTGCTCGTCGGTAGCGCATCGGCAATGCCATGCAGGACCGGTTGCTGGCCGTGTGGGTGCGCGACCCGCCCGTGCGAGGGCAAGCGCCTGTCGTTTCAATCGGTTACGCGTCACATGGGAGCGCGTAGCCGTGACTGACGTGTGCGGATCGACCGGCTGCGCTGTCCGGGATTGCGGACACTTGCGGCGAGCCAACGCGGACGATCGTGACCGCTCACCCGCGGCTCATCCCCGCGCCGGTCTCATCCCACAGCGCTCACCACCGCCGCGGCGGACCGACGGGCCTGGCGCATGAGCACGGCCGCGCCAAGGATGCCGGTCAGCAGGGAGCCGCTCAGCACGCCGATCTTGGCGGCATCGAGCTGGGGACTCTCGCCGAACGCAAGACCGGCGATGAACAGGGCCATGGTGAAGCCGATGCCGCCGAGTATGGCGACGCCGAAGAGGCCGCCCCAGGTGCAATCGGCCGGCAGGTCGGCCCAGCGCGCCTTCACGGCAATCCACGCCGCGCCGAAGATGCCCAGGGGCTTGCCGATGAGCAGGCCGAGCATGGTGGCCGTGACCGCAGGCTGGGTGGCGAACGCGGCAACGTCCGAGGGGAGGGTGACGCCGGCGTTGGCCAGCGCGAAGATGGGCACGATGCCGAAGTTGACCGGGCGTGCGAGCACCTGTTCGATGCGGTGCTGCACGCTGTGCTCGCCGCGCGACGGAATGGTGAAGGCCAGCAGGACCCCGGCGATACTGGCGTGCACCCCGGATTTGTACACGGCGATCCAGAGCAGCAGCCCGCCCAGCAGGTACGGCCACACGGCGTGGACCTGTCGCTTGTTGAGCCAGAAGAGCACCAGCATGATGATCACGATGGCGGCCAGGGCGAGGGTGGCCACGCTGGGCGTGTAGAACACGGCGATCACGAGGACGGCGCCGATGTCGTCGGCAATGGCGAGCGCCGCCAGGAAGATGCGGAGGGCGGCGGGGACGCGATTGCCGAGCAGGGCGACGATGCCGAGGGCGAAGGCAATGTCGGTGGCCATGGGAATGCCCCAGCCGCGAGCGGCCGGGGTGCCA
>Ga0315900_10002850_pt1 | contig 25807 bp, 16 predicted proteins | sample LakEriMetagenome_FD_203521 | JGI IMG/M metagenome (GOLD analysis project Ga0315900, IMG submission 203521) | Freshwater fungal communities from buoy surface, Lake Erie, Ohio, United States - Buoy 12 MA114 | ecosystem: Environmental > Aquatic > Freshwater > Lake > Lake biofilm | place: USA: Lake...
ATGGCGACGTACAAAGTGATACTGTGGCACAGGGCTTTGGTTCACTCGGTCTCATGACTTCTGTATTGGTTACGCCTGATGGCAAGACCATGGAATCAGAAGCAGCGCATGGTACCGTTACCCGTCACTATCGTGATCATCAGAAAGGCAAGCCCACCAGCACCAATCCGATTGCATCCATTTTTGCCTGGACCAGGGGATTGGCTTTCAGAGGTAAGCTCGATAACAATCAGGAGCTCATTGATTTTGCCAATGCACTCGAAGCTGTATGTATTGAAACCGTTGAAGAAGGAAAGATGACCAAGGATCTGGCGGTTTGTATCCATGGTAACAAAGTGAATCACGGTGAGCACTATCTCTACACTGAGGAGTTTCTAGATGCGATTGATGTGAATTTGAAGAAGAAGATGGGGAATTAGGAGATGGGAGTTGGGAGATGGGAACTAGGAGATGGGAACTAGGAATTAGGAATTAGGAACTAGGAATTAGTAAATAATTAAGCAGTGGGTTTTGCCTGCTGCTTTTTTATATACCCTCTTGCCAATAAACAACATCCAGTTCCCAATTCCTAGTTCCTAATTCCCAACTCCTAATCCCCCATCATTCTCCTCCACAACACCCTTGCAGACTCCTTATTGAATCCTGCAAATCTTCCGCGTTGCACAACAATATCATTATCCTCCGGATGTGAGAGATAATAATGAAAGGTAAATCCGCTTTTAGGATTTTGCCAGCCATTGATTTGTCCGAAACGAAGATCGTTGAAGACCAATGTATCCTGATGCTTTTCAACCGTATAAAACCCCTGTGAGAACTGTTTCAGTTCCATTACCTCTTTGTGATCATGAACCGGCTGGAGCAGTTTTTCATTTTTGGGGAAATACTCCGTTGGAATAAAATTTTCCTTGCTCAAGATCGATTTGTAACCAACATGGTATCCACTGGTGTCTTCAATAGCTACAAACCAAAGGAAATTGTTCAGCAGGGTTGGCGTGGTGATATAACGCGTAAACAATTGATCAGTCTCTGCCAATGTTTCTTTGACTGCATAATCAATCTTGTATTTGTTATAGACTGCAAATACAAGATAGAGGGAAGAAGCGATGATGCCTGCTCTGGCCCAACGGAGTCGATGCTTGTGATCTGTTTTAAGAAAAAGGAGGAATCCAAATGCAATAGCCGGAAGAATACTGAACAAGGGATCAGCAACATAGAGAATATGGAAAGCGATACGTTTATCTGAAAAAGGCTCAAACCATCCGATACCATAATTGTTCATCGCATCCAGGAAGAGATGACAGAGGATCTCAATCAGAAAAAACCAGTACCATTTTTTCATGGTGATGGGTTCGGCCTTGTGCCATCTTGCTGCCACCAGCGCCAGAAAAAAGGCAATGAAAAAAGCGAAGATGAAAGAATGCGTGATTCCCCTGTGCGCCAGCAATTCAGTAGACACCGGCATCCACATTCCGGCAATGAAATCGATATCGGGTACACTTTGTGCGAGGGCTCCCCAAAGCATGGCTTTTCTGCCGGCATTTTTATCCAGCATCACTTCTCCAATACAGGCTCCAAGTACGATGTGCGTCAGTGAATCCATACTGTTAAATTACATCATTCCTGTACAATGAGTTTTTTTTCAACGGATTCACCTGTCACTTTATTAAATACCCTAACTATATAATTCCCCCTGTTAAGCTTTCCCAGATCAGTTTTTCCGCCTTTGATATTTTTTTGTTGTAGGATTTGTCCGTTGGTGTTGATGACAGACAAAACAGCTGGTACAGACCCTGTATAGAAGACAGTTACAATGCTTTGAGCAGGATTAGGATAAATGGACACATCACTTTTATGGATGGCAGCAGTTATGCTTCTCACCGGGCTGTATGATGAAGTTCCATCCATATCCATCTGATGCAGCCGGTAAAAATACGTCTTGCCATACAGAATATCCTCATCCTCAAATGCATATTCAATCTCAATATTGCTTAAGCCATTTTTGGCTTTAGTGCCTATGAATGCAACAGGATACCAGCGGTTAGGCATATCTGCTGATCTTTCAATCTGAAAACCCAGATTATTGGACTCAGATTTTGTATTCCATTTCAATAAAGCGGAAGATTGACGATATGAAGCTGTAAAATCTCCAAGACGAACCGGGAGGGCTTGAATATCGGCAAACAATATTTCTTCAATGGTATTAAAGGAGCAGGATCCGTTGTTGAGTGCATATTCTGTCTTGATGAAGATAGGATAAAACATGGACCCGGTTGGGGAAACAGCTGTCAGTTGAAAATTTAGCTTATAGTATGCTTCACCATCATGAGTAACAGTGGGCAATACGGAAGGAATTATATTTTGATAGCCATTCAGGGGAGGATCTCCCGCATCTATAAGATGATTTCCATTGAGGTCCGCATATAAAGACAAACGGATATCGGCTATAGCTGAATTGATGAGGTATCGAAAGTTCAGATAGCATTCAAATGATGATGAAATCGGAGGTGTGGTTTGCAGGGAAACATAAGACAAAGAGGTTTGAGGGATTACTCCTGATGGCGAGAAAGTATAATGCTCAATGGTATTGGCAATATTTCTTGTACCAGTACTCAGGTAATAAAAAGAAAATGCATCCCAGGTGGGTACATCATCGATGAATTGCCCAGTCGTTGGCGTTCTCGGATCCTTGTACCACACCGGGATGCAGTTTTCCAATCGAAGATTATAGGATGATTGTCCCAGATTTTCATTGACATGTTTTGACTTTGACACCAATACAGGGCGGAGATCAAAGCTTACACCATCGTGGATCAGCACAGGGAGGGAATCGAGTGAAGCATTGATGTATCCGATCTTGGTGGCCTGACTGCCTCCTGTTTTAACGGAAGTAACAAAATCTATTACTGAAGTATTGGAGCCTGAGTATCCTGTTTTTTTTAGGAGAAAAACCGCCGTTTCATCCTGCGTGTCACTGAAATAATCTTCATTATTTCCTATGACTGAGATAGTATAAGAAGATGAATTTCCTGGTTTTATGTATTTGCTAACGGCTGCCGTAGAAGCAAAGGTTCTGTAAGTGTAAGAGACAGGAGGAACTTTGTCACCGCTGTATCTTGAATAGACAGCATATGAGTTGTTGATGAAAGGATTTTCGCCTGCATTAAAATCTATCAGGTAAAGGGTGACCATACCTGTAGTTCTGTTTTTAAGGTACGATATGATATAATGGTCTCCGATATTAATTCCTGTAGCACTCCCCTTAGCAAAAAGCTCTATATATTGTTTTTCATGATCAACAGTAAATACCTCTGTAAGTCTTACTTGTGCAGTTCCTGTCATGACAATGAGGAACAATGCAAGGAATGTTTTCATCGTTTTCATGACCTAAACTTAGATTTACAACAACTGCGGCACTATGACCGATAGGTAATTATCTGAGTTTAAATACAGAAAGGTAAAAATGAAAAAAAGCAAAGAGCCCCATTGGAGGCTCCTTGCAGTTCGGTAAGTTGAAAAATTAACCTGAGCTTTATTGAACCACTACACGTTGTGCAGTTTGTTCACCGCTTTCGGTATTGACAATCTTGAGCGTATACAGACCTTTTTTGAGGTTGCTGATCCTTGTATTGGATGTGGAAACACCCATATACTGATTCACAGTTCGGCCTGTATTGTCGAGTACATAGATATTCAGTTTTCCTGAAGTTGATCCCGTATTAACTGTTACACTACCCTGGCTGGGGTTGGGGTATACATTCAGATTGGATTCAATGGAGCCGGGTTTCACGCTGCGAACAGGGCTGAGTGTAGACTTGCCATCGAAATCAATTTGGTTCAGGCGATAATAATGGGTTTGTCCTGCTTTGACATCAGCATCTTCAAATGAGTAGGAAATTTCAATCTGGCTGTTGCCGTCCTTGGCCCTTGTTCCAACAAAACCAATGGTTTTGAAATCATTGGCATTTCCGATGGCTCTTTGGACTTCAAAACCTTTGTTATTTACCTCAGATGAGGTTGTCCAGTTAATTTTATTTGAATTGACTTGATTATTAACTTGGAAAGATTTTAAAGAGACTGGCAGTGCAGCAGGGGTTGCAGATGTAGTAGAGTATTTGATGTCATCCATATACATATAGAAGGAGTTATTAGGGGAATTAAAGCCCAAAACCATGAAAGAATTTATTGTTTGTCCTACCCCTAAACTTCCAATTTGACTATAAGTCTGACCAACACCATTTATTCTCAAGTACCAAGATTGATTATTCATATTGATTCCATAATTACCTGCTGGCCTTGTTGTTCCGGTATTCGCATTGTTCGCATAAATTTCAACAACATTCGTTTGACCTAATTGAACAGGAACTGGCAGTATTATAGGTACCCAATTACCACTTGAATATGCGTATGTCGATACTATACCATCAATCATTTGAAACCGAATGGCAAGAAATGTGTTTTGATTGTTGAGTGAAAGTGTTGGAACTCCTCCTGTCGAAAATCCAGGGGAGGACTGTCCCAAAACAAATATTATGTCTCCATCTTTACTTGTTGTGACTGCATTATCGTTACCTAATTTAAATTTAAATGCCATCATCGCAGTATTGGATTCATAAGTTTCATTAGTAGCTGTGCCATACTTACCGAACTTATCAATCACAAAACGATTACCACCTGATTCTGTTTCTGCTGCCCTTAACAGAAAAGAGAGGCCACTTCCATTTATAATGTTATTATCATTTACATAACTGAAAAGAGGACCATTGGAGTTAGCTGAAACTGCACCATTATCTGAACCAGCAGAAAATGTACCTGCATCAGATAACACTCCTGAAAAGTAACCTGATGCTGTACAATTATCATTACATGTCGGAGGATTTGGCAAAATTGTACCAAAATTATAACCATAAGGCTGAGGCGATTGCTGAGCAAAAATAGAATTGACTACAACAATGAGCAAAAAAGCTGAAACTGAACAAATCCCTTTCATAAGTGTATAATTTGGATTAGAAATTTTCTAAAAAAATTATTTTTATTAGAAAATAGGAATTGGAGGAAACTTAAGAATTAGGGGTACGAATTTATCAGACAATCAAAGCATTAATGCTGGCGATCGAGAGGTATTGGATAAACTCTACACTAAAATTAGAATAAAAAATGAAACTTTAATTTGCATTTTTCGAAAATTATGATAGTAAAATAGCAGCGCTTTACCATTTCAGAAATAAAAGTAAATAAAGAATTGATTTATAGATACTTATACATATAATCCCAGACTCAACTAAGTAAATCTGATAAAAACAAGTTTTCAACAAATCCTAATTTCTCATTCTCCAGGGCCTGTAAATGCAAAAAAGCCCCCGTGTAGACCACGGGAGCTTATATAAGGCTAATATAGGTTGGACTTAATTAGAAGGGGGTAAAGCCCCTTATTCTTTCCATTGGGTTGGATGGAATATCTTAGAATGGTAAATCCTTTTTATTGCACTAGCAATCGTTGGGCGGATTGTTCTCCGGTTTCAGTATTCACAATCTTCAACGTGTAGAATCCCTTTCTAAGATTGTTGATTCTGGTAGAGGATGTTGATACATTCAAGTACTGATTGATTGTTCTGCCTGTATTGTCAACCACGTAAATATTTAGTTTACCTGAAGATGAGCCTGTGGTTACCGTTACGGAACCTTGGCTGGGATTGGGATATACGTTGAGGTTGGATTCGATGGAGCCGGGTTTGATGCTTCGAACAGGGCTCAGGGAAAACTTACCATCAAAGTCAATCTGTTTCAGTCGATAGTAATGCGTTTGTCCCATTTTCACATCGAGATCATCAAAGAAATAGTTAATGTCTGTTTGGCTATTACCGTCTTTGGCCCTTGTTCCAACGAAGCCAATAGTCCTGAAATCGGAAGTGTTACCTATGGAGCGCTGGATTTCGAATCCCTTGTTATTTGTCTCTGTTGCAGTTGACCACACAACTCTATTTTTGTTATTCGCATTATTAACCCGGAATTGATTTAGTGACACCGGCAAAAGAAAATCAACACTTGAATTCATAGCATTTCTTGTCTCAAAACAACCATTATTATCATTGATAATGCTAAAAAGTAGTCGATTCAACTTATTAAAAGAGGCCATCTGTGTGAACATGTTTGAAGTCAAATTCAACTCAATCTTTGCAGTGAGACCCTGAAAAGTCATTATTGCATTCCCAGTTACATTAATATCTCCAGATGAAATTGAATTTGAATTGTCAACATCACTGTATATCCTAATAATTCCTTTTGTCTGGTTGGCAAATTGTGATGCGATGATATTAGTATTATTTAGACTAACCTGAAAATACATCTTTGTGGGAGCATAATTAGGCGACCCGTAGTTGTTCAGAGCATAGGTAGGAGTGGGAAAGACATTATTAACCTGTTCAAATGTATTTCCATATGTTTGGAGATCCGCAGTTGTTGGAATTCTGAATTCTTGCTCCCAATAGTCTCCAACCGGATTCAGAGATGATGGATTGACCTGACCGGGGGTGAGATTACTGGTGGTCTTCCAAGGAGAAGCTGATGTAGTTTGACAACTCGCTGAAGTTGATTCAAGATAAAAAGCATTATTACCTGAACTCTGTCCTGGTACATACTGCTTAAAAAGCTGTACACCACTAAATCTTATGATATCGGCACCCAGTACAAATGGAGCCCAAGAATTTATTTCCGCCTGTGCTGCAGCTACTGCGTTGCTATTAGGACCTGAAACCATATAATCAACAATATTATTTCCATTCACTAAAAATATGTAGTTAGTGGAATTGCTAAAGAGAGCCACAGTAGTGTCTGCAGAAGGAGATGGTACATTAGGCATCTGGCTGTATCTCTTAATACTTGGAGTTGTGCCGTAATTAAAATTTGCATTAGCATAAGATACAGAGTTACCACCTCCGGAATTCGGCGATTGTGCTGCATACCAATACCCTTGTGTCAAATTAGTAGCATTGGCAGGAAAACTAAATACATAAAAACCACTATCAATTACTGATTGACCTTGTGTTTTTTTGTACCTGACAAGCATCTTCAGATTTGCCAGAGAACTTCCAAAATTGTAAAGTTCAAAATATTGATTGTTACTATTTCCAGCTGGGAAAATCTCTGTTAACCTAGCTTGCGAGAATGTACTGGCTGAAAATGATATCGCCAATACAAGAGTGATTATGTACTTCATAAAACTAATTTGAATTTGAATCAATAACTTTTGGGTGAAAAGAAATTGGTTCTTTCGTCGGAGGATTGGAGGCGGAAATTTCTAGAGGATTGGAGTACAGATTCTGCCCTGAGAAGGGATGGCTTCTTGGTGCCAGGTGATTAAGAGGTATTGGGTCTACGGATCAGTGTTACTGATACTCTGATACAATACTAATAGGTGAAATTACCAATTGCAAGTTCATAATTAGTAGTAAATAAGTAGTATTTAAGATGAATTTATTCTGTCTACATCCTAAATACTACTATAAAAAATAGTGTGACTGTTAAAAACTTCTGACATCCGTGCGCATCATGCTACCTCCGGATTGTCCGCCTGAAGTTTGCGCACCGTTGAATTTATTGAATCTGTAAATAAAGCTCATCATGAAGTACTGGGTCAGTCGATTCACCCTAGTATCTACAATATTATTGCCATTGATGGTTCGGGCAATGCTGGTATTCTGCTTTAGGATATCGAAACCGGAGATCCTGAAAATCCCGTTCTTCTTCTTGAAAATGGTCTTCTCAAAAGAGGCATTCAGTATAGCGAAATTCTGGTTCACGCTGGCAGAAAGACCCCTGTTGATGATGTACTCCAGGTCATGCTTGAACACCCATCCACCCGGAATATCAATCCTTGAATTATTGGTGATGGTCCAACTGTAATAATTGGTGTTAGGTTGACCAGGAAGCGTGTACGTAACATTGTTCGTACCATACCGGGCGCCCAGATCGAATTCCAGCCAATCCTTCAAATTGTACTCAAATTTCAATCCCTGTGCCCATAAAAGATTCTTACCCACGTTGCGCTGACTGTCAATCAATGTTATGTTATTATTATAGGCAGCAGTACCATTCAAGGAAAGGATATAGGTACGGTTGCTCCAGGGCTTGCTGAAATTATAAAATCCGCTGAAAGTATAATTACCATTCACATTTTCATAGGTGGTCAGCTGACTTCCCCCCCCTCCTATCCTCTGTGTATTATTGACGATCTGGTTGTTGACGAAATTATAGTTCGCTCCTACAAAAAAGGTTTGACCGGTCAGGAAGTTCAAGTTATTGAATGTCATACTGAAAATATGCGCCTGCTCCGGCTTCAACAATGGATTACCCAAGGTCTGGTACTGCGGATTGGATACGTCCTTCACGGGCTGCAACTGTGCAAATGAGGGCTGACGGGCATTCCCGTTGTAGAAGAAACGCAAGGTCTTGTTGCGGGTGAAGTTGTAGGCGAAGTTAGCAGATGGCAACAGATTCAAACGCTTGATTGGGGTATAAGCACTGTCCTTCGAGATGGAATAACCCTTCTGGTTAACGGGCTGCGCACTGGCGCCAAAAGTATAGTTATACTTTTTCTTTACCGTACGGATATTGGCTCCTATACGCTGGTTCAGGAAGTCGTTCTCAAAAGCATTGCTGAGCATGGGAGACAGAATATCCCTGTTCAAAGTAGGATCATAAACATACGTAGCCCTGTCGTTGCTGGTAAAATTCCTGCCATAGGCATAGATCATATCCAGGTAACTATCTTTCATGATCGGTTCGGAATAATTGAAACGGATATTGAAGTTATCAGAACGGTTATCGGTAATGATATTCTGGTCCAGAATATTGGTAGTCCTGAAAGGAACCAGGTTGTATGTGGTATTGATCCTGTCGGACACCCCATCTGTGGCACTGTATCCTCCGTTGATGTTGACCGACAAATTCCTACCACGCTTTCTGAATTTATGATTGAACAAAAGACTTCCGGAGAAATTAGGGGTACTGGAATTGCTCTTATCAAGATTTGAGCCTTTACTCGTGGTATCCTGGCTATTGCGGATGAAATCGAACAACTGATCAGAACTGCTCCGGGAATCCCTGAGGGTCATCTCTGGGATGAACTTGAGGTAATTGAAGGAATCAATATTCCACTCAAAATTGACCGAGGCCCTGTGGCTGTTGGAATTGCTGAGGGAATTGGTGAGCTGATGGTTCAAAAACTTGGTGTTCTGGAAGAAGTTCTGAGAGGCAACATCCCGGATGATCTCTGTTTCACGGGAAGAGTAGCTATAATTTCCGTAAATAGACCCCTTTTTGTTTTCAAGATCATTTCTGAAATTGATACCCAAAGAATTGGAAGTCCTCAATCCGTCCTCAGCGCCATTTCCACCCTGGTTATTTCCGCCGATACTCACCTGGAAGGCACGTCCCATGCCTCCACCTCCTCCACCTCCGCCGCTAAATCCACCGCCACCGCTGCCACCATCAAAATTGAAAGTGCTGGTATTATTATTATTAGCACCTCCAAATACAGAGATTTGTTTATTGTTATTGAAAAAATTGATATTGGCAGTACCCTGATATCTATCGTTGGTACCGGCACCTACGACGGTTCTGCTAAAAACACCTTTGTTCCTGTCTTTTTTCAACTGCAGATTCAAGATTTTGTCCGGCTCACCATCCTTGATACCGGATACATTGGCCATATCTCCATAATCATCGATCACCTGCACCTTATCGATCATGTCCGCAGAAAGCTGCTGGGTTGCCGCCTTGGGGTCATTGCTGAAGAAATCCTTTCCATTTACCCTCACCCTGCTCACGGCCTTGCCTTGCGCTGTTATATTGCCATTTTTATCCACCTCAATGCCCGGCATCTTTTTCAGGAGGTCTTCCACCATGGCGTTGGGTTTCAAACGGAATGAATCTGCCTTGTACTCGACTGTATCTTCCTTGACTATGATCGGCGGCACACTGATTACGACTTCCTGCAATGAACTGTATTCAGGATAGATCTTGAAATCCTCCAGCTTGAGAACCTCTTCTCCGTCGGCTATGGTCAGCGCCTTTCGGGTAACTCCATAACCAATACTGGATACCATCAGCACAAATTTCCGCTGGGGAATCCCCTTGATCAGGAAGAAACCCACATTGTTGGAAACTGTCTTCAGCGTATCCTTGCCCCCTACAATATATACACCAACCGTAGCCCTGGAGATGGGATTTCCAAGGGTATCCACCAGCTTACCATTCACCTGAAATCCATCCTGGGCAAAACCACTGAAACTGAGTGCTAAAGCAATGATAATGAGCGAGAAATATTTGTTCATACGATTGAGTTCGGGAATTGGACGGCAAAGGTAGTCATTTGCCTTCGCTGAATTTTTGATTTAATGGATGAATGGGACATTTAAGGGGTGGATTGCAAAGGCTGTTGACAGAAAAGAGTTAATTTTGACGCCTAGCAAGAACCGAAGCACATGATTAAATTTTTATCGGGCTTATTTGGCGGCAGCAAGTCGGAAAAGGATGTCAAGGCCATTACGCCCCTTGTACAACAGATCAATTCCCATTTTGTTTCCTATCAGTCGCTTTCCAACGACCAGCTGAGAAATAAAACCATTGAATTCCGCGATCGCATCAAAGAGCACCTTACAGAGATCGACAATACCATTCAGGCATTGAATACACAAGCAGAGGAACTTCCTCTGGAGGACATCATAGGACGCGATGACCTTTACAAGGAGGTGGATGAACTGAAAAAGAAACGCAATGAAGAGATAGAGGCCATCCTCCAGAAAATTCTTCCCGAAGCATTCGCAGTAGTAAAAGAAGCGGGGCGTCGTTTCAAGGAAAATGAGCAGCTGGAATCTTCTGCCACCCCTCTCGACAAAGAGCTGAGTGTAAAAAAAGATTATGTCACCATTCAAGGCGACAAATCCATTTTCAAAACCAGCTGGATGGCTGCAGGTAGCCTCGTGAACTGGAACATGGTGCATTACGATGTTCAGCTGATCGGTGGTACTGTTCTTCACCAAGGCAAAATTGCAGAGATGGCCACCGGTGAGGGTAAGACGCTGGTCTCTACCCTACCCGCTTACCTTAATGCCCTTGCCGGCGAAGGTGTGCACATCGTAACCGTGAATGACTATCTGGCAAAACGCGATGCGGAATGGAATGGGACCTTGTTTGAATGGCTGGGATTGTCGGTCGACTGTATCGACAAACACCAACCACATTCAGACGCCAGGCGCAAGGCCTATATGGCCGACATCACCTATGGCACCAACAATGAATTCGGTTTTGATTACCTGCGAGACAACATGGTACATTCACCCGATGAAATGGTTCAACGCAGACATCATTTTGCGATGGTGGATGAGGTGGATAGTGTTTTGATCGATGATGCGAGAACCCCTTTGATCATTTCGGGTCCCGTTGCCAAAGGCGACGACCAGCAATTCCATATCCATCGTCCCCGTATCCAGCAATTGGTGGATGTACAGAAACAGGTAGTACTGAAATCCCTACAGGACGCAAAAAAACTAATCGCAGAGGGAAAGGACGGTCCACAAGAAGGCGGACTTCAGCTCATGCGTGCCTATCGCGGTCTGCCTAAGAACGGAGCTTTGATCAAATACCTCAGTGAGCCTGGCATCAAGGTCAAGTTGCAAAAATCAGAAAACTATTACCTCGCGGAACAGCAAAAGCACATGCCGGAGGTAGACGAGGAATTGTACTTCCATATCGACGAGAAGAACAACCAAGTGGAGCTGACCGACAAAGGTTTGCACTTCATCACCAAGAGTGGTGAAGATCCTTACTTCTTTGTACTGCCTGATCTCAGTGTTGCCCTTGCGGAGATTGAAAAAGGCACTGGTAATGTGGAGGAGAAAGCAGCTGCGAAAGAAAATCTGCTTCAGGAATATTCATTGAAGGCAGACAGGATCCATACCATCCAGCAATTGCTGAAAGCATATACCTTGTTTGACAAAGACGTGGAGTATGTGGTGATCGACGGACAAGTGAAGATCGTAGATGAGCAGACTGGTCGTATCATGGAGGGCAGACGTTATAGCGATGGTTTGCACCAGGCCATAGAAGCAAAGGAGAATGTGAAGATCGAAGCGGCGACTCAGACATATGCAACCGTTACTCTTCAAAATTATTTCAGGATGTACCATAAGCTGGCCGGCATGACCGGTACAGCTGAGACAGAAGCAGCAGAATTGTGGAATATTTACAAACTCGATGTGGTCACCATCCCTACCAATCTCTCGCTGATCAGAAAAGACCAGGAAGATTTGGTATATAAAACCAAGAGAGAGAAATTCAAGGCTGTTATAGACGAGATCGAACAGCTCCGCAATGCTGGTAGGCCTGTATTGGTGGGCACTACATCGGTTGAAGTATCAGAATTATTAGGCCGGATGTTGCAGCAGAAAAAGATCCCGCACAACGTATTGAACGCAAAGCAACATGCGCGAGAAGCGCAGGTGGTAGCAGAAGCCGGACTTGCCGGTAATGTAACCATCGCCACCAATATGGCGGGTCGCGGTACCGATATCAAACTCGGTCCCGGTGTGAAAGAAGCCGGTGGACTTGCTATCATCGGCACCGAACGTCATGAGAGCAGGCGTGTGGATCGTCAGTTGCGAGGTCGTGCCGGTCGCCAGGGTGATCCAGGTTCATCCCAATTTTATGTATCCCTCGAGGATGATCTCATGAGGATGTTCGGCAGTGATCGGATTGCATCACTGATGGACCGCATGGGCTATAAAGAGGGTGAAGTGATCCAGCACAGCATGATCACCAAGAGCATAGAGCGTGCCCAAAAAAAAGTGGAAGAGAATAACTTCGGTATTCGTAAGCGTTTGCTGGAATATGATGATGTGATGAATAAGCAAAGAAGCGTGGTGTATGGTAAACGTCAGCATGCTTTGTTCGGAGATAGACTTGCTCTTGACATCGACAATTCTTTTTATTCTGTTGCAGGAAATATCATCAACCAATTCAGTGGAACGGATGATCATGAAGGATTCAGGCTGGATGTGATCATGCATCTTGGTATTGACAGCAGCATCAAGCCAGAAGTCTTATCCAAGGTTAATCCCAATGAACTTACAGAGCAATTGTACAAAGAAGCCGTAGATCATTACACAGCCAAGAAGCAGGCCCTTGCCAAGCAATCCTTTCCCGTATTCCAGAATGTACGCATGACGCAGGGTAACCATATTGTGAATGTGGTGGTACCCATCAGTGATGGCAAGAAGACCATTAATGTTTTGACCAATCTTGACAAAGCTATCAGCAGTAAGGGAGCAGAACTGGGTGCAGCATTGGAAAAATCCATAACACTTGCGTTAATAGATGATTCTTGGAAGGAGCATCTCAGAGCAATGGATGATCTCAAGCAAAGTGTGCAGACTGCAGTTTATGAGCAGAAAGATCCTCTGGTCATCTACAAGCAAACCGCATTTGAGTTGTTCTCCAATATGGATGCAGAGGTCAACAAGGAGATTGTTTCTTTCCTTTGTCATGCTACGCTACCGGTTACCGGTGAGCAAGCCAATCTGAAAGAAGGTAAGGAAAGAAAAACCGACATGAGCAAGATGAGGGAAAGGAAAGATGAACTCACGGCTTCAGGTTCTCCTGAGATGATGGATACAGGTAATGATTATCATGATCCTTCTTCGATCAAACAGGAGCCGGTGCGCGTGGGACCCAAAGTGGGAAGAAATGATCCTTGTCCTTGCGGTAGCGGTAAAAAGTACAAAGCCTGCCACGGACGTGACCAGGAATAGTGCACAATACAATGCTGAACAAGCAACATATGATCTTGCTGATGCTGCTGAGCATCTCCACCGCAAAAGCACAGTTTGCGAGGAGTCCTTATGTAAGCAGGGACCCCCGATTGGATAAGTTGGTAGACAAGCAGATCGAACTGAACAAAGAGGCGCTGAAGAACCGAACGGTGCTAGAACCTGGTTACAGGATTGTTGTCATCAGCACCAACAAAAGGGATCTTGCGCTGGAGGCAAAGACAAAGCTGATGAAGCAATATCCCGATCAAAAAAGCTATCTATACTATCAATCTCCCAATTTTAAATTACAGTTTGGCAATTTCAAAACATACAAGGATGCTGAACTGATGAAGAAGGAAATGAGTACTTTGTTTGGAGAAAATCTATTGATCATCCCTGCGCAGATAGAAGTGAAGGCAGACAAGCAGGAAAACGAGAACAGACCATGAGTCTAGATCAAAAAATCAAAACACTGGCGGCAAAATATTTTGAGGAGTATCGTTCGATACGTCATCATCTGCATGCACATCCTGAATTGAGCTATAAGGAATATCATACATCTGCATTTGTAAAAGCACATCTGGACAAGATCGGAATTCCTTATACAGTAATGGCTGAAACAGGAGTAATCGGTATTCTGAAAGGCAGACCATCTGACCGTGTTATTGCACTGAGAGCTGATATGGATGCTTTGCCCATTCAAGAAGAGAATCAGGTGGAGTATGCCTCCACAGTAGCTGGTGTGATGCATGCCTGTGGACATGATGTGCATACATCCTGTTTGCTAGGAGCAGCAAGAATCCTGCATGAATTGAAAGATGAATGGGATGGCACCATCAAGCTGTTATTTCAACCCGGCGAAGAAAAGAATCCAGGAGGAGCCAGTTTATTGATCAAGGAGGGAGTATTGGAAAATCCAACACCACAACACATCATTGCATTGCACGTGCATCCGCAACTGGAGGTAGGAAAGGTCAGTTTTGCCCCAGGTAAAGTGATGGCCAGTGCAGATGAGATCTATATCACCATAAAAAGCAAAGGTGGACATGCCGCAAGACCGCATCTGACGGCAGATACCATTCTGACTGCATCGCAACTGGTAGTTGCCCTACAACAGGTGGTCAGCAGAAACAACAATCCCTTCTCCCCCTCTGTATTGTCGATTTGTTCCATACAGGGTGGTCATACAACCAATGTTATTCCTTCGGAAGTGAACCTGATGGGTACTTTCAGGGCCATGGATGAGACCTGGAGATTTGCTGCACATAAAAGAATCGAAAGTATTTGCAGACATATAGCCGAAAGCACCGGAGCTGAAATCAACGTACGCATTGATGTCGGCTATCCCTCTGTGATCAATGATGCAGTGCTCACACCCAAGGCAAAATCTTGCGCGGTAGAATTTATGGAAACTGAAAATGTTGGAGAGATGGAACTGAGCATGGGTGCAGAAGATTTCGGCTATTACTCACAAAAGATACCCGGATGTTTTTTCCGATTAGGCACAGGAAATGTGTCCAAAGGAATTATATCAGGGGTTCATACGCCCACTTTTGACATTGACGAGAAAGGAATTCAGATTGGAATGGGATTGATGGCATGGTTGGGAGTTAGGAGTTAGGAGATGGGAATTGGGAGATGGTTAAAAAATAATTTATGCAGAAAAAATTAAGACGGGAGGATGCATTGGAATATCATGCCAAAGGCAGGCCTGGTAAAATTGAGGTGATCCCAACCAAGGAAGCCAAGACACAAAGAGATCTTTCATTGGCTTATTCTCCAGGTGTGGCAGAACCCTGCATGGAGATACATGAAAACATTGAGAACGTTTACAAATACACTGCAAAGGGTAACCTTGTAGCGGTAATAAGCAATGGCACTGCGGTATTGGGATTGGGCGATATTGGTCCGGAAGCCGGCAAACCGGTGATGGAAGGCAAGGGCGTATTGTTCAAGATATTCGCAGATATCGATGTGTTTGACATCGAGATCAACGAAAAAGATCCTGAAAAATTTGTGGAGATCGTGAAAGCGCTTCAACCCACTTTCGGTGGTGTAAACCTTGAAGATATAAAGGCACCGGAATGTTTTTATATTGAACAGCGGCTAAAGGAAGAAATGAACATTCCCATCATGCACGATGATCAGCATGGTACCGCCATCATCAGTGCTGCTGCATTGCTCAATGCATTGGAATTGCAGGAGAAGAAAATTGAAGAAGTATTGATTCTGGTCAATGGAGCTGGAGCAGCAGCCATGGCTTGTATTGATCTCTACGAAGCACTGGGTGCAAAGCGCGAGCATGTTTTGATGTTTGATTCCAAAGGATTGATCCACAGCAAGCGTGAGGATCTGGATGACCGTAAAAAAAGATTTGCTGTTGAACGCGCAGAAATCAGTCTGGAAGAGGCTTTCAAGGGAGCAGATGTTTTCATTGGGCTGAGCAAGGGCAATGTGGTGAGTAAGGAAATGATACAATCAATGGCAAGAAATCCGATTGTCTTTGCCATGGCCAATCCCGATCCAGAGATCAGCTGGGAGGATGCCACATCGGTAAGAAACGATATCATCATGGCCACGGGCAGATCAGATTATCCCAACCAGGTGAATAACGTGTTGGGCTTCCCATACATATTCAGAGGGGCACTAGACGTAAGGGCTACAAGTATCAATGAAGCGATGAAACTCGCTGCAGTCACAGCTTTAGCAGAGCTGACCAAGACAGCAGTGCCGGATATCGTGAACATGGCTTACAATGCCAACAACATAGCTTTTGGCCCGAATTATATCATTCCCAAGCCGCTGGATCCAAGATTGATCAGTACGGTTTCTCCGGCTGTTGCCAAAGCGGCAATGGAAAGTGGTGTGGCCAAAAAACCCATCACCAACTGGTCGGCTTACGAGATTGAATTGAACAAGCGACTGGGCATTGACAACCAATTGATCAGGGCTTTGGGTAGCAAGGCGAGACGAGATCCGAAGCGGGTCGTATTTGCAGATGCAGAAAATGTAAAAGTGCTCAAGGCGGCACAGATTGCCAATGACGAGGGCATTGCCACTCCAATACTGTTGGGTAATCCTGATATCATCAGCAAATTGTCTGAATCAAACAACATCAATATAGAGGGCTTGGAGATCATCAACCCCAAAGGTCCTGAACAAGAAGCCAGACGGACGGCATTTGCTGAAGTCTTTTTCAAGAAAAGACAACGAAGGGGCATCAATAAATATGAGGCTGGAAAGCTGATGAAGGACCGCAATTATTTTGGTTGCATGTTAGTGGAGCAGGGAGATGCCGATGCGATGATTTCCGGACTCAGCAGGAACTATCCAGATACTATCAGGCCGGCATTACAGGTAATTGGGACGGAGGAGGGCGTGAGTAAGATCGCGGGGATGTATATCATGCTTACCAAAAAAGGACCACTCTTTCTGGCAGATACTACAGTCAATTTCAATCCTACAGCTGAAGAGCTTGCTGACATTACGTTGCTTGTGGCCAAAGAAGTTCGCACGTTCGGCATCACTCCTCGGATTGCCATGCTCAGTTATTCCAATTTCGGAAGCAGTGAAACTCCAGAAGCCATTACCGTTCGCAACGCCAGGGCCATTGTAAAGCAAAAGAACCCTTCCCTTATCGTGGATGGTGAAGTACAGGGTTTGGTTGCTTTCAATAAGGATATCCTGAGAGAGAACTACCCATTTTCGGAACTGGTGGATAATGGAGAAGTGAATACGTTGATCTTCCCGAATCTTTCTGCCGGTAACATTGCGTACAATCTCTTGCAGGAAGTCGGTGGAGCAGATGCTATTGGCCCCGTTTTGCTGGGTTTGAAAAAACCTGTGCATGTGCTGCAATTGGGTTCTTCCACCCGCAGCATTTTGAACATGGTGATGATTGCAGTGATCGATGCGCAATACAAAATGAAGAAAGCTGATAAAGGATGAACATATTCACGCGCTTGGGGGAATTTTTATTGATGCTGAAGGGCATGTTTACCAAACCGGAGAACTGGCGCATGTACTGGAAGGAGCTGATGCATCAGTGTGTGGAACTGGGAATTGGTTCACTGGGAATTGTGGCCATTATATCCGTTTTCACCGGTGCCGTTTCAACTGTGCAGACAGCTTATCAGTTTGTGAGTCCCATACTCCCCAGAACGATTATTGCGCAAATTGTCAGGGATACTGTGATACTTGAGTTTGCGCCAACCATTACCTGTATTGTTCTTGCCGGTGTTGTGGGCAGCAAGATATCCAGTGAACTGGGGAACATGCGGGTAACAGAGCAGATTGATGCTTTGGAGATCATGGGGATCAATACGAAAGCCTATCTCATCCTTCCAAAAATTTTAGGCGGGATCATCATGATACCATTGTTGGTAGTGCTTGCAATGGCGTTGGGTATTTGGGGTGGAAGGTTAGTGGGTGACATTACAGGTATATTGCCACACGAAGTTTTTGACAGAGGTTTGCTGGCAGAGTTTGTCCCCTACAATGTGAAATTTGCTTTGACCAAGGCCTATTCATTTTCATTCATTATTACGGCTATTCCTGCATACTTCGGATACAATGTGAAGGGTGGAGCACTTGAAATCGGAAGATCCAGTACAACTTCCGTTGTTACCAGCTGTATCATGATCTTATTAACTGACTATATCCTGGCTGCAGTTCTGCTTTAATAAAAGAATATGATCTCAATCCAAAATATATACAAGGGCTTTGCAGATAAACCGGTTATAGAAGGCGTTTCAGCAGGATTCCAAACAGGTAAGTGTAATCTGATTATTGGTGCCAGCGGTTCCGGAAAGACTGTACTGATGAAATGTCTGGTAGGCCTCATTGAACCCGATCAGGGAAGTATCATGTATGATGGGGAAGACTTTACCCAGATGAATGCAGATGCCAGAAAGGAGATGCGAAGCAAGATCGGTATGCTCTTCCAAGGTTCGGCATTGTTTGACAGCATGACTGTTGAGCAGAATGTAATGTTTCCCCTCGATATGTTCAGTAAAATGACCAAATCAGAAAAACAGAAAAGAGTAGATGAGGTATTGGACAGGGTGAATCTGAATGGTGCCCATAAAAAGCATCCGGCCGAGATCAGTGGAGGCATGAAAAAAAGGGTGGGTATCGCAAGAGCCATTGTGCTGAATCCACAATATCTTTTTTGTGATGAGCCCAATTCAGGTTTGGATCCGCAGACTTCTTTGGTCATTGATAAACTGATCAGGGAGATCACTACAGAGTTCAATATCACTACTGTGATCAATACCCATGACATGAATTCTGTGATGGAGATCGGGGATCAGATCATCTATATGTATCAGGGGAAAAAAGAATGGGAAGGAACCAACCAGGAGATCATATTCAGCAAAAACGAAAAACTCAATCATTTTATTTTTGCATCTGAGTTTCTCAAGGATGCCAAGGATATGCGAATGCTTGAGGCAAGGGGTAAGATAGACAATGACCGCGATATGGAGAGTTTACTCAAATAATCCCTTTTTCATTAACTTCGCACACAAATTTTAAAAGGCACATCATGTCAGTTCTCGTAAATAAATCTTCAAAGATCATTGTTCAGGGATTTACCGGTACAGAAGGCACTTTCCATGCCACGCAGATGATTGAATATGGTACACAAGTGGTAGGTGGTGTTACTCCCGGCAAGGGCGGTTCCACCCATCTCGACAGACCTGTATTCAATACAGTGGCAGATGCTGTCAAAGCAACCGGTGCCGATGTAAGTATCATTTTCGTTCCGCCGGCATTTGCTGGAGACGCCATCATTGAGGCAGCTGAGGCAGGCATCAGGTTGGTGGTATGTATCACCGAAGGTATCCCGGTTCAAGACATGGTGAAAGTTAAAAACTATCTTCAGGGATCTTCTACACGTCTTATTGGCCCGAATTGTCCCGGTATCATTACCGCGGACGAATGCAAGGTTGGTATCATGCCAGGATTCATTTTCAAGAAAGGAAATATCGGTATCGTTTCAAAGTCTGGTACACTGACCTATGAAGCAGCTGACCAGATTGCAAAAGCGGGACTTGGTGTTACCACGGCGATCGGGATTGGTGGAGACCCCATCATCGGTACTCCCACCCGTGATGCTGTAGAGTTGCTCATGAACGATCCTGAAACTCATGGCATCGTTATGATAGGTGAGATCGGCGGTGGAATGGAGGCTGAAGCCGCCCGCTGGATAAAGGAATATGGCACGAAGCCTGTTGTTGGATTCATTGCCGGACAAACGGCTCCGCCCGGAAGAAGGATGGGGCATGCCGGTGCCATCATCGGTGGTGCAGATGATACTGCAGCAGCCAAAATGAGAATCATGCGTGAATGCGGTATACATGTAGTGGATAGTCCTGCTGACATAGGAAAAACAATGGCCGCAGCCATGGGGAAATAAATAAAAAGGACCTGACAGGTCCTTTTTTGTTGAAGGGGTTGAAGAGGTTGAGGAAGTTGAAAGATTAATTCCTATTTTTAGAAGATTCATAAGCATAGCAGATGCAGGACCACAAAATTTATCATATTCCTTATAAGTTTCGGAGGGTTGAGAATTTACATATCCTTTTGTGGCTCCTGAAGGATGTTTGCTGGGCCCTGAATCTTAAGTATCCCGCCCTTTTCATGATCATTCCTACGATGGTGGTTGCTATCATGATCACCTATCAAACCCGTAAGATCACCAGTGAATTCCTGCACAACCTTGCCATTGATTTCTGGATAACAGCCAACTGTACATGGATGGTAGGCGAATTCTTCGGTTGGGATGAAGGACTCGTAGGCGCATATGGGCTGAGAGAATTTTCACTGATTCCTTTCAGCATAGGGCTGCTTGTTCTCGGCTATTATTACCTCATTTACATGCATAAAAAAGATTTTGAGGAAAAGGTTTTTGAGCAGACAGAACAATTGATCAAGGAAGTAAACACAGCAGAAAAGAACTAATCTTGCTGCGAATCAGTGCCTTGAGTTATCTTTGCCCCTCTTGATTTATCGGATCAAATTCAATCAAATACTATGTTCAGAACGCATACCTGTGGCGAATTGAGGATGGAAAGTATTGGCAAGGAAGTAACCCTTGCCGGCTGGGTGCAGACTGTGAGAAAATTCGGAGCTATTACTTTTGTAGATCTAAGGGATCGCTATGGCATAACCCAATTGGTATTCAATGAACACCTGAATGTTCAGCTTGATCAGCAACCCCTCGGCAGAGAATTTGTATTGCAGGCAAAAGGAAAGGTCATTGAAAGAACCAACAAAAATCTCAACATCCCAACCGGAGAGATTGAGATGGAAGTGGATTCATTCAGCATTTTGAACAAGTCAGCCGTACCGCCCTTTACCATCCAGGATGATACGGATGGCGGTGATGATCTGAGGATGAAGTATCGATATCTTGACCTTAGGAGAAATGCCGTCAAAAGAAATCTTGAACTCCGTTATGCTGTGAATCGTTCTGCACGCAACTATTTGCATGAGAACCAGTTCATGGATATTGAAACACCCTTCCTGATCAAATCCACTCCGGAGGGAGCCAGGGATTTTGTTGTTCCGTCCAGAATGAATCAGGGACAATTCTATGCCCTTCCGCAGTCGCCACAAACCTTCAAGCAATTGCTGATGGTGAGTGGCTACGATCGTTACTATCAGATCGTGAAATGCTTCAGGGACGAGGATCTGAGAGCCGACAGGCAGCCAGAGTTCACCCAGATCGATTGTGAGATGTCGTTTGTGGAGCAAGAAGACATCCTCAGCATGTTTGAAGGACTGATCAAAAGGATCTTCAAGGATGTGAAGAACATCGATTATACGGAAGTCGTTGAGCGCATGACCTGGGAAGATGCCATGTGGCAGTACGGCAATGATAAGCCTGATATTCGTTTTGGGATGAAGATCTGTACGTTGAAAAAGCCATCCACTGTTTTTTACGACAAGCAAGATAATGTTGCATTGATCAATGATGCAAACTTTGTTGTGTTTGATGCCGCTGAATCAGTCATGGCCATTGCAGTTCCTGGTGGATCGGCTTTCACGCGCAAACAGCTGGATGAACTAACCGAATGGGTAAAGCGACCACAAATTGGCATGAGGGGATTGGCCTATATCAGAGCCAATGAAGATGGAACATACAAGAGCAGCATAGATAAATTTTATTCAGAGGAAAGACTGAAAGCCATAGCTGATGCTGCCGGTGCACAAAAAGGAGACATCGTGATGATCCTAGCTGGTGCAGAAGAACGTACCAGAAAAGCAATGAGTGAGCTCAGACTGGAAATGGGTAAGCAATTGGGATTGAGAAAGGAAAATGAGTTCAAACTCTTGTGGGTGCTGGATTTCCCACTGTTTGAATATGCAGAGGAAGAGAACAGATGGGTGGCCCGTCATCATCCCTTTACTTCTCCTAAACCATCTCAGATCAAGACCATGATCGACAATGATCCAGTAATTCATGATGCCGCCAATTATCTTTCTCATCCTTATGCACAGATCAAAGCGAATGCTTACGATATGGTGTTGAATGGCAATGAGATCGGAGGAGGATCCATCAGGATCTACCAGAGAGAGCTACAAGAAAAAATGTTTGCTGCCCTTGGCATGAGTCAGGAAGAGGCCTTACATAAATTCGGATTCCTCTTGGGAGCTTTTGAATATGGTGCTCCGCCGCATGGTGGCATAGCTTTTGGTTTCGACAGACTTTGTTCAATACTCGGTGGAAGTGAGAGTATACGCGATTTCATAGCCTTCCCGAAAAACAATTCAGGCAGGGATGTGATGCTGGATGCGCCTTCTACCATTGATGAGGCACAGATGAAGGAGTTGGGAATTAGGAATTAGAAACTGGGAGTTGGGATACGCCTAAGTTAAATTATTTTAGTTTTTATATTTTACATCTCCTATTTCCCAATTCCTAACTCCCAGTTCCCATCTCCCATTTCCTAATTCTTCCCCCTCTCCCAGACCTCATAGATCTTATCGCCTTTGGAGCTCAATCCGGAATGATGCCACTTCCCTTCCTTTAATGCAGCATCAAAAGAAAGGGAGGCTCCTACCCTGCTGGCATCACGGGAAAAGAATTCAATGTTCTCCATATATTTCCCATCCTTAAAGGTATAATTGCCGCCACCGGTTCCAAAAAACTCACCGGTTTCAGAATTGATGGCAGCCCATTGAAAACGAGTGCCAGAGAGGATCTTGATGGTTTTTCTCGCGCCTGGTCGCATCGCCACCATCTTCCCTTCCTGTTCCCTTCCGGTTATTTTCCAATTGCCGGAAAGTGCATATGATCCGTCATCTACTCTTTCCCAGTCTTTGGAGATTCCATCTGTGGGTAGGCTTAGTTTTTTTCCTTTCAATTTCACATTGTAACTATATGTCGACTTCACTTCTGACTTGTTTGCCGTATTGAATTCAATTACACCCGACATTTTATCATCCGCAAAATTTGCTGTACCCCCTCGCGTATTGATAAATTTTTTATCTGCAATATTAAATGTAGCGGTACTGAAATAATCATCGATGATAGTGATGTATTGAACAGCGGTATCCAGGTCTCTTTTCCAGGCGCCGTTGATGGACTGTGAAAAAGTTACTGCTGACAAAAATGACAGCAGTATAACAGTAAAGAAATGCTTCATGGTATTAGTTTGTATTATAACCGTTTTATTCTGATGTTCCTGAAGCGTACTACATCTCCATGACCCAGAAATCCAATATGTCCGGTTTTGTTGGCTAATCCCGGATGCTTATTTCCATCTGCAGTGCCATTGGCGATGGATGAAGTAATATCACCATCCAGGATCACCTGACCATTCAGTATTACTTTGATTTTGTTTCCTTTAGCTATCACGGTTTGTTCATTCCATTGTCCGGTTGGCTTCAGGTATCCTCTTCGGGAAGGAATCACACCATATACAGAACCATGATACTGATAGGGTTTCAGGCTTTTGTATACTTCAGCTTCATTATCCAAGATCTGCAATTCCATTCCAACATAAGCTGCATCCCCTTTTGTCGGTGTGCGAATACCGAGGCCATTGTTGGCAGCAGGGGTAAGCTGAAATTCAAATCGATATTCAAAATCCCCGAATTCCTCTGACGTATAAATATTTCCTCCGCCCAATTCAGGATGGGTAACAATTACACCATCTTCAAGAGCATATCCCACTTTATTACCAATCCATTTATCAAGATTGGATCCATCAAATAAGGATTCAAAACCTTCTTTCTTTTCGTCTTCCGATAATGGGGTGGTGATGTTGTCTGAAGGGAGTTCGCGGACATAGATATTTCTATAGGCTACATAAGTTCCATGAGCCTGCAGCTCGATGGCTTCTTTGGGGAAAATCGGACTTTTTCTATCCCAGTAATTTTCAAGTGTCACATTATCGGTGACTTTTGTCCCATTCAGGAATACAGTCACTTTTTCACCTTTCATAACGATGTGGAAAGTATTCCATTCACCAATCTTATTGTCTGCAACGGATGTTGGCTTGCTCAGGTTTTTCTGGTTGTTGTACAAACCACCTGAACCCACTTGTGCACCTACTTCACGACGAGAAGTATCCCAGATCTGAACCTGCGGACTACCTCTGAGATAGATACCTGCATCACCTTTTTCGGTAATCTTCCAGTCGACATACATTTCAAAATCACCATACATTTTTTTGGTGCAGAGGTTATCACCATGACCAGTGAAGATCAGCAATCCATCTTCTACAATCCAGTCATTCTGGGCATTTACGTTCGCTACTCCCTCAGCCTTGAGCAATGAATCGGGAGACATTTTGGAACGGCTGATCGGATTCCCCACCAGTCCTTTCCAGCCATCCAGGTTCTTTCCATTGAATAACAGTTCCCATCCATTGTCGTATGGCAATGCCTTTAAATAATTTTTAAGACTCTTTACGAGAACGGCACTATCAACACCACTGATCAGTGGCAAAGCTTTTTCCAAAGCGGCTCTTGGAGCATTCCCACGAAGGGTTTTGTCCTGCAAAGCATTTCTGGCCATGATCAGTGCAGCCTGCTTTTTCAGGATCGGATCATCCAGGTATTGTGCAGCCACCATCAACGCTGGAAATCCTTTCACATACTCCAATCCTTGCATGGCTTTTCTTTTCTCAACAGGATCTTTGGCTGACTTGAGTTTATCCTGGATATTCAGCAAGACCTGGACAGGAGAAATATATTTTCCAGCAACAGTAATGGTTTTGGTAGCAGCTGAAGAAGCACTACCAGCAACTGCTTCCTTTCCTCTTTGCAGTGTACCCAGTGCCAATGTAGCACGAACTGCATATCGGGGATCATTCTGTTTTTTGGTGAGCAGTTTGATCAGTCTTTCATCTCCCAAGTATCCGCACATCTCCATGAGCAGGTCTTGTGCCGCTGCTGATTTGGTTGAGGATAATCCGGTACTCAGAACTTTGGCTGCTTTTTCTTTACCCTCTGAATTTGCCGATGCCTCATGCACAAAAGCACTTAGGGCATAGGTTGCACTGAGATTTTGTGAAGCATCGTCCAGGGTCACAAAAAACTTTTTCCAATCGGATTTTGACCAGCCTTTCATGGCTGCAATAGCCGCATCAGCAGTTGACTTTTGCTGATAAGGAAATGATTTGAGAACAGTACTAACATCACTTTGTGCTTGTGACAACATTGTTGAAAAGCAAAAGAGTGCGAGTGATATGAATATTTTTTTCATTGTTTGAAGTTGATATGATTAGATATTCCAGGGTTCACGCATGGGAGGATTGATCAATCTGTTGGCCTCATCATCACCGATAAAGACCTGAGCTACAGGATCAAATTTCAAATTTCTTCCAAGCTGAAGTGCGATCTTACCCATGTTGATCATGGTACAGGAGCGGTGTCCATTGGATTCATTCAGTGCGAATGTTTTTCTGAACCTAACTGATTCTGTGAAATCTGTAACCTGAGGCTCCGGATCAGGCATCATGGCCAGTTTATCTTCCAGGTTCGGAATG
>Ga0315900_10002854_pt1 | contig 25792 bp, 14 predicted proteins | sample LakEriMetagenome_FD_203521 | JGI IMG/M metagenome (GOLD analysis project Ga0315900, IMG submission 203521) | Freshwater fungal communities from buoy surface, Lake Erie, Ohio, United States - Buoy 12 MA114 | ecosystem: Environmental > Aquatic > Freshwater > Lake > Lake biofilm | place: USA: Lake...
GATCCAGGATTTCGCCGCCGACGGCAGGCGCGTGGTGCTTGTCGAGCCCGTCGCCTTCGAAGACCCGATGGCCGCCCGCAACGCCGCCCTCTCGGCCTATGTCACCGCCATCGGCAAGCTGGCAGCCAGGCTCGGCCTGGACTTCATCCCTCTCGATGTCGAGGGCGCCGACCGCGGCGGCCTGACCACCAACGGCTTCCAGCTTTCCGACCAGGGCCATCTTTTCCTGGCCGGCAGGATCGTCTCCGGCCTTGGCCTCAAGCCCGTCAGCCACGAAGCCGCCCGCGCGCAGGTCCTCGAGTTTGAACGCCTGTGGTTCGACTACTGGCGCCCGATGAACTGGTCCTTCCTCATGGGCGACCGCACCAACGTGCCCTATTCACGCGACTGGAAGGACTCCTCCAAACGTCTGTTCCCCCAGGAGATGCAGGACTTCCTGCCGCTGCTCGCCCAGGCCGAACAAAACATTTGGGCGGCGCTGGAAGGCAGGCCCGTGACGCCGGTCGGCGTGCGTTCGTCGATCCCGGTCGAGCCCCCGACCGCCAAGCCGCAGTCACCCGAGGAGGAGCTGGCCTCGTTCTCCATCATGGACGGCTTTGCCGTGAACCTCTTCGCCAGCGAGAAGGACGGCATCGTGAAACCCGTGCAGATGCGCTGGGATGAACGCGGCCGCCTCTGGGTCGCCTGCGCGGTCAGCTATCCGCAGATCAAGCCCGGCGAAAAGGCGAACGACTACGTGCTCGTCTGCGAGGACACCGACGGCGACGGCCGCGCCGACAAGTTTCACAAGTTCGTCGAGGGCCTGTTCATGCCGGCGGGCCTCGAGCTGGGCGACGGCGGCCTCTACGTGGCCCAGGGCACCGACCTGCTGCACTTCAAGGACACCGACGGCGACGACAGGGCGGACACGAAGCGTCTCGTGCTCGGCGGCTTCGGCACGGCCGACTCGCACCAGATGATCAACTGCATCAACTGGGGCTTCGGCGGCGAGCTGTGGTTCACCCAGGGCCATCACATCTACTCACGGGTCGAAACCCCCTTCGGCGTCGAGACGCTCAATCGCGCCGGGGTCTGGCGCTGGCGCCCGCGCACCGGCCATCTCGATCCATTTTTCCAATGGTCTTCCGCCGGGGCGAACTGCTGGGGCGTGACCACCACGGAACACGGCCAGCCGTTTCACAAGAGCGGCGCGAACATCGGCAGCTGGTTCAGCACGCCCGGCCTGGTGCGCTCCAACCTCGCCGTCAACGCCCAGGCGATGAACCTCTGCCTTGCCCCCATCAAGCAGGTCGGCCAGGAGTTTCTGCACAGCAGCCTGTTCCCAAAGGAGATGCAGGGCCGCATCCTCATCGGCGGTTATTACGCCAACCTGCTGGAATGGCATGAGCTGAAGCTTGAAAACGGCCTCTTCAGCACCACGCGCCTGCCCAACATCATCGAGACCAAGAACAATGTCTTCCGCCCGGTCGAGGTGCGCATGGGTCCGGACGGCGGCATCTATGTCGCGGACTGGTACAACCCGATCATCGGCCACTATCAGGCAAGCTACCGCCACCCTGACCGCGACAAGGAGCACGGCCGCATCTGGCGAGTCACCTGGAAGGCGGGCGAGAAAGTCAGGCCGGCCAGGCTCGCCGAAGCCGGCATCGACGCGCTGCTGGAACAGCTCGATTCCAAGGAACGCTGGGCCTGGTATCAGGCCAAACGACTGCTCATCGGACGTGAGACGAAGGAGGTCGTCGCCGCCCTGGATGCCTGGACGCCGAAGCAGGACGGTTACCGCAAGCTTCAGGCGCTGTCGCTTTACGAGGCCCATGAAACACCGCGGCCGGAACTGCTCAAGGCGCTGCTGCGCGATGCCGACGCCCGCATTCGAGCCTACGCCACGCGTGTCATCGGCACCTGGGCGCGCGACGGACGTCTGCCGGAAGTCCTGGAACTGCTCGAAACCCAGATCGCCGACGATGACGCGCTGGTTCGCCTGGAGGCCATCGTGGCGGCCAGCTATGTGAATGACGCCCGGGCGGCGAACGTGGCGGCGCGCTCGCTCGACAAGGAGTTCAACGGCTATCATCTGCACGCGCTCACCAAGACCCTGCATGTGCTCAACCCGCTCTGGTCATCGAAGCCGGCCTTTGAAAAGGACGAGCACCTCATCTTCGCGCTCCAGAACGGCTGGGTGGAAAACAACCCCGATGACCTGAAAAACCTCAGCGGCGCGGCCATCGCCTACAATCCCAGCTCGAACGCCAGGGCCGCGGCCATCATGCGCGAACAAATTGCACGACACGAAGGCGACCCCGGCCGCCAGACCCGGTGGCTGAAGGCGCTCGCCGGGGCTGCCAGCGGCGATGACGTGGCCTTCATCTTCCAGCGTGCCGGTCAAAACGCCGCCGTGCTCGCCGCCTTGAAGGTCGCAAGACCGGCGGATGCGGAGAAGCTGCTGGCACCCCTGTTTGAATCCAAGGACGCCGCGGTGCGCGCCCAGGGCATCCGGCTTGCCGGTGTCTGGAAGGTCGGCGCCTACACGGACAGCATCCGCCGTCTTGCCCTGGAGCAGAACCAGCCACAGGCGCTCGACGCGCTCATCAGCCTGAAGCCGGACGAGGTCGTGACGCAGACGCTGAAGAACCTTGGTGACAGCGCCAGGGCCTCGAGGCAGCTCTCCGCGATCGTGGCGCGCAGCGAGGGCCACGCCGCCCTGATGCGCGCCCTGCAGAAGCCGGACGCGCTCACCCAGGCGGAGGCCAGGTCCGTGCTCCAGGCGCTGAACTCCATCGGCCGCAATGACGCGAAGCTGTCGCCGCTGCTCATGAAGCTCGCCGGCATCAACAGCGCGCTGCCCGCCTACACGAAGGAATACATCGCCAACCTCGTGAAGGCCGCGAACACCTTCGGCAATGCCGACGAGGGGAGGAAGATCTACGAGGCCGCCGGCTGCATCGCCTGCCACACCCCCGGGGCCGCCCAGAGCAAGATCGGCCCGGACCTCAGCGCCATCGCGCGCGGCCTGCCGGTCGACATGATCATCACGGAGGTTGTCTGGCCCGCGCTGAACGTGAAGGAAAACTACGAGGCCGCCACGGTCACGATGAAGGACGGCACGGTCGTCACCGGCTTCAAGCAGACCGAAACGGCCGACGCCATCGGCATCCGTGACATGACCACCGGTGTCGTGAGGTCGATCCCGCGCGCCGAGACGCAGAAGATCCAGGCCGGGGGCACCGTCATGCCCGACGGACTCGTCTCCGCCCTGAACGAGCGGCAGCTCGCCCACCTGATCAAATACCTCAGCGGCCTCGGCAAATAAGCGGCCCGATGAAAAACGGCCCCGCCGGCGGAGTTACAGCGGGGCCGCCATGAGACTCCTTCACCCCTGCCTCAAACTCCTGCTCGCCCTCAGCCTGGCCGCCAGCGCCGCGGCGGCGGGCAAGCCTAACGTTTTATTCCTTCTCAGCGACGACCACAGCTACCCGTTCCTGAGCACCTACGGCAGCCCGAACGTCAAAACACCCGTCATCGACCGGCTCGCGGCGGAGGGCATGAAGTTCCACCGCTTCTTCACCGGCGCCCCCCAGTGCGTGCCCTCCCGCGCGACGCTGATGACCGGCCGATCGCCCGTGGCCGCTCGCATGACGCGCTTCTCCGCCCCGCTGCCGCGCGATGAAATCACGCTGCCGGAGCTGCTGCGCAGCGAGGCGGGATATTACACCGGCATCTGCGGCCGCAGCTTCCACCTCGACGGCGCCACCAAGACCGGCCCCTCCTCCGCCCAGGTCTTTGAAGAGCATCACCTGAAGACCTTCGCCGACCGGGTGGATTTCCTGAACACCTGCTCCGACAACGAGGTCGCAGGCCAGGTCGCCGCCTTCCTCGACCGGAAACCCGCGGACAAGCCCTTCTTCATGTGGGCGAACTTCAGCGACCCTCATCACGCCTGGAACGCTCCCGCCGAATTCAGGCCCGACCCCGCCTCCCTGACCCTGCCCGCCCACTGGCCCGATCTTCCAGGCATGCGCGAGCAGCTAGCGGATTACTTTGCCGAGGTCAACCGCGTGGACCGCACGGTCGGCGTGGTGCTGGAAGAGCTGAAGAAGCGAGGGCTCATGGACAGCACCCTCATCATTTTCTGCGGCGACAACGGCGCGGCGCTGCCTCACGGCAAGGGCTCCCTCTACGATCCGGGCTCCAACGTGCCCTTCATCGTGCGCTGGCCCGCCGTGCTGAAACCCGGCGGAGAAAGCCGCGCCCTCCTCAGCGGTGAAGACCTCGCCCCCACGGTCCTGGAGGCCGCAGGCGTCAAAGCCGGCGCCAAGATGAGCGGGGTCAGCTTTCTGCCGCTGCTCAAAGGTGAAAAGTTCACGCCGCGCACCCACGTCTTTGTTGAGAGAGGCCCGCATGGCTCCTCACCGGTGACCGTCAACATGACCAACGCCGGTTATGACCTCGGGCGCGCCGTGCGCAGCGACCGCTTCAAGTTCATCTACAACTGCACGCCCTGGCTGCCCTACTCGCCCGTGGACTCCGCGGGTGGCGCCGGCTGGCGCGAGATCCAGGAAGCCAATGCCGCCGGCAGGCTTTCCGCAGGCCTGCGCGCCACCTACTTCACGACCCCCAGACCGGTGTACGAATTGTATGACCTGGACGCCGACCCCTCCGAGCTCAACAACCTCAGCGGCAAGCCCGGGTTCGCCCAGGTCGAACGTGAAATGCGCGAGGTCCTCGCCGAGAAGATGATCCTCGACTGGGACTACCTGCCGCTTCCGGATCTCATGACCGGCGATGGTGGTCCGGCCAGGAAGGGCAAGGGCAAAGGGAAGGCCAAGGGAAAAGCCGCGAAGTAGCTTCGCGGCAGCCCTGCATCTCCCATCTTCGGATCCGCTGAAACCAGCGACGTCCGACATCGGCCCTGCCCGGTTTTGTGGCACAAAAATCATTTGCGCACTTCTACTGTATGCGTATAGACTCATATAGTTGAACGGAACGCCACTGCCATGAAGCTCGAAAATGTCATCCGCGCCCTCGCGGGCACCCTGATCCTCACCAGCCTGGTGCTCGCTCATTTCGTCAGCCAGAACTGGCTCTGGCTCACCGCCTTCGTCGGAGCCAACCTGCTGCAGTCCGCCTTCACCGGATTCTGCCCTGCGGAGACGATCCTGAAAAAGCTCGGCGTCGGCGGCTCCTGCTGCACAAAGACCTGACGGGATCACGATTTCTTTCACGCGATGAAACTCCTCTCACGCCTCCTCCCCGCCCTGCTGCTGGTCTCCTGCGGCAGACATGACCCCCCGCATGTTTCCACCGCATCCCTGCCCAGCCTTACCGTGAGGGCTGTGCCGGCAAAGTGGAGCCCCCATGTGGCGGTGGAGGAGGTGGTGGGAACCGTGCGTTCAAAGCAGCGCGCCCTCGTCGAGGCCAAGGTCAGCGGGCGTGTTCTCGAATACAGCGCCAGCCCCGGCACCGCCGTGAAGGCGGGCGAGCAGCTGGCGCGGCTCGATGTGCAGGAGATTCAGGCGCAGGTCGACCAGGCCCGCGCCCTGCTTGACCAGGCGCAGCGCGACTTTGACCGTCAGAAGCAGCTCATCGCCAGCAATGCCACCACCCGCCAGGATTTTGACGCGGCCGAGGCGCGGGTGAAGATCGGCGCCGGAGCCCTGAACGAGGCCGAAACGATGCTCGGCTATGCCAGGGTCACCGCCCCCTTTGACGGAGTCGTCACACGCAAGCTGGCGGATGTCGGAGATCACGCCATGCCGGGCAAGCCGCTGCTTGAAATCGAGGCGCCCACCGCACTGCGCTTTGAGGCGGACCTGCCCGAGGCCATCCTGGACCGTGTGAAGCTCGGCGACCGGCTGCCCGTGCGGCTGAACCAGGTTGTCGAGGGAACCGTGAGCGAAATCTCGCCCGTGGCCGATCCCGTGAGCCGCACCTTCCAGGTGAAGCTCGACCTGCCGCCTGCCGACGGCCTGCGAACCGGTCAGTTCGGCCGTGTTTCCGTGCCAGTGGCCGAGACCAGGCTGCTGCTTGTGCCACAGGACGCTGTCCTGAAGCGCGGGCAGATGGAGATGGTTTTTGTCGCCAGGGATGGCATGGCCTCGCTCCGCCTGGTGAAGACCGGCAAGGTGCTCGACACCCACGTCGAGCTGCTCTCCGGCATCGAGGAGGGTGAACAGGTCATCGTGGGCACAGGCTTGAAACTCACCGACGGCCAGCCCGTGACGATCCAGCCATGAGCGAGCCATCCAAAACAGCCATCATCCCTCCGCGTGACAAGCAGGGTGCTTCTGCTGAAAAGGAAGGTCTGCGGAGTTCAGGCACGCATCGTGATGGCGCTGGCACCCAGCTCATCTCGACGGAGCGAGATGGCCACTCTGCATCGCACCTCGGCATCGCAGGGCGGATCGCGGCCGCGTTCATTGATTCCAAGCTGACGCCGCTGGTCGTGCTCGCGGCGGTTCTGCTCGGGGCGGCGGCCGTCGTGCTGCTGCCGCGTGAGGAGGAGCCGCAGATCAAGGTGCCGATGATCGACGTCATGGTCGCCATGCCAGGCTCGTCCGCAAAGGAGATCGAGGAGCGCGCCACGCGGCCGATGGAAAAGCTGCTCTGGGAGGTGCCCGGCGTCGAATACCTTTACAGCACCTCACGTGACAGTGAGAGCCTTGTCATCGTGCGCTTCAAGGTGGGCGAGGATCCGGAGCGCAGCCTGGTGAAGATCACCGAGAAGCTGCGCTCGAACTTCGACCGCATCCCAATGGGCGTCACCATGCCGGTCATCAAGCCGAAGAGCATCGACGACGTGCCCATCCTCGCGCTGACCTTTCACAGCGCCCGCTACGATCCCCTCACGCTGCGCCGTCTCGCCGCGCAGGTGGATGAGTCAGTCAAGCAGGTGCCGCTCGTGGCCGAGACCACGTTGATCGGCGGCTCACGCCGGGCCGTGCGCGTGATGCTCGACCCCGTGAAGCTGGCCAGCCGCAACCTCAGCCCGGCCGGCCTCGTGCCGATGCTCCAGCAGGCGAACCGCCAGTTTCGCGCCGGCGGACTCACCACGGCAAACAACGAGGTGCTCGTCGAAACCGGCGCCTTCCTCAAGAGCGCCGAAGAAGTCGGCAATGTCGTCATCGGCGTCTTCAGCGGGCGGCCGGTCTATCTGCGCGAAGTCGCCGAGATCGTCGATGGGGGCGAGGAGCCGACGCAGTATGTCTTTTACGGCACCGGACAGCGTGGTGCAGCCGTCCCGGCTGCGAAAACTGCAGGCGAAACGCCTGCACCACACTCTGAAGAGCCCGCCGTGACGCTGAGCATCGCCAAGCGCCCCGGGGCCAATGCAATCAGCGTGGCGGATGAAGTGCTGCGCAAGGTGGAGACGCTCAAGGGCTCCGTCATCCCCGCCGATGTCAGCGTCAGCATCACGCGTCATTACGGCGAGACCGCGGCGGAGAAGTCGGACGAACTGCTGCTGCACATGGGCATCGCCGTCTTCAGCGTCGCGATTCTGATCTGGCTGACCCTGGGCTGGCGCGAGAGCGGCATCGTCGCTGTGGCCATCCCGGCCACGCTGGCCCTGACGCTGCTGATTTTCTATCTTTACGGCTTCACGCTGAATCGCATCACGCTCTTCGCGCTCATCTTCAGCATCGGCATCCTTGTCGATGATGCCATCGTGGTCGTGGAGAACATCGTGCGTCACTTTCATCTGCCGCAGAACAAGGGTCGCAGCTGGAGCGCCATCGCCGTGGAGGCGGTGGGCGAAGTGGGCAATCCGACCATCCTCGCGACCTTCGCCGTGATCGCCGCCGTGCTGCCCATGGCCTTCGTCGGCGGCCTGATGGGGCCTTACATGCGGCCGATCCCCATCGGCGCGAGCGCGGCGATGTTCTGGTCCCTGATCATCGCGTTCATCGTCACGCCCTGGGCTTCGATTCGCATTCTCCGCTGGGGCGGGAAGTATTCAAAACTCACCGAAGGCAGGCCGTCACCCGGCGACCTCCAGCATCATCAGGCCAGCGAGCATCCGGAGGATTATTTCACGAAGCTATACCGCCGCATGATGGGGCCGCTGATTCATCACACGGGCTGGCGCTGGGCCTTCCTTGTCGGCATCACGATGCTTTTGCTCGGCAGCATGGCCACCGTGGGCCTGGGCTGGGTGAAGGTGAAGATGCTGCCCTTCGACAACAAGAGCGAGTTCCAGGTGATCCTGAACATGCCGGAGGGCTCCTCCCTGGAAAAAACCGCCGCCGTCGCACGTGAGATGGCCGCCGTGATCCGCCAGGAGCCGGAGGTCACGGATTACCAGGTGTATGCCGGCGTCGCCTCGCCCTACAATTTCAACGGCCTCGTGCGTCACTATTTCATGCGCCGCGGCGCGAACGTGGCGGACATCCAGGTCAATCTCGTGAGCAAACACGAGCGCAAGGCGCAGAGCCACGACATCGCGAAGCGCGTGCGGCCGGCCGTCGCGGCCATTGCGGAGCGTCATGGCGCCCGCGTGGCCATCGCCGAGGTGCCGCCAGGACCGCCTGTGCTTCAGACGCTCGTCGCGGAGATCTACGGGCCGGATGACGAAGCGCGGCTCAAACTGGCCGAAAAGGTGAAGAGCATCTTCAAGACCACGCCTGGTGTGGTCGATGTGGACTGGTATATCGAGGCCGACCAGCAGAAGGCCCGCTTCATCATCGACAAGGAGAAGGCCGCCCTGCACGGCATCAGCGCAGCGACCATCTCGCAGACGCTGAAGATCGCCGTGGATGGCGAAGACATCGACCTCCTGCACCAGCCGGAGGAGAAGGAGGACGTCCACATCCGCCTGGAGCTGCCGCGCAGCGCCAAGACCACGCCCGAGGAGCTTCTGGCCCTGCGCGTTCGCTCGGGTGATGCAAACGCGCTGCCCGAGCCCGGAGGCGGCGGACCGCCGCTGGTGCCGCTGCGTGAGCTGGCGAGGGTGGAGCACGTCACCGTCGAAAAGAGCCGCTATCACAAGAACCTCATGCCCGTGACCTATGTCATCGGCGACGTGGCGGGCGTGGTGGAAAGCCCCGTGTACGCCATCTTCCGCATGAACGAGGCGCTCAGGAAGCTCGACACCCGCGAGTTTGGCGGCAGCGGCGCGGAACTCAAGATTCACAACGCAGCCATGCCGTTCAGCGACAGCGAACCCTCGATGAAATGGGATGGTGAATGGCACATCACCCTCGAGGTTTTCCGGGACCTGGGCGCGGCCTTCGGCGCGTGCCTGATCCTCATCTACGTTCTGATGGTCGGCTGGTTCCGCAGCTTCCTCACGCCGGCGATCGTCATGGTGGCGATTCCCTTCTCCCTGGTGGGCATCCTGCCCGCGCACGGAATGCTGGACGCCTTCTTCACCGCCACCAGCATGATCGGCTTCATGGCCGGCGGCGGCATCGTGGTGCGCAACTCGATCATCCTGGTAGACTTCATCGAGCTGCGCCTGCGTGAAGGCATGCCGCTGGCGGAGGCGGTGATCGACGCCGGCGCCGTGCGCTTCCGGCCCATGCTGCTGACCGCCATGGCCGTCGTTGTCGGAGCCGCCGTGATCCTCGCCGACCCCATCTTCCAGGGCCTGGCCATCGCACTCATGGCGGGTGAAATCGCCAGCCTGTTCATCAGCCGCATGGCCGTGCCGGTGTTGTATTTCATGGCGACCAAGCCTTCCATTCAATCATGAAGGGCGCGATGCAGCGTCTTCAGAAGTGACTCCGTCGTGTAGGGCTTGGCGAGGAAGGTGTGAACCCCGGCCTCGGCCGCCCGGGTCACCATGCCCGCGACGTTGAGCCCGCTGGAGGCGATGATGCGCACGGCGGGGTCCATCCGCCGAAGCGCCTGGATCATGGAAGCTCCGTCCATGAGGGGCATCATCATGTCCGTCAGGACGATGTCAATCTCGCTTCCCCTGGCCGAGTAGACGGCCAGGGCCTCGGCACCGTCTGCGGCGGTCAGGACCTGATAGCCGAAGGTCTCCAACGCATGGCCCGTCATCCGGCGGATGGAGCTTTCATCATCGACCAGCAGGATGACCTCGCCGTTTCCGCGCGGCAGGTCCTGTTCGGACGAGGCCTCCTGAGGTTCGCTGACGGCATGGGCGGGCAGATGAATGTGGAAGACCGAACCCCTGCCGGGCTCGCTTTCCACCCGCAGAAAGCCGCCGTGGCTTTGCACAATGGCCAGCGAGGTGGACAGGCCGAGGCCTGTGCCCTTGCCCACCTCCTTGGTGGTGAAAAAGGGTTCAAAGATGCGCTCCTGGACCTCGGGGGACATGCCGGTGCCGGTGTCCTGCACCTGGATGTGGACATAGGGGCCGGGACGCAGGCCGACCATCCGTGCCGCGGCGGCCTCATCCACCCAGGCGTTGATGGCGGAGAGCGTGAGCGTGCCGCCTCCGGGCATCGCATCACGCGCGTTGACGCAGAGATTGAGCAGCACCTGGTGGAGCTGGGTGGCGTCACCCATGACATTCCAGACATCACCGGGAACCCCGCGCACCACGCGGATCGTCTTGAGGAAGGTCTCATTGGCGATCTTCTCCAGGTCGGCGAGTAGCTGTTCCGTCTGCACGGGGGCATGACTGCCCTCGACTCCGCGGGCGAAGGACAGCACCTGGCGCACCATGTCCGCCCCGCGCCGGGCGCTGGCCTCCATGGTGGCGAGGATGTCCTGCCGGCGCGGATCCCTCTCCTGGGAGCGAAGCAGCTCGACCGACATGAGGATCGGCGCCAGGACGTTGTTCAGGTCGTGGGCGATGCCACCGGCGAGGGTGCCGATGCTGTCGAGGCGCTGGGCGCGCAGGACCTGCTGCTCAAGCTTCCTGCGTTCGGTGATGTCGGTGTTGATGGCCAGGATGGACCGCGGCCTGCCCTGTTCATCGCGGACCAGTGTCCAGTGGCCCTCGATCATCAGGGGTCTGCCTTCACGGTTGTACTGCTGGATCTCCCCCACCCATTCCCCCTTCTCCAGGGCGGCCTGCGTGGCGGCCGCGAAGGCGGCCGTGTCCTTGTAAAGCAGCTCCCGGATGGAAAGGCCCAGCACTTCCTCGGCCTGCCAGCCATAGAGACGTTCGGCGCTCTTGTTCCAGTAGAGGATGCGATGGTCGAGATCGCGCACCAGGATGGCCTCCTGCGCCTTGTCGAGCAGGGTCGCCTGTTCCCGAAGTTTTTGTTCGGCAAGCTTGCGCTGCGTGATGTCGCTGGAGATGCCGATGACGCCGATGACGCGCCCCTGGTCGTCGCGGTAGGGGGCCTTGGTCGCCAGGTAGGTGCGCGTCACGCCGGCGACGGTGAGCACCTCCTCGGTGGTGATGGCCTTGCCTGAAACAATGACCTCATGGTCGTTCTCCATGACCAGGCGGGCGTCCTCAGGCCCGAAGAGGGCCGTGTCATCCCTGCCCAGCACCTCCTCAACAGGCTTGCCGACGAAGCTGGCGGCCCCCTTGTTCAGGAGCAGGTAACGCCCCTCCAGGTCCTTGACGAAGACCGGGTCCGGAAGGCCGTCAGCCACGGCGGAGAGCAGGTTGCTGGTGCGCTTCAACTCCAGTTCGGCCTGCACGCGCTCCGTGACATCCTGGGTGGTGCCGATGGCCACGGAAGGCGCTCCATCGGCGTCAAAAAACACCTGCCAGCGTTCGATGACGTGCTTCACCCTTCCCTCGGGCACCAGGATGCGGTGCTCAAGCTCCTGGGGTTCCTTCAAGGAGATCGAGCGGGTGAAGGCGGCGTCCACGGCATCGCGGTCCTCAGGATGTACAAGCTCCAGAAAACGCTGATGGTTAGGCTGAAAGGCGCGGGGGTCGGTTTCGAAGATGAGATGCGTCTGCTCCGACCATGAGATGGCAAAGGTGGCAAGATCCGTCTCCCAGCTCCCCATGTTGGCCACCTTCTGGGCGGTGACCAGGCGGGTGCGTTCAATCTCCAGGTGCCAGGTCAGCAGCCGCTGGTCCTGATAGACCCGCAGCATCTCGGCCACGGAGTCGAGCATGTCATGCTCCTCCTTCATGAAAGGCTCCGCACCCGTGTCGTCCTCATCCGTCCAGACCACCTCGATCTGGTTTTCCGCGCCGTCACTGGTGACGAATTCAGCCAGCAGCGACCAGGTGGCGTGACGGAAGCCGGCGGAGGCCGCCTCGACGCTGCCCAGCCGCACCCTCACCGCCACGCCGGCCGACCTCTGCATGGCCTGGGGCAGCATGTCCACGATCTGGCCGGCAACCTCCGCCAGCGGCATCTCGGTGTCCCGCAGCAGCCTGGAGACATCGTAAAGCAGGCGCAGCTCCTTCACGCGCTCCGTCAGCTCGTCGTTAAGCTTTTTGTTATCCCGCCGGGCCGTTTCGCTCTCGGCGATCTCCTCCCTCAGGGCGCGGTTGGCCTCGCCGAGCTGCAGGGTCTTCTCCTCCAGCTTGCGGATGAGGGTCTCGCTGTAGGCCTGGTGCAGGGTGCGGTCCTCCAGGGTCGAGCCGCGCGGCTGCGCGGGCCCCTGTTGCCGGACGAGCCCCGCCACCGCCTCCAGCCGACGAAGGAGGTCGTCAGGCTCGCAGGGCTTCAGGATGAAGGCGTCCGCGCCCAGGTTCACGGCCAGCTCCTCGTCCGACGCCTCGGTGCAGGTGGCGGTGTAGACGACAAAGGGGATCTTCTTCAGGCTGGCGTCCGCCTTCCAGTGGCAGAGCAGCGTGTAGCCGTCCATCACCGGCATGAGCAGGTCGGAGACCGTGATCTGCGGCGGCTTCTGCCGCGCCTTCACCAGCGCCTCGGCTCCGTGCCGTGCGGTGACCACCTCCCAGCCACGGCCGGAAAACAGGGCCTGGAGGAGGCAGAGGTTCTCCTCCTTGTCATCGACGATCAGGATGCGGTTCATGATTCGTGGCACCAGGGTTTTTGTGCGGCGCAAGCCTCGGCCTCGGCCGAGAGACTGCAGGGGTCCGGCACCTTATCCCGCCCGGCGACCCACCAGGAGCGGGAGCGCAGGCGGAGGAAACCGGGCATGGCGGCCGCGGACTTCAGCTTCTTCCGAAGGTCTGCAGGGGCTTTCGTGGAGGAGTCGCTCATGACCGTGCCGTGGGTGGATGCCGCGTCCGTTTCAAAGGTCGCTCATGGCGGGCGCGGGAAAGTCGAGGATGAAACGCGTGAACTCGCCCGGAACGCTCTTCACATCCACCTTCGCCCCGTGTTCGGCGAGGATGGAGTGGCAGATGGAAAGCCCGAGGCCGATGCCCTGGCCGACCTCCTTGGTGGTGTAGAAGGGTTCAAAGATGTGGGCGGCCACCTCCGGCTCCATGCCGGTGCCGTTGTCCTGGATGATGAGCCGCACGCGGCCATCGACACGTTCCGCCTTCAGCAGCAGCGCGGGCGCCTCCTGCGACGCATAGGTCTTGGCAGCGATGGCATCCAGGGCGTTTTTGACCAGGTTCACCATCACCTGCACCATCTGATGCCTGTCGCCTAGGATGCAGAAGTCCTCCGACATGTCGACCTGCGGCTCGCACACCGGAGCCCAGGCGTGCGAGAGGTGCTTGAGCGCCAGCTCGACCACGGAGGCCAGGCCGACGGGCTGGTGCACGGCGCGGATCGGGCTGGCGGCAAAACCACGCAGGTCACCGATGATGCGCGCCACCCGGTTCACACCCTCCTCGATGTCATTGAGCACCTCGATGAACTCCGGCCTGGATTCCCCGGGCAGCCCGTCCACGGCACGGCGGAGCAGGTTCAGGCCCTGCATGGAATAATTCAGCGGGTTGTTGATCTCGTGAATGAGGCCCGCGCTCATACGGCCCAGCGCCGCCAGCCTCTCCTGCCTGACCAGCAGCTCATCCTTCTTCCTCACCTCATGCAACGCCTGCTCGAGCCTCCGGGTCTTGGTGGTCAGCTCCTGCTGCTGGCGGTGCATGCGGCTCAGGTTCCGCGCACGCAGCCGCAGCTCCGTTCCGGAGCAGGGCTTGGAAAGGAAATCCGTGGCGCCGGCGGCCAGGCAGTCCAGTTTCATCGCCTGGTCGTCGGTCGCCGTCAGCACCACCAGCGGGATGTCCTGCGTGCGCTCATCCCCTCTCAGGTCCCGGCAGAACTCGAGCCCGTTGCGTACGGGCATGCGGATGTCGCTCAGGATCATGTCCGGAAGGTGGGCCAGCGCCATCTCAAAAGCCTCCGCGCCGTTCCTGGCCGAGACAACGTCAAAATCCTCCTGAAGATGCATGGCCAGGATGTCACGCATCGCCGCTTCGTCATCCACCAGCAGAACGAGGGGCCTGGCGCGCACGGACTGCGTGACCTCTGGCGGCGCCTGTTCTTGATGCAGCACCTCCCTGCGAAGACTCTGCAGAAGAGGCGCGCCTGGCAAGGTGGCCGGCGCCTGCTGCGCCTGCGCCTGCGGTTGCGGTTGCGCCTCAGCCATCACCAGCCAGAGCACACCCGCCTCGCTGTCGCTGGCAAACAGGCGCATGCTCAGCTTCAGCTCCGTTGCCCCCGTCGCTGATGCGAGCCGCGCCTCCAACACCCGCAGGGGCTCGCCCGGCTTGACCTCTTTCATGCCCGCCAGCTTCAGGCAGTGACCTTCCACTTTCTCATCCGTCAGCAGCAGACCATTGGCGGCACGCCCCACCAGCAGACCGCCGCCGGAGCCCATCAGGTCGTGCGCCTTCCGGCTGGCATAGACCACATGCGCGCTGGCATCCAGCACCAGCACCGCCTCCGGCAGGACCTCCAGAAACCGTGCATGACGCCGCTCCAATATGCGGGCCGTCTTGGAGATCTTCTCCGCCGTGGCATCACGCACCTGCCAGGCCAGAACTGGGTCTGCATTCTCGTGGGTCGCCGCGCACTCCACCACCCCCCAGAAGGCGGAGCCATCCTGGCGAATCAGCAACGACTCCCACGTGGCCCTGCCCTGCTCCAAAGCCTGGCGCATCCGCTTCCTGACCTCGTCTTGAAACACGGCCGGAAAGAGCATTTCAGCCACGCACTCTCCCGCACGCTCAAGCCCCATGTAACCGAACAGGGAGCTCGACGAACCCGTCCACTTGCATAAGGCGCCGTCGGGCCTTGAGATCACATGCGCATCCATCGTCATAGGAAATTGTTTCGAGGACCAGTGATACTCACCGAACTCAGTGTTAGGCCATGCAAAAATGCCTCATGTCGGGCATGCATGCAAAAAACCCGCGCAAGAAAGTTGGATGGTCTTCAGGGAGAAGACTTTGCGCGGCAACCCCGGCCTTGCGCTGACGGATGGCAGCCATCGACCTGGCCTTCATCTGCGATGTCTATCATCACTTCGAACATCCCCAGGCCAGCCTCGTCTCTCTGCACAAGGCGATGAAACCGGGCGGCGAGCTGGCGCTCATCGACTTCCAGAAAATCCAGGGTGTGACCGGCGAGTTCATCATGAACCATGTCCGGGCCGGGCAGGAGGTCTTCGAGGCGGAGGTCATCGCGGCCGGCTTTGAAAAAACCGCCGAGGGAAGGGCCTGCTCAAGGAGAACTGCATCGTCCGCTTCCGGCGCCGGCGGCCGCGCTGTCGACGAACAAAGAATGTGACTGCCGGAGACACCGATGATTGAATCCAGGCCATGAGCACCCCGCCTCCGTTTGGTGATCCCTCCGCCGTGCAGCGGGAAAACGCCTCCGCCCTCGGCAAGGGCATCGCCCTGGGCTGCGGCGGCTGTTTGACGCTGCTGGCCGTCCCGGTCGTGCTGGTGACGCTGTTCTTTGGGTTCGTCTTTGCCAGCCTGCGGCTGTCCCAGCCCTGCGAGGACGCGCTGCGGGCGGCGCAGGCCAGCCCGGAACTGAAGAAGGAGATCGGCGAACCCCTGGAGCTCGCGTGGCGGGTCAGCGGCAGCCTGAACGCCCAGGACGGCAAGGGCCGCGCCGAACTTCGCATGACCATGCAAGGCCCACATGGGGAGGCGGAAGTCGAACTGCGCGGCACCTCGGCGGACGGCGCCTGGACCTATGAAACCCTGACCGCCACCACCGGCGGAAAAGTCATCCAGCTTCAACTGCCGTCCGGGCAGCCTTGAGCGCAAGGCATGGCGCGGCTCCCGCGTGAGCTAGACACATCCAGTCTCACCATCGTGGCCATCTCGCTCCGTCGAGATGAGCCGCACGTCCCGCAACCTCCATCATTCACAAGGACCAAGCCGTCTTCATTTCGGCGCAAGCACTCCGTCTGCGCCCAGGCGAAATCAAGCCGCCCTACCGCTCCGTCGAGACGGACGTTCTTGTAGCTCGAAAGTTCTGTGTGCCGGCGCAAGCCTCTCGCTCATCTCGGCGGAGCGAGATGGCCACTTTGCTGGCGCCACCTCGCTGCCTGCCCCCCGGGCAGGGCCCCGCTGCGTCGGGGCCGAAGGCGAAGGCCGAGATAGGCAAGCGCGCCCGTTAGGCTTGTTATGCCGATGGATCCATCAAGCCCACTGGATCCCCGGGACCCCGACGGGGTCCCGCCATGCAGCCCAGGAGTGGACGCGCAGCGGCCTCTCCTGGGGAAAAGCGTGCGTTGTTCGATTCCGATGGCGGACCCCACCGGGGTCCCGTCAGAGGCATGGCGAAGCGGATACTCGGCCCACAGGGTGGATCGCTTGCACGGAACCTCGACGAGGTTCGTGATCGAACGGAAATCGGGGGTGATGCGAGGTCCCAGGAGAGTGCTTGCTTCGCTCGGCACTCCAGGGCTGCATGACACAAGCCCGTCGGGCTTGAATGCCCAGACTGCCGGGCTTGCCTCAGAAGACCGCCTTGCTGCGGATTTTGGAAATCCGCCCTCCATTCTGGCGAGGTCTTCCAGTCAGCGGCTTATTTCGTCCCGGCCTTCACCGTTTCACGTGGCGGCGCGTTGCCGAGAGTCGGCACGTCCGGAAGCTTCTGCGTGAAGATCCAGGCGATGATCTGCCAGCGCTGCCCGGGGGTGAGCGTGCCTTCGAAACTCAGCATCGGCGTGCCGTTCAGGCCCGTGCTGAGAACACGATACACATCCTGTGGACGGTCACCGCAGCGCAGATGAGGCTGGCGCAGGTCCGAGGGCCGCGCCGGGAAGTTCCAGACGTCCTTGAGCCCGGGCACCGCCGGCCCCCGGCCGTCGGCAGCAGCGCCATGGCAGGCCGAACAATGCGTCACGAAAAGACCCCTGCCCTGCTCCGCCTGGGCGGCCCGGGCCCTGGCATCCTGCAGCCAGGCGGGAGGCTCCGGAAACGTCAGAGGCTCCGCGTAGTTCTCCGCCTTGCGCCAGCGGCGCGAGAAGGACTTCACATATTCAATCAGCGAGGTCACGTCGTCATCCGTGAGCTGGGAGAACATGCCCATCGCCGTGCCCGTCAGGCCATGCTTGATCGTGTGGCGCAGATCGTCCTCCGTCGGCAGCGCGCCGAAGGGCGTCGTGCGGAACTTGAACATCCCTTCTCGGAACGATCTCGGCCTGGGGCTCAGCGTCGGGGCCATCTCGCCGTTGCCGTCGCCGCGCGCGCCGTGGCAGACCTGGCAATTGCGCTCAAACAGGTACTTGCCCTCCATGTAGCGGACGAAGTCGAGCTTCGGCGGCTCCGCGGCGAAGGCGGGCAGGGTGGCGAAAAGCAGGAGCTGGAGGACGGATCTGAACACAGGCGGGGTGGAAATGAAACGCCCCATGACAGCGACGGACCTTTCCTTCACGAGGGACCTGTGTGCCAATCTTGCGGTTGCCGCTGCATCCGCCCGGCCGGGCGATCCTCACATCATCGACTCCGCCTGGGCCAGCACCTCCACAAACGGCACGCGCTCGAGCAGGCCGAAGCTGTCATGCCGGGTCAGCCGGGCGCGCGTCGTCGCCGGGCTGGTGATGCCGCACAGGAAGCGGGCGAGCTGGCGGGGCGCCCGGAGGGCCGGATGCCTTTCATCGACGACCCGCCGGATCTCCAGGACGTCATCGGTGGTGATGCCGGCGATGGTCGAGCAGGGAAGCTCAAGGGGATCTTGTCTGCAGCCGACCTCCGCCTGCTCGAGACAGCCCGAGCAGGTCCCGCAGGAGCCTTCCGGCTCCTCGCCAAAGTGACGCAGCAGCCGGCCGGTGACGCAGCCCCGGGCCGTCATCATCTCCAGCACCTGCCCGAGCCTGCCCAGGTCCCGGCGCTCGCGTTCCGCGAACAAACTTTGCATTTCCAGGCTCACCGACTCCGGGTCCGGAACGTCATCATCAGCGGCGAGCCGCCAGCGCTGGCGCAGGCCTCCGGGCTTCAGCTCGATGTCACCCGCCTCCTGCAGCCAGGTCAGCGCCTCCTGGATCCGGCCCCGGTCCGCGTCCACCTGCCCGACGGCCTCGTCCAGGTTCAGCGTGGTCCAGCGGGTGCGTTTCACCCCGGCGGAAAACAGCCGGCGAAGGAAGGCCTGACGCTCGGGCTTGTGCCCGGCCAGCACCCGCGCCTCAGGCTGTAGGAGGCGGAACTGGAAGGTCGAGTAAAAGGATCCCAGCGGCCGGACCAGGCCGCGCAGCTCCAGGTGGGTCAGGACCGTCTCGATCACCAGCGGCCGGATGTCCGTGGCCTGGGCGAGTTCATGGAGAGAGATGTCAAACTCCCGCCCCTTTCTCAGCAGGTGATCGACCAGCTGGCGCAGGGCCTGGGCTGTCGGCACGCTGCCGTGGATGAAGTTTTCCAGCACCAGACGGTCATCCGCGCAGGCCAGCACCTCGCACACGGACACCTCGCCATCGCGGCCGGCGCGCCCCGCCTCCTGCTGGTAGTTCTCCAGGCTTCCCGGCAGGTTGTAATGATAGACCGCACGGACGTCCTGCTTGTCCACGCCCATGCCAAACGCAATCGTGGCCACGATCACGTCCACCGCGCCCTTCATGAAGTCATCCTGGGCGGCGTGACGATGCTCGTCCGGCAGCCCGGCATGATAGGCCTGAGCCTTCAGGCACTGCCGTTGAAGGTGCGTGGCCACCTCCTCGGCCGTGTGCTGCTGCGTGACATAGACCACGGCGGCGCCGCCGCGCTCCTGAAGGCGCCGGGCGAGCAGGTCCTTCCTTCGTTCCGCAGGACAGGGCGTGATGCGGAAATGCAGGTTAGGCCGGCGGAAGGAGGTGCGCACCAGGTCCGCCTCGGCGATGCCGAAGGCCGTGCGGATGTCCCGGGCCACCGCAGGCGTCGCGGTGGCCGTCAGCGCCAGCACCGGACGGATGTTCAACTCGCGCGCGACATGGGCCAGCCGCAGGTATTCCGGCCGGAAGCTGTGGCCCCACTCGGAGATGCAATGGGCCTCGTCCACGGCCATCATCGCCACCTTCACCGACTGCAGCCGACGGAGGAAGGCCTCGTTCATCAGCCTCTCCGGAGCGATGTAGAGCAGTCTGAGCGCGCCGGCCTCGACGTCCGCAAAGACCTTGTCCACCTCGGCGGCGGTCAGGGAGGAGTCCAGCCTGGCGGCAGGAATGCCGCGAGCCTTCAGCGAACGCACCTGGTCCTTCATCAGCGCGATGAGCGGCGAGATCACCAGCGTCAGACCGTCCAGGAGAAGCGCCGGGAGCTGGTAGCACAGGCTCTTGCCCGCGCTGGTCGGCAACAGGGCCAGGACGCTGCGTCCCTCCAGCAGCGTGCGCATCACAGGCTCCTGGCCGGGCCGGAACGACCCATGGCCGAAGCGAGTCCTGAGGAGGTCTGAAAGAGCGGAAGTCACGATGGCCTGCGGTGCTCCATCAAGGCCTGTTCCAGGATGGCTTCAAACCGGTCCTGCCAGAGGCTGACCGCAGCCTCGCGCAGCAGCCAGTCACGACCGCGGCCGCCCATGGCCTGGCGCTGCTCCGCCGTCATGGACTCCAGGGCGAGAACATCCCGGACCAGACCCGCGACATCTCCGGGCTCATGAAGCAGGCCCGTTTCATCCTGCAGCACGGTCTCGCCAAGACCGCCGCTGCGCGCGGCAAGCACCGGTTTTCCATGATCGTAAGCCTCATAGACCATCAGGCCCAGCGGCTCCCACCAGACGGACGGGGCGACCAGCGCACGACAGCCTTGCAGCGCCTCGGCCTTCGTGCCGCCGCCGACCTGGCCCAGGTGACGGATGCAGGGGTTGTCAGCAGCGGCCTGCCTAACCAAAGCTTCAAGCTGACCCTCGCCGGCGATGTGCAGCTCCGGCGTCCGCGGGCCCAGTTGTCCGCGCAGCTCGTGCCAGGCCTGGATCAGCGTGGCCAGACCCTTTTCAGGAATCAGGCGGCCGAGAAACAGGTAATGCCCCCGGTCCTGCGGCGGCGGCGATGCGGGCATCGCATCCCAGGAATGACGCAGCACCTGCAGCCTTCCGGCGGGAACGCAGCCATGCTCCGCCAGGCGGTCGGCCATGAACTGCGAGATGCAGACCCAGGACCGCACCGACTCCAGCCAGCCGCTGCGATGGAGCAGCTTCAGCATGAGGGCGCACAGGAAGCTGCGCGCCCTTCCCTGCCAGGCCCCGGCGGCCACCTCACCGGCATAATCCCCGGACAGAGGGGCCGTGCAGACCCTGCCTTCATGGAACAGCGAGCCGCCCACGCTGAACGGGCGGTAGTTGTGCAGATACTGGATGACCGGCAGCCCCTGACGCAGCGCGCTGCGGTAGAGCGACGGCGAGCCCACGGGGTAGATGTTGTGAAACAACGCCGCCTCGGCGCAGGACTGACGCACCGCCTCCTCAAGCCGCCGCGCCGAACCAGGATTGTAAAAAAAGCAGGTCGCCTGCCGCAGCCTGGCCGGCGCCCCGGGCCCGGTCCAGGTGGCGCTGTCAAAGAAGCAGCGGGTCACCGGATGACGTCGCGCCACATGAGCGTGGATGCGCTCCACCGACGCCTCCTCGCCCCCCTTCTGGAGGTAGCGGTTGAAGACCTGCACGAGGCTGTGCGGCCGGTTCATCGTCCCGCCGCCTCCTGTTGGAGCGCCCAGGCTTCGAGAACATACATTGTCCACACCCTCTGGCTGAGCAGCCAGCCGGCCTTGGAGTCCAGGCCGCTGCTGAAGTAGTCCCGGCAGTGCCGCTCCACCACGGCTGGCTGCAGCCATCCCCGCTGGCGGCAGGCCTGGGAAAAAAGGGTGTCCTCGATGCGCCGACGCCAGGCGGGCGTGCGCATCCACTTCATCAGCGGAAGCGTGAAGGTCTTCTTCACCCGGTCCTCGCGGATGTGCGGCGGCAGCAGGTCCTGGCAGGCTTCCCGCAGGATGAGCTTGCCCGAGTGCATATCCGTCTTCGCCTGCGGCGGAATCCGCGCCGCCGCCTCAAACACGCGCCGGTCCACCAGCGGCACGCGCAGCTCCAGCGAATGCGCCATGCTGACGACATCGTTGTCCCGCAGAAGCATGTCGGGCAGGTAGGTCTGCGTTTCGGCAAACAGCAGCTCATGCAGCCAGCTGTCAGGGGCGCTCACCGGAGCCTCGCGTTCCAGACGGGCGAGTTCGCCATTCTCACACCAGGGATGACCTGTCAGCCTCGCCACCTCCGCCGGGCTGAACAAGGCGCGCGAGGAACGCTGCAGGGCGGTGGGGGTCCTGCCATGCCTGCCCAGGATGAAGGCGAGCGCCTTCCAGGCGGGCAGACCGCGCCAGGCAGGCGGCAGCAGGGCCTCGATGCCGCGCGCTGCGGCTCCGAGAAACCGCGCCGGTGAACGCATCGTCAGCGCGGCGAGACGGTGAAGCGAATAACCGGCCCACCATTCATCCGCCCCCAGTCCGCTGAGAACCACCTTCACCTCCCGGGCCGCCATTCTGGAAACCAGCCAGGTGTTGAGGGCGTCCCCCGTGGGCTGGTCCAGGCTTTCCAGATAACCGTCGAGCAAGCCCTCCACCGCATCACCGGACAGGCGCTCGGCATGAAACACACAGTCCAGGCTGCGTGCGGTCCTTTCCGCCGCATGCGTTTCGTCCGGAACTCCCGCGCCTTCGTCATAACCCAGCGAGAAGGCCTGGATGCGTTTCTGTCCCAAATGGCTCATGGCACCGGCCACCAGCGAGGAGTCCAGCCCGCCGCTGAGGAAGACCCCGACCGGCACGTCTGAAACCAGATGCGCCCGGACGCTGTCCAGCACCGCCTCCCGCACGAGCCGCCGCTGCTCCTGGACGTCCGTGACCCATTCCCGGGCCGGCTGCCAGACCGGGAGGAACCAGCGCTCGACCTCCACCTGTCCGTCCAGCCAGGTCAGCCGGTGGCCGGGAGGCAGGCAGCGGATGCCATCATCGGCGCTTTCCGGCGAGGGCACGCAGCCCCAGCGCAGGTAGCCCGCAAGCGCCTCCGGGGAAAGCGCGCGCGCCCTGCCGCCAAGGAGCCGCCTCAGCGCCCTCACCTCGGAGGCATAACAAAGAGTGCCGTCAGCATCGAGATGGTAGTAGAGCGGCTTGATGCCAAACGGGTCGCGGACCAGGCTCAGCCGGCCGCGGGTGCCGTCCCGCCAGGCAAAGGCGAACATGCCGCGCAGCAGCGGCAGCACGCGGCCCGGCCGGCTGCGCGAAAGCAGCTCGCCCAGCACCTCCGTGTCGCCCGTGGAGCCCAGCCTGACGGCTCCCAGGTGCTTCTCACGCAGCTCGCGGAAATTGTAGATCTCGCCGTTGAACGTCAGGGTCTGATGCCCGCGTTCAAAGCTCATCGGCTGATGCGCATGACCGCTGAGATCAAGGATCGAAAGCCGTCGGAAGCCCATCCACCAGCTGCCGCCCGAGGCTTCGCCGCCATCGTCCGGTCCGCGATGATGCAGCGCCTTCATGGCAGCCGTCTGACGTCGGCGCGCGTCCTCCGGCCAGACCTGGCCCGACTTTTGAAACCAGCCGGCAAAACCACACATGACAGGATGCAGATGCAATCAGGAACTCAGCCGCACCAGCCAGCGATGCTTGCCGGCCGGTGTCTTTTCCACGACCGCCACCTGGCGCATCACCAGGCTGAAGTCATCCCCCAATTTGTGAAGAAGACCCGAATGCATGGCGTCCAGCCGCGATGACGGCCAGCGCGGCCCCGGCTGATAGCGGAACTCGACGTCCCCGGCCCGCCCCTGGGCGAACTGCACGGCCAGCAGCCCGTCGAAAATCCGGTCATGCATGTTGATGGCGGTGAGCGAAATCCGACGGCCGGTCGCGCTGACCAGGAATTCGTAATCCCGCCCCTCCACGGCATCGGCCTCGATCATTGGGAGCTCGCGGTCCGGCTTTTCCGACAGGCGCACTCGATCGCCCGTGAGGTAGCGGATCAACGGCATCGCCCGGTTGTGAAACGTGGTTCCGATGACTTCGCACAGGCCCTCCTCATCAGGTTTGCCAAACTCGACGAATCCATAGGTCGGCCAGAAATAGAGATGATCGGACTGCCTGCCCTGCCCCGCCAGCACCACGCGTTCACTGTGCCCGTACCAGTGGAAGACCCGGCAGGCGAAGACCTGCTCAAGGTAGCGTTGCGCCCCGGCATCCAGCTTTTCCGAACCGCACAGGACCGAGACCAGCGGAAAGTCGAGCTTCAGTCCCGACTGCTCCATGCCCCGGGCCAGCATCAGCGCGGCGCTGGGGTAGGCATGCAGATGCCGCGGACGAAAACGGTTCAACAGGGCCACATACTCGGCCAGTCGATCCGGCGTCAGATGATAGGAGGACAGGATCAGCCAGTCACGCGTGGCATCGTGGCTGCTGATTTTTCCTGCGGCCCGGCTCGAGGTCACCCCGCCTCGAATGACCGCCACACGGTCGCCCGGACGATAGCCCCGTCGTGACCACATCGCCTCCAGGTAGGCCTGCTCCTTCGGGCGCGAAACCCCGCGCTCCAGGTCAAACCCGACCGGCACGCCGCTGGAACCTCCCGTGGTGAGGTAAAGACGCCGGGCAGCAGGAACCTGCGGATTCACCATCGCCTCCCGATGCTCAAGCAGGTCGGCCTTGCTCAACAAAGGATAGCCGGAGAGCTGTTTGAGGCTTTCGAACTTCCTTGGATCCACCCCGGCCTCGGCAAACCGCCGCGCATAAAACGGCGCCTGACTTGCCGCAATAAGGCTGTCGCGCAGAGCCGTCAGCTGATAGTCGTGCAGGGTCTTGGCATCCCAGGTTTCCGCCAGCGCCGCCTCACGGCGAAAGGCTTCGTAGGCCCTGCCATGCCGCCAGGAACTGGGCAGCAGCCGAAAGACGTTTCCGGCCAGGGTTTTGACAGGCTGCGGCGCGGCTTCATAGAGCCGCAGCAGCGGATAAAGTCTGTCTTCCAGGGACATTCCAGAATCCGGGAGGGCCATGCCTCCCGCCTTTCTTCTCCAACCGGCGGATCAACCGCCAGAACTCAGGCTGCGACACGGCGCATGCGGCGAAGCATCACGGCCAGACCGGTGCAGGCGATCAGCAGCGCGCCACTCGGCTCAGGCACCGGCGCAAAGGAATAGATCAGCAGGGCGTCCTGCCAGTTGTCGATGTCACCCGAGGGCATCAGCGTGTTGGCGATCAAGTAGCCGTGCTCCGCCGTGTAGGTGTCGAAGAAATTCACCAGCGCCTTGGATTCGACATCCGCCAGGATGGTCGAGAAGATCGAACTGCGGGCGGCGATCGAGTTGGGATCGGTGGCGCTTCCGGCAAAAAAGCTGTAGTCCGACATGTCTGTGAAGTCCGACTTCGTGGTCTTGCCATAGGTTTCAGACAGGAAGTTCTGCACGGCGAAGAAGGCGTTGTAGAACGGATCGTCGTTTCCGTAGAGGGTGGAAGTCGCGTCCTGTTCGGCGAAACGACCGGATGGCCCTGCCAGAGTGTTCCAGGGCAGATAGGTGTCGAGCACATACTCCATCACCCGCACCTGGGTCGGAAGAGCGCTGAGATAGTTCCCGGGGTTGTTGGTGTAAAAATCGAGACGTTCCGTGTTCTGCTGGTCCCAGCCATCATAAAAACCCACGGCGTCGGCCAGGAACCCCTGACCGCTGCCTGCGGAATTAGAGCCGTTCGGCTCAATGCACATCCACCAGTACCTGCCGCCATCGAAGCCCGTGCCCGCAACTTCATAAACTCCACCATACCCATCACGATCCACACCATTGATGGCAATGATGTCCGCTTTGGCGATGCCCGAAAGAAGGAGCGCAAAGGAAATGATAAAAACTTTGGAGCGCATACCTTACTGATATCCTTAATTTTATAAAAAAGCAAAGTTAATTTAATAAATTTCATATTCTTTAACTATTTAGGGGTGTTTTATACTAGAAATTACAAAACGAGTTGAGCCCATAGTTCGAGCCCAAACGCCACCCACAGAGCCTCGGCCTCCGCTGAACTGCCTCCCTGTCCCTGAGCCCTCTGCCAGATGGACTCCACCCTGGCGGTATCGAGAACTCCCCGCCTCCTAATCCCGGGCAGCCAGAGATCCTGAGCCTGCTCCCGAACCATCGGCTGTCGAAAAAAGGCCTGGAGCGGCACGTCAAAGCCTCGCTTCCGCCGATAGGCAAAGGCGCTGCCAAATTCCGCCTCGGCCAGCTTTTTAATCAGGCGCTTGGTGCCACGCATCCGGGCGTTGGGACCATAAACCGGGCAGGCCAGGCTTGAAAGCGGCAGGGTCCGGGCCGCACGGGCGACCTCCAGATCCAAAAACGGCACCCGGCATTCGACGCCATGGGCCATCGTCACCTTGTCCTGGCGCATGAGCAGGTCCGGCAGGTAGGTTTCGGTTTCATAACGGATCTGCCGACGCAGCCCCTCGCCGGGAATGCCGGCCAAGTGATCCAGGCGTGCGGCGATGGCGTCCTCGATCCGCGCCCCGGGCAGCAGGGAGGCAACCAGGGAGGCCGCCCCGTAGGCGGAACCAGTGATCATTTGATGCTCCAGGCTCTGCCCGGCCTGGCCGAAGAGCCTCCAGAG
>Ga0315900_10002856_pt1 | contig 25787 bp, 22 predicted proteins | sample LakEriMetagenome_FD_203521 | JGI IMG/M metagenome (GOLD analysis project Ga0315900, IMG submission 203521) | Freshwater fungal communities from buoy surface, Lake Erie, Ohio, United States - Buoy 12 MA114 | ecosystem: Environmental > Aquatic > Freshwater > Lake > Lake biofilm | place: USA: Lake...
TTGTCGGTTGTGACTTTCGCTGCGCTGCCTGAGCAACCCAGCCAAGTGCCACAAAACTTGGCGACCCTACGGGGATTCGAACCCCGGTACTCACCGTGTAAGGGTGATGTCCTAGGCCTCTAGACGATAGGGTCAAAACCTGGACTTCTCGAACCATGTGGTGGAGGTAAACGGGATCGAACCGATGACCTCTTGCATGCCATGCAAGCGCTCTCCCAGCTGAGCTATACCCCCTTTGGTTTGCCGCTTGGCATTTCTGCTTTTGCGCCGCACCTCGATGGTGTCGAGACCGCCATTATAGACAGAATTTTCAGCGCTTTGCAAGCCGCTCCAAAACTTTTTCGCGGCCGCAGAGGAAGAGCACCTGGTCCACAGACGGGGTTTGCGGCGTGCCCATCACCAGCACACGCACCGGCATGGCCAGCTGGGGCATCTTGAGCCCGGCCTCGGTCAAGACCTGCTTGAACGCCGCGCTGATCTCGGCCGTTGACCACTCGACCTGCTGGAGCCGCGCGGCCAGCAAATCCAGGGCAGGCCCAACGGCCGGCGTGATGTGCTGCGCCAGATCTTCGGGCCGGGGCTGCACTTCGGCATAGAAGGCGCGCACCCAGTCGGCCAGGGCCACCAGCGTCTCACAGCGGTCCTTGAACAGACCGCAAATGCCCGTCAGGCGATCATCAGTCAGCAAGCCCTGCAGGTGCGGCTGCACACGCCGCGCCAGTTCCGCATCGGGCATGGCCTTGAGGTGCTGGGCATTGACCCACAGCAGCTTGGCGGCATCCCATTGCGCGGGGCTTTTGGACAGGTGCGTGCCGTCGAACCACTGCACCATCTGATCCAGGCTGAAGATCTCGTCGTCACCATGGCTCCAGCCCAGGCGCGCGAGGTAGTTGTTCATGGCCTCGGGCAGGTAGCCCGCTTCATCGTAGTTGGAGACCGCCACCGCACCCCGGCGCTTGGAGAGCTTCTGACCGTCGTCGCCCAAAATGACCGGCAAATGGCCGAACTGGGGCAGCGCCGCGCCGAGCGCGCGGTAGATGTTGATCTGCCAGGGCGTGTTGTTGATGTGCTCGTCGCCACGGAACACATGGCTGATGGCCATGTCCCAATCGTCCACCACCACCGCAAAGTTGTAGGTGGGCACCCCGTCGGCGCGCTGGATGATGAGATCGTCGATTTCGGTGTTGCTGATGCTGATTGGGCCCTTGACCAGATCGTCCCAGCTGACCACACCGTCCACCGGATTGGCAAAGCGGATGACCGGCTTGACGCCTGCGGGCACCGGGGGCAGCACCTTGCCCGGCGCGGGGCGCCAGGTGCGGTCGTACAGGCGCTTCTCGCCACGCGCTTCCTGCGCGGCCTTCATGGCTTCCAGGTCTTCCGGCGAGCAGTAACAGCGGTAGGCGGTGCCGGCCGCCAGCATCTGGTCGATGACGGCCTGGTAGCGGTCCAGGCGCTGCATCTGGTAGACGGGGCCTTCGTCGTAGCCCAGACCCAGCCAGTGCATGGACTGCAGGATCTGGTCCACCGAATCCTGGGTGGAGCGGGCCACATCGGTGTCTTCGATGCGCAGCACGAATTCGCCACCGTGGTGGCGGGCGTAGGCCCATGAATACAGGGCGGTGCGGGCGGTGCCCAGGTGCAGAAAGCCCGTCGGTGACGGGGCGATGCGGGTACGGATCTTGGTCATTCGTTCAAAGCGTGTCGAGGCCGCGCAGCAGGTCCGCCTTGAGGTCATCCAGGTGCTCCAGACCCACCGCCACGCGGATCAGGTTCTGCTGGATGCCGGCGGCCAGACGCTGCGCCTCGGTCAGACGACCGTGCGAGGTGCTGGCGGGCTGGGTGATGATGGTTTTCACATCGCCCAGGTTGGCGGTGACCGACATCAGCTGGGTACTGTCGATCACATGAAAGGCATTCTTGCGGCCGGCTTCGGGGGTGCTGCCCACCACGTCAAAGGACAGCACGGCGCCGCCCAGACCGGATTGCTGCGCCATGGCCAGCGCATGCTGCGGGTGGCTGCTCAGACCGGGGTAGTGCACCCGCGCCACCTTGGGATGAGACTCCAGCCAGGAGGCCAGCGCCAGCGCGCGCTCGGACTGCGCCTGCATGCGGATGCCCAGGGTCTCCAGGCCCTTGAGCACCACCCAGGCATTGAAGGGCGAGAGGCTCATGCCGGCGCTGCGCATCACCGGAATGAACACCTCCTTGACCAGCTGCTGGCTGGCGCACAGGGCGCCCGCCACCACGCGGCCCTGGCCGTCGAGGTACTTGGTGCCCGAGTGCACCACGATGTCGGCGCCCAGTTCGATCGGGCGCTGCAGTGCGGGGGTGCAAAAGCAGTTGTCGACGGCGAGCAACGCACCGGCGTTGTGCGCGATGTCGGCCAGGGCGCGGATGTCGCACACCTCGGTCAGCGGGTTGGTCGGCGTCTCGGCAAACAGCAGCCGGGTGTTGGGCTGCACGGCAGCTTTCCAGGCGGCCACATCGGTCTGCGGCACAAAGGTGCTCTGGACGCCAAACTTGGCAAACTCCGAACCGATCAACTTGACGGTGGAGCCAAACACCGACTGCGAACACACCACATGGTCGCCCGCCTTGAGCAGGCCCATGCACAGCAGCAGCACGGCCGACATGCCACTGGAAGTGGAAATGCAGGCCTCGGCGCCTTCCAGGGCGGCCAGGCGCAGTTCCATGCTGGCATTGGTCGGGTTGGTGAAGCGCGAATAGATGTAGCCGTCCTCCTGCCCGGAAAAACGGCGCGCGGCCGTCTCGCTGTCGGGCTGGGTGAAGCTGGAGGTCAGGAACAGGGCTTCCGAGTTTTCCCCATACTGGCTTTTGTCGACCGCTGCACGCACGGCCAGGGTGTCGATGTGCAGTCCTTCGGGCAGTTTTTTTGCTGTCATGTTGGGCTCCGGCGCCTTATTCGGAAGCATTGGGCAGGGCCAGACGCGAATGGTCGGCCTCCCCCTCTTCCACCTTGGGGCGGTTTTCATTGAGGCGAACAATGTCGTCGGCCGAAACATCACCGGTCACATAGACACCATCGAAACAGGAGGCATCGAAGCCGTCGAGTGCGCGGGTCTGGCCCATGCGTGCGCTGGCCACCGCCGACTTCATGGCGTCCACGTCCTGGTAAATCAGGGCATCGCAGCCGATGATCTCACGGACCTCCTCGATGCTGCGCCCGTGGGCCACCAGTTCATCCTTGGTGGGCATGTCGATGCCATAGACGTTGGGATAGCGCACCGGCGGGGCGGCACTGGCCATGTAGACCTTACGGGCGCCGGCATCGCGCGCCATCTGCACAATTTCCTTGCTGGTGGTGCCGCGCACGATCGAATCGTCCACCAGCAGCACATTGCGGCCCTTGAATTCGCTGGCGATCACATTGAGCTTTTGACGCACCGATTTCTTGCGCACCGCCTGGCCCGGCATGATGAAGGTGCGGCCCACGTAGCGGTTCTTGACGAAGCCTTCGCGGTAGGGAATGCCCAGCAGGTGCGCCAGCTGCGTGGCACTGGGCCGGCTCGATTCGGGGATCGGGATGATCACGTCAATCTCGTGGGGCGGCACGGTCGAGATGACGCGCTTGGCCAGCGTCTCGCCCAGGTTCAGACGCGCCTGGTAGACCGAAATGCCATCCAGGGTGGAGTCGGGTCGGGCCAGGTAGACGAATTCAAAAATGCAGGGGTGCAGCCGGGACGCCTGGGCGCAGGGCTCGCTGTGCACCTGCCCCTGCAGGTCCACGAACACCGCCTCGCCCGGCGCCACGTCGCGCTCGAACTGGTGCAAGGTCCCCTCCAGGGCCACCGACTCGCTGGCCAGCATCACCGTGCCGTCTTTGCCGCGGCCCATGCACAACGGCCGGATGCCGTGCGGATCGCGGAAGGCCAACAGGCCATGGCCGGCGATGAGCGCGATCACGGCATAGGAGCCCTGGATGCGCTGGTGGACGCCGCGCACGGCGGCGAACACGTCGGCGGGCTTGAGCGGCAAGCCCCGGGTGGTCTTCTCCAGCTCGTGGGCCAGCACATTGAGCAGGACTTCCGAGTCGCTCTCGGTGTTGATGTGGCGGTGGTCAATCGAAAACAGTTCGCTCTTGAGCGCCTGGGCGTTGGTGAGGTTGCCGTTGTGCACCAGCACCAAACCGAAGGGGGCATTCACGTAAAAAGGCTGCGCCTCTTCCTCGCTGAAGGCATTGCCAGCCGTGGGGTAGCGGACCTGACCCAGACCGCAATTGCCGGGCAAGGCGCGCATGTTGCGGGTGCGGAACACATCACGCACCATGCCCTTGGCCTTGTGCATGAAGAACTTGTGGTCCAGCTGCGTGACGATGCCCGCCGCATCCTGACCGCGGTGCTGCAAGAGCAGCAAGGCGTCATAGATCAGCTGATTGACCGGTGTGGCACTGGCCACCCCCACGATTCCGCACATAGTTCAATCCGTTCCGTCATTCATTCAATAGCGAGCACTGCGCCTGCTGGGCCACAGGGGACTCAGGGCAAATAGTCCTGCAGGGCCAGGGGCAGCACCGGCTTGATGCCCAAGAGCAGCACTTCCAGCATGGGGGTCGCGCGCGAATCCTGCCACCAGTCCTGGTGGCGCATGCCCGTCAGGTGCACCAGCACCGCCAGCACCAGCAGCACCACCACGCCCCGAACCAGACCGAACAGGGCCCCCAGACTCCTGTCCGCAGGCCGCAGTCCCACCGTATCGACCACCTTGCGCAGCAGCCAGGAGGTCATCGCGGCAGCGAACATGCCGACCACAAACACCAGCACAAACGACAGGGCGTAACGCAACTGCGCGGCCGCCTCTTGCCAGACCGGCAACCACTGGGCCACATCGCCCGCCAGCCACTGGGCCAGCACAAATGAAGCCACCCATCCCGCCAGGGACATCAGTTCAACCACCAGCCCCCGCCAGGCCCCCACGACCAAGGACAGCAGCAGCACGCCGCCCAACGCCCCATCGGTCAGAGTGAGGGGGCTCATGTCACAGCGAAATCACACTGGCCTGCAGGTCCAGCTTGCGGATGCGCGCGGCGGCCTTGTCGGCCTCGTCGCGAGATTCGAAAGGCCCCACCCGCACCCGGGTGCTGCGTTTGCCGTCCTTGCCGTCGATGACCTGGGTGTAGGTCTTGAGACCGGCCTGTTCGAGTTTGCGGCGCACTTCGCGGACCTTCTCGGCATCGGTGAAGGCGCCAACCTGCACCACCAGCTTGCTGGCCTCGGCTGTGGCTTCCTTGCCTTCGAGCAAGGCCATGGCCTTTTGGGCCTCTTTCTTGCCGTCTGGCGCAGCTTCGGCCTTGGCGGCAGCCGCAGGCTTGGCCTTGGCGGCTTCGGCGTCGGAGCCGGCGGCGGCATTGGCCGATGGGGCCACCGCTTCTTCCTTGCCGGGTTCCAGGCTGGCTTGCACATGCACTTCGGCGGAGGCCGCCGGCAACAGGGGCCTGGCCGGGGCCTGGGCCGCCGGCACGGGCGCGCCAGGCGCCAGGGGCGCGGTGCGGTTGCGGTCGGGGATCACGATCGGCGTATCGACCGACACGGGTCGCGGCTGCGAATCGAACAAGAGCGGGAAGGCCACCACCGCCACGAACACCAGCACCACCGCACCAAAGAGGCGGTGCCGGGCCCGGCGGCGAAGCACTTCAACGCTTTGGCCAGGCGCTTCAGACAGGCCATCGGCGGCAGTGACCGCTGTCTTGCCAGGGAGTCGGAACTTGAAAAAAGCCATGGCGCAGTGAGTCAGGCGTTCAGGTGTCTGGCCTGCAGGCGGGGAACACCGTCCTGAAGGACGCCGCCTACGGTGTGGAAGGAGCCAAAGACCACGATTCTATCAGCGGGGTCTGCCGCAGAGATGGCCGCCTGCAATGCGCTGTGCGGATCGGCATGGACGCTGGTGGTCACGTCCTGGCGGGTGTTTTGGGCCTGCCAGGCCTGCTGGAGATCGCGCGCCGCAGCGGCGCGCGGCAAGGGCAGATCGGTGAAGTACCAGCGGTCAACCAGCGGGTTGAGCCTCTGCAGCATGGGCGGCAGGTCCTTGTCGGCCATGGCACCGAACACCGCATGGGTGTTCGGGTAGAAACCCATCGCATCCAGGTTCTCGGCCAGTGCCGCCACCGAATGCGGGTTGTGCGCCACATCCAGCACCAGCACCGGCTCGCCGGGCACGATCTGGAAGCGCCCGGGCAGCTCCACCATGGCCAGGCCATTGCGCACCGCCTGCGCGGTGACCGGGATGCGGCTTCGCAAGGCCTCCAGCGCCGCCAGCACCCCGGAAGCGTTGACCAGCTGGTTGGCCCCGCGCAGCGCGGGGTAGGCCATGCCACTGTAGCGGCGCCCGCGCCCGGCCCAGGCCCATTGCTGCTTGTCGCCTGAAAAATTGAAGTCGCGCCCGAAGCGCCACAGGTCTGCCCCCAGGGCCTCCGCATAGGCCGTCACGCTCTGGGGCGGCACCGGGTCACTCACCACCACGGTGCGACCCGGTCGCATGATGCCGGCCTTCTCGCGGCCAATCGTCTCGCGGTCAGGGCCCAAAATGGCCATGTGGTCGAGGTCGATGCTGGTGATCACGGCGCAGTCGGCGTCGATGATGTTGACCGCATCGAGTCGGCCGCCCAGCCCCACTTCCAGAATGACCGCGTCCAGCTCGGCGCGGCTCATGCGCCAGAGGATGGCCAGGGTGCTGAACTCGAAGTACGTGAGGCTGACGTCGCCACGAACGGCCTCGACCGCGGCAAAGGCTTCGGCCAGGTCGGCGGGGGCCACCGATGCGCCCGAGAGTCGGCAGCGCTCCTCGAAATGCACCAAATGCGGCGAGGTGTACACGCCAGTGCGGTAACCCGCCTGCAGCAGGATGGCTTCGAGCATGGCGCAGGTCGAACCCTTGCCATTAGTGCCGGCCACGGTGATCACCGGACACTCGAAACGCAGGGACAGCCGACCCGCCACCTCGCGCACGCGCTCCAGCCCCATGTCGATGGCCACCGGATGCAGGCGCTCGCAGAAGTCGAGCCAGTCTTGTAAAGTCTTCATGGCTGGCATTGTCTCAAACGCTGGCGTCCCACCTCTGCCCATGACCATGACATCCGCCATCATTTACGGTATTCCCAACTGCGACAGCGTCAAGAAAGCCCGCACCTGGCTGCAGGCCCATGGCGTGGCGCACGAGTTCCATGACTTCAAGAAACAGGGCGTGCCTGCGCAAGCGCTGCAGCAATGGCTCAACGCCTGTGGCTGGGAAACCGTGCTCAATCGCAAGGGCACCACCTGGCGCCAGCTCGACGCCCTAACCCAGGCCTCGGTACAGGATGCCGCCAGCGCCAAGGCCCTGATGCTCGAGCACGCCAGCCTGATCAAGCGCCCGGTCATCGCCTGGCCCTCGGGGGCCATCACCGTGGGCCATGTGCCCCAGCAGTGGCCCGCCTGACCCCACTGGCCGTTACGCATCTTTACAGAACGGGCGGGGGTCTGGCGGCCGATGCCCGCTAAACTGGGCGCGCATTTTTCGATGCAAGGACCGCCATGAAAAACACCCCGCTTGCCGCTGCCCTGATCGCCCTGTGCGGGCTGGCCCAGGCCCAGGAAGTCGCCCAGGTGCTCTCGCGCAGCGCCGTCTACCAGCAGGTGGCGGTACCGCGCCAGACCTGCAGCCAGACGGTGACCCCCAACGCCCCCACCAGCGGCGCGGGCGCCGTCTCTGGCGCGCTCACGGGCGCCGTGCTCGGCACCATCCTCGGTGAAGGCAGGGGCGCAGGCGCCCTGCTCGGCGCCGTGGGCGGCGCGATCGTGGGCGACCGGATGGAGAGCAACAGCAACAGCCAGCCGGTGACGACCTGCACCACCCAGACGGTCATGGAAAACCGCCTGGTGGGCTACAACGTGACCTACGAATACGCGGGCAAGACATACAACGTGCAGCTGCCCCAGGACCCGGGCCCCACCCTGGCCATCCAGGTCACCCCGGTGGGCATGCCGTCCGCCGCCCCGGCGCCGACGCCCCAGGTCAGCGTGGTCAACCCCCCGGTGGTTTATACCCAGCCGCCCGTGGTCTACACCCCGCCCACCGTGGTGTATGGCCCGCCTCCGGTCTACTACCGGCCCTGGCCGGTGACGACCAGCATCCACCTGGGCGGAGGCTGGTATGGCGGCGGGCACCGCCACTGGCGCTGAGCCGTCCGGCCTGCCCTAAAATCACGGTTTGACCCACAGCAGGGGCCTTGGCGGCCCCTGCCCTTTTTTGCGGCCCGACCGCGCCTGACCGCCCGACACCATGACCACCGAAAAAATCGACGGCGTTTCCGTCACCACCCAAGCCAATGTTTACTTTGACGGCAAGTGCGTCAGCCACAGCCTGACCCGGGCCGATGGCACCAAACTGTCGGTGGGCGTGATCCTGCCCGCCACCCTGACCTTCAACACCGGCGCCCCCGAGATCATGGAATGCGTGGCCGGTTCCTGCGAATACAAACTGGCCGGGTCCGACACCTGGGTCAAATCTTCGGCCGGCGAAAAGTTCAACGTGCCCGGCCACTCCAGCTTCGAGATCCGCGTGACCGAGGCCTACCACTACATCTGCCATTTCGGCTGATCGCGCCATGAGCACCATCTTGCAACACCTGCCCAAGGGGCAAAAAGTCGGCATCGCCTTCTCGGGCGGCCTGGACACCTCTGCGGCCCTGCTGTGGATGAAGAAAAAGGGCGCCATGCCCTACGCCTACACCGCCAACCTCGGCCAGCCCGACGAGAGCGACTACGACGAGATCCCGCGCAAGGCCATGGCCTACGGTGCCGAAAAGGCCCGCCTGGTCGACTGCCGCACCCAGCTGGCGCACGAAGGCATCGCCGCCATCCAGTGCGGCGCCTTCCACATCTCCACCGGCGGCATCACCTACTTCAACACCACCCCGCTGGGCCGTGCCGTGACGGGCACCATGCTGGTGGCGGCCATGAAGGAAGACGACGTCCACATCTGGGGCGACGGCTCGACCTTCAAGGGCAACGACATCGAGCGTTTCTACCGCTACGGCCTGCTGACCAACCCGAGCCTGAAGATCTACAAGCCCTGGCTGGACCAGACCTTCATCGACGAGCTGGGCGGCCGCAAGGAAATGAGCGAGTTCCTCATTGCCAACGGCTTTGACTACAAGATGAGCGTGGAAAAGGCCTACAGCACCGACTCCAACATGCTCGGCGCCACCCACGAAGCCAAGGACCTGGAGCACCTGAACTCTGGCATCCGCATCGTCAACCCCATCATGGGCGTGGCGTTCTGGAAGCCCGAGGTCGAGGTGAAGGCCGAGGAAGTCTCGGTGCGCTTTGAAGAAGGCATCCCGGTCGCCCTCAATGGCGTGGAATACGCCGACCCGGTGGCGCTCTTCCTCAAGGCCAACGAGATCGGTGGCCGCCATGGCCTGGGCATGAGCGACCAGATCGAGAACCGCATCATCGAGGCCAAGAGCCGCGGCATCTACGAAGCCCCCGGCATGGCGCTGCTGCACATCGCCTACGAGCGCCTGGTCACCGGCATCCACAACGAAGACACGATCGAGCAGTACCGCATCAACGGCCTCAAGCTCGGCCGCCTGCTCTACCAGGGCCGCTGGTTCGACCCACAGTCCATCATGCTGCGCGAGACCGCCCAGCGCTGGGTGGCGCGCGCCGTCACCGGCACCGTCACGCTGGAGCTGCGTCGGGGCAACGACTACTCGATCCTCAACACCGAGAGCCCCAACCTGACCTACGCGCCCGAGCGCCTGTCGATGGAAAAGGTGGAAGACGCGCCGTTCAGCCCGCTCGACCGCATCGGCCAGCTGACCATGCGCAACCTCGACATCACCGACACCCGCGCCAAGCTGGGCATCTACGCCCACACTGGGCTGCTGTCGACCGGCGAGGGGCCGCAGATCTTCAAGCTCGAAGGCAGCAAGAAGTGATGCGCCGGGATCGGCATGGATGAAACAACAAACGGCCTGCGGGCCGTTTTGTTTTGGGGCTTGAAGAATTCAGATCACCACCGGCTCGGGCTCGAGCCGGATGCCAAAGCGCTCGTAGACGCTGGTCTGGATCGCCTTGGCCAGGGTCATCACCTCGCCGCCGGTGCAGGGGTGCTGGGGCGTGCCGCGGTTGACCAGCACCAGCGCCTGTTTTTCATAGACGCCCGCATGGCCCACGGTCTTGCCCTTCCAGCCGCAGGCGTCGATCAGCCAGCCCGCCGCCAGCTTGACCGTGCCGTCGGGCATGGGGTAGTGCACCACGCGCGGCTCGCGGGCGATGATGTCGGCGCACTGCTCGGGCGTGACGGTGGGGTTCTTGAAGAAGCTGCCGGCATTGCCAATCACGGCCGGGTCGGGCAGCTTGGCACGGCGGATCTGGCAGACCCAGTCGAAGATGGTGCGCGCATCGGGCTGCGCGATGCCGGTCTCGGCCCGCTTGCGCTCGAGGTCGAGGTAGCCCAGCTCGGGCTTCCAGGCTTTGGGCAGGGCCAGGCGCACCCGCAGGATGACGGCGCGTCCGGCCAAACCCAGGTCTTCCGGGCCATGGCTGGGGTGCTTGAACACCGAGTCGCGGTAGCCAAAGCCGCACTGCGCATGGTTGAGGGTGAAGACCTCGCCAGTAAAAAGGTCCATGGCGTCGAGCTCATGGAAGCGATCCTGCAGCTCCACGCCGTAGGCGCCGATGTTTTGCACCGGCGAGGCCCCCACACTGCCCGGGATCAGGGCCATGTTCTCCAGGCCGGGGTAGCCCTGCTCGAGGGTCCAGGCCACGCACCGGTGCCAGTCCTCCCCAGCGCCGGCCTCGATGATCCAGTGGCGTTCGGTCTGGCCCGCCAGCCGCAGGCCCGGCACCTCGATCTTGAGCACCAGGCCCTGGATGTCGCCGGTCAGCACCACATTGCTGCCCCCGCCCAGCACGGTGCGGGGCAGGTGGGCCAGGCGGGCGTCCTTGAGCAGGGCGCGCAGGTCGTCCTCCCCCCGCACCCGCAGCAGCGCCTCGGCACGGGCGGCGATGCCAAAGGTGTTGTAGGCTTGCAGGGCGACGTTTTGCTCCAGGATCATGGGAGAATTGTCGCATTCCCAACCTTTGCTTCCGACGCTCAACATGCCTTCTTTTGATACCGTCTGCGAACCCAATATGGTCGAAGTCCGCAATGCCGTGGACACCTCGGCCAAGGAAATCGGTACCCGCTTCGACTTCAAGGGCACCTCTGCCGCCATCGAACTCAAGGACAAGGACATCACCCTGTATGGCGATGCCGAGTTCCAGCTCACCCAGGTCGAGGACATCCTGCGCAACAAGCTGACCAAGCGCAATGTGGATGTGCGCTTTCTGGACATCGGCAAGGTCGAGAAAATCGGCGGAGACAAGGTCAAGCAGATCATCAAGGTGCGCGAAGGCATTGCCACCGAAGACGCCAAGAAGATCACCCGCATCATCAAGGATTCCAAAATGAAGGTGCAGGCCTCGATCCAGGGCGATGCGGTGCGCATCACGGGCGCCAAGCGCGACGACCTGCAGGCGGCCATGGCGCTGCTGCGCAAGGACATGGCCGAGTTGCCGCTGTCGTTCAACAACTTCCGCGACTGAGTTCAGCGGCCCATGAAAAAAGCCTGCCGCTCGGCAGGCTTTTTTGTGTCCACCCCGCGCGCGCGGGGCAGCGGACATCACTTCTTGGCGGCGTTGTAGTTGGCGATGCCGTCGGTGATTTCCTTCTTGGCCGATTCGATGCCTTCCCAGCCCAGCACCTTGACCCACTTGCCTTTTTCGAGGTCCTTGTAGTGCTCGAAGAAGTGGGCGATGGCGTTGCGGCGCATGGAATTGACGTCTTCGATGCTCTTCCAGTGGTCGTACATGGGCAGGATCTTGCTGGTCGGCACGGCGATCACCTTGCCATCCACACCGGCCTCGTCTTCCATCATCAGGATGCCCAGCGGGCGGCAGGGCACGACCACGCCCGGGTGCAGGGCATAGGGGGTGATGACCAGCACATCCACCGGGTCACCGTCGCCCGAGAGGGTCTTGGGCACATAGCCGTAGTTGGTCGGGTAGTGCATGGCGGTGGTCATGAAACGGTCCACGAACAGGGCGCCGGTTTCCTTGTCGACTTCGTATTTGATCGGATCGGCATTCATCGGGATTTCGATGATCACGTTGAACGCTTCGGGGGCCTTGCTGCCGGGGGTGACGTTGTCGAGGGACATGTATTTCGTCTCGTGAAAAGGTTGATGGGAATCGGTTGGTCGGGATTAACCCTGATTTTACTTTCATAGGCCTTGCGTCCCGGCGGGGCTGCACCTTTAATGGGCCCGTTGGCCAATCGTTCTCCGATACGGCAGGACGAGGAAGCAACGCCGTGGGAAGGACTCCACTGCGTGCCCTTCCCGTTCGCGACAACCATCGAGGAGAACACGATGACAAGCAACTCGGCGCTGATGTTGGCGCTTGTGTGTGGCCTGCTGGCCGTGGTCTATGGCATCTGGGCCAGAGGCTGGATTCTGTCGAAGGACGCGGGCAACGCCCGCATGCAGGAAATCGCCGCCGCCATCCAGGCCGGCGCGGCGGCCTACCTGGCCCGCCAATACAAAACCATCGCCATCGTCGGCATCGTGCTGGCGGTGCTCATGGGCATCTTTCTGGACGGCACCACTGCCGTTGGCTTTGTGGTGGGCGCGGTGCTCTCGGGCGCCTGCGGCTTCATCGGCATGAACGTGTCGGTGCGGGCCAATGTGCGCACCGCCCAGGCGGCCACGCAAGGCATCGGCCCGGCGCTCGATGTGGCCTTCCGCGGCGGCGCCATCACCGGCATGCTGGTGGTGGGCCTGGGCCTGCTGGGCGTCAGCGGCTTTTTCTGGTTTCTGACCGGCAATGGCAACCTCACGCCCGACAAAAACCTGGCCACCCTGCTCAACCCCTTGATCGGCTTTGCCTTCGGCTCCTCGCTGATTTCGATCTTTGCGCGTCTGGGCGGCGGCATCTTCACCAAGGGCGCCGATGTGGGCGCCGACCTGGTGGGCAAGGTGGAGGCCGGCATCCCTGAAGACGACCCGCGCAACCCGGCCGTGATCGCCGACAACGTGGGCGACAACGTGGGCGATTGCGCCGGCATGGCGGCCGACCTGTTCGAGACCTATGCGGTGACGCTGATCGCCACCGTGGTGCTGGGCGCCCTGCTGGTCACCGCCGCCCCCGGTCAGGCGGTGCTCTACCCGCTGGCGCTCGGCGCGGTGTCCATCGTGGCGTCCATCATCGGCTGCTTCTTTGTCAAAGCCAGCCCCGGCATGACCAATGTGATGCCCGCGCTCTACAAGGGCCTGGCGATCGCCGGGGTGCTGTCGCTGATCGCCTTCTGGTTCGTGACCGTCGCCCTGATGCCCGACAACGCCCTGGGCGCCGCAGGCAGCCAGATGCGGCTGTTTGGTGCCTGCGTGGTCGGCCTGGTGCTCACGGCCGCGCTGGTCTGGATCACCGAGTTCTACACCGGCACGCAATACAGCCCGGTGCGCCACATTGCCCAGGCCTCAACCACCGGCCATGGCACCAACATCATCGCGGGTCTGGGCGTGTCCATGCGCTCGACCGCCTGGCCGGTGATTTTTGTCTGCCTGGCCATCGTCTCGGCCTACAGCCTGGCCGGTCTGTACGGTGTGGCGGTGGCGGCGATGTCCATGCTCTCGATGGCCGGCATCGTGGTCGCCCTCGACGCCTACGGCCCCATCACCGACAACGCCGGTGGCATTGCCGAAATGTCCGAACTGCCCAGCAGCGTGCGCGACATCACCGACCCGCTGGACGCGGTGGGCAACACCACCAAAGCCGTCACCAAGGGCTACGCCATCGGCTCGGCCGGTCTGGCCTCGCTGGTGCTGTTTGCCGACTACACCCACAAGCTCGAGACCTACGGCAAGGCCATCAGCTTTGACCTGTCGGACCCGCTGGTGATCGTGGGCCTGTTCATCGGCGGCCTCATTCCCTACCTGTTTGGCGCCATGGCCATGGAAGCCGTGGGCCGCGCTGCCGGCAGCGTGGTGGTGGAGGTGCGCCGCCAGTTCAAGGAGATCCCCGGCATCATGGAAGGCACGGCCAAGCCCGAATACGGCAAGGCGGTGGACATGCTCACCAGTGCGGCCATCAAGGAAATGGTGATCCCCAGCCTGCTGCCGGTGGCCGTGCCCATCGTGGTCGGCCTGCTGCTCGGGCCCAAGGCCCTGGGCGGTCTGCTGATGGGCACCATCGTGACCGGCCTGTTCGTGGCGATCTCGATGTGCACCGGCGGCGGCGCCTGGGACAACGCCAAAAAGTACATCGAAGACGGCCACCACGGCGGCAAGGGCAGCGAAGCCCACAAGGCGGCCGTGACCGGTGACACCGTGGGTGACCCCTACAAGGACACCGCCGGCCCGGCCATCAACCCGCTCATCAAGATCATCAACATCGTGGCCTTGCTGATCGTGCCGCTGGTGGTGCAGTTCCACGGGGGCTGAAAATACCCCAGTCACCAGGCCCGCTTCGGCGGGCCTTTTTCATGGGGCAGGCGCATGCTGCGGCACAATGGGCACATGTCCGAACGCGTCATCCCGCTGGTCGACCAGCGCCACCCCAGCCTGCCCCTGCCTGCGGCCGTTGCCGCCACCGGCAGGCAGCCGCTGGACCGGCTGCAGCGGCCCCTGCATGACCTGCGCATCAGTGTGACCGACCGCTGCAACTTCCGCTGCAGTTACTGCATGCCCAAGGAAGTCTTTGACAAGGACTACGCCTACCTGCCGCACAGCGCCCTGCTCTCCTTTGAGGAAATCACCCGGCTGGCGAATGTGTTCGTGCAGCGTGGCGTGCGCAAGATCCGGCTGACCGGCGGCGAGCCCTTGCTGCGCAAGAACATCGAGATCCTGATCGAACAGCTGGCGGCGCTGCGCACGCCCGACGGCCAGCCGCTGGACCTGACGCTGACCACCAATGGCTCGCTGCTGGCACGCAAGGCGCAAAGCCTGAAAGATGCCGGCCTGCAGCGCGTGACGGTGAGCCTTGACGGGCTGGATGACACCGTCTTCCGGCGCATGAACGACGTGGACTTTCCGGTCGCCGAGGTGCTCGAAGGCATTGAGGCGGCCCAGGCGGCCGGGCTCGGCCCCATCAAGGTCAATATGGTGGTCAAACGCGGCACCAATGACCATGAAATCATCGCGATGGCGCGGCACTTCCGTGGCACGGGGGTGGTGCTGCGCTTCATCGAATACATGGACGTGGGCGCCACCAACGGCTGGCGCATGGACGAGGTCTTGCCCAGCGCGCAGGTGATCGAGCGGCTGCAGGCCGAGTGGCCTCTGCTGGCCTTGCAGCACAGCGCCCCCGGCGAGACCGCCGAACGCTGGGGCTATGCCGATGCCCAGGGCCGTCATGATCCCTCGCTGGGTGAGATCGGCGTGATCAGCAGCGTGACCCAGGCCTTTTGCGGCGACTGCAACCGGGCGCGGCTGTCGACAGAAGGCCGCCTGTACCTGTGCCTGTTTGCCAGCCAGGGCTACGACCTGCGCCAGCTGCTGCGCGAAAAGCAGGCCAGCGACGCCGACATCGCAGGCGTCATCGACGCCATCTGGCAGGGCCGGGGCGACCGTTACTCGCAACTGCGCAGCCAGATGCCCCCAGACACCGGCGCGGCGGCGGCACGCCGGGTGGAAATGAGCTACATCGGTGGATGACATGAACGCAACACAAGGCATCACCGCCCTGATCCTGGCCGGCGGACGGGGTTCCCGCATGGGCGGCATCGACAAGGGCCTGCAGAACTTCCGGGGCCTGCCTTTGGCCCTGCAAACCCTGATGCGGCTGCAGCTGCAAAGCCTGGCCCCGCAGGACATCCTGATCAATGCCAACCGCAACCTCGCCGCCTACGAGTCGCTGGGCGCGGCCGTCTGGCCCGACACGCTCGACGGCTTTGCCGGGCCGCTGGCCGGTTTCCTGACCGGCCTGGAGCGCTGCGAAACCCCCTTGCTGCTCACTGTGCCCTGCGACACCCCGCTGTTTCCCCTGGACCTGATCGAGCGGCTGCACAGCGCGCTGGTCGAAGAAGACGCCGACATGGCCATGGCCGCTGCGCGAGAGGAAGATGGCCAGGTCCGGCCGCAGCCGGTCTTTTGCCTGCTGAAGGTGAGCCTGCTCGACAGCCTGGTCGCCTTCACCCACCAGGGCGGCCGCAAGATCGATGCCTGGACCGGCCAGCAGCGCTGCGTCATCGTGCCCTTTGACCAGCCGCAGGATGCGCCGCACGCCTTCTTCAACGCCAACACCCACGAAGAACTGCAACAGCTCGAATCCCTATGAGCCCCTCCGAGAGCCTGCAAGCCATCGCCGACCGCCTCCAGGGTTACGACCCGCAGGCCATGACGGCCAGCCATGTGAACGACTTCCTGGCGCAACTCGTGGAGCCTTTGCGCGAGACCGAATCGGTCTCGCCCCTGCAGGCGCTGGACCGCATCCTCGCCCATGAGGTGGTCTCGCCCATCAGCGTGCCGCCGCACGACAACTCGGCCATGGACGGCTTTGCCTTCCGGGGCCACGACCTGCGGGCGGACCAGCCGACGCGCTTGCGGGTGGTCGGTACCGCCCTGGCGGGCCAGGCCTGGGCCGGCGAATGCGCTCCCGGCCAATGCGTGCGCATCATGACCGGCGCCATCATGCCCGCTGGCCTGGACACCGTGGCCCCGCAGGAGCTGGTGCAAGCCGATGGCGATGCGGTCGTGGTTCCGCCCCAGGTGCTGCAGCCGGGCGACAACCGCCGCCTGCTGGGCGAAGACCTGATGGCCGGTCGCCCCGCCCTGGCCGCCGGCAGCCGCCTGACGCCCGCCGCCTGCGGCCTGATCGCCAGCCTGGGCCTGGCCCAGGTGCAGGTCTGGCGCCGTCCGCGCGTGGCCTATTTCTCCACCGGCGATGAAATCCTGAGCCTGGGCGAGCCCCCGCGCGAAGGCGCGGTCTACGACAGCAACCGCTACACCGTGTTGGGGCTGCTCACACGCCTGGGTTGCGAAGTGATCGATCTGGGTGTGGTGCCCGACCAGCCCGAGCGGCTCGAAGCCGCCTTCCACCAGGCCGCCGCACAGGCCGATGCGGTCATCACCAGCGGTGGCGTGAGCGTGGGCGAGGCCGACCACACCAAGGCCATGATGAAAAAGCTGGGTGATGTGGCGTTCTGGCGCATCGCCATGCGCCCGGGGCGCCCGATGGCGGTGGGGCGCCTGCGCCAGGGCGAGCGCTCGGCCCTGCTGTTTGGCCTGCCGGGCAACCCGGTGGCCGTGATGGTGACTTTTGCCGCCTTTGTGCGCCCGGCCCTGCAACAGCTGATGGGCTGGCAAGCCCCGCCGCAGCCCCTGCTGCGCGCGCGCTCTGCAGACACCCTGCGCAAAAAGCCCGGCCGCACCGAGTACCAGCGTGGCATCGTCGAGCGCCGCGCAGACGGTGAGCTGTGGGTGCGCCTGACCGGCAACCAGGGCTCGGGCGTACTCAGCTCCATGGTGCAGGCCAACGGCCTGATCGTGCTGGGCCATGCCCAGCCAACCGTGCCCGCAGGCGACTGGGTGGACGTGATGATGTTCGACGGCCACCTCTGAGCCGCCGCACGGCGCGCAAAAAAAGGGCCTCCAGCGGAGGCCCTTTTGCTTGGAGCGAAACGCCTCAGGCGTTGATGTCGGCCGCGTCGGTCTGCGGCGGGTATTCGTTGGCCACGGCCTTGTTCGGCCCGGGCACCGACTGGCGCGCGAACAGGGAATACATGGTCGGCACCACGAAGATGGTGAGCAGTGTGCCCAGGCTCATGCCCCCCACGATCACCCAGCCAATCTGCGTGCGGCTCTCGGCGCCTGCCCCCTCGGCCAGCGCCAGCGGCACGGCGCCCAGCACCATGGCGCCGGTGGTCATCAGGATCGGGCGCAGGCGCTGGCTGGAGGCCTGCACCAGGGCCTCCTTCATGGCCATGCCGTGCTCGCGCAGCTGGTTGGTGAACTCCACGATCAGGATGCCGTGCTTGGTGATCAGACCCACCAGCGTGATCAGGCCGATCTGCGAATACACATTGAGCGACCCCCCGCTCCACTTGAGGGCGAGCAGGGCGCCAATCATGGACAGGGGCACCGACAGCATGATCACGAAAGGATCGATGAAGCTCTCGAACTGCGCGGCCAGCACCAGGAAGATGAAGAACAGGGCCAGCACGAACACGATGACGAGCGCGCCCTGCGATTTCTTGAACTCCCGTGACGTGCCGTTGAGCTCGGTGGAGTAACCGGGCTTGAGCACCTTGGCCGCGGTGGCATCAAGGAACTGCAGCGCTTCACCCAGGGAATAGTCCGGGGCCAGGTTGGCCGTGATCGTCACCGAGCGGCGCTGGCCGAAGTGGTTGAGCTCGCGCGGACTCACACTTTCGCGGGTCTTGACCACGGCCGAGAGCGGAATCATCGCGTCGTTCCTGCCCCGGACATAGAGGTTGTCGATGTCGTCAGGCGTGTTGCGTGCGCTGGACTGCACCTGCACGATCACATCGTATTGCTCGGCGTCCTTTTTGTAGCGCGTGACCACACGCCCGCCCAACATGGTCTCGATGGCGCGCGCCACCGCATCCACATTGACGCCCAGCTCGGCCGTCTTGGCGCGGTCGACCTCGATGCGCAGCTCGGGCTTGTTCAGGCGCAGGTCCACATCGGGCGAGAGGATGCCGGGGTTCTTGGCGATCTCGTCGAGCATCTGGCGCGTCACGGCGTTGAGGTTCTGGTAGCTGTCGGAGGTCTGGATCACGAAGTTCACCGGCCGCTCTCGGAAGCCCTGCCCCAGCGAAGGCGGTGTGACCGGGAAAGCCATGACCCCCGGCAGGCTGTTGAACTTGGGGGTGAGCTCGCGCGCGATTTCGAGCGTGGTTTTCTGGCGCTGCTCCCAGTCGACCGCCCGGTACACCACCGAGCCCTGGGCCACGGTCGGGTTGCCCATGTTGGCAAAGATGCGGTCGAACTCGCTGTAGCTCTCGCCCATGCGTTCGAGCACCTTGGCATAGCGGTCGGTGTACTCCAGCGTGGCGCCATCAGGGGCGGTCACGGTGGCCAGCAGCACGCCCCGGTCTTCCAGCGGTGCGAGCTCCTGCTTCATGGTCGGGTAGACCATGCCGATGCCCACCGCACTGCCGGCCATGACCAGCAGCACCAGCCAGCGCGCCTTGGTCAAAATCCAGCCGAGCAGACGGCCATAGCCGTCCGACAGGCGGTTGAGCCCCCGGTCCATGGTGCGGTCAAACCAGCCCGGGTTCGGGTTGTGCTTGAGCAACTTGGCGCTCATCATCGGCGACAGGGTCAGGGCGACAAAGCCCGAGACGATCACCGAGCCCGCCAGCGCCAGCGCGAACTCGGTGAAGAGCTTGCCAGTTCGGCCAGGGGTGAAGGACAGGGGCGCGAACACCGCGGCCAGCGTCAGTGTCATGGCCACCACCGCAAAACCGATTTCGCGCGAGCCCTTGATGGCGGCCGAGAAGGGGTCCATGCCTTCTTCGATGTGGCGGTAGATGTTCTCCAGCACCACAATCGCATCGTCCACCACCAAGCCAATCGCCAGCACCAGCGCCAGCAAAGTGAGGGTGTTGATGGTGAAACCCGCCAGCGCCATCATGGCAAAGGTGCCAATCAGGCTGACCGGGATGGTGATGATCGGGATGATGGAGGCGCGGACCGTGCGCAGGAAGACGAAGATCACCAGCGCCACCAGCACCACCGCCTCGACAATGGTCTGGAACACGCTCTTGATGGAGCGGTCGATGAAGACCGAGTTGTCGTTGGCCACGGTGACCGTGATCCCGGGCGGCAGGTCGGCCTCCAGGCGCGGCAACATCTCGCGCACGCCTTTGGACAGCTCCAGCGGGTTGGCGGTGGCCTGGCGGATCACCCCCGCCGAGATGGCGGGCACGCCGTTCAGGCGCACCGCGCTGCGCTCGTCGACCGCGCCTTCCTGCACCCGGGCCACATCGCGGATCCTGACCGGAAAGCCCGCCACCGTCTTGATGACGATGTCGGCAAACTGACCGGGGCGGCTCAGGTCGGTCTGCGACGTGACGGTGAATTCGCGCTTGCTCGATTCGATGCGGCCGGCGGGCAATTCGATGTTGCTGCGGCGGATGGCGTCCTCCACATCGGCCGGGGTCAGCTTGTAGGCAGCCAAGCGTTCGGGCTCCAGCCAAACCCGCATGGCGTACTTGCGCTCACCGAAAATCCGCACATCGGCCACCCCGGTGACCGTCTGCAGGCGCGGCTTGACCACCCGGTTGACCAGGTCGTTGATCTGCAGCGGGTTCATGGTCTCGCTCGAGAACGCGAGCCAGATCACCGGAAAGGCGTCGGCCTCGACCTTGGCAATCACCGGCTCCTCGATGCTCTGGGGCAGGCGGTTGCGCACGCGGGCGGTGCGGTCACGCACTTCGGCGGCGGCCGTGTCGGCGTCTTTTTCCAGCCGGAACCGGACCGTGATCTGCGACTGTTCGGCGCGGCTGATGGAGGTGATGACGTCCACCGCATCGATGCCCGCGATCGAGTCTTCCAGGGGCTTGGTGACGGTGGTCTCGATGACCTCGGCCGAAGCACCGGGGTACTTGACCGTCACCGTCACGTTGGGTTCGTCGATCTTGGGGTACTCGCGCACCGAGAGGCGGTCAAAGCTGACCGCGCCCACCAGCAAGATCAGCATCGACATGACCACGGCCAGCACCGGCCGGCGGATCGAGATTTCGGCGAGCTGCATCTCAGCCTCGCAGGCAGGGGTTGGGCCCACTCAAGGCGGCAGGCGGCGCAGCGCCTGGCCCTTTGGCCCCCGGGGCTTTGTCGCCGGCGGCCTGCGCGGTGCCGCCTGCTGCTGGCCCTGCAGGCCCGGCAGCCGCCGATGCTGCGGGTGAAGACGCGGGCGCGGACGCCGGCGAAGAGGCCCCCGCCGCGGGTGCGCTGGCGGCCGCACCAGGGCCCCGGCCGGCAGCAGCCAGATCCACCACCCGCACCGGGGTGCCATCTTTTTGCAGGCGCTGGTGGCCGGCGGTGACCACGGTGTCGCCGGCTTCCAGACCTTCGGTGATTTCCACCTTGCCGGGCTGGCGCAGACCGGTCTTGACCGCCACCCGCTGGCTGACCAGGGTTTCAGGCTTCTCGCCCGGCACCAGCTTGACCACAAAGCTGCGGCCGCCCTGGGGCACGATGGCTTCTTCAGGCACCAGCAGCGCCTGCTCACGCACCGCGAACACCGTATTGACGCGAACGAACATGCCCGGCCGCAGCTGCCGCTGGCGGTTGTCGATGCAGCCGCGGATGCCGACCGAGCGGCCATTGGCATCGATGAGCGGATCGACCGCCTGCACCATTGCGGTGAAAGGCCGTCCGGGCAGGGCGTCCACATTCAGCTGGGCCTTTTGCCCCGTGCGGATCTTGCTCTGGAAGCGCTCGGGCAGGCGGAAGTCGACCAGCACCGCATCGATGTCCTCGATGTTGACGATGTCGGCGCCGTCCTTGAGGTAATCGCCCACGCTCACTTGCTTGAGGCCGGTCACGCCGTCGAAGGGCGCGAAGATCTTCAGACGCTGCTGGGTGGCCATCGCCAGCTCCAGCTTGGCCCGGGCCACGTCCAGGGCCGCACCGCTTTCATCGACCGTGCGCTTGCTGATGAAGTTCTGGGCCACCAGTTCCTGGTTGCGCTTGTGGTTGGCTTCGGCGATCGACATTTCGGCCTTGGCCTGCGCGACTTGCGCGGCCTGCAACTGGTCATCGAGCTGCACCAGCAGCTGGCCTTTGTGCACGCGTTGGCCCTCGGTGAACAAGATGGCCTTGACGCGACCGGCCACCTCGGGTCGCAGCATCACGCCCTGACGGGAGCGCAGGCTGCCGACCGATTGGGCCTCGTCGACCAGCGTGGCTTCCTGCGCCTTGGCCACTTCCACCGCCGGTGGGCGCTGCGCCGCAGACGCGGGCGCAGAGGCAGCGGGCGCAGACCCCGACGTCCACGAAGGCAACAGGCCTTCAGGCTGGCGTTGCAGCCACCAGGCCACAGCAGAAGCCACGCCAATGCCCAGGACAGCCACCAGGGCGTATTTCTTCTTGTAGGCCATGAACGGAGTCTCAAAAAAAGAAAACGGGTCAACAGTTCACGAATGTAACAGTCTTGGCGAATTTGCCTATGGCTGGCCGCCTGTCGCTCGGGCCGCCGGCTGGCCGCCTCCGCGCCCATGGGCCGGGCACCGGCTCAGTGCCCGAGCACCTGCGCCACCCCCTGGTTGGCGAGGGCGTCGGCCCGCTCGTTGCCCGGGTCGCCGGCATGGCCCTTGACCCAGTGCCATTCGATGCGGTGTCCCGAAGACGACACCAGCAGGTCGAGCGTCTGCCACAGGTCGACGTTCTTGACGGGCTGGCGGTCGGCCGTTCGCCAGCCCTTGGCCTTCCAGCCGTGGATCCATTGCGTGATGCCCTGGCGCACATATTGGCTGTCCAGGTAGAGGCTCACGGTGCAGGGCCGCTTGAGCGCCTTGAGCGCCTCGATCACGGCGGTCAGTTCCATGCGGTTGTTGGTGGTTTCGCGCTCGCCACCAAAGAGTTCCTTGACGTGTCCACCGGAAACCATGCGCACGCCCCAGCCCCCGGGTCCGGGGTTGCCCTTGCAGGCACCGTCGGTGTAGATCTCAACGTGGTGAAGGGGGCTGCTGGCAGAGGTCAAGGCTGGCTTTCAGGATGCAGGCTGGCGCGCACGGGCGCCTCGATCGAGGCCGCGGGCGCCGCCACGGCCGAGCGCGATGGTACCTTGCGCCAGCTGTGCCCCTGCACCAGCCGCCCGCCGGGCACCCGCTTGGTGGCCACGATCAGGTAGGCCCCGCCCAGAAAGGGCAGCCAGCGGCGCCCCAGGGCATCGAGCCAGGCCCAGCGCCGGACCCAGCGTTCGCTGCGCCAGCTCGGGGTCCAGCCGGTCACGCGCTGCAGCTGCACCTCGAAGCCCAGCAGGTGCAGCCAGTCCCTCAGGCGGTGGGCGGCGATCGGCTGCAGCGGCCAGGCCGCCGAGGCCGAGGCGGCAGACCGCTTTTGGCGGCGCAGCAATCGCTGGCCCCAAAGGCTCCAGGGGTTGAAGCCCATGATCAGGACCTGGCCTTCGGCAATCAGCACCCGCTCGACCTCGCGCAGACAGGTGTGGGGATCGGCGGAGCGCTCCAGGGTGTGCGGCAGCACCACCAGATCGAGTGACTCGGCCGCCCAGGGCCAGGCGCGGCTGTCAAAGGCCAGGTCCGGGGGGGGACCCACCTCGTCGAACTCCTGGGCGGCGCGCCAGCGGTGCGGCATGCGGTTGGCGCGCAAGGCATCGAAGCCGGGCCAGCCGGCCTGCAAGGCGTGGTAGCCGAACACATCGGCCAGCAAGGCGTCGGCCTGCGCCTGCTCCCAATCGAGCAAGCGTTGCGCGGTGGGCGCGCCCAGCGCATGCAGCCAGGCGGGCACCGGAACAGGGCTTTCTATAATCTGACGCGACATGCGATTGACTCCACTGCCCGCTTTCGCCGACAACTACATCTGGTTGCTGCAACACCAGCAGCAGGTGCTGGCGGTCGACCCGGGCGACGGACAGGCGGTGCTGCAGTGGCTTGCCGGCACGCCCGGTCTGCAGCTCGACACGATTCTAGTCACCCACCACCACGCCGATCACACCGGCGGTCTGCCGGAACTGGTGCAGGCCACCGGCGCCCGCGTGATCGGTCCTGCGCTCGAGAAAATGCCCGTGCCCCACACCCCGGTGAGCGAGGGCGAAACCGTCGCCTGGGGACCCCTGACCTGGCAGGTGATCGACGTGCCGGGCCACACGGCGGGCCATGTGGCTTACTGGGCACAGCCCGAAGGCCAGGACCCCCTTTTGTTCTGCGGCGACACACTCTTTTCGGGCGGCTGCGGTCGGCTGTTCGAAGGCACCGCCGCCCAAATGCTCGATTCGCTCGACCGTCTGGCGGCACTGCCCGCGCGCACCCGCGTCTGCTGCGCCCACGAATACACCCTCTCCAATCTGCGCTTTGCCCGCGCGGTCGAACCGAACAACGCCGCGCTGGCGGAACACGAGCAGACCTGCCTGGCTTGGCGTGCACAGGGCATCCCGACCCTGCCCGCGGTGCTGGGGCAGGAGCTGAGCATCAACCCCTTTCTGCACAGCCGCAGCCCGGACGTGCGGGCCGCGGTGACGCAGCACACCGGCACCCTGCCGCAGGACGACGCGCAGGCGTTCGCACTGCTGCGTGAATGGAAAAACCAGTTCAAATGAATCCACTCTTTCACCTTCGTGGCCTGCGATCGGCCAGTCTGGGGCTGTTGCTGGCCAGCCTGCTGTGGCTCGCCGGGTGTGCAGCGTCGGGGCCAGTCGCCCCCGCCACCACAGCGGCGCCGCCCACACCCACCGCCAGCCCAGCGCAGCCGGTGCCCGCACCCGAGGCCACAGCGGCAACGCCGGTGCAGCTCGGCGAACCGATCCGGCCCGCACTGCCGGCCCAGCTCAGCGCCGATGGCCGGCTGGGTCTGCAGGCGCCGGCGGACATCTGGGAACGCATCCGCCGCGGCTTTGCCATGCCTGACCTCGAATCCGAGCTGGTGCGCGACCGCGAGCAGTGGTACGCCGCCCGCCCCGACTACATGCTGCGCATGACCGAGCGGTCGCGGCGCTACATCTTCTACATCGTCGAAGAGCTCGAGCGCCGCAAAATGCCCACCGAGCTGGCGCTGCTGCCCTTCATCGAATCGGCCTTCAACCCCGAAGCGGTCTCCAGCGCCAAGGCGGCGGGCATGTGGCAGTTCATGCCGGCCACCGGCAAATACTTCGACCTCAAGCAGAACGTGTTTCGCGACGAGCGTCGCGACATCCTCGAATCCACGCGGGCAGCGCTCGATTACCTGCAAAAACTCCACAACATGTTTGGCGACTGGCACCTGGCCCTGGCCGCCTACAACTGGGGAGAAGGCAGCGTCAGCCGCGCCCAGGCCCGCAACAAGGCGCGCGGCCTGCCGGTGGGCTACACCGACCTGCAGATGCCGACCGAAACCCGCTACTACGTGCCCAAACTGCAGGCGGTCAAGAACATCGTGGCCCAGCCGCAGCTCTTCAATGTCCAGCTGCCCCTGATCCACAACCACCCCTACTTCAAGACCGTGTCGATCGAGCGCGACATCGATGTGGCCGTCGCCGCCCGCCTGGCCGAGGTCAAGCTCGAGGACTTCAAGGCCCTCAATCCCCAGATGAACCGGCCCGTGATCCTGGCCGCAGGCACACCGCAGATCTTGCTGCCCTGGGACAACGCCGCCATCTTCGAGCGCAACCTGCAACGCCACGCCGACCGGCCGCTGGCCAGCTGGACCGCCTGGACCACCCCCAAGACCATGAAGGTGGACGAGGCCGCCCAGCAGGTGGGCATGCCCTCGGCCCTGCTGCGCTCGGTCAACAGCATCCCGGGTGGCATGCTGCTCAAGGCGGGCTCGACCTTGCTGGTGCACCGCAAGGGCGCACTCGACAACGATGTGACCGAGCGCATTGCCGACAATGCCCAGCTCAGCCTGGCACCGGAGGTGGTGCTGCGGCGCATCTCGATCAAGGCCCGCAAGGGCGACACCCTGGCCAGCCTAGGGGCCCGACACGGCGTCTCGGCCGCCAACCTGGCCAGCTGGAACAAGCTGCCGGCGATGGCGGCGCTCAAGCCGGGCCAGACCGTGGTGGTGCTGGTGCCCAGTGTGGCTCCCCGCCTCGCGCCACGCACCGCCCAGCGCGGCAAGGCCA
>Ga0315900_10002857_pt1 | contig 25781 bp, 20 predicted proteins | sample LakEriMetagenome_FD_203521 | JGI IMG/M metagenome (GOLD analysis project Ga0315900, IMG submission 203521) | Freshwater fungal communities from buoy surface, Lake Erie, Ohio, United States - Buoy 12 MA114 | ecosystem: Environmental > Aquatic > Freshwater > Lake > Lake biofilm | place: USA: Lake...
CCGCGCATGTTCGCGGCGATTGAGAGGCACAATCCGCAGATCGCCTACCATCTGGAGATGATCACACGTGATCCGCTCGACATCCCCTGCCTCAAGCCCGGCTACTGGGCCACATTCACCGACAAACCCGGCACCGAGCTCGCGCGCACGCTCGCTCTGGTGCGTGAGCGCAGGGCGGCGAAGCTGCCGAAGACCACCGGGCTTGGCCTGGAGCAGGCGCTTGAGTTCGAGGAGGCCAACATCGTGAAATGCCTGCTAGCTGCCGGTGACAGGCTCGGCTTTGACCAGCCCGCTCCGGTGAAGCCGAAGGGGCGGGATGAAAGGTGAGCGGGGGTTGAGGATTCGCGGGCCGCGTCCATGATGCGCGTCCCTTGCCTGACGCAACCTCCATCGCCGAGAACACCCCCATCCACGACGCCAAACTGGCGTTGCAGAAGTATTTTGGTTTCCGTGAGTTCCTCGACGGCCAGGAGCCGGTGATCGCGAACATCGTCGGCGGGCGCGACACGATGGTCATCATGCCAACCGGCGGCGGAAAATCGCTCTGCTACCAGCTTCCGGCGATGGTGATGGACGGCGTGACCGTCGTGGTGAGCCCGCTCATCGCGCTCATGAAGGACCAGGTCGATGCGCTGGAGCGGCGCGGCATTCCCGCCACGCTCATCAACAGCTCGATCTCGCTCTCCGAGCAGCAGGAGCGCATCACGGCGCTGCGGAATGGCGGCTACAAGCTCGTCTATGTCGCGCCGGAGCGTTTCCGCAGCCGCTCGTTCACGAACGCGCTGCGGCAGGTGCAGATCGCCTTGTTTGCAGTCGATGAGGCGCACTGCCTTTCGCAGTGGGGGCATGATTTTCGTCCCGATTACATGCGTCTCGGCGAGGCGCTGGAGCATCTGGATCGTCCGCAAGTCGTCGCGTTGACCGCCACGGCCACGCCGGAGGTGCGCGGTGACATTCTGCGCACGCTGCAACTGCGGGACCCGTTTGTCGCCATCCGCGGCTTCGAGCGGCCAAACCTCAGCCTGAACATCACGCAGACGAAAAACAACAGCGAGAAGTACGAGCGGCTGAAAAGGATCATCACGCAGTTCAAAACGGGCATCGTCTATTGCTCCACGCGCAAACGTGTCGAGGAAGTCGGCGAGGAGCTGCGCTCGTGGAAGCTCAAGGTCATCGAATACCACGGCGGGCTCGACGACAAGGAGCGCGAGTCGCGCCAGACGAAGTTCATCACGAAGAAGGCCGATGTCGCCGTGGCCACGAACGCCTTCGGCATGGGCATCGACCGCTCGGACGTGCGTTTCGTCGTTCATTTCGACGTGCCGGGCAGCGTGGAGGCCTACTATCAGGAAGCGGGCCGCGCTGGACGTGATGGCGAGCCCTCGCAGTGCGATCTGTTCTTCAATTTTGCCGACACGAAGACGCAGGAGTTCTTCATCGAGGGCAACAACCCGGGCGTGGACATCATTCGGGCCGTTTATCAGACGCTGCTGAACGCGGCGGACTCGAATCACGAGGTGCAGGCGTCGATCGACGAGATCACCGAGCGTTCCGGAGCCAAAAACAGCATGGCCGTCGGCTCGGCGCTCAGTCATCTGTTCCGCAACGGCTACATCGAGCGTTTTGACATTCCCGGGAAGCGCATCCGCGGCACACGGCTGCTGCGGCCGGATGTTTTGACGCGGAATCTCGAGTTCGACGTCGAGGCGCTGCGTGAGAAGGACCGCCGCGACCGCTCGAAGCTCAAGGCAATGATCGAGCTGTGCTACGACGACAAGGCCTGCCGCCAGGAGCAGATCTTGCGCTACTTCGGCGAGACGGAGAGCACGCCCTGCGGCACCTGCGACGTGTGCAAAGCGGAAGGCGTGCAGCCGCCGCGTGAAGGCACGGCGGAAGAGATCACCATGCTGCGCCAGGCGCTCAGCGGCATCGCCCGCATGTCCACGAAGCGCGCGGATGGCGTGTGGGAAGGCCGTTATGGCAAAGGGCGCATCATCCAGATGCTCGTGGGCAGCAAGTCGAAGGAGATCGTCGATGCCGGGCTCGATCAACTGAGCACCTACGGCCTGCTCAAGCACGCGGGCACGCATGTTTTGCACCCGCTGTTCGTCGAGATGGAAAAGAACGGCCTCATCGAGACCAGCGCCGGGGAGTATCCCATCGTCTCACTGACCTCACGCGGCATCCAGGCGATGAAGGACGCGCAAAACATCCGCCTGCGCTGGCCTTCGATGCACGCGCCCTCGTCGAAGCCGAAAGGCAAGACGGCGATGAACGAGGAGCTTGCCGCGAAGGAGTTGGGCTTCGACGACGCGCTGTTCGATAAGCTCAAGCGACACCGCGCCGCCGTGGCCGAGGCCGAGGGCGTGCCGCCCTACATTGTGTTTGGCAACCAGACGCTGGAGTTCATGACGCGCCTGAAGCCGAAGACGATTGAAGCGGGCCTGAAAATTCGCGGCGTTGGCGAAAAGAAGGCCCGGGAGTATCTGCCGGACTTCATCGCGATCATCAAGAAGCACGGGTGATTGTTCGTGTGGCGTGATCTTGCTGGGGGCGAAGGATGCAATGACGAAACCAGAATGGCGAATGACGAACCATTCCAGCCTCCTGGAATGGCCAACGTTCAGTAATAATGCGCGGGCCGTCTCACGATCCGCGCCTTGCGGACGATGTCGGCGGGATGCTCGGGCGTGCCGCGATTCATGAAGTTGTCGAGGCTCTGCGTCGCGTCGAGGAGGCTGCGCACTTGGCCGCCGATGGTCGGGGCGGGGTTGAGGTAGTCGTCGATCCCGGCCACGGCCTTGTACACGACGGACATTTCGACCACGAACACATCGTCGAGCCGGTAAAACTCGCTGCCGGTGAGCAGGCCGGAGCCGGGCTGGCCGGTGGGGCGCGCTTGAGAAGCCGGACGCAGCGTCTTGTAGAGGCGGTCACGCGAGACAGGAAAGTCGAGACGGCTTAGCCGACGCTCATAAACCTGGCGGCGGGCGTTTTCATCCCGCGGGAGCATGTCGCAGGCGGTGAGCGTGAGGAGGAGCAGGGCGATCCAGCGGTTCATGGCCGGAGCATAGACCATCGAGACGGCGATTGGCGCGAATGATTTTCAGAACAAAAAACGCGCCTCTTCCATCGCGGGACGATCACTTTGCCTCCACCGCCGTGCTGAAGCTGTTGGCCTGGCCTGAGGTGGCCGGAGACAGGAATGCTTTTTGCAAAGCGCTGCCCTCAGGCAGTTTGGCGAGAGCCTCGGCGAGCACAGCCTCGGCGGTGGCATCCGGATTTTGACGGGTCAGTTCCGCGAGGGCGATCACGTCGCTGACGGCGGGTGATTTGGAGCCTTGGACGATGAGTTGTTGAGCGCGGTGAGCGGCGGGAAGGTCATCGAGCTGGATGGCGAGCGCGGCGATCTGACGCAGCGTCGGTTCGTCGAGATGTTCGCCGGGGATTTGCTGGAGAGCTCTCAAAGCCTGCGGGAACTGCGCATTTTGGAGCTGAAGCCCGGCAAGCTGACGTAGAGCGGGCACGTCGCCGGGGAAACGTTTGAGGAAACCATCCCAGAGCATCGGCGCGGAGGTGTCGCCGCGCAGAAGGATGTCGATTTCGGTGAGCAGACGCCAGCCGGCGCGGTTGTTGGGCGAGTTTTTCAGATGCGCGGCGAGAAGATCACGCGCCGGTGCGGGAGCGTTACCGTCAGCGAGGGCCTTGGCGAGCTCGATCACGGAAAACTGGCGCTGCAAGGCAGTGAGGAGCTGTGCGAGCTCCCTGCCGCGGCCGATTTGAGTGGCGAGGGCGTACAGACGTGCAAGCACGCGGGTTTCACCAGCGGCGGCGAGGCGGAAGAAGCCGTCACAGGCGATGCTGGTGTGATTCTGGCTGTCGGCGATGGCGGCGGACTCGTTGAGCCAGCGCAGGTAGTCTTTGGAGACGGATTTGCATGCGGCGATTTCCTCGATGGCGAGCTTGTGGTCCGGAAAGGTGCGCAGATGACGCTCGATCCAGGGCAGCAGCTCGGCGGACTCGTCCGCAGCGCGGGTGGCGAGCAGGGCGCGCTGCAAAAGTCGCGGCGGTAGCGGCGCGTCGAGCTTCAGGGAACGCAGCTCATCGAGCACAATGCGGCTGGCCTCGGCGTGACGCGCGCCTTCAAGCAGAAGCGTCGTCTGCAAATCGAGCGCGTCGTCACGATGCGCGGGATCGAGGCGCGTGCCGGAGGGGTCGAGCCAGGCGTTGATGACACGCAAGGCGGCGGCAGGGCGATGGGCGCCGCGCGCCGCCTCGGCCAGATTCAGCACATTCCGCCAGGTGGCGGCGGATGACTCGCAGATGCGCTGGTGGATTTCGAGAGAGAGGACATGCTCGTGATTTTCCGCGGCGCGGCCGGCGAGGAGCTCCAACGCGGCAAGCTTGTGCGGCTCCTCCAGACGATCACCGGCGGCGGAGACGAGCAGCCGCATGTCGTCAACGGGCGGAGCATCAGCGCGGCCAAGCTCGGCGAAAACAAGCGCGGTGTTCAGCGGGCAGGGCGCATGCACCGGGCCTTGCACGATGGTGAGCTGGCGCAGGCGCTGCTCCGGGACGGCTTTCAACCATTCGTGAAGAGAGCGAACCTCGGCTTCCGGCAGCATGGCGAGCTGGAAGATGGCCGGGCGTTGCAGATGCTTCGGCGTGCTGGCGAGGCGTGAGACGAGCTCCACACGCGTGGCTTCGAGCAACTGCTCGCTTTGCGAAACGGGAGCGTCCGTGGCATGCAGGCGCCAGCCCCAGGCGATGGCGAGGCCGGTGTAGGCCAGAATGAGCAGCAGAACTTTGCGAGAGGTGCGGGACATGACCAGATAATGACGAAATCAGAATGAGGAATGACGAATGATCAGCGCATCGCGGCCTGGGCGGCGGAAGGAAGCGACTGGAGAGTGACGGTGGCGCGGCAGACGATGTCGAGATGCACGAGGCCGTTCGCATCAGCCGTGACGGTGTAGGGGCGGCCGTTTTCGAGGTAGGCGCACTGTCCGCGCGGCTCGAATCCGCCGAAGACCATCTCGACCGGGCGCAGATCACGCACATGGAAAGTAGCGCGGCGTGAGGACAGCTCCATGAACTCGACCGGCGCGCTGCTTTCCGCGAGGTGGACATGCTGCGCGGGCTTGTCCTTCGTCAAAACGAGCTCGGCGCGGACTCCGCCCATGGTGTGAACGTAAAGCTGGCCGTCACACACCTTGAATCCGGCGACGCCCAGGCAGCGCGACATGTCCGGAACGCCGGTGGCGGCCGGAAGGCGCAAGGTGCGGCATTCGCCGCGGTTGAGGATGATCCAGTGGCTGTCGGAGACTCGCAGGATGCGGGTGTGGCGGGCATCCTCCACACTCGCGGCATAACCGGCCGCCGTCATGGCATGCAGCGGCTCGCCAGCGCAGGCATCGAAGGTTTTTTCGAGCGCGGAGACGCCCTGCTCGGTGCGGACGTCGTCAAAGCGGCAGCGCACGGCCAGAGGCTCTAGGCGGACCGATGCGGAGGCATGGGCGGCGGTCGGTGACGCGCTCGTTGGAGCCGCAGCAAGCTGGTTGATGCCGAGAGACTCGCAGAAGCGCAGCGCCTCGCTGCTGGGCTTGGCATTGGCAGGCCAAAGCATGAGGTTCACTTCTTTGCCAACGGGGAGCAGACGGCGGTGGATGTAGCTCATCGAGCCTGCGATCTCCCGCGGCATGTCATGGCGTGTGGTGCTGGCGCGCTCGTTGAGCTTGGAGGAGATGTCGATGCCGGCCGTCCACACCTTGGGACGGGAGAGAGAGCTCGATGCAGCCTGGACCTGCGGCATTTCGAAGATGCTGCGGGCGGTGTGCTCGAGACGCGGCACATCTCCGGCCTGCTGTCCGGGGAGCCAGCCGCGCATTTCGCCCTCGCAAACGGAGACCGTGACGGGCAGCAGGTAGCGGTCGAGGATGCGGTCACGCATGACCTCGGCGCACAGCGGGAAGCCGGGAAGCGTGGAGGGCGTGGAGAAGCCAGTGCTGTCGATGTGGGCGTAAAAAACGCGGCGGCCGTCGCGGGTGGTCGTGTCAGGCACGGGAGCGGAGTCGTTGTGCAGCCAGGCGGAGAGGAATGCGGGGAGGTCGGCCTGCGGTCCGCTGGTGGCGAAGGCGGCGTCGAGGCAGGCCGCGCCCCAGGAGGCGAGGAAGGTCTGATCAAAGTGGTGCTCGCCACCGAGCGCGTCCTCGCCGCGCAGGGAGAGGACGATTTGAGCGTCGGCAGGCGCGGTGAGGTCGAGGAAGCCCAGAGCGCGGCCTTGGACGTGGCTGCCACGGCCGATCAGCCGCGAATCCATGCTGGCGACATTTGTTTTCACGAGACGGGGCGCGGGTTTCGCGCTGCCGCCAAGGCCAAGGTACTGGAGCGCCTGCTGGCGGGCGGCCTCGTCGGTAAATGGCATGCTGGTGAGCAGCAGCGGGATTTTTTTCGTGCGCAGCGAAGGCAGCCAGGCGGCGAGCTCCTGCTGCTGCGCGCTGCTGAGAATGAGGCCGGGGTCGAGCACGACGGCGCTGAAATCATCTTGCGGCGTAAGGAAGTCGGAGCCGCGGGCGGTGTGGAAGCGCAGCTCATAGCCGAGCCATTCGAGCGTTTTCGCCAGGAAGCGCGCGGTGGCCGTGGTCTCCGGAGCGGGTGCGGCCTGGCCGGTGTGTTTTTCATCCCAGCCATGCAGCACGAGCACGCGGCGGGAGATTTCCTGCAACGGGCCGAGATTCACGCCGCCCAGTGCGGGCGTGGTGATGAAGGGCAGCGCGCCATGAGCGGCGAGACGCTGCGCGGCCTCCTTCGCGGCGGCTTGATCACCTTCGGCGGCAAAATCGACGGCAAAGACACGCATGCCCTGCATCTGCACCGTGCGCATGCGGCGGTTGATGCGCTGCACCTCGGCGACGGGTGTCCATTCGATGCCGCCAGCACGACCTTCACGCGTGTAAACACCGAGGGCGAGGAAACCATCCGCCACACGAGCCGCCTCGATGCCGAGGCCGCTGTGAAAATCGAGCAGCACAGCCTTGTCGGGATAGCGCTGGCGCAGCGTGGCGGCGAGGGTGAGCAACGAGCCGTTCGAGGAAGTGGCCGTTTCAGCGCCAAGGCTGAGCACGAAGCCGTCGAAACCCTTTTTCGCCGCCGGATCGGCCAGCGCCTCGACCGCCCACGGGATCCAATGCGGATCGGTGGTTTCGATCACACGCGCGCGCTTGTCGTTGACGGCCGGGCGGGACGCTACTTTGCGGCTGGCGGCGAGCATGGCCTCGCGCGAGCCGGTCGTCACCTGCGAGACATCGAGTCTGGCGAGGTAGCGGCTGCCCAAGGCGTGCCCGGGTTCCATGTCCACCTCCGCGTGAGGATGGAGCACACACAGGTCGAAGGCCGCAAGGGAGCGAGCGTCCGGTCGCAGGGAAAGATCCACAAACAGCGTGCGCGCCGGGCCCAGGTCCGCCGCATTCACCCATCCCGTGATGGCCAGGAAAGCGGCCGCGTAGCAGGCAAGGAGTCGGCGGAGAAGAAGTCGGGTGATCATGCGGCGCGTCGGGCTTCAGTTTTGCGAACAGTGTCACCGTAGAGTTTCAAAAGCGGGAAGCAACGCGCCGAGCGCTGGTTTACAAACAACTTACCCCCGGCTCACAGGAACGAAAAAACTCTCGCCTAGATCGCCTCAGGGCAGATCATCTGCGCATCATGAGCCGCTCTCCTGTCCGCACGTTTGCCGAAGGCATCCTCATCGACCAGCCATGGGGAAAACTCAGATGGCTGGCCTCACGCGAGCTGGGGAACTCGACAACGATGACGTTTGGCCGGGTCATCATCCCTGCGGGTCAAACCAACCCGCGTCATCGCCATCCGAACTGCGATGAAATCCTGCATCTGCTCTCCGGCCGACTCGAACACAGCCTGGGCGATGAAACATTCCTCCTCAATCCCGGTGACACGATCTCCATCCCGGCCGGTCAATGGCACAATGCGCGTGCGCTGGGTGACGTGGATGCGGAGATGGTGATCTGCTTTTCGTCAGCGGACCGGGAGACGGAGTTTGAGTGACGAAATCAGAATGAGGAATGACGAATCAATGACTGAAGCCCGAATGACTTGAGGCATTGGTGTTTCATTCGGAATTCGTCATTCTGGTTTCGTCATTTTTTTAGCCTTTCGTCACCACCTCGTCGAGATTCATCACCAAGTTCGCCACCATCGTCCAGGCGGCAAGTTCGGCGGGGTTGAGTTTCTCTTCGGGCTTCGATTCGCCGTAGCTGATGGCCTTTTTGGCCTCCTCGGGCTTCGCGGTGTAGGCGGCGAGGTGCTTGTCGAAGGACTGGCGGATAATCTCAGCCTCCTGGGCACTGGGGAAACGGCCAACCGAGGTGCGGAACAGCACGGTGATGCGCGCGTCGGTGCCAGTGGTGGTTTGCATCACACGCTGGGCGAAATTCCGCGCGGCCTCGAAGAACTGCACGTCGTTCATGAGCGTGAGGGCCTGGAGCGGCGTGTTGCTGCGCTCGCGGCGCAGGCAGTAGCTCTCGCGGTTCGGCGCGTCGAAGGAGGTCATGTTCGGCGGTGGCGCGGTGCGCTTCCAGAAGGTGTACAAACTGCGGCGGTAGAGCGACTCGCCATGGTCCTGGATGTAGTTGCGCGTGTTGCTGCCGCCGAAACCGACGGGTTCCCAGATGTTCTCGGGCTGATACGGCTTCACGCCTTTGCCGCCGATCTTTGGGCTGAGCAAACCGGACACGAACAAGGCCTGGTCGCGAACGACTTCGGCATCGAGACGGAAACGCGGCCCGTGCGAGAGCAGGCGGTTCTCCGGATCCTTCTGCAAACCGAGGGCCGAGAACTGCGAACTCTGCCGGTAGGTGTGCGAGGTCACGATGAGCTTCACGAAGCCCTTCATGTCCCAGCCGCTCTCGCGGAATGTCACTGCGAGCCAGTCGAGCAGCTCGGGATGGCTGGGCGGCTCGCCCTGGGAGCCGAAGTCGTTGCTCGTTTTCACGAGTCCGGTGCCGAAGAACTGCTGCCAGAAGCGGTTCACCTGCACTCGGGCCGTGAGCGGATGCTGCGGACTGACGAGCCACTTGGCGAGGTCGAGGCGGGTGTAAGCGTCCTGCTTCGGAAGAGGCGGGAAAATGGCCGGCGTGCCGCGTGCGACCTTGTCCTTTGGCTTGTCATACTGGCCGCGATCCATGACGAAGGCCTCACGCGGCTGCGGCAGGTCGGCCATCACGAAGGTGGCGGGGATCACGTCTTCGATCGTCTTCTTTTTCGCCTCGAGGGCCAGTTTCTCGGCCCGCACGCCGTCCACGATCTCACGCGCGCCCTGATACTCATTTTCAAACCACCACTCCTTGAGGCGGGCCACGTCCTTTTCCGGCCACTCAGGCGCTTTTTTGCCGCGTACTAGGGTTTGCAGGTCGTTCGGCAGGCCTTCGATGCGCTTGCCCTGGCTTTTCTCGATCCACATCTTCCATGACCATTGCGGATCCTTCGCAGGATCGACGCGCGAACTCATCGCGAGGTGATCCCAATGAACGGTGCCGCCAAACTGCGTGAAGGCATAGCCCGTGACTTTGGCGCCCGGTTTCAGGCCGAGACGGTCGGCGGCGACTTCGAGCTTCACCCATTTTCCGGCCTCCGGCAGCGCGCCCATCTGCACTTTCTCCGGCGTGCGCACCTGACCGAAGGGGATCGCGCCCTCCTCGCCCCACACGGCGCGATGATTCCATCCCGCGGTGTGAAACTGCAGCATGATGGCCTTCGGCGGGTTCTTTTCGTCGATGAAGCACTGCACGCTGATTTTGCCGTTCGGCGGGATCTCGTATTTGCCACCGGCGGAGAAGAAATCCTGCGACACACCCGTGGCCGTGCGCGTGAGCGCCGCGTTGCCGCTGAAAACCGGCCCCTTATCCTTCGTCACAAACTGCGTTGGATGTCCACCGCTCGATTCGACCTTTGCATTCGAGGGAAAGGCGTCCTCGAACCACACCACCTCGCTCGTCTGCACTGGCGGCGGCGGATTGAGCGTCGCGGGATCGGTGTAGTTCAGCTTTGCGATGGACTCGCGGATCTTTGTCTGCGTCGCGGCGATGTTTTGCGTGAGCTCCGCGAGCTGTTTTTTCTGTTCATCGGTGCTAAGCCGCAAAACCGGCGGTGTGAGCAGGATGTTGCCGTCCATCGCCGGGTCGGCGGCGCTGTTGAAGAAGGCATACATCGAATAAAACTCCTTCTGCGAGATGGGATCGAACTTATGGTCATGGCACACCGCGCAACCCGCCGTGAGACCCATCCACACCGCCACCGTCGTGTCCGCGCGGTCCACGGCATAGCGGAAGATAAACTCCTCATTGATGGAGCCGCCCTCGCTCGTGGTCACGTTGCAGCGGTTGAAGCCGGACGCGACCTGCTGGTCCACCGTGGCATTTGGCAAAAGATCCCCCGCAAGCTGCCAGATGGTGAACTGGTCATACGGCAGGTTTTGATTGAAGGCGCGCACCACCCAGTCGCGGTAGGGCCACATGCTGCGCTCGTTGTCGAGGTGCAGGCCGTGCGTGTCCGCGTAGCGCGCCGCGTCGAGCCAGTAGCGGCCCATGTGCTCGCCATAGCGCTCGGATTTGAGCAGGCGTGCGACGACTTTCTCATATGCGTCCGGGCTCGTGTCCGCGAGGAAAGCGTCGATCTCCGCCAAAGTCGGCGGCAGGCCGGTCAGATCGAGAGTGACACGACGGATCAGCGTCTCCTTCGATGCCTCTGGCGAAGGTGAGAGCCCGTTCTCGGCAACTCTTGCCTGGATGAAGGCGTCGATGGGGTTTCTGACCGTGCCTTTGACGGCTGGTGGTGCTGATTTGACCGGCGCTTCAAAGCTCCAGTGTTTCTTGTATTCGGCACCTTCCTTGATCCAGCGCTTCAAAGTCTCCACCTGGGCGGGGGTGATGTGTTTGTTCGACTCCGGCGGCGGCATCACCTCATCCTCGTCCTTGGAGAGGATGCGCTGGATGATGGTGCTCACCTCGGGATCGCCCGGCTTGATGGGGAACGCTCCTTCGATGGCCGTGAACGCGCCTTCCGGCACATCGAGCCGTAGATCCGCCTTTCGTTTCTTTGCGTCGAAGCCGTGGCAGGCGAAGCAGTTGTCACTGAGGATCGGCCGGATGTCGCGATTGAAGTCCAGCTTCCCCTCCGCAGAGGCGGTGGCAGTCAAAAGGGCGGAAACGAGGAAAGCGCGGAAAAACATGGCGCAAGAGTACGTCCCCACGCCCCGACGGCTTTCGTTCGGGTTCAGGCCTGGAGTGCGTAACGCACCACATGGAAAAACACCGGCGCGGCGAAGCTCAGCGAGTCCAGCCGGTCCATGAAGCCACCATGGCCGGCGATGGCGCCGCCCCAGTCCTTCACGCCGCGGTCGCGCTTGATCGCGGACATCACCAGACCGCCCGCGAAGCCCATGAGCACGACGATGGCAGCCATGCCTGCGGCTTGCAGCGGTGAGAACGGTGTGGCCCACCACAGCGCCGCGCCGAGCGCCACGGTCGTCAATCCGCCGCCGATGAAGCCCTCCCATGTCTTGCCAGGGCTGACGGTGGGCGCGATCTTACGTCTGCCGCAGGTTTTGCCCCAGACGTATTGCATCACGTCGCTCATCTCGACGACGGCGACGAACCAGAACAGCAGCTTCGCGTTCTGGCCCGCGAAATTCGGGATGTTGAGCAGCAGCAGGATCGCGGGCGCGTAGCTGATGCAATAAACGCAGACCATGAGCCCCCACTGGATTTTGGCCGTGCGTTCGAGAAAGCGCTCGCAGTCACCCGCCATCGCTGTGCGCATTGGCACGAAGAGGAAGGCGTAAACGGGGATCAAAATGACGAACACGCCATACCACCGCGTCGCCAGAAAATAGTAATGCAGCGGTGTGATGATGAAGAACACCCAGAACAGCGTGCGGTGGTCGCCGGGCTTCGTTGGCGTGAGCGTGATGAACTCCCGCAGCGCCATGAACGAGCTGATGCCGAACATCACCGCCGTGCCGACCGGGCCAATCATGAGCGCCGTGGCGAACACGGCCACCATCATCCACCAGGCCCGCGTACGAGCGTTCAGATTCGCCATCGTGGCCTTCGCGGCATCAGAGGACGCCCTTTTCTCCAAAACAAACCCGAAGACCGACGCGATGACGAGCAGGCCGAGTGTGCCGCCGAGGAGGTAAAGGAGCGCGGGGTCTTGTTGGAAGGTCATGATGATCAGAAGGATGTTACCGGACTTCGATGATTGACTCGCCGCGCACCACCTCCGCCTCGATTTGAGTCAGGAGAGGTTTGATCCAGGCCAGCAGAGCGCGGCGGCTGGTGTTGCCGACCCGGAGCCAGACGATGACCGGCGCGCGCCTGCCCACCAAGGCACGGCGCGGAAAATCCTCGTCTTTGGTGAAGATGATCGCGTTGTTGGTGAGCGCCCACTGCCAGATTTCGTTGTCATCTGAGCGGCGCAGGCCGAGATCCTCCACATGGCATGCCGTATGACCTTGCTCCGTCAGCATGCGGGCCAGCGCCGGAGGCAGTTGGGCATCGACGACGCAGTTCACGGCACTGAGGCGTCAGGCGGTGGCGAGGATGGGATGATCCGACTCGGCGGCGGCGAAGTCGAGGCAGGCCTGGATGTCCTCCGGCTCCAGATAGGGATAATCTTCGAGGATTTCGCTTTCAGGCACACGCGCCGCGAGCAGGTCCAGCACATCCTTCACCCGAATGCGCATGCCACGGATGCACGGTCTCCCGCCACATTGCGCCGGGTTGATGGTGATGCGGTCTTGATACGCGCTCATGATCGGAGGCTAGCATGACAGAAGGCTCTTGTCCGGTTCTTCTCACGAATTTTAGTGATGCAAGGCGCAACGGATTGGAATTAAAAACGCTTACTGCGCACGTCCCTTTGCGCGCATAGCCGGTGTCACCCCCATGCTGAGTGCATTCGTTGCAGGACGATCATTGACAGCAGGGGGATTCCGTCGCTAGACAGAGGGCACGTTTTCCGCCGCATGAACCTGCCGAACCAGCTCACTGTCGCCCGTCTTGTGCTGACGGCGGTGTTTGTCGTGTGTTTTTACCTGCCGGTGCCGCATCACATTTCGATCGCGGCGCTGGTCTTCGGGGTGGCGTCGATCACGGATTACTTCGACGGGCGGATCGCGCGGGCGCGGGGCATTGTGACGAATTTTGGGAAGCTCTTCGACCCGCTGGCGGACAAGATCCTCATCGCCGCGGCTTTCATCGTGCTGGTGGAGCGCGGTGATCTGCCGGCCTGGGTGGCAGTGGTGGTGCTGGCGCGGGAGTTTTTCGTGACCGGCATCCGGCTCATCGCGGCGGGACAGGGAGCCATCCTGGTGGCGGAAAAGCTGGGGAAACACAAGATGCTCTGGCAGATCATCACGGTGAGCTGGTTCCTCGTGAAGCAGGCCTCGGACGAGGCGCTGTTTGCCTTTGCGAAGCCGTTTTATGCCACGACGCCGACCTGGGTGCCTGACATCATCGTTTATTTTACCACGCTGCTCACACTGGTCTCCGGATTCAGCTACTTCTGGAAGAACCACCAGCTTTTCAACGACGCCTGAACTATCCCCCACAAGCCATGAACGCCGAACAACAACTCGCCGCCCTCGGACTGACCCTGCCGCCGCCACCGCCACGCGGAGGTGTTTACAAGCCGGTCGTGATCGTTGGGAATGTGGCTTACGTCTCCGGCCATGGGCCTTATTTGGGCGATGGAAACTACCTCACGGGCCGTGTCGGTGCAGATCTCGATCTGGAGGCGGGCAAGGCGGCCGCGAATCAGACAGGACTCGCGTTGCTGGCGACCTTGAAGAACGAGCTCGGTAGTCTGGACCGCGTGAAGCGCGTGGTGAAGCTGCTCGGCATGGTGAACAGCACGCCGGATTTCCCGGATCATCCGAAGGTCATCAACGGCTGCTCCGAATTGTTCGGACAGGTGTGGGGCGAGGAAAACGGCATCGGCGCACGAAGCGCGGTGGGCATGGGATCGCTGCCGGGCAACATCGCCGTGGAGATTGAGGGCATCTTCGAGCTTCAATGAGCACAAAAAACCCGCGCCATTCACGGCGCGGGTTTGCGGGATCATCTTTTCGGTGTGGTTCAGAACCAGCGCGTGCCAAACCCAAGGCCATTCGTGCCCCAGCCGCTGTAAGGATGGCTGCGGCCATAGTAGCCACCCCACGGATGAGAGTTGAAGCCCGAGAAAAACGGACTGTAGCGGTAGGGCGGGCAGTTGTAGCTGCCGACCGAGTAAAAGGGACGGTTGGAATAGTAAGGCCTCGAGTAGAACGAGCGGCCGTAAACCGGCCCGCCGCGCACCGTGTAAAAACGGTCACGGCTAGCGCCGAGAGTGTTGCCAGCTAGGCCGCCAAGCACGCCACCGATGAGCGCGCCTTCGAGCGGGCGGCGGCTTTGATTGCCGATGATGGCACCGAGGCCTGCCCCGGCCATCGCACCATAGACGGTGCCGGAACGCTGGTTCGGACCGTATCCGTAGCCGTAACCATAATAGGGGTATTCACAGGATGTCAGCAGCATGGCAGCGCCGACGAACAGGACCATGACATGACGGAAAGAATGGGTTTTCATGACAGTGTGGATATGCGCGGGTTAGTAGCGCACAAATCCTCCGACCTTGGCAATGAAGAATCATTCAGCCGGGAGGTAAATAATTCCGCTCGCGTCGAGTGGCTGTGATTTTTATGAGCGGCAGCTCTGCCGTCCGGTATTTGCTCAAAAAGCGATGATCTGAAACGGCAGGCTGTCCTTCACCTTCACATCGTCGGGCGTGCTCATGAGCTTCTCAAACTGACGCGCCCATTCGCGGATCGCATACTTGGCCTGGCCGGAGGGAAAGAGCTCCTGCGGGAAGAAGAAAAAGAGGGTTCGTGCTTCTTCTTTGTCAGCAAACTCAAAAAAAGATTTCTTGGTTCGCGGCTCTTGAAGGATGCCTTCGATCGCGATCTGGCCGCGCGCAGGCTTGGCCAGCAGATCGCCCACCATGGGGAGGGTCACCAGGTCCACGGCCTCGCGGGCGAGCAGCCCTGTCACTGTGTTGGGCTCCCACTCAAAGATGGAGAGCTTGAGCGTCATGGCGTCCTTGGAGGGTGCTTCCACCACGGTGAAGCGCTGTTGTTTGGATTTTTTGAATGCCTGGATGAATTTGTCACGGGCGTAGCCGGCCAGGGCGGTCATTTTTTTGTTCCGACGTTCCTCGCTGAATTCCAGCTTCGTCAGCTTTTGCTTCATCGGCCGGAGGTGGTCCGTGATCACAGGGGCGATGTAGATTTGCTTCACCTGAGCCGCCGCTGCCTGCACACGCTTGTCTGGATTCCACCAGTTGCCGAGAAAGGGCGAGCGCTTGCGGTCCTCTTTCAGTTCCGCCGCATGAGGCAGGAACTGAGTAGGCTTCACCTCGACCGCCGCCACAACGCTTTTGGCGCTCCGGCAGGAGGTGATCATGAGTGTCAGAAGAAAAAGAACAGCAGGAAAACGCATGAACCGATTTGAATACGTCTGAGAGCGGTGGATGGCAAATATTTCAAGATTCCAGCTTTTGCTCTTCCCGGCATAAACTTCCCCGCATCATTTGCGCCAATCATGGCGGGGTGTTAGCTTTTCCGTCTTGTCTCGTGGCGCTCCGGCAATTCCGCCGGTGTTCCACGGCTTTTCGCTACCTCCAATGTCCTGGCTTTCCTCTCTCGGCACCTTCGGTGAGATCCTCCGCTTCATCATCCTCGTTCTGGAGGTGATCGTGGTTTTCAACCTCATGATCGTCGTCCACGAATGGGGCCATTTCCTCGCTGCAAGATGGCGCGGGCTGAAGATCGACAAGTTTTACATCTGGTTCGGCAAGCCCCTGTGGAAAAAGACCATCAACGGCGTCGAATACGGCCTCGGCAGCATCCCGGCGGGCGGTTTCGTGGCCCTGCCTCAGATGGCACCCATGGGCGGCCTTGAAGGCGAGACGAATCACGAGTCGCTGCCGCCCATCACCCCGCTGGACAAGGCCATCGTCGCCTTTGCCGGGCCGCTTTTCAGCTTCCTGCTCGCCTGCGTCTTCGCCATCACCGTCTGGCAGGTCGGCAAGCCGCAGAGCGAAGGACACACCACCACCATCGTCGGCCTCGTCGCTAAAAAAGGTCCGGCGGATGTGGCCGGCATCCTGCCAGGAGACAAAATCCTCCGCGTGGACGGTCAGCCGGTGAAACGCTTCGAAGGACTCGTGGACAGCGTGCGCTGGAACGTCGTCGCCAGCGAAGGTGACACGATCCCCTTCGAGGTCGAGCGTCCCGGCCAGCCCGGCGTGTTGAAATTTGACGTCGATCCCAAAGCCTGGCCCAAATCGGACGAAAAACCCGTGCCTGTGTCCTGGTGGCGCTCCATCTTCAAGCGCCCCGACCTCCGCATGGTTGGTCTGGAGGGGCAGATGACGCCCATGGTGGCCCGCGTCTTCAAGAATACACCGGCTGACGAGGCAGGCATCAAAACCAACGATTTTGTGCTCAAGGCCGACGACACCCCGCTGCGCAGCATCGGCGACCTCGCCGACTACATCGAAAAAAATCCGCAGAAGGAGATCACGTTGCACATCCTGCGGGACGAAAAGCCTCTCCAGCTCAAGCTCCTGCCTCGTTTCCCCGACAAGACGAACCGCATCACACCCAGACTCATGATCGGCATCGAGTGGGACAACGACGGACGCCTCATCGAAAGCTATCCGTCACCTTGGGAACAGATCAGCGACGCCGTCCGGCACATGGGCAATCTCGTCACGAAGCTCCTTTCGCCGAAGTCCGACCTCAGCCCCGCGCACATGAGCGGCCCCGTCGGCGTCGGACGCCTTTACTACAAGCTCTTCCAGCATCCAGACGGCTGGCAGCTCGTGCTGTGGTTCAGCGTCGTGTTCAACATCAACCTCGCCATCCTCAACATGATGCCCTTCCCCGTGCTCGATGGCGGTCACATCACCATGGCCATCGCCGAGGCCATCCGGCGCAAACCGCCGCAGGGCCGCCTCCTCGAATACGTGCAGACCGCCTGCGCCCTCATGCTCTTTGGTTTCATCATCTTCGTCACCCTCAAGGATACCGGCGACTTCTTCGGGGGCGGCAAGCCCGACCCTGAAATGCGAAAGATCACCACCGACGGACTGCCGATCAAAGACGTCTGGCTTTCCAAGGAGGAACGCGCCAAGGCCGCCAGCGGCTCCTGATTCCCCGCCATGCGCGTCCTCATCCTTGTCGAAAACCTGCCCGTTCCCTTCGACAGACGCGTCTGGCAGGAGGCCTGCGCGCTGCGTGACGCCGGACACGAAGTCACCGTCATCTGCCCGCAGATGCGCGGCTACACACAGGCGGAGGAAAAGCTCGAAGGCATCCAGATTTACCGCCACTGGATCAGCGGCGAGGCAAAATCCCTCACCGGCTTCATCTCCGAATACGCCTCTGCGTTGTGGGGCGAGTTCTGCTGCGCGCTCAAAGCCTGGAAACGCGGCGGCTTCGACGTCATCCACCTTTGCAACCCGCCGGACCTGCTCTTCCTCGTCGCGCTGCCCTTCAAGCTCTTCGCCGGCGTAAAGGTCATCTTCGACGTGCATGACCTCTGGCCGGAGATGTTCGAGGCGAAGTTCGGCAAACGCGGCCTCATGTATTGGGCGGTCCGCATCGCCGAACGCTGCACCCTGGCGCTCGCCGATGTCGTCATCGCCACCAACCAAAGCGTGCTCCGCGCCGTCAAACAGCGCGGTAAACTCCGCGATGAACGCGCTTTCGTCGTCCGCACGGCTCCAAACCGCATGAACACCGCCGTGGAGCCCGACGCTTCGCTCCGCGCCGGAAAAAAACATCTCGTCGGCTACATCGGCGTCATGGGAAATGCCGACGGCGTCGATTACCTCGTCCGTGCCGCCAATCACATCGTCAAAACGCGAAAGCGCGGCGACGTGCAGTTCCTCCTCATGGGTTCCGGCCCCGAGCACGCCGAACTCATCGCCTTGCGAGACGAACTTGGCCTCCAGGATCACATCAGCATGCCCGGCCGTGTCAGCGACGAGTTTTTATGCCGCGCCCTGCGCAGCATCGACGTCGGCGTCGCCTGCGATCCCATCAACGCCTACAACGACCACTGCACCATGAACAAGGTGCTCGAATACATGGCCTTCGCGAAGCCCATGGTCATGTTCGGCACCGTCGAAGGCCGCTACTCCGCCGGCGACAGCGCCGTTTACGTCATGGAAAACAGCGCCGAGCAGCTCGGAGACGCCATCCTCGCGCTGCTCGATGACGAGCCGCGCCGCATGCAGCTCGGCACCGCTGGTCATGCGCGCCTGACGCAGGAACTGAACTGGGAGCGCAGCGTGGAGCAGTTGTGCGCGGCTTATACAACAGCACAGGGTTAAACGCCTGTCCTCGCCTGCCGTTCCTATTGCGGCACCTTCGCTTCCTCCACCACCGGCAACGCCTTCCTCACCATCGTTTTGGAGACGCCGTAGATCAGCGTGCTCTGCTTGGGCCGCCATTGGTAGCCGATGCCGAAGGGGATCGCGGGGACTTCGTTGTTCTTGAAGTAATCCGCGAGGTCGGGTTGGAAGTGCTGCTTGAAAAGCGTGATCGGCCCCGGATACCAGCCGAAGGCCTTCACGTCCCAGGTTTCGCGCGGAAAATCCCGCCAGGGGATGCCGGAATCGTCCTGCGTCATGGTGTGGCAGTGCTGGATGAGGTAGTCCCGGATGACGCTGAACTCGCTCAGATGCATGAGATACGAAGCGGACTTCGTGAAGCCGTTCATCATGCCGAGTCCATCGCAAAAGCGCAGGAAGGACGCGTCCTGCTTCAGCGCCCAGCTCGCGATGTTCGCGGCGAAGTAGTAAAGGGTCTGCTGTTGGCCTTTAGCACCGAGGAAGGTAATGCGAGCACCCGGTGTCTTCGTTTCCTTGTCGGTGACGACCTTTCCCTCGGCGTCGAGCCACACGTTCTCGACATTTTGAATGTGGCAGCCGCAGCGGGCGAGGAAGACATACAGCACAGGTAGCGTGCCGGTGAGCTTCGTGGCCTTGAGGTCTGTCTTCATGTCGGCGGTGATGAAGAAGCTGAAACTCAGCGAGGCATTGAGCGTCGTGCGCAGATTGCGGAGAGACGCGCCGAGTTCGCCCTCGCTGAGCTTCGTCACATCCGGCGGCAGGCCCACGGGTTCGACGGCGGCCAGCACATAGGTCGAGGCGTTCGGGAAAAAGGTGTAGGCGTGCAGGAAATCGGGGCCGCTGAAGACATAAAGCAGCGGATCGGTGCTGCTCACAGCCTCCGGCAGGCCCAGCGGTGCCCATTCACGGATCGCGCGGAACTGGCGCTCCTCCGCGTCGGCCCACATGGCGTCGAGCTCCTTCGCGTGGCTGCGGAATTCGCCGCGCTCGGCCAGTTTGACCAAGGGAGAGCCTTCCTGCGGCAGTCCGGCGAGGAAGCGCGCCTGGTCGTTCGGTGTGGGATCGAGCGCAAAGGCGGGTGAGGCCAGGACAAGCAGGAGAACGGCAGTTTTTTTCATGCGGTGCGTTCAGTACGCGGTGAGATGAAGAAGATGATCAACCCGAGCGCGATCAAGCCGAGTCCGTAGAGCGAGGCGTCACGGGATTCCTTGTCGAGCATGAGAAATGCCATCATCCACGCGCTGATGGCGAGAAAGAGCAGTGGCGTGATGGGATAGCCCCAGCAGCGGTAGGGGCGTGGCAGGTCAGGCTGTTTCCACCGCAGCACAAAGAGCCCGACCACCGTGGCAAAGGAGGCGAGCTGGATGCTGAACTGCACTGCGGTGAGCACCGTTTTGAAACTGGCGGTGAGCAGCAGCGTGATGACGATGGAAAGCTGTACAAACAGGCCGGTGACCGGCACGCCATTTTGATCACACGCGGCGAGCGGTTTAAGGATGCTCATGTCCTCACCCATCGTGTGCAGCACCCGCGGCCCGAGCCAGGTCATCGCGCTGATGCTCGAGGCGAGCCCCAGGCAGATGAGGCCGGACATGATCTTGCCGCCGGTCGCGCCAAAGATGTGCTCCGCCGCCACATGCCCCACATCGAGCTTTCCGGCGAGTGCGCCCATCGGCGCGGCATGCAGGAACGAGGCGTTTAGCGCCAGATAAAGCACCGTCACCATCAGCGTGCCCAGCGCGATGGCCTTTGGCACGTTCTTCTGCGGCTCTCGTATGTCGCCGACGATGTAGGCGGCCGCATTCCAGCCGGCATACGAGTACATCACGTAAACCAGGCTCACGGCGAAGGGTTTGCTAGTGATCAGGCCCGTGTCAGACGCCAGCGGCGTGAAACGCACCGGCACGCCCTGCGTCATGATCCACGCGGATGCGATGAAGACACAGATGAGCGCTACTTTGAGCCACGTCGCCAGATTTTGGAAGCGCGCGGCCATTTTCACGCCGCCCACATGCACCAGCGTGATAAGCCACACCATCACCAACGACCAAGTCGTCGCCGGTGCGTGTGGAAAGATCGTGGAGAAATATTCGCCGAAAGCCATCGCCGCCAGCGCGATGGGCGCGGCGAAGCCGACCGTCACCGACAGCCAGCCGGAGAGAAATCCGACCGCCGGATGAAAAATGCGCGAAAGGAAATGATACTCGCCGCCGGAACGCGGCAATGCGGCCGCCAGTTCGCCGTAGCACATCGCGCCGCAGAACGCGCACACGCCGCCCACAAGCCAGAGCATCAAAATCGTGAATCCCGAGGGCAGATCGCCCACTTGGAAGCCCAGCGAGGTGAAGACACCGGTACCGATCATGTTTGCCACCACGACCGCCGTCGCGGTCACCAATGAAATCCCGCGCTTCGCTTCGGTGCTCATGGGCGCGACGGCTAAGCTCGGCGGGACGGGGCGTCAACAGGGCCGGAGACCAAAAATAAACGCGAATTCATCTTCACCCCCACGGTGCGGTTAACCGGTCAGGTTTCTATGCGGTGTGATTCAATCAACCACCGCCATGAACCTCGCTTCTCCTCCCTCCCTCCAGCGTCACCACAACGGTCAAGCAAATAGCGCTGCTCCTGTCGCCCAAACCGCCGCCGTTCCCGCTGAAGACACCTCCTTCACCTTCCTCACCACCACCTGGCAGGCGGATGGTTTCGGCTTCGATGCCACCAGCGGGGAATTCTTCACCGCCAGCCCCACCGCCCTGCTCGTGATGCAGTGCCTCGCGGCCAACCTGACCACCACACAGATCCTCGACCGCCTCACGAGCACCTTCGACGTGCCGCGCCGCACCGCCGAACGCGATCTCGAGTCCTTCCTCGCCGAGCTGACCACCCTCGGCCTCCGCGACTGAAACCTTGAAACCGCAAACTTGAAACCATGAACTCCCCAGTCATCGCCGTCACCGGCCTCCACCGCGGTGAAAATCCCCAGCCCGGCAGCGCCGTCATCCGCAGCCTGCGCCGCGTGTATCCGGAACTTCGCATCATCGGCCTCTGCTACGACACGCTCGAAAGCGGGCTCTACAGCGAGGAAGACGCGCCGGATGCCGCGTTCACGCTGCCGTATCCTTCCGCTGGCCTCGAAGCCTTTTGGGATCGCCTCGATGCCATCCGCGAGATCGAGCGCTTCGATGTGCTCATCCCCTGCCTCGACGCGGAAATGGCTCCGCTGGTCGAATCGCCCGAAAAACTGCGTGAGCGTGGCATTTCGGCCTGTTTGCCCTCGTGGAAGGCTTTTGAAGCCCGCGACAAATCGAAGCTGCCCGACCTCTGCGAGCGCACGCATTGCCGCACGCCGCAAACCATGGCCGTGAACGACGTGAGCAGCCTGCATCAGGCCGCGGCAGGGTTCGGCGGCAGTGTGTTTGTGAAAGGCCGCTACTACGAGGCGCAGCTCGCCAGCACGCCAGCGGCGCGTGAATCGGCCTACTGGCACATGCTGGAGACCTGGGGCGCTCCGGTGCTCGTTCAAGAGCGCATCGAGGGCGAGGAGTACAACGTCATCGGCATCGGCGATGGCCGCGGACACATCCTCGGCTCCTGCGCCATCCGCAAGATGCTGCGCACGTCGAATGGCAAAGGCTTCGGCGGCATGGTCGTGCGTGATCCGCAGCTCGACGCCGTCGCGCAATCGCTCATCGCCGAGCTTCGCTGGAACGGCCCGTTTGAACTCGAGTTCGTCAAGCCCGACGGCCCGAAGGCCGAGTACTGCCTCATCGAGATCAATCCGCGCTTCCCCGCCTGGTGCGACTTCCCCTCGACACTGAATTGCAACCTGCCCGCCGCCGCCGTCGAGCTCGCCCTCGGCTGGCAGCCCCGCGAGCCGCTGCGCCACGCCACGCCCGGCAAGTTCTTCATCCGCCATGCCATCGACATGACAGGTGATATTCGAGACTTGGCAGCTTTGACGACCACCGGGCAACTGATCCGGCAGACCGAAGTGCTCAGTGCGCAGTGCTCAGTTTCACCTCACGGCACTGCGATACTCAAAACCATCAACTGAGCACTGAGAACTGAGCACTTAACCCACCTTCCTCCCATGAACGCTCTCCTTCCTTACACCCCTCCCACCATCACCCGCCACCTCCATGGCGCGAACAGCGCGGTGAATCGCAATCGCAACGCGCACGGCCTCAATCACAAAACCTGCGAGCGCATTGATGGCGTCGCCGTCGCCGATCTCGCGACTCGTTTTGGCTCGCCGCTCTTCGTTTTCTCCGAACGCACGCTGCGTGAGAAAATCCGCTGCGCTCGCGAGGCCTTTGAGAGCCGTTATCCGAACACACGCTTCGCCTGGAGCTACAAAACGAACTACCTCAACGCCATCTGCCGCGTGTTTCACAGCGAGGGCAGCATCGCGGAGGTGGTGAGCGAGTTCGAGTATGAAAAAGCACGCCGCAACGGCATCGCCGGACGCGACATCATCTTCAACGGGCCGCACAAATCTCGCGAAGGCCTCGAACTCGCCGTCGCCGAAGGCGCGATGATCCAAGTCGATAACTGGGACGAGCTGCTGCTGCTCGACAGCATCGCCAAGGAGCAAAATCGCAGCATCGACCTCGCCATCCGTTGCTGGCTCGATGCGGGCATCCAGCCGGTGTGGAGCAAGTTTGGCTTCGGCGTCGAAAATGGCGAGGCCTGGCGTGCCATCCGCCGCATCGCCGAAAGCAAAGGCCGCCTGCGCCTGCAAGGCCTGCACACGCACATCGGCACCTACATTCTCGAACCGAACGCCTACAAGGTCGCCGCCGAAAAACTCGTCACGCTCATGGAGCGCTGCCGCGAGACGTATGGCTGGCAGTTGCGCTACCTGAACCTCGGCGGCGGCTTCCCCTCGCTCAGCACGCTGCATTACTCGTATCAGAGCGCCGAGCAGTTCGTGCCGCCCATCGAGAAGTATGCCGAGGCCATCACCGGCGTGCTGAACTCGCTGCCACGCGACCGCCGTCCGCGTCTCTACCTCGAAAGCGGCCGCGCTCTCGTCGATGAAGCCGGTTATCTCATCACCAGCGTCGTCGCCGTAAAGCAAACCTCCGCCAGCGGCCCCATCACGCTCGCTGGCAAGGCCAACAAAGGCACCGCCTACGTCCACGAGACACCCGGCACCGCCTATGTCGTCGATGCCGGCATCAACCTGCTCTACAGCGGCAATTGGTATCGCTTCAACGTGAAGCCCGCCAAAGCCCTCCGCGAGGCCGCGGCGCAGCCCGTGAAGCTCTACGGCTGCCTCTGCATGAACATCGATGTCATTCGCGAGCAGGTCTCCCTGCCCGCCATGACCACCGGCGATCATCTCGTCATGCATCCCGTTGGTGCCTACAACATCACGCAGAGCATGCAGTTCATCACCTACCGTCCCGCCGTCGTCATGATCGGCCTCGACGGCCGCGTCGATGTCATCCGCGAACGCGAGGACCTCGATTATGTGCAGAGGCTGGAACGCATTCCCGATCATCTGCTGGCTCCATCGCGGAACTAAATCCTCCTCCTCTTACTCGAACTCGTCCTCGATCCTTCCAAAGAGACCAAAAGAACCGAAGCGACCCAAGTGACCCTCTAAAAAACCACCATGAACCCACCATCATCCTCCCTCCCCATGATGGACATCCTCGAGGCCACGCCAGAAAGTGGCACAGGTTTTCAACCTGTGCGTTCCAGCGCTCTCGCGGCCCTCAAGGCCTCCGCCCAAAGACGGGTTAAAAACCTGTCCCACTTTCTCTCACCTCTGCTCGACACCTCCCGCGCCGCCGCTTCCATCTTCCTCTGCTCCAGTTGGAAAACCGGTGCGTTGCTCTGTGCCTCGCTGCTGCTCGTGCCGCGCTACTTTCTCTTCGCGATGAGCGCCACGCTGCTCGGCGGCATGATCGCAAAGCTCATGCATCTGCCCGCCGCGATGCGCAAAGACGGCACGCTGCTCTACAACGTGCTGCTCAGCGCCCTCGCTGTCGCGTGGATCACACGGAACACAACGCTGCCACCGGCGGCCATCTACGGCATGCTCGGCGTCGCCACGGTGTATTCGCTGCTGCTCTCCGCCGCGCTGTGGCACTGGTTTCCGCTGAAGGCCGGCTTGCCGCCGCTCAGCGTGGCCTTCGTCGTCGTCTTCGGCACGCTTCTCACCTTCTTCCCGCTTGCTGCAGCCGCATCAGCGGCCTTGCCATATGCGCTTCCAGCCGATCCCGCGCTGCCCTTCGCCGTGAATGCCTTCCTGCGCAGCCTGGGCACCATCTTGTTCATGCCGAATGTGTGGGCCGGTGTCGCTGTGCTCGTCGCTTTGCTCGTGTGGTCACGCGTGGCCATCGTCAATGCCATCGCAGGTTACGCGGGCGGCATTCTCGTCGTGAAAATGCTCGAAGCATGCGGCCTGCAATGGTTTGGATGGTTCGCGGGTCACAACTACCTGCTCGCCGGCATGGCGCTCGGTGCGGTTTACTTCGTGCCATCATGGAGCAGCCTCGCGCTGGCCTTCGGCGGCGGTGCGGTGGCCGCGTTGAATGTCGCCGCTGTGCAGCACTTCCTTCGCGGCTCCGGCTGGGAGTATCTGCCGCTGCCGTATCTGCTCACGATCTGGAGTTTACTCTGCGCCATGCGTCTGCGGGAAAAATCCGGTTCGCTGCTGCCCACCGTCGACACCTTTGAAAATCCCGAGGCAGCAGCCGCGTCCATCGCGCTCGCGAATGCACGCTTCCCGCATCGCCACGAGACGCATGTGCTGCTCCCGACCTCACGCGAGGTCACCGTCACGCAAGGTTTCGACGATAAGCTCAGCCATCGCGGCGATTGGAAGCACGCGCTCGACTTTGAAGTGCTGGATGCCGCAGGAAACGCCTGCCCGCCCGGCTGCGACGACGATCTCACCCGCTACTACACCCAGGGCCTCGAAGTCCGTGCTCCCGGCAGCGGTGAAGTCCTCCGCGTCATCGACAGCGTGCCCGACAACGCCCCCGGCGGCTGCAACTTCGCGCAGAACTGGGGCAACCACCTCATCCTCCGTCTCGATCACGGCGGCATCGTGAAGCTCGCCCACTTCACCAAGAACGGCATTCTCGTCAAAACCGGCCAGCACGTCACCGCCGGTGATCTCCTCGGCTACTGCGGCAACACCGGCCGCAGCCCCGTGCCGCACATCCACCTGCACGCGCAGACCACCACCGATACCGGCGGACCCACGACGCCCTTTTGCCTCACGAATCTCTTCACACGCACCGAAAACGGTCTCCGCTGGGACTTCGCCCGCGTGCCGCAGGTGGGAGAAC
>Ga0315900_10002858_pt1 | contig 25780 bp, 27 predicted proteins | sample LakEriMetagenome_FD_203521 | JGI IMG/M metagenome (GOLD analysis project Ga0315900, IMG submission 203521) | Freshwater fungal communities from buoy surface, Lake Erie, Ohio, United States - Buoy 12 MA114 | ecosystem: Environmental > Aquatic > Freshwater > Lake > Lake biofilm | place: USA: Lake...
TGCCATCCATGTTAAAATGGATCACCGCTTGTGATTTGCTGATGGCCTCAATTTGACCTCCAAAATCGGCATTGATAAGCTTTTGTTTGGTGATGTCAGTTGCGTATTTCACGACCTTGAATGGCTTGCCGCTCATGGTCAGGATCGGGTTGTAAGATGCCTCAATCCATATTTCCTTGCCGCCTTTGCCAAATCGTTTATATTGCCCTGTGCTATACTCTCCACGGTTTAGTTTTTCCCAGAAATCCTTGTATTCCTGACTGGCTGCATAAGCAGGCTCGGCGAACATGCTGTGGTGTTTGCCCTGAATTTCAGCAAGTGAATAGCCCATCGCGCTACAAAAATTTTCATTGGCCGTGATAATCGTTCCATCCATGTTAAATTCAATGACTGCATGTGATTTGCCGATGGCTTCTACCTGACCCTCATGATCGGCGCTAAGGAGTTTGCGTTTGGTAACATCCGTGGCGTATTTAACAACTTTGTAAGCTTTGCCTTTGGAATCCAGAAGCGGATTATAGGACGCTTCAATCCATATTTCTTTGCCGCCTTTCCCAAAACGCCTGAATTCAGCAACAAAGAATTCTCCGTTATTTAACCTTGCCCAGAAATCTTTATACTCCTTGCTGGCTGCGTAAGCAGGATCGGCGAACATGCTGTGGTGTTTGCCCTGAATCTCATCCAGTGAATAACCCATCGCATTGCAGAAATTCTTATTGGCCGTGAGGATTGTGCCATCCATCTTAAATTCGATGGTAGCTTGTGATTTCTCAAGTGCCGCCAATTTTGCAGAGGCGTCATGGTAGGAATTTTTTGAACCGCTAAACATGGCAACCTCTACATGATGGAATTGTTTTTTCTTCTAAGCAAAAGCTTATAACACAGCAACCTGCGCTGATGAAGAAACTTATTATTAAAATACAGTAAATTGTATGGGCGGTGGTAATGATTCATCAATGATTATTGAGACAGTATTTAGCCATCGATTTTCGTGTTGTGGGCCCTCGGCCATTTCCATAGAGCGCGTAAATATTCGATGCACCTCACCAAAAAATCCGGTTCGAAGTTTTTCCGCGCAGGTAGCTCCCGCTTCGCCATGACGAGCGATCGTTGGCGCGGCTGCTAAATAGCCTCATACTATTTTTACCATTGGCATTGCAGGGTGTGGCGGGTAAGCATGAGGTATGAAGGTTTTCTTTGGCGCATCAATAATGATGATTACGCTGCTGGCCGCGATGCCGGTACAGGCGCGGTCTGCGATATTTTTTCATCCGGATGGGATGGGGGTGAATACATGGCAGGCGATGCGCTACAGGGCGGTAGGGGCAGACGGCAGGCTGAACTGGGACGGGCTTTCCCATATGGGCGTTTATATCGGCACGATGGAAGATAGCCTCGTTGCCACCTCCCACGGCGCGGCGACCACCCATGCGTATGGTGTGAAGGTGCCGCGTAACAGTTTTGGGCTAAGCCGCGGACAGAAGATTCGTTCCGCAAGCGGATTTGATGGCGGTATTATTCATGAAGCCATGGCCAATGGGCTGAAAACCGCGCTGATTAATTCCGGCAGCATCATGGAGCCGGGGACAGCCGCTTTTGCAGCGCGCGCCCAGAATCGCAGGGATCATGATGCCATTGCGCGAGAGGTGACCCAAAGCGGGGTGGATGTGATTCTCTCCGGCGGCGAGCGCCATTTGCTTCCGAAAGGGGTGCGCGGCCGCCATGGCATCGGCACGCGAAGCGATGGGCGCAACCTTATCGAGGAAGCTGAGAAGCTTGGCTACCGCGTGGTCTACACGCAGCAGGAACTTGGGGAAGCGGTAAAAGAAAAACCTGCTAAATTGCTTGGTGTTTTTGCTGAGGAACATACGTTTTTTGATAAGGATGATAGCCAGCCAGCCTACCTTGCAACCGCGCCGACCATAGCTGAGATGATGCAGGCGGCTCTCGCATTATTTCATGGGCATGATTTCCTGATGGTGGCCGAAGAAGAGGGCACGGATAATTTTGCCAATGAAGGGCGGCCGGAGGCGGTGATGGAAGCAGCGAAGCGCGCGGACGAGGCGATTGGCGTGATGCTCTCGGCCGCTAAACGAAATCCTTCGCTACTGCTGCTGACCGCTTCGGACAGCGATGCTGGCGGTATTCAGCTGGCGGCAGATGACCACGAGGTGGAAATCGAAGCCGTTGGCACGGCTGATTATGCGGGTGGTATTCTTGCGCGCAGCAACCAGCCGCTGCCCAGCGTGGTGGATAATACCGCGATTTTTTCGGTGCTTTCCCACCACCTTTTTAAAGAGCCATCCGTCCGTGGCAAATAGTCTTGCGCTGGCAGGATGCTAGACTGGTGCGTTTGGCAGTACGGATTGTAGAAAAATGCACAAGCTTTTGTTTCGCATCGCTAAACATGACATTGACAGGCTCTAGCGCTAGGCTTAAGATTACATGACTCTCTGAATAAGCTTTTTGGCATGGAGTATGAAATGCGGGTAGCAAGTGTCGCACATATGCGCCGCAATGCGCAGACGAAATATATCGCAATCCTACGCGCTGCCAGCCGCTTGTTTCTGAAACATGGCTACACACGCACCAGCATGGATGCGGTGGCGAAAGAAGCCGACGTTTCCAAGCAGACTGTCTATAGTTATTTCAAAAACAAGGACGAGCTTTTTTGCCGCATGATCGAGGAAGAATGCGCGCGCCACACGCCGCCGGATTCAATGTTGGAAGATCCGTCGCTGAGCATGGAAAATGCGCTCTTTAAAATCGGCATGGGCTTTATCGACATGATCAGCAGCCCGCGCGGCCTTGCGATTCACCGGCTGGTCATGGCCGAGGTGGAGCGCCACCCCCGTGTAGCGAAGCTGTTTTTTGATTCAGGCCCGCTGCGAATGCAGGGATTGCTGGTGCGTTACCTCATGCGCAAGGCAGAGAAGGGCGATCTGGTGATGGACGATGTAGAGCGTGCGGCATCAGATTTCTTTGCGCTGGTCAAAGGGCGCTACCATCTGCGCATGCAGCTTCGCGTAAAACCCCTGCCCAGCCAGAAGGACATTGAAAAGCACCTGCATGAAACCGTGCAGGTTTTCCTGAAAATTTACGGCAGAAAAAATCAGTAAAGCTGGCGTTTCAGCATGTCGCGAAGCGTTATCAGCTCCTGACGTACCACGGTCAGCTGGTCGAGCTGCTTTTCGCTGAGCGAAGAAGGCAGATCGCTTTTGGCTGTGGGGGATGGTAATTCCTTCCCGATCGCCTTCCTTGCGCCTTCGATTGTGTAGCCCTGACGATAGAGCAGATCTTTGATGGTGGTGATCAGCGCGATATCTTCCGGGCGATAATAGCGCCGGCCACCGCGCAATTTTGTTGGTTTAATCTGTGGGAAGCGTGTTTCCCAGAAACGCAATACGTGTTGCGGCAACCCTAGAGAATCAGCCACTTCGCTGATGGTTCGGAAAGCGCGGCTAGACTTTCCCGTTTGCGCTTCTATGCGCACTGAGGATTCTGGTTCCTGACCAGCGCCAGATAGGAATTCCATCTGTGTCACTGGTGTCTCCTTTGCTTAAGTCAGGTTGATTTTTTGGAAAGCTGATCGTTGACTTTCGCCTTCAGCAGGTTCGAGGCGTTAAACGATAGCACGGTGCGCGCCGTGATGGGCACTTCCACACCGGTCTTGGGGTTACGACCCATGCGCTGCTTTTTATGGCGGAGGCTGAACGTGCCAAACGAAGAGAGCTTCACGGCCTGACCTTGCTCAAGCGCGGTGCAGATTTCTTCGATTACCGAGTCGACCAGCGCATTGCATTCCTGCAGCGACAGGCCAATCTGCTTGTAGATTGAGTTGCTGAGGTCGGCACGGGTGAGTGTTTTTCCGTCGTCGGTGGTAAAATCGGTCATGGCGAGGCTCATTAATTGGTGGTGAATGGGGACATTATAGCTTTTTTTAGAATAAAATCAAGTATCTACCATCACGGGCGGATTAAGTGACCGGCCTTTAGGGGGATGCCCCGCTTTCGCTGGGGATGGGCAGGCTACCAGCGCAGCAGCGCGCAGCCCCAGGTAAAACCCGCGCCCATGGCCGGGCAGGCTATTAGCTGGCCGGGTTTTAAACGGCCATCCGTGGCCGCCACATGCAGCGCCAGCGGGATGGAAGCGGCCGAGGTATTGGCATGCTGAGGTACGGTGGCAATCAGTTTTTCTGATGGCAGACCAAGCTTTTCTCCCACACTGGCTAAAATACGCAGGTTGGCCTGATGGGGTACGACCCAGTCGATATCAGCGGTGGTCAGCCCGGCATCTGCCAGTGAGGCGAGCGTGGCTTCCGGCATTTTGGACACGGCATGGCGGAAGACTTCCTTGCCGGCCATGGAAAGCACGCCAGCCTTCTGGTTGCTGGCAACGCCGCCGTTGGTTGCGAGCATCGAGCCAAACGCGCCGTCAGAATAGATGCGGGAGGCAAGGATGCCGCGATGGTTTTCTTCGCGCGCCTCCAGCAGCATCGCCGCTGCGCCATCGCCAAAAAGAATGCAGGTGGTGCGGTCTTTCCAGTCAATGATGCGCGAAAAAATCTCGGCGCCAATCACCAGCGCACGATTGGCCTGCCCGGTTTTCAGCATGGCATCAACCACCGACAGGGCATAGACAAAACCGCTGCAGGCAGCGTTCAGGTCAAACGCGGCGCCATGTTTAATCCCGAGCTTGTGTTGAACCTTGGTGGCGGTGGCGGGCAGGGTGTCGTCGGGGGTGGCGGTAGCAACCACCACGAGGTCAACCGACTGCGCGTCGATGCCGGCACGGGCAATCGCATCGGCTGCCGCATGAAAAGCAAGGTCAGAGGTGAGCTCATCATTCGCCGCAAGATGGCGCTGGCGGATGCCGGTGCGCTCTACAATCCATTCATCGCTGGTATCAATTTGGGTGGCAAGCTCATGATTGGTGACAACGCGTTGGGGCAGGTAGGCTCCCGTGGAAAGTACGACACTACGGCGCATTAATCCGCCTCGCCTTCCACGGCATCGAGCGCCATACCCGGGATTTGCGGCGGGGTGGAGAGCTTGATTTCCTGTATGATGCGCTGGTTGATGTGGTGCGCGACCAGCTCGATCGCCACGCTCACAGCATTGCAAAAACCTTTGGCATCCGCGCCGCCATGGCTTTTCACCGCAATGCCGCCGAGGCCAAGGAACATCGCCCCGTTACGCTTGCGATCATCCAGCTTATCTTTCACAACCCCGAGCGCGCCAGAGGCCATCAGACCGCCGAGGCGCGCTGGCAGCGAGCTGGAAAACGCTTCACGCATGTAGGTGCGGATGAGCCTTGCTGCACCCTCGGCAGTTTTCAGCGCAACATTGCCGGTAAAGCCGTCAGTCACCACGACATCGACCGTGCCCATGGCAATATCATTGCCTTCCACAAAACCGTGGAAGTTTAAGTCCAGCCCGGAAGACTCAATCAGCCGGCGTGCATCCTTGACTTCATCGCGGCCTTTGAGCTCTTCCGAACCCACATTCAGCAGGCCAATTTTTGGCTTGGAAAGGCCAAGCACGGCGCGCGCATAAGCATCGCCCATCACCGCAAAACGAAACAGATCCTGCGCATCGCACTCAACATTAGCGCCGAGATCCAGCATCACGCATTCGCCTTTGAGTGTCGGAAAAAGTGCGGCAATGGCCGGGCGGCTGACGCCGGGCAGCGTGCGAAGAATGAGCTTGGACATCGCCATCAACGCGCCGGTGTTGCCGGCAGAGACCACGGCGCAGGCTTTTTCTTCCTTCACCGATTCTATCGCCAGCCACATGCTCGATTTGCGGCCACGGCGAACCGCTACCGAAGGCTTGTCATCATTGGCAATGGCTTCTTCCGTATGAATAATTTCGCAGTGCTTGGCAAGTTGCCCAAGCTCCGCAAGCAGGGGTTCCAGGATGTAGCGGTTGCCAAATAGCAAAAAACGGCTGCCGGGGTGGCGTATCAGCGCCAGCTGGGCGCCTTTGAGCACGGCGTGGGGGGCGTTGTCGCCGCCCATCGCATCGAGCGCAATCGGAAGCCTCAGTTTACTTGCCGCCATGGGAATCTCGCAGGTCGTAGTGATCGCAGGTGATGATGATGAAATGCATAAACCATCATGCCGCTTACGACAATAGGCTTCCTGAGGGAAATGTTATGTCTGTTGATAAAAAATTGACGCAAAAAGTGCTCGCTGCTGCCAGAGTGCATCCTCTTACACTTAAGCGCAGCAAGAGAGATTAGCGATTCACTTTGCTCTTGGTCACCTGACGGCCATTATAATAGCCATCGGGCGAGACATGGTGCGGGCGCTTGAGTTCGCCAGTGGTTTTATCTTCCACCACAGTGGTTTTATCGAGCGCGTGGTGCGAGCGGCGCATGTTGCGGGCGCTGGGGGTCTTTTTTCGCTTGGGTACAGCCATGATCGTCGTCCTTATTTTTGTGAAGGAGCCTTATACAGCAATAATATGGCGCTTGGAAAGCAGTTTTTTTACTTTTTATACCGCCACGCGGTGCAGCGCTGCGCTTTCTTCCGCACCGCCGTAAATATAATCACGCGTGATTGGCAACGCATTGATTTTCTTGGCAAACTGAATTTGCCACGCCATCGTGCCTGAGTAAATCATCGCCAGCTCGCAGCCGGTTAAATACAGGTCGAACATGCGGTAAAACACTTCCCCGTTCATGGCGCGGATGCGCTCGGCGTTTGCGCGGTAGCGCTTTTTCCATTCACGCAGCGTGTAAGAATAATGCAGGCGCAGCACCTCGGCGTCAGTCACCCAGAAACCAGCTTTCTCGATAAATGGAATGGTCTCCGAAAGCGCCGGCAGGTAGCCCTTGCGGAACATATATTTTTCGAGCCATGGCTGGGTGGCAAGGGACGGTTTGTTATAGCCGATGGAATGCAGCAGCATGACGCCGTCTTCTTTCATCAGCTCATGCACTTTGCCAAAATATTCCGGGTAATGCGGTAGGCCGACATGCTCAAACATGCCGACCGAGACAATGCGATCAAAGGTCTCGTTTACATGGCGATAATCCTGCAGGCGGATGTCGATTTTGGCTTCAAGGCCGGCGGCCTTCACGCGCTCTACGGCCAGCTGATGTTGCTGCGCCGAAAGCGTGACCCCCACCACGTTCACGCCTTTTTGTTTTGCCATTTCCATGGCAAGACCGCCCCAACCGCAGCCGATATCCAGCACACGTTGGCCGGGCAAGAGATTCAGCTTGGCAATAATGTGGTTCTTTTTATTGATCTGCGCCTGCTCCAGCGAATCCTGCTCGCTTTTGAAATAGGCGCAGGAATATTGCATGTCCTTATCGAGAAACAGCTGATAGAGCTCGTTTGAAATATCGTAGTGGAACTGGATGTTTTTGGTCGCGTTGCCGATGGCATTATTCTGCCAGATGCGCCTGAGACCATAGCGCGCCAGCGTGATGACTTTCGCAAACGGAAAATCACGAAACGCCTGATTATTCGATGCCAGCACGCGCAGGAATTTATCAAGATCACCGTCATCGATCGTGAGCGTGCCGAACATATAGGCTTCCGGCAGGTTGATCGAAGGGTTGGTAACGAGCTTCCAGTGCAGCGCCTTGTCATGCAGCGTAATCGCGGTTGATTCACCTGGGCTGCCTGCATAGTGGTGGCGCTTACCCGTGGCATCAGTGACGGTCAGTTCACCACGTTTCATGATTTGGCGAAAAAGCACGCCGGCGGGAAAATCGAGCATGATGGTTGATCCTTGTAAGGTTTATGCGGCGTGCAGCTTACCCTTTGAAATGATCCGGTCAACAGGATCCAGCGCGCCGTCGGCGATGAGCGGCTGTTTTTTAACTTCTGCATAAACTGGCGCAAAATCTGGTTTGGTGGCGTCAAACAGCTCTTCAAACGAATCAATCACAAAATAAGTTTTCTGCAGATCATCAATCCGGTAATCACTGCGCATGATGCGTTTTAAGTCAAATTTCAGTCGGTTAGGCTGGTCGCTTTCCAGAGAGTATACCGATTCGGTTTTAGACGAGACGATGCCCGAGCCATAAATGCGAAGGCCGTCTTCCTGCTGAATGAGGCCAAATTCCACCGTGAACCAGTAGAGCCGCTCGATTTCCTTATCAGCATCCAGCTTATTGGCTTTCAGCGCGCCTTTACCCCATTCCTGCATGTAATCGGCAAACACTTTGTGCGCGAGCATCGGCACATGGCCAAACAGATCGTGGAAAATATCCGGCTCCATCAGGTAATCAATTTTAGCAGGCTCGCGGATCCACCATGTCACCGGAAAACGCCGCTCCGCCAGATGCCCCAGAAAGGTCATGGGGGGCAGGTAGCCGGGGACTGTCACCAGCTGCCAGCCTACTGTCTTTTCCAGCATATCGGAGACGCGCCGCCAATCGGGTATCACGTCGCTTTCTTTCATGCCCAGCATTTCGAGCGAGCTTAGATATTCCTTGCAGGCGCGGTTTCTAAGCAGCGGGTATTGGCGATTGCTTAAGGTACGCCACATGGCGTGATCCTGAACTGTGTAGGTGCTTGGATCAAAATCGAACGTGTAGTCGGCTCTCATATTCTCAGGATGTTCGTCTGCTCTCATTTTAAGCCCCGCCGTATGGCGGGGTCTTGTATCCCCCGCATACGCTTGAAAAAATTATTATTCTCGGACAGTATAATCATCATGACTCGTAAATCTAGCAAAACCAGCACCAGGCCCCGCCATACGGCGGGGCTTGCCATACACGAACTGAAAACTCGCGCCGAAATCGAGGTGATCTACCCGCTGGTGAAACAGGTCAATCCTGATGTATCGAAGCGTGAATTCATGACCGATCTTGATACCATGCTACCTCTTGGCTATCGCTGCATCGGCGCGTTTTCCGGCAGCAAACTCATCGGCGCCTGCGGCATCTGGATCGGCCGGCGGTTCTGGTGCGGAAAATACTGCGAGGTCGATAACCTTGTCGTTGACATAAATCAAAGAAGCGGCGGCATCGGTGCATTAATGATGCGCTGGGTAGAAAAAGAAGCGAAAAAGCTAAAATGTGAGATCGTGATGGCCGACAGCTACACCACCAACCACGCGTCACACCGCTTTTATTTCCGCGAGGGATATATTATAAAGGGCTACTGTTTTTATAAGGAACTCAGTTAATTCCCCGCGAAAGCGGGGATCCTGTAGAGAAAAGGATTCTATGATGGTTACTACAGCCGCAAGACCAGACCCCGCAATAAATGCGGGGCTTACCAACCCCATGGGCACGGATGGTTTTGAATTCGTCGAGTATGCGGCGATTGATCCAAGGCCGCTTGAGGAGCTGTTCGCCAAGCTCGGCTTTACCCGCATCGCGCAGCACCGCTCGAAGAATGTGCATCTGTGGCGTCAGGGCGATGTTAATTTCATTTTGAACGCGGAAAAAAATTCGCAGGCAGAAGGGTTTTACAATGCGCACGGCCTGTCCGCTAATGCGATGGCGTTTCGTGTGAAAGATGCAGCGTTTGCCATCAAACGCGCGAAAGAACTCGGCGCAAAGGTGGTGGAATCCAAAGTGGGGCCGATGGAGCTTGCCATTCCGGCCATTGAAGGCATTGGCGGCAGCCTGCTTTATCTCGTCGATCGCTACGGCGAGCGCGGCTCAATTTATGATATTGATTTTGTGCCGCTGCCGGGCGTGGATCAGCACCCGAGGGGCGTGGGGCTCGATTATATCGATCACCTGACGCATAATGTTGAGCGTGGCAATATGGAAAAATGGGCGGAATTTTATTCGCGCCTGTTTAACTTCCGCCAGATCCGCTATTTCGATATTGAAGGAAAACTCACCGGCCTCGTGAGCAAGGCGATGACCAGCCCCTGCGGCAAAATCCGCATTCCGATCAACGAATCATCGGACGATAAATCGCAGATCGAAGAATACTTACGCGAATATAAAGGCGAGGGCATCCAGCATATTGCGCTGGCGACGGGGGATATTTACAAGACGGTTGAGCAGCTGAAGCAGCATGTTCGCTTCATGGATCCGCCGCCCGATACGTATTATGATAACCTCAAAAAGCGCGTGCCGCATAGCAAGGAAGAGGTGAGTAAGCTGAAGCCGCTCGGCATCCTCGTGGATGGTGCGCCGGAGAGCAAGCCGGGCGCGAATGACGGCGGCATCCTGCTTCAGATTTTCACCGCCACCGTCATCGGCCCGATCTTTTACGAAATCATCCAGCGCAAGGGTGACGAAGGTTTCGGCGAGGGGAATTTCAAGGCGTTGTTTGAATCCATTGAAGAAGATCAGATTAAAAGGGGTGTTTTGAAGAATTAGCGCTGTGTCGTCCCGCAAAATTTTGCAGCAGCAAAATTTGTGCGGGATCCAGTTAAGCAAAAAGCAAGCAGGCTTTTTGCGTCTTTGTATGGGTGACGAAAAATGTCTGCTGACATTTTTCTTCTCTGGACTCGCCTTGGCGAAGCATTTTTGAAGCGAATTTTTGATGATCTGCGCCGTCGGCGTAGCCAGGTCCCGTGCTCGTCCGTCTACTGACGGACGCCACGGGATGACGAAACCTTGGCTGTATCTGCAAGCCGCTCTACAAAGCTTCCCGTCCGCATCGTCCTGCCAACCATTTCGACCATGGAACGTTGCAGCTCGGGTGTATCGAACCGCTCGGCGATTTCGGCGGCAAAGGTTGCGGGTACCTGCTCAGCTTCAACCTGCTGTAAAACAGACTCAGGCAATTTTGACATGCTGTAGGATATGCATAAATTGCCCTTATCCATCTGCAGCGGTGGCAGCTTTGCCACGTCAACCTTGCCTGACGCCACTTCCTTGAATACGCGCGCGGCATCCAGCGGATCAGTATGGCCGTGCGCCATGTTTTTATAGGCGGCGATGACGCGCACGTCCTCGACCGAGTAGCCATCTGCCTCGCGCAGCACATAGGCTGCTACTTTGCCGGGCCCGGTACCGTTGGCATTGGTGTGTTTCGCGTGGTCGAGCCGGTGGTGACCATCGGCGACATAAAGCGAGCCGTCCAGCCGCTCATGCAGCAGCAGCGGGTCGCCGTCAAGAATGGCATCCCAGCGCTCGCGGCGAATGCGGTGCGCTTCAGTCACCCCATTGCCATCACCATGCGCACGAAACTGGTACGCCTTGGCATCGGTCTTGATGGCCTCGGGCGCCACCATCATCAGGGGAGCCATTCGAAGCGCAAGACGCGGCTGTTGGTGTGTGAACGAAACCATGCGTGTATTCTAATCCGTCCTCAGGCCGCAGCCCAGCACCTATATATGAATTTTTGATGACAAATATCGCCATAGAATAATTTGCTGGATGATATTGATTTTTAATCATTAACTGAAAATAAACCAAGGCTGACGTAAAGTAATTGCCTGAAACTTCAACCGAGCAACGTTATGACTTTGCTGCCCATGCCCAAAAATGTACGAGCCAGTGATCGCCTGGATTTAGGTCATCAGGAAGAAGATGGCTTTGTGGTTCGTAAGCGCTTTCCATCTGTGCGCAAAATGGCTCAGCTCTGCCTGAGCGGCTTGATTATTGTGCTTGGTGTGACGGTTTTACTCAGAAACGATACGCTGATTGGCTCTTTGATTTGTATATCGGTGGGTAGTGTGATGCTGTATCTCGGCCGCACACTCGAGAAACAGCAAAATGTCATCAATGCGACAGAGTTCATGAATGCGGTGTTTTCGTCCGCCTTGTGCAAAGGCTACAGGTTCTGCTTTATTGCGCGCGCCAACGGCAACATCATCTATCTTGATCGCGGTTTTCAGGAGCTTTTCCCAGACTTCATGAGCCAGTCCGAGCGCGAGCTGTCAGTGTTCTGTGAAACTCAGCAGCTCAGGCCTGATGTCGCGGCAAAGCTCACCGAACTGGTTCGAACCCATGCTGAGGCGTCGCTTGAGATGACTGCGCTCATCGGCTCCAACCGCGTGGTTCAAATACTCACAATAACCTGCGAGCCAATCACGCGCCCGAAAGGTTACGTACTGGTTCGTGGTAAGTAACTCAGGCGGCTGATTTCCGCAGCATTGAGTATAGCTCGTCCTTTAGCACGAGGCGCTGCTTCTTGAACTTTTCCGCAAGGATATCGGAGACTTTGTCGATCTCCTGCTCGATGCGGTGCACCTGCTTGCACACTTCTTCATACTCATCAAACAGGCGCGCAAAGTGCGCATCGTTCATTTTCAGCGTGTGGATTTGATCTTTGAACTCAGGAAATTCCTGAAGCAGTGAAGGGGATTCGTTGAACATATGAGAGCTCCTTTCCAAGCATCGTCATGACAGGTTAGCAGCAGCGCCTATCATAGCCTTGATCCGTATCAAGCGCCAGCAAAAGCTTGGTGAGTCGCGATTTGCGCATAGGCATCAAACACTTGCGGCGTGCGATTTTCCCCTGCTTTGCAAATGGCTTCGTCCATAGCAACCGTGCCTAGCAGCGCAGCGCCCAGCTCGCGCGCAAGTTTTTCGCCGCCGCCGCTGCCAAAGATGCCGCCCGACATGTTTTCCACTACCCCCAAAACCGGCACATGGACTTTGCTAAACATCTGTGCGCATTTGCGCGCATCCAGCAGCGCCACTTCCTGCGGCGTGGTGACGATGATGGTGCCCGAAAGCGGTACCTGCTGCGCCATGCTGAGATGAATATCGCCCGTGCCCGGCGGCATATCGACCAGCAATAGATCCAGCGGTGAATCTTTTGTGCCCCAGCGTGTCATCCGAAGGAGTTGGTTCAGCGCCTTGGTGATCATTGGCCCGCGCAGCACAGCGGCGGTATCGCCAATGATGAAGCCCATCGAGTTGCACACAATACCATGCGAGGAAAGCGGGATCATCTGCTCTTTAAATTCCGGCTGGCCGGAAAGCCCCATCAGGTACGGAATGCTGGGGCCGTAAATATCCGCATCCAGAATGCCGACGCGCTTTCCCGCTGCTGCAAGCGCTGCGGCAAGATTCACGGTGGTGGTCGATTTGCCGACGCCGCCCTTACCAGAGGCCACCGCGATCACTTTGCCCACAAAAGGCAGCGGTTCGCGAACCCACAGCGCTGGTTTTTTAAGCGGTGTTTCATCCTGAATGATATTTGATGTCATAGTCTTGCAATCTGGCTGTTTCCCCCTATATAGTTGCCCGAGCTAAAAAAACCAGTGCCTGCCTTCAAGCAGGATCAAGTGGAGGATACATGGCGTGGGATAACCAAGGCCCGTGGGGCAAACCAGGCGGTAGCGGCGGTGGTATGGGCGGCGGCCCGCGCCGGCCGACAGGCGGCGGTGGCGGCGGTAAACCGCAGGGCCCGGACCTTGATGAACTGCTGCGCAAAAGCCGCGAGCAGTGGAAAACCATGTTCCCGAAAGACGGTAATAGCAGCCCCAAAGCCCTAGTATTGCTTCTCATTATCGTGGTTTTGCTGTGGCTGTCATCGGGTGTGTATTTTGTGAAGGCGGATGAGCAGGGCATCGTCCTTCGTTTTGGTGAATATCACCGCACCACCGGCTCCGGTCTCAATTACCATCTGCCCTATCCGTTTGAATCCGCGCTGATGCCGAAAGTCACCGCGGTCAACCGTGTGGAAGTGGGTTATCGCTCCGGATCGGCGCGCGCGAACCGTGAAAATACTGCAGTGCCTGAAGAAAGCCTGATGCTCACCGGCGATGAGAACATCGTCGATATCAATTTCGAGGTGCAGTGGAAAATCCGCGAAGCGCCAGATTTTCTGTTTAATATCCGAAATCCTGAGGAAACGGTGAAAGCGGTTTCCGAAAGCGCGATGCGCGAGGTGATCGGCCAGAGCCAGATTGCGACCGTGCTGACCGCCGGCCGCGAGGATGTGGCGATGCGAACTAAGCTGCTGATTCAATCGACGCTGGATGAATACAAAGCCGGTATTGAAGTGATCGCGGTCAACCTGCGGGATGTGAACCCGCCGGATCAGGTGATCGCCGCATTCCGCGATGTGCAGTCGGCGCGTGTGGATATGGAAACAGCGCGCAACCAAGCCGAGGCATACCGCAACGATATTCTGCCCAAAGCACGCGGCCAGGCGCAGCAGATGATTCTGGAAGCGGAAGCCTATAAGCAGGAAGTGATCGCCAGGGCGCAGGGTGAGGCATCACGCTTTGCCGCTGTATATGAAGAATTCAAACAGGCGCGTGATGTCACCAAGCAGCGTATTTACCTTGAGACGATGGAAGATATTTTATCGGGCATGAACAAGGTGATCATCGACGAAAAAGGCGCAGGCGGTGTTGTGCCTTACTTGCCGCTTGATTCGCTTAAAGCCAGACAGCCAGCAACTCAGGAGGTAAAGCCATGAAGTGGTTAAGTGTCGCAATCATTGCTTTTTTTGTTGGCCTGTTTATTTTGTTTAATTCCATTTTTGTGGTGAAACAAACAGAGCAGGCATTGGTGCTGCAATTTGGAAAACCGATACGAGTGGAGCGCGATCCCGGCCTGGAATTCAAGGTGCCGTTTGTGCAGAATGTTGAGTTTTATGACCGCCGCCTGCTGGATTTTGATGCGGAGCCAAAAGAAGTTACTGCCGCAGACCAGAAACGCCTGATGGTGGATGCGTTTGTGCGTTACCGCATTACCGATCCGCTGCTATTTAAGCAAACAGTCGGCAGCGAAATCAATATGCGCAGCCGCCTGAATTCTATTCTGGAAGCAAGCCTTCGTCAGGTGATTGGCCGCGTGCCGCTGCTGGATGTCATTTCCGAAGAACGCGACGATATCATGGAGCGTATCCGTGTGCTGGTGAATGCACAGGCCAGCGGCGCGCAGCTTGATGCAGAAGGCAATTTAATTAAAGGCCAGTCGCGCGGGTTTGGTGTGGATGTGGTGGATGTGCGCATTATGCGTGCGGATCTGCCTAAGGAAAACTCGGAGAGTATCTATAAGCGGATGCAGACCGAGCGTGAGCGCGAAGCCAAGGAATTCCGTGCAAAAGGTTCGGAAGATGCGCAGAAAATCCGCTCGCAGGCCGATAAGGAACGCACCATTTTGATCGCAGAGGCGAAGAAAACCGCCGAGATCACTCGCGGTCAGGGCGATTCGCAGGCGACCAGGATATTCGCCGAGTCGTTTGGCAAGGACGAAGAGTTTTTCAAATTCTATCGCACCATGCAGGCTTACAAGAAAACGCTGGGCAAAGATGACACCACCATGGTGCTCTCGCCCGATAGCGATTTCCTGAGATACATCGAGCGCGGTTCGCAGACAGGCCGCTAGCAGCTGGCCTGTCAACATTACAGATCGTTCACTTGAATTTGCTGTGGTAGCATATTAGCTATCACACATATTCAGCGTGAGGTTTCGTATGCGCCAATTGTTTTCTGCGGTTATTGTTTCTTTGATGCTTATTCAGCCGGCAAACGCGCAGGCGCCAGCACCACAGACAGGCTTTGCCGATTTAGTCGAGAAGCTCTCGCCGGCGGTGGTGAATATCTCAACCACGCAGAAAGTGAAAAACCCGCCCATCATGTTCGGCATGCCATTTGAAGGCCTGCCGAATACACCGGAGATGGAGCCGTTTCGCGAATTCTTTGATCGTTTTGGTCAGGGCATGAAGCAGGCGCCCGAGCGCGAGGCAACCTCGCTGGGCAGCGGCTTCGTGGTTGATCCTAAGGGCTATGTCATCACCAACAACCATGTGGTGGAGCAGGCCGATGAGATTACCGTGATTTTTTCCGACAACACCAAATACAAGGCCACCATTGTCGGCCGCGACAAAAAAACCGACCTGGCGCTGCTTAAAATTGATGCCAAAAAAGACCTTCCATTTGCAGTGATGGGTGATTCGGATGCGGCGCGTGTGGGCGATTGGGTGATTGCGATTGGTAATCCATTTGGCCTTGGCGGATCAGTCACACAGGGGATTATTTCGGCACGGCAACGATCCATCAATGCCGGGCCGTTTGATGATTTCCTGCAGACGGACGCGCCAATCAACCGTGGCAATTCCGGCGGCCCGCTTTTTAACGTGAGGGGCGAGGTGATTGGTATCAACACCGCCATTTTCTCGCCGTCTGGCGGCTCGGTGGGTATCGGCTTTGCAATTCCTACGGCGCTGGCCAAACCCGTGATCGAGCAGCTGAAAACCAGCGGCAAAGTGACGCGCGGCTGGCTTGGCGTGAAGATTCAGGAGGTATCGGAAGAAATCGCCGACAGTGTGGGGCTTAAGCAGGCCGCAGGTGCTCTGGTGCTGGATGTTTCCCCTGATAGCCCGGCGGGTAAGGCGGGGATCAAGGCCGGCGATGTCATCACGCATTTTGATGGCAAGGAAATTAAGGAAATGAAAAATCTGCCAAGGCTGGTCGCCGAGGCGCCGATTGGCAAACAAGTTGAGATTCGCTTCTGGCGTAGCGGCAAGGCGCTGAGCGGCAATCTCACCGTCGGCGAGCTTAAAGACGACACCGAGAAGGCAGCCGAAGGCGGCAAGGCTTCACCTGCTACGCCTGCGGCTGGTGAAGTGGTGCTGGGCATGCGCCTGATTCAGGAAAGCGGCCAGCTGGTTGTTGCGGAGCTTGAGGCGAATTCACAGGCGGCGAAGCGTGGCGTGCGCGAGGGGGATGTGATTCGCGAGGTGAGCGGCGAGAAGGTCACCAGCGTTTCTGGCCTGAGGCAGGCCATGCAAGCTGCTCAAAAAGCGGGACGCAAATTCGCGCTGGTTCGCATTGGACGCGGAGGCGAAGAAGCCTTTATCACACTGCCGGTGGAGTGAGGATAGAGCATTTTTGATTTAATCATGCACAAATTTGGGGCCGCGTAGCGACCCTCATCCTAACCCTCTGCCTTAAAGGGAGAGGGAAGCAGCGGCTTCGCCGCTGCGGGTGAGGGTGTATGATAAATCAAAAATGCTCTAGGCTCTGGCCGCGCCTTGCGAAGGCTCTTTGGCTCGCTCTGCCCTGAGAGACTCAACAAAAGATTTACTTTCACGAAGCTGTGTATTGGTTGCTTCTAGCCTTTCAGAAAGTAGAGCGTTTTCTGTGGTGATTTCGTCAAACTGCTTTTTAGCTTCGCTGGCTTTTTTGGCGCCGCGGAAATAGCCAACAATGCTTCCTACTGTGCTCAGCACTAGCATACCACCAACAGCTGCCGCAAATGCTTTTCCGCCGCGACCCAGAGAATGCCATGCAGGTGTGAGTGCTCCCTCAGCTTTTTTGATTGAATTGATGGTTTCATTATTGGCCAATTTGAGGGCATCATGTTTGGCCTGATTATGCATGGCTGCGCCAGCAATTGCTCCGCCAACACCGCCTATTGCAGTGCCAACAAGGCTGTCTACCTGTGACTGGCCAAAAGCGGAAACTACTTCGCTGGGGCCTTTATATTCTGGTTTTTTTTCATTTTTAGCCATAATTTATCCCCTGAATCTAAATAATGAGATGATTTTAACAGATTGAGGAGGCGGATAAACTGCTAATATATGAAGTTTTGATGACGGTCAGATGACATAAGCTAAAGCACTCAAATCACAGTGATTTAGCTGGTTTTTAGCTTGCGCGCGGACATTCGGCTTGGCGTGGTAGGCGATGCCGAGGCCAGCAGCGAGTAGCATTGGCAGGTCGTTGGCGCCATCGCCGATGGCGATGGCCTCACTGGGAGAGATGCCAAGTTTCTGGCAGCCTTCTTCCAGCGCGCGGCGCTTGGCGTCTTTATCGAGAATGGGGGGGATGACGCGGCCACTCAACTTCCCTCCCACGCTTGCGGGGGAGGGTAGGGTGGGGCTGATTTCTTTGTCACCCCCCTCTTGATCTCCCCCCGCAAGCGGGGGGAGAATATGTAGTCGGTTACCCCGCTCCTCATCAAAGCCAAGGCGCGCCTTGATGCGCTGCGTGTAAAAACTGAAGCCGCCGGAGACGAGCATGGTGTAAATGCCCGCTGCTTTCAGCGCAGCCATGAGTTTTTCCGCGCCAGGCATCAGGCGCACGCGCTGGTCATACACTTCCTGCAGCGCTGATTCCGGCAGGCCGGCGAGCAGGCCGACGCGCTCTTTAAGCGCTTGCTTGAAATCCAGCTCGCCGTTCATGGCGCGTCTGGTAATGTTTTCGATTTTGTCACGAAGCCCCACATAATCCGCCAGCTCATCCAGACATTCATTTTCGATGATGGTGGATTCCATATCCGCCACAAAGAGCTTGTATGAGGGGCGGAGGTAGGGCTGGACAATCCAATCACAGGTCATGCCGAGCGTAGTCGAGGCATCTTTAAGATCCCTCGGCAGGCTCGGGATGACAAGCACGCAGGCCACGCTACGCTCCAGCCATTGTATATCCTTAGCATCCAGCTCTCGGGCAATGCGATCCACCTCCTTTTGAGACAGGGGGGATTGGGCGGGATTCGCAAGTAAAGTCAGGCTGAACATATTTTCCTTGTCATACCGGCGAAGGCCGGTATCCATGCGATCATAAGATTCCTGCTTTCGCAGGAATGACAAGAGGGAAAATGAAAAAAATACATATCATCGCGGGGGCAACGGCCAGCGGTAAATCAGCGCGGGCGCTGGCGCTTGCCGAGGCAACCGGCGGCGTGATCATCAATGCTGATTCACAGCAGCTTTTCAAGGACTTACCCATCCTCACCGCGCGGCCAACACTTGAGGAAGAAGCGCGTGCGCCGCACAAGCTTTACGGCCTGCTGAATGCCAATGAATCGCCCTCGGCTGGTAAATGGCTGAAATGGGCGAAGATGGAAATTGATTGGGCGCTGGGCGAAGGGCGTCTGCCGATTGTGGTGGGTGGCACCGGGCTTTATCTGAAAGCGCTGATGCAGGGCATTGCCGAAATTCCTGAGATTAATGCCGCTGTGACGAGCCAAGCGGCCAATGATTATGAGGCGATGGGAAAGAGCGCGTTTGAGGAGAGGCTGCGCGTGGTTGATCCGGCCTTTTTTGAGCGGCTTAAGGTTTATGACAAGCAGCGGCTGATTCGTGCTTATAGTGTCTGGCTTGGCTCGGGCAAACCACTTTCTTTCTGGCAGCAGCAGGAGCAAAAACCGTTTTATTCTGCCGATTATTTCGAAATCGAAAAGATCCAGCTTCCCCGCGAAGAACTCTATCGGCGCTGCGACGCCCGTTTTGTGAAGATGGTCGAGCAGGGGGCGGTGGAGGAGGTAAGGCAGTTAGTCTCCAGTCTCCAGTCTCCAGTCTCCAGCTTAGAAAAAATTATCGGCTTCAGGGAACTTGCCGCCCATCTGCGTGGGGAGCTTGCACTTGAGCAAGCCATTGATAAAGCAAAGCAAGCCACCCGAAACTACGCCAAACGTCAGCTCACATGGTTTCGGCACCAATTGTCATGAATTCGTCACTTTTCAATGCGTAAAAGCGGCGTTAATGTTAAGGCTAATTAGGAAATATAGTGATGGCAAAAAAACATGCAGAAATAGTCAGGCCTGTCCAAACCGTAATGGTTTCGGCTAAAGTTGGCGATGATTCAAACATCTCCAAAATCAACCAAGATGCGCTTGGCAGGTTATTTAATGCACGCTTCCAGATTAAGAACAGCAATGGCGACACATCATTCAGCCTAACAGACCTTGAAAAGAAAATCGTTGAGACTGCTGATTCTTATGTTTTTCTTCCTATTCCAAAAGAAATCAAAACACTCAAATTCAAAGAGGCGAAAGCGCTCTTTCGTGAGATGTTTAAAGCAGCCTCGCTGATCGTAGGAAAGCAGACCAAAGATCCCAAGCTTCGCATCTACCCCGAGGATGAGAATTCACCCAATAAGCCGATTGTTTTTGTAAACGAGAAAGGCTGCTGGGAGCCGTTCTTTGAGCTGATTGATCACATGCACCAGCTTGGCACCATTCGCCAGAAACCTGATGAACTAATTGCTAAAGCAGACACAATTGATGATGCAATCAAAGTGCTGCAGAAGGCACATGATATTAAGATTAACAAGGCCGTACTTCATGGCCATGAACACAACAAAAAAGATATCGCTGTATCTGAAATGCAGCAGCAGCAGGAAGATCCCGGCGCTAAACGCAAACCGGATTTCAATGTCTGTGTATTTTGCTCAGCATCCACGCGCAATCCCGAGCTTATTAATATTGCCAAAGTGCTAGGTAACCGTATTGCCGGCAATCGCTGGGGGCTGGTCAGCGGTATGGGCTGTACCGGTATGATGGGGGCGGTGGTTGAGGGCGCGAACGAAGTCATTGCAACCCAGAAAACCGGCTGGGTGGGTGGTTCGAATTTGCCGCGTATTATCAATATGGAAGGCCTCCCGGAGCGCTACGACACGTTATGGCTCAAGGATGATATCTACACACGAATGGAGGTGATGATTGAAAACTCGCAAGCATTCGTGATTATGCCCGGCGGTACTGGGACGGTACAAGAACTGATGGCACTTCTACTTCTCAAACATGCGCATGAAGATAAATCAAAACCCTACCTGATGCGTGATAAAAAATATGGCAACAAGCCGATTGTGCTGGTGAATTACCCAATTATTCATGACGGCAAGGAAACCAAATTCTGGGATCCACTCGTAAAGCTTGCAAAGACTTATGGCTTTGAGAAGGATATAGTGGTGGTCGATACCGTAACGGAGGCGATGGACTATCTAAAAAAATATAAAAAACAAAAAGAACGAAGCTAAGTAATTGATTGACCGCTCATGACATAACGGCTAGGATTTCTGCCGTTTTCATAAGAAAAATCCGATGCCACCATTGTCCCAAAAAGTAGATCAGCCACTCGAAACCGCCGCTCCCGAAATCCTCGGTGCGGAGGCGATTGTGCGCGCGCTGGCGAATGAAGATGTCGATACGGTGTTCGGCTATCCCGGCGGCGCGGTGCTGCCGATTTACGATGCGCTCTTCAAGCAGAACCATGTGCGCCATATTCTGGTGCGCCATGAGCAGGCGGCAACGCATGCTGCGGAAGGTTACGCGCGCTCCACCGGCAAGGTGGGCGTGGTGCTGGTGACATCCGGCCCGGGCGCAACCAACGCGGTGACAGGACTCACCGATGCAATGCTGGATTCCATTCCCATGGTGTGTATCACCGGGCAGGTGCCGACCCACTTGATTGGTTCCGATGCGTTTCAGGAAGCGGACACGACGGGCATTACGCGCTCCTGCACGAAATATAATTATCTGGTGCGCTCGGTGGAGGAGCTGCCCGGTATTATCCACGAAGCATTCCATGTCGCGCGCAGCGGTCGGCCGGGGCCGGTGGTGATCGATATCCCCAAAAACATCATGAACCAGAAGCTGGTTTATGGCGGCAAGCCCGATTCGGTGCGCGCCTCGTACAACCCGCAAACGGTTGGTGATCCGGCGCAGATTGAAAAAGCCATCCAGCTGATGGCGACAGCGCGCCGGCCGATTTTTTATGTCGGCGGCGGCGTGATTAATTCTGGTTTAGATGCCTGCGCGAAGCTTACCGAATTTGTACGCGCAACCGGCTTTCCCTGCACCAATACGCTAATGGGGCTTGGCGCCTTTCCGGGCAGCGATCCGCAATTTGTCGGCATGCTCGGCATGCATGGCAGCTTAGAGGCCAATATGTGCATGGCCGAGTGTGACGTGATGATTAATATCGGCGCGCGCTTTGATGACCGCGTGACCGGCAGGCTGGATGCGTTTTCGCCGAAATCAAAAAAAATCCATGTCGATATCGACCCCAGTTCGATCAATAAAAATGTGCGGGTGCATGTGCCGATTGTGGGCGATGCGGGTGTGGTGATCCAGCAGATGATGGAGGCGTGGAAAGCGCGCAGCGCAAAACCAGACAAGGCAGCGCTGGCAGAGTGGTGGCAGAAAATCGAAGGCTGGCGCGCAAGGAAAAGTTTTTCTTACGATCAGGGCAAAGACATCATCAAGCCGCAGCATGCGCTCGCCCGCCTGCAGGCACTCACCAAGGCGAAGTCGCCTTATATCACCACCGATGTCGGCCAGCACCAGATGTGGGCAGCGCAATATCTGCTGTATGAAAAACCTTATAAATGGATGACGAGCGGTGGCCTCGGGACGATGGGTTACGGTCTGCCATCGGCGATGGGCGTGCAGATCGCGCATCCGGAAGATTTGGTGGTGTGCGTGACCGGCGAGGCCAGCTTCATGATGAATATTCAGGAGCTTTCGACCATCACCCAATACCGCCTGCCGGTCAAAATTTTCATTCTGAATAATCACTGTATGGGCATGGTGCGCCAGTGGCAGCAGATGTTCCATGGCTGCCGCTACAGCGAATCCTACATGGACTCGCTGCCGGATTTTGTGAAGCTCGCCGAGGCGTATGGTATGCGCGGGCTGCAATGCAGCAAGCCTTCCGAACTCGATGCCACCATCGAGCAGATGATGGCCATACCCGGCCCGGTGCTGTGCGACATAATCGTCGACCCCGAAGAAAACGTCTACCCCATGATCCCCGCCGGCGCCGCGCATAACGAGCTGCTCCTTCGCCCCGAAGATAATAAAGGCGAGATTAAGACGGGTGATCTTTTATGAGTGTCATCCTGAGCGTAGCGCAGCGAAGTCGAAGGATCTTGTCTTTATCTAGTAAAGATCCTTCGGCTACGTTCGCACGGCTCACTTCGCTCAGGATGACAAATAAGATGATGGGGGATTTGTTGTGAAGGTGGAGAAGTTCATATGACGAATTGGAGAAATGAAACCGATTTGGAAAAGGCCAAAATGGGCGTCTTAACTTTTATCAGGGCGTACGAAAGCTTAAGGCGTGACGACGGTTCTTATCTTCATGATCCAAGTGATTGGCGGAACACAGTTTCTCGCACAGAGGTTCTTAACGCTCTGAGTGCAAGCACAATTAGCATTGGCGGATTTATTGAGCAACCCGCAGATCAAACACAGGATCAAATCCGAAGGCTACAAGATGGCAAACCTAATCCATACCCGACAAGTAAAGCCTTAGCACAAAAAGCACTTGATGCGTTGGTAGAAGAAGGGCTTTTAGAAATAAAAAATCTAGCTGGCGGAAATAGTAAGAACATTATTCCAGCAAAATATCGTGTTACAGAGGCGGGAAGGAAATATGAGATTCCGCCTGTTAACATTGGCGGAATGCAAGTAAAGAGTGCTATTGCGCCGGAAGCAGAGGCAGGCCAAAAACCTGAGGGATCGTTAGAGCTGTCTAACAAATGGAAAGATATCACCAGTACCACCCGCATCCATTTAACCAATGATGGTGTAGCGCTGAAACCTAATAAAAAAGGTGGATGGGAAATCGAATGACCACCGAAACACTCGACATCGCCCGCGACATCCCGAAAATCACGGATAAGCCGTCGCGGCATACGCTGTGTCACCCCGCATTTATTGCGGGGTCTCCATCCATTTTGGGAGATGCGCGAGCAAGCTCGGCATGACAACTTATGGATAAACTCTATTTCGTCTATATTCTGACTAATGCTTGGCATACGGTGTTTTATACCGGCATCACGAGTGATCTGGTTCGCCGCGTTTATGAGCATAAAATGAAATTAGCCGATGGATTCACCAAAAAATATAACGTCGATAAGCTCGTTTATTTCGAGCAGACGACGGATGCCGAGGCCGCGATTCATCGCGAAAAGATAATCAAAAAATGGAAGCGCGCATTCAAATTTGATGCTATTGAGCGCATGAATCCCGATTGGAAAGACCTGTATAACGAATTGGCGGGAGACCCCGCAACAAGTGCGGGGTGACAGCGTAAAATATGACCACCGAAACGCTCGACATCGTCTATGACATTCCGAAGATCACGGATAAGCCGTCGCGGCATACGCTCGCGGTGCTGGTGGATAATGAATTTGGTGTGCTGGCGCGGGTGATTGGCCTATTTTCCGGCCGCGGCTATAATATCGAATCGCTGACGGTCGCCGAAGTGGAGCAAGAGAAAAAGCTCTCACGCATCACGATTGTAACGAGCGGCACTGAGCATGTGGTAGAGCAGATCAAGAAGCTGCTGGAGCGCATGGTGCCGGTGCACAAGGTGCATGACTTAACTGTCGAAGGCGCGCATGTGGAGCGAGAACTGGCGCTGCTCAAGGTATTGGCCAGCGCAGAAAACCGCCGCGAAGCGCTAAAACTAGCCGATATGTTCCGCGCGCGCGTGATTGATTCGACCCCGGAATCATTCGTATTTGAAATGACCGGTGAGGCGAAGGTGATTGATCGTTTTATTGAGATGATCACGCCGCTGGGCTTGATTGAAATCTGCAGAACAGGCGTGGCGGCGATGGCGCGGGGGGCGGCAAGCCCCGCACTTGTTGCGGGGTCTGGTATTCTCTGATACACGGAATATCTAACTAACCAGACCCCGGCCTACGCCAGGGCTTACGGAGGGAATTATGAAAGTTTACTACGACGCAGAATGCGATTTAAATTCGATCAAAGGCGCGCGGATTGCGATTGTTGGTTATGGCAGCCAGGGGCACGCCCATGCGCTGAACCTGCGCGATAGCGGTTGCACCGGCATTGTGATCGGCCTGCGCCCCGGCGCTAGTGCTACCAAGGCGGCCGCTGATAAATTCACCGTGAAAGAGCCGCAGGAAGCCGTGCGCGATGCAGATATCGTGATGCTGCTGGCGCCGGATGAATTTCAGGCGGAGATCTACAGCAAGATCGAACCGAATATCAAGCAAGGCGCGGCGCTCGCCTTTGCCCACGGGTTTAATTACCATTTCGGTTTCATCAAGCCGCGTCCGGATATGGATGTGTTCATGGTGGCGCCGAAAGGCCCTGGCCACACAGTGCGCGGGGAATATGTGAAAGGTGGCGGCGTGCCGTGCCTTGTTGCGATTGGCCAGAATGCTTCTGGAAACGCCTTGAAGCTGGCGCTCGCATGGGCATCGGGCGTGGGCGGTGGCCGTAGCGGAATTATCGAAACCACTTTCAAGGATGAATGCGAAACCGATTTATTCGGCGAGCAGGCGGTGCTGTGCGGCGGCGTGACCGCGCTGATGCAGGCTGGGTTTGAAACGCTGGTGGAGGCGGGCTATCCGCCTGAGATGGCTTATTTCGAGTGCGTGCATGAGATGAAGCTGATTGTTGACCTCATTTATGAGGGCGGGCTTGCCAATATGCGCTATTCAATCTCCAACACGGCAGAATATGGCGATTATGTGACTGGCCCAAAAATTGTCACGGCTGAGACTAAAAAGGCCATGAAGCAGGTGCTGGCTGATATTCAAAGCGGTAAGTTCGCAAAAGAATTTATCGGCGACCGCGCCACGCAAGGTGCCCATAATCTTGAAAAATGGCGCGAACAATCAGCGAAACATGGCATCGAAACCGTGGGCGCGAAACTGCGCGGCATGATGCCATGGATTGCGAAAAACAAGCTGGTGGATAAAGCCAAGAACTGACATGTTTTCTTAGCAGCTTGCCGCCTGGAAAACTGTCATCCTGGAATTTGTGGCAGCAAATATCCAGAATTTAGGCATTACGAAGGCTTGTAATGTCGAAAATGGTTTTTTCGGCTTCAGGTAGAGCGGTTTGCTTAGCCGAAAAATGATTGCTTGGTGAAGGATATGCCGCTGCTTTTTTACCGTGTGTTCAGTGCTGAGTTTGTCAGAAAGCTGCTGTGGTGGGCATTGCTATTAGTGCTCTTACTGCGTGCCTTCATCTGGATGCAGCAATCTATGCCGGATTTCCCGACACAGAATATCGAAGAATATGTTGATTTTACGGGTCGGGCACCGTTTGTTTATCGCATGTTGCTACCGGGTGTGGTGGCGGTTATTGAAGCTGCTACACCGCTTGATGCGCAGAGGCTGCTGGCGGATGCCACACGTAGCACGGTGATGGTTTACACCTCGACTATCTG
>Ga0315900_10002859_pt1 | contig 25779 bp, 23 predicted proteins | sample LakEriMetagenome_FD_203521 | JGI IMG/M metagenome (GOLD analysis project Ga0315900, IMG submission 203521) | Freshwater fungal communities from buoy surface, Lake Erie, Ohio, United States - Buoy 12 MA114 | ecosystem: Environmental > Aquatic > Freshwater > Lake > Lake biofilm | place: USA: Lake...
CCGACTTGTCGAAGTCGAAGAAGGTGTCGGCTGCGAAGGTTACCTTTTCGCTCGTGGGAGCCGCGGGAGCGGGTGCGGGCCGCGGCGCCGGAGCGGGCGCGGGAGCGGCAGGAGCGGCGGGAGCGGCGGGAGCAGGCGCCGGGCGAGCCGGGACGGGCGGGGGCGCCATCGGGCTGGGCGCAGGGGCCGGCGGAGCCGACTTGGGCAGCAGGTCGTCGTCGCATCCCTTGATTGCCATGGCCGGCGTGAAGTACCCGGTACGCCAGCAGAGGCCGGTGCCGCTCTTGACGACCTGAGCGTCGGGACTGATCACGTAACCGCTGCTCTTGGGGTCGGCCTTCTGCGCGAGTACCGGCGCGGAGACTGCGAAAAGTGCTGTGGCGACGAGAACGCCCAGGTTGACCGGTTTGTTCATGTTTTCCTCTCGGTAGGATGATCCGTGGCGCGGTGTCTGCGACAGCGATCAATAGCCGCTGACAAAACCGCCGGTCGGCAATGTTTCGACCACACGAGTATGCCACAGGCGTGTTCGGGCCACGGCGCCCGCAAGGCGTTCCTGAGCCTGCTCACGCTGCAGTTGTCGCGAACGGACAACAGGCTCTCCGTCGACCCAGACATGCGTGGCTCGATGCCCGCCTGCGGTATTGATCAGATGCGCGACCGGCTCGAAAACCGGCCGACTCCAGGGCTCGCTCAGCTCGAAGGCCGCGAGGTCGGCCAGCTTGCCGACCTCGATGCTGCCGATCCGCCCGTCGATACCGAGCGCCCGGGCCCCCGCCAGCGTCATCGCATGCAGCGTCTGGTGCGCGGGCCACGTGGTGGCGTCACCGCTCGACCCCTTCGCGAGCAGAGCGGCGGTGCGAGCCTCCGACAGCAGGTCCAGCCGGTTGTTGCTGGCGGCTCCGTCGGTGCCGATGCCGACCTCGACCCCCGCGGCCAGCAGCCGCGCGGTCGGCGCGATGCCGCTGGCGAGCTTGAGGTTGGAGTGCGGGCAGTGCGCCACGCTGACGCCGTGCTGGGCGAGCAGCGCGATATCGGCTTCATTCAGGTGCACCGCATGGATCGCGATGAATTCGGGGCCCAGCAGGCCCAGGTCGGCCAGCCGCTGCAGCGGCCTGCGACCGTGTCGCGTCATGCTTTCGGTGATCTCGCCTGCCGTCTCGTGGACGTGGCACTGCACGGGCAGTCCGAGTTCGGCCGCCAGGCTGGCGATGCGCCGGAAGCTGTCGTCGGACACCGTGTAGGGGGCGTGCGGCGAAAGCGCGAAGGCGATCCGCGACTCGTCGCGCAGGCGGTCGCGCAACTCCAGGCCCTTGCGGATGTAGTCGGCCGGTCCGCTGCCGTAGGAGGAGGCGAACTCGATGACGATGATGCTCACGCTCGCCCGCATGCCCATGTCAAGCGCGGCCGCGGCCACCTCCTCCGGGTGGAAGTACATGTCGTTGAAGCAGGTGACGCCGCCGGCCAGCATCTCGGCGCAGGCGAGGACCGACCCGTCGGCCACGAAGGCAGGCGACATCAGGCGCGCCTCGAGCGGCCAGATGCGTTCGCGCAGCCAGGGTTCCAGCGGGAGATCGTCACCGGCGCCGCGCAGCAGCGTCATCGGCACATGCGTGTGCAGATTGACGAGGCCTGGCACCAGCAGGTGGTCGGGCAACGCGGTCACGGTGGCTTCGGGCCAGTCGCGCAGTGCCTGGGACGCCGGGAGCAGCGCGGCGATCCGCTCGCCGTCGACCAGCACCGCGTGGTGTTCGAGCACGGTGCCGAGGGGCACGACCGGGGCGATCCAGCGGGGGATGATCAGTTCCATGACCGCAAGTAAAGCACAGGGGCGCCTGCCGACCCCCGGGAAGACCTCCGGTTCAGGTTAATATTCAAGGCTTTATGCCGCCCGCAGGGTTTCGCGGTCGGCCCCCGGCCGCGCGGCGCCGCGACCGCGGATTCCCGGCCCCCACGGCCGAGCGCATGCGGCCAACCGCCCCCCAGCATGGAAACCTTCGCCAAAGAGACCCTGCCGATCAGCCTCGAAGAGGAGATGCGGCGCTCCTATCTCGATTACGCCATGAGCGTGATCGTCGGGCGGGCGCTGCCCGATGTCCGCGACGGCCTCAAGCCGGTGCACCGGCGGGTGCTCTATGCGATGCACGAGGCCAATAACGTCTGGAACCGGCCCTACGTGAAGTGCGCGCGCGTCGTCGGCGAGGTGATGGGCAAGTTCCATCCCCACGGCGACAGCGCCATCTACGACACCCTCGTGCGCATGGCGCAGGATTTCTCCCTGCGCTACCCGCTGGTCGACGGCCAGGGTAATTTCGGTTCGGTCGACGGCGACAACGCGGCGGCCATGCGCTACACCGAGTGCCGTCTCGAGCGGATCGCCGCCGAGCTGCTCGCCGACATCGATCGCGAGACCGTCGACTTCACCCCGAACTACGACGGCAAGGAGCTCGAGCCCACCGTCCTTCCGGCGCGCATCCCCAACCTGCTGATCAACGGCTCGGCCGGCATCGCGGTCGGCATGGCCACCAACATCCCGCCGCATAACCTTGGCGAGATCGTCGAGGCCTGCCTGCTGCTGCTGCGTCGCCCCGAGGCCGATGTCGACGAGCTGATCGCGCTGGTGCCGGCGCCCGACTTCCCCACCGCCGGCATCATCTACGGGGTGTCCGGCGTGCGCGAGGGCTATCGCACCGGGCGCGGCCGCGTGGTCATGCGCGCCCTCACCCATGTCGAGGACACCGACCGCGTCGGGCGTCAGGCGATCATCGTCGACGAGCTGCCCTACCAGGTCAACAAGCGGCTGCTGCTCGAGCGCATCGCCGAGCTGGTCAACGAGAAAAAGCTCGAGGGTATCAGCGACATCCGCGACGAATCCGACAAGTCGGGCATGCGGGTCGTCATCGAGCTCAAGCGTGGCGAGATCCCCGAGATCGTCCTGAACAACCTCTACAAGAACACGCAGCTGCAGGACACCTTCGGCATCAACATGGTGGCGCTGGTCGACGGCCAGCCGCGCCTGCTGAACCTGAAGCAGATGATCGAGTACTTCCTGCTGCACCGGCGGGAAGTGATCACGCGGCGCACGGTGTTCGAACTGCGCCGCGCTCGCGAGCGCGGCCACGTGCTCGAGGGCCTGGCGGTGGCCATCGCCAACGTCGACGAGATGATCGAGCTGATCAAGGCCTCGCCCACGCCGCCGATCGCTCGCGAGCGCCTGATGGCGCGCGAATGGCGACCCGGCGTGGCGCGCGAGATGCTCGAGCGCTCGGGCAGCAACCCGCAGGCCTATCGGCCAGAGGGGCTCGAGCCCGGCGTCGGGCTGCAGGCGGGCGATCGGGGCGGCTATCGGCTCTCCGAGACCCAGGCGCAGGAAATCCTCCAGATGCGCCTGCAGCGCCTCACCGGCCTGGAGCAGGACAAGATCGTCCAGGAGTACCGGGAGGTGATCGACACCATCACCGATCTGCTCGACATCCTCGCCCGCCCCGAGCGGGTCTCGACGCTGATCGAGTCCGAGCTCACTCAGATCCGCACCGACTTCGGCGACGTGCGCAAGTCGCGGATCGAGCACAACGCCACCGACCTCGACACCGAGGACCTGATCACGCCCCAGGACATGGTCGTCACGCTGTCGCATGGCGGCTACGTCAAGAGCCAGCCGGTCTCCGAGTACCGTGCGCAGAAGCGCGGGGGGCGCGGACGGCAGGCGGCAGGCACCAAGGACGAGGACTGGATCGAGCAGCTCTTCGTCGCCAACACCCACGACTTCATCCTGTGCTTCTCCGACCGTGGCCGGGTCTACTGGCTGAAGGTCTGGGAGGTGCCGCAGGGCGCGCGGCAGTCGCGCGGACGGCCGATCGTCAACCTGGTGCCGCTGGCCGACGGCGAGAAGATCACGGTCGTTCTGCCGGTCCGCGCCTTCGACGAGGACCGCTTCGTGTTCATGGCGACCCGCCTGGGCACCGTGAAGAAGACGCCGCTGACCGATTTCTCGCGGCCGATGAAGCGCGGCATCATCGCGGTCGACCTCGACGAGGGCGACTTCCTCATTGGCGCGGCGGTCACCGACGGCCGGCACGATGTGATGCTGTTCTCGGACGCCGGCAAGGCGGTGCGTTTCGACGAGAACGACGTGCGTCCGATGGGCCGCGCGGCGCGCGGCGTGCGCGGCATGCAGCTCGACGAGGGTCAGCGCGTGATCTCGATGCTGGTGGCTGGCTCCGAGACGCATTCGGTGCTTACCGCCACCGAGAACGGCTACGGCAAGCGCACCCTGGTTTCCGAATACACGCGCCACCTGCGCGGCACCAAGGGCATGATCGCGATCCAGACCAGCGAGCGCAACGGGCGCGTCGTCGCCGCCGTGCTGGTCGAGCCGCGCGACGAACTCATGCTGATCACCACCGGCGGCGTCCTGATCCGCACGAGGGTGTCCGAGATCCGCGAGATGGGGCGCGCCACCCAGGGGGTCACGCTGATCAGCGTCGACGAGGGCATGCGCCTCACCGGCGTGCAGCGCGTGGTCGAGGGCGACGGCGACGAGGACGGCATCGTCGAGGGCTGAGCCGGGCGCTCGCCATGCGGCGGGCTCCCGAGGGGCTTTCGGTCCGGGCCGGCGGGCGGCCTTTGCTACCATCGCGCGATGTCCGATACCACTCCCCATCCGAGTCCCGATGCCCGGCTCGCCGAGCTGCGCGTCGGTATCGACGAAGTCGATGCGCAGCTTCTCGAGCTGCTCAATCGGCGAGCCCGCCTCGCGATCGAGGTCGGCGAGGTCAAGAAGATCACCGGCGCACCGGTATACCGCCCCGAGCGCGAGGCGCAGGTGATCGCGCGGCTGCGCGAGCGCAACCCCGGCCCGCTCGGCGGCGATGCCATCGAGGCCATCCAGCGCGAGGTGATGTCGGCCTGCCGCGAGCTCGAACGGCGCATGCGGGTGGCCTATCTCGGGCCTGCCGGCACCTACAGCGAGCAGGCGCTGCGGCGGCATTTCGGCCAGGGCGTCGACGCGCTGGCCTGCGCCAGCATCGACGAGGTGTTCCGCCTTACCGAGGCGCAGGGGGCCGACTTCGGTATCGTGCCGGTCGAGAACTCCTCCGAGGGCGCGGTCAACCGCTCCCTCGATCTGCTGCTGCAGACCGCGCTGCGCATCTGCGGCGAGGTCACGCTGCCGATCCACCACAGCCTGCTCACGCGGTCGGGATCCCTCGAGGGCATCACGCGGGTGTGCGCGCACCCGCAGGCGCTTGCGCAATGCCAGGGCTGGCTCGACCGGCACGCGGCCGCGCTCGCGCGCGTGCCGGTCTCATCCAACGCCGAGGGGGCGCGTCTGGCGAGCGCCGAACCGGCGACCGCGGCGATCGCCGCGGAATCGACCGCCACGCGCTACCAGCTTGCCGTGGCGGCGCGCGGCATCCAGGACGACCCCCACAACCGGACCCGCTTTCTGGTCCTGGGCCGGCACGCGTGCACGCCGAGCGGCGCCGACCAGACCTCGCTGATCCTGTCGGTCCCCGACCGCGCCGGCGCGGTCCACGCGCTGATCGAGCCGCTGGCGCGCCATGGCGTGTCGATGAAGCGCTTCGAGTCGCGGCCGGCCCGGCAGGGCAACTGGGAGTACTACTTCTATCTCGACCTGATCGGGCACGAGGATGATCCCCCGGTTGCGCAGGCCCTGATCGAACTGCGTCGCAATGCGGCCTTCTACAAGCTCTCAGGCTCCTATCCCAGGGCATCCACATGAGTATTCAGGCCCCCGCCCATGTCCGTGGCATCGCGCCCTACCAGGCTGGCAAGCCGATCGCCGAACTCGCCCGTGAATACGGGCTCGACGAAGGCTCGATCGTCAAGCTCGCCTCCAACGAGAACCCGCTCGGCATGCCGGCGTCCGCGCGCGAGGCCATGCTGCGCGCGGTCGACGAGCTCGCCCGTTACCCCGACTCCAACGGTTTCGACCTGAAGGCGGCACTGGCCGCGCGCTATCAGGTGCCCGCCGAGTGGATCACCCTGGGCAACGGCTCCAACGACATCCTCGAGCTCGCCGCGCATGCACTCGTGCAGGCGGGCGAGTCGATCGTCTACGCGCAGCACTCCTTCGCGGTCTACGCGCTCGCGACCCAGGAGGTCGGGGCGCGGGCCATCGTCGTGCCGGCGCGCGATCTCGGTCACGATCTCGAGGCGATGGCCGCGGCCATCGAGCGCGATACCCGGCTGGTGTTCATCGCGAACCCGAACAATCCGACTGGAACCTTCGTGCCGGCATCGCAGATCGAGGCCTTTCTCGCGCGCGTGCCGGCTTCGGTCTCCGTGGTGCTGGACGAGGCCTACAACGAGTACCTGCGTCCCGAGGATCGCTTCGACTCCGTCGCCTGGGTCCGCCGCTACCCGAACCTGCTGGTTTCGCGAACCTTCTCCAAGGCCTATGGCCTGGCAGGGTTGCGGGTCGGTTTCGGCATCGCCCAGCCCGAACTCACCGATCTCCTCAACCGGGTGCGCCAGCCCTTCAACGTGAACTCGCTTGCGCTGGCCGCGGCGGTGGCCGCGCTCGGCGACGAGGCGTTCCTGCGCCGCAGCTACGAACTCAACCGTCAGGGCCTCGACACCCTGCAGGCGGCGTTCACGGCGATGGGACTGCGTTACGTCCCCTCGTACGGCAACTTCGTGCTGGTGGAAGTCGGCGACGGAGCGGCCGTCTACGAGAAGCTGCTGCGCGCCGGGGTCATCGTGAGGCCGGTGGGCGGCTACGGGCTGCCGCGCTGGCTGCGGGTATCGGTCGGCCTGCCCGAGGAGAACGAGGCTTTCCTGCGCGCGCTGCGCGCGGCGCTCGCCTGAGCGACGCGTGATCGACGCCCCCGTGGCTTCGGCAGCGCCCTTCGGCCGCCTCGCGGTACTGGGCGTCGGCCTGATCGGTGGTTCGGTGGCGGCTGCGGCTCGGGAGTCCGGTTGCGTCTCGGGCATCACGGGCTACGCGCCGGGTAACGACGCCCGGGAAGCGCTCGCCCTCGGTCTGGTCGACCAGGTCGCCGAATCGCCGGCTGCGGCGGTGGCCGATGCCGATCTGGTCGTGCTGGCCGCGCCGATCCCGGCGCAGCCCGCTCTCTTCGCCGCGATCGCCGCGCACCTGCGCCCCGATGCGCTGGTCACCGACTGCGCCAGCACGAAGCTGTCGACGACGGCGGCTGCCCGTGCGGCGCTCGGCCCGGCCTTCGCGCGCTGCGTGCCCGCGCATCCGATCGCGGGTTCCGAGAAGCATGGCCCGGCGGCCGCCCGGGCCGGGCTCTTTCGCCATGCCGTGGCGGTCGTGTGTCCGCAGCCCGAGAACCCGCCGGAAGTCGTCGAGCGGATCAGTGCCTTCTGGCGTGCGCTCGGTGCGCGCGTGATGAGCCTCGATGCGGCTCGCCACGACCGCATCTTCGCGGAGGTCTCGCACTGGCCGCATGCGCTAGTCTTCGCGCTCTGCGGGGCGATCGCACGTGGCGAGTTCGCGTCCGATGCGCTGCGAATGGCCGGTGGCGGCCTGCGCGACACAACCCGTATCGGCGCGTCCTCGCCCGAGCTCTGGGCCGAGATCCTCCTGGACAACCGCGACGCGGTGCTGGCCTGCGCGGCGGCCTTCGAATCGGAGCTCGCCGCGGTACTTGCCGCGCTGCGCGAGGGAGACCATGCTGCGCTCGCCGCCCGTTTCGAGGTGGCCAGTGCCTGGCGAGCCAGGCTGGTTCATCCCTGAGCGGCCGGGCCGCGGCCCGGCGCCGATCCGGACGCCGCGATCACAACCCGGGCGGGCGTCCCGACATCAGCCGCAGGTGGTAGGCGCGCAGCTCGCTGAGTTCGGCGAGTACCCTGAATGGAAACCCCACGCGGCCTCCCCGCGAGTCGATGAGCAGCGAGTCGAAGTAGCGCTGCAGTTCGAGCGGCTCCTGCCATCGGGCGGCAATGCCGTTGACGATCCGCGGGTATTCGCCGCGCAGCACGACCAGGTGCATCTCGGCCGGTAGCGCCTGCAGCAGCCGGATCGCCTGGTCCGAAAGCCGCTCCTGCTCGCCCGGCGCGAGGGGTCGGTCGGTACGCCGGCGTCCGTAGCGCACCGGTGAGGATGCCCCGGGGTTCAAGGCGTCGACCCCGCGTGCCGCCCGGTTGCGGGCGACCGTGCGGGCGGCCTGTTGCGAGATCCTTGCGAGGAGCGCGTTGACCTGCGGGTCGTCGAAGGGGACGGGTTTCGCCATGGACCGGGCCTCCTTGCCCGGTAGAATCGGGACGGACGGTGGCGAGCGGTGATCGCTGCGACCGCGTCTTTCGCGGGGATGCTGCGTCCTATCGGCCTGCGGGCACAGGAATTTTTTCATGGCAATCGGATTCCAGGTCGCCGGCGGCGGCCGGCTGGTGGGGAGGCTGCGTGTTCCGGGCGACAAGTCGATCTCGCATCGCTCGATCATGCTCGGCGCGCTCGCCGAGGGCGTCACTCGCGTCAGCGGTTTTCTCGAGGGCGCCGATGCGATCTCGACGATGAACGTGTTCCGTGCGATGGGCGTCGGCATCGAGGGGCCGGATGCCGGCCGGGTCACCGTGCATGGGGTTGGCCTGCACGGCCTGCGCCCGCCCTCAGGCAACCTCGACTGTGGCAATGCCGGCACCGCGATGCGCCTGCTGATGGGGCTCCTGGCCGGCCAGCGGTTCGAGTCGGTGCTCGTCGGTGACGAAAGCCTCTCGCGGCGCCCGATGCGCCGGGTCGCCGAGCCGCTGTCGCGAATGGGCGCTCGCATCGAGACCTCGTCCGCAGGCACCCCGCCGGTGCGCATCCTGCCGGCGGCGCGCCTGCAGGGCATCGATTTCGCGATGCCGGTGGCCAGCGCACAAGTCAAGTCGGCGGTGCTCCTGGCGGGGCTCTACGCCGAAGGCCGGACCGCGGTGACCGAACCCGCGCCCACCAGAGATCATACCGAGCGCATGCTGAGCGGATTCGGCGTGGCCGTGGAGCGCGCCGGGGCCCGGGTGGCGTTGCGAGGCGGCCAGGTCCTTCGCGCCACCACGCTCGATGTGCCGGCCGATATCTCCTCGGCAGCCTTCTTCCTGGTGGGCGCGTCGATTGCGCCGGGTTCCGACCTGGTGCTCGAGCATGTCGGCATGAACCCCACCCGCACCGGCGTCATCGACATCCTGCGTCTGATGGGCGCCGACATCGCGGTCCTCGATCCGCGCGAGGTCGGTGGCGAGCCGGTCGCTGATCTCAGAGTCCGCAGTGCCGCGCTGCGCGGCATCGAGGTGCCGCCGGAGCTCGTGCCGCTCGCGATCGACGAGTTTCCCGCAATTTTCGTTGCGGCCGCCTGTGCCGAGGGGCGCACGGTGGTCACGGGCGCCGAGGAGCTTCGCGTCAAGGAATCGGATCGGATCGCGGCCATGGCCGATGGCCTTGCCGCCGTCGGGCTGCCGGTGCAGCCCACGCCCGACGGCATGATCATCGAAGGCCGCGGTGGCGAAGCCCTGCCGATCGCCGGCGGCCTGGTCGAGTCGCTGGGCGATCACCGCATCGCGATGTCGATGGCGATCGCGGCGCTGCGCGCGCGTGGCCCGATCCGCATACGTGACACCGCCAATGTCGCCACCTCCTTCCCGGGCTTCACGGCGCTCGCCGCCGGTGCGGGGCTCGCCATCACCGAGACCCGTCTCCCCTGAGCAGGTGAGGCCGATTTCCCGGGCATCGCGGGTCATGGTTCATGCAGACGCTTCCGGCGAGCGGCGCCTGGCCGCCGTTGCCGCAGACGCCCCCGTCATCACCATCGACGGCCCGACCGCGTCGGGCAAGGGCACCATCGCCGAAAGGGTGGCGCGCGCGCTGGGCTGGCATGTGCTCGACTCCGGCGCGCTCTACCGGCTGCTCGCGCAGCAGGCGCTCGCGCAGGGCGTCGATCTCGCCGACGGCGAGGCCCTCGGGCGTCTTGCCGAGCGGCTGCCGCTGGTTCACGGCCCCAGCGGGCTGCTGCTTGGCGGTCGCGCGGTGGGCGACGAGATCCGCCAGGAATCGGTGGGAGCCGCCGCCTCGCGCATCGCGGCACTCGCGCCGGTGCGCGCCGGCCTGCTCGCGCTGCAGCGTCTCGCCCAGCGCCCGCCGGGCCTGGTCGCTGACGGCCGGGACATGGGCACCGTGGTGTTTCCGCAGGCCGCGCTCAAGGTGTTCCTGACGGCAAGCGCGGCGTCGCGTGCGCAGCGGCGCCATAAACAGTTGATCGAAAAGGGCTTTTCTGCTAACCTTGTCGACCTTCTTCGGGATCTGGAGGAACGTGATGCGCGCGATGTCTCGCGGGTGCACGCCCCGCTCAGGGCCGCCGAAGGTGCGGTGACCATCGACTCCACCTGCCTCGACATCGACGCAACCGTCAACGAGGTGCTGGCGTCGTGGCGCCGCCGCGCCGGTTGAGCCTGTTGCCCGGGATGCCCCGGGACGGGGTCGCACCGTGCGCGATCCGGTGCCCGCGTGGCGACGTCCATCGGTCTCCGCCGCTGCTTGCCTCGCCCGTCGGGCGGTCCTCGCAGCGGATGCGATCGACGATGTCGGCTGCGGGCTTTCATCAACACCGCCGCTCTCCGGCCGCCATGGCGCCGGGCTCCGGATTCACCGCCCTCACGGCCCAGCGGCGCGATCGATCCCCTGGAAAATCAATTGAGCACTGCATCAACCGCCACCGCCGCCACTGAAAGCTTCGCCGCGCTCTTCGAGGAGTCGCTCTCCCTCAAGGAAATGCGCGCGGGCGAAGTCATCACCGCCGAGGTGGTGCGCATCGATCACAACTTCGTGGTCGTGAATGCCGGACTGAAGTCCGAGAGCTACATCGACATCAGCGAGTTCCACAACGATCGTGGCGAACTCGATGTCGCCGAGGGCGACTTCGTCACCGTCGCGATCGACTCGCTCGAGAACGGTTACGGCGAGACCCGCCTGTCGCGCGACCGCGCCAAGCGGCTAGCCGCCTGGATCAACCTCGAGAAGGCTCTCGACTCCGGCGACCTCGTCACCGGCACGATCACCGGCAAGGTCAAGGGCGGCCTGACGGTCATGACCAACGGCATCCGTGCCTTCCTGCCGGGTTCGCTGATCGATACCCGTCCGGTCAAGGACACCACGCCCTACGAGGGCAAGACCCTCGAGTTCCGTGTCATCAAGCTCGATCGCAAGCGCAACAACGTCGTGCTGTCGCGGCGCGCGGTCATCGAACTGACCCAGGGCGAGGAACGCGCCAAGCTCCTCGAGACGCTGCATGAAGGCGCGATCGTCAAGGGCGTCGTCAAGAACATCACCGACTACGGTGCCTTCGTCGACCTCGGCGGCATCGACGGCCTGCTGCACATTACCGACATGGCCTGGCGCCGCGTGCGTCACCCCTCGGAAGTGCTCGCGGTCGGCCAGGAAGTCACGGCCAAGGTGCTCAAGTTCGACCAGGAGAAGAATCGCGTCTCGCTCGGCGTCAAGCAGCTCGGCGACGACCCCTGGATCGGTATTGGCCGGCGCTACCCGCAGGGCACGCGCATGTTCGGCAAGGTCACCAACATCACCGACTACGGCGCTTTCGTCGAGATCGAGCCTGGCATCGAAGGCCTGGTGCACGTCTCCGAGATGGACTGGACCAACAAGAACGTCAACCCGGGCAAGGTGGTCTCCCTCAACGACGAGGTCGAGGTCATGGTGCTCGAGATCGACGAGGATCGTCGTCGCATCTCGCTGGGCATGAAGCAGTGCAAGCCCAATCCCTGGGAAGAGTTCTCCGACAACTACCGCAAGAACGACAAGGTTCGCGGCACCATCAAGTCGATCACCGACTTCGGGGTGTTCATCGGCCTGCCCGGCGGCATCGACGGACTCGTCCATCTTTCCGACCTCTCCTGGAACAAGTCGGGCGAGGAAGCCGTCCGCGACTTCAAGAAGGGCGACGAGGTCGAGGCGATGGTGCTGGCGATCGACACCGAGCGCGAGCGGATCTCGCTGGGCATCAAGCAGCTCGAGGGTGATCCCTTCAACAACTACGCCGGCGTGCACGAGAAAGGCAGCGTGGTGCGTGGCGTGGTGCGCAGCGTCGAGCCGCGCGGCGCCGTGATCGATCTCGGCAACGACATCGAGGGCTACCTGCGTGCCTCCGAGCTCTCGCGCGACCGTGTCGAGGATGCGCGCAACCTGCTCAAGGAAGGCGACAGCGTCGAGGCGATGGTCATCAACGTCGATCGCAAGACCCGCTCGATCAGCCTCTCGATCAAGGCGAAGGACAACGTCGAGACGGCCGAGGCCATGCAGCGGATCGCGGCCGAGAGCTCGGCGGTTTCCGGCACCACGAACCTCGGCGCGCTGCTGCGTGCCAAGCTCGACAGCCAGCGGGATCAGTAATCGCCGCAGGGCGATCGACGCAAGGCAGGCGGCCGGCCGTGAACGAGGACTTCCTCGATGACCGTGGGGACGATGGCGTCCCCACGATGACGAAATCCGAGCTGATCGGCCGGCTTGCCGAGCGCTACCCGCAACTGGTGTCCAAGGATGCCGAGTTCGCGGTGCGCACCATTCTCGACGCGATGGCACGCACGCTTGCCGAGGGTCACCGCATCGAGATCCGTGGCTTCGGCAGCTTCTCGCTGTCGCATCGCCCGCCCCGCATCGGGCGAAACCCGAAGTCGGGCGAGCGGGTCCTGGTACCCGAAAAGCGGGTGCCGCACTTCAAGCCGGGCAAGGAGTTGCGCGAGCGCGTCGATACCGCGATACGGGCCGACGGCGCTTCCCCATGAAGCTCGTCGTCTGGCTCCTGCGCGGGGCGCTCTTCGTGGTGGCTCTCGGCTTCGCGCTGTCCAACACCGGTGTCTCCGAGCTGCGCTTCTTCGGCGTCGATCTCGCGTGGCGCGCGCCGCTGGTGGTCTTCCTGCTCGGCTTTTTCGTCGCCGGCGTAGCGCTCGGGATCGCGGGCGTCGTGCCAACGCTATTTCGGCAGCGTCGCGAGATCGGTCGCCTGCGGCGCCAACTCCAGGGTGCGACCCGCGTGCCTGGCGGGTCGGCTGCCGACCCGCTGCAGGTCCAGGGCGAGCCCCGGGCCTGAATCGCGTTTCCACCCATGGAATTCGAGTTCTGGTGGCTGCTCGCCATCCCGCTCTTCTTCGGTCTGGGATGGCTCGCGTCGCGCCTCGATGCACGGCAGACGCCAAAATCCCCCCGGAGTGTGCCCGACGCCTATTTCAGGGGCCTGAATTTCCTGCTCAACGAGCAGCCGGACAAGGCGATAGACGCCTTTCTCGATGTCGTGCGCCTCGATCCCGAGACCATCGAGCTGCATTTCGCCCTCGGTAGCCTGTTCCGGCGCCGTGGCGAAACCGATCGCGCGATCCGGGTCCATCAGAATCTCGCCGAGCGCTCCGACCTGCCTGCGGCGCAGCGCGAGCAGGCACTTTTCGAGGTCGGCCAGGACTTCCTGCGCGCCGGCCTGCTCGATCGGGCCGAGGACGCCTTCCATCGCCTCGAGGGCTCGCGCCATGCGGTGGCGGCGCTGCGACATCGGATGTCGATCGCGCAGCAGGTTCGTGACTGGCCCCTGGCGATCGAACTGGCCGGCCGACTCCAGCGCGAAGGTGATTTCCCGGTAGGGCGAGACATCGCGCACTTCCACTGCGAACTCGCCGTCGCGGCGCTCTCGGGCGGAGCTGCCGAGCGTCTGGGCCAGGCCGCTCGCGCGGTCGATGCGGCGCTGGCCGCCGACCCCGAGCATCCGCGCGCGCTCGCGCTGCGCGGCGAGATCGCGCTGGCAAGCGGCGATGCGCGCTCGGCCATCGAGTCCTGGCAACGGCTGCTCGATCGTCATCCCGCGCATGCGCCGCGGATCGCCCGCGGCTGGCTGCGAGCGCACGAGGCGCTCGAGCGGCTCGATCAGGGCCTGGCGACGCTCGAGCGCGCGCATGAGGTTCATCCCGGCACCGACCTCCTGACCGAGATCGCCGAGGCCCGCCTGACGCATCGCGGGCTCGAGGATGCCAGGTCGTGGGTCGAGGCGCGGCTGCGCGAACGACCCACGCTCGCGGGTCTCGAGAAGCTGCTGACCCTGGGTGCGCCGCACCATGCAGCCGATCCCGAGATGGTTGCCGGACTGCTGGGCGCGCACGTGAAGCGGCACAGCCGCCATGCCTGCGCGCAATGCGGCTTCAGAGCCCGGCAGTTCGCGTGGCAGTGCCCGGGCTGCGGGAGCTGGGACAGCTTCTCGCCGCAGCGCGACGAGGTCGCAGAGGTGCTGCGATGATCGATTTCTCGGCTGCGCGCGTGCTGGTGGTCGGCGACGTGATGCTCGACCGTTACTGGTTCGGCGAAGTCGCGCGGATCTCGCCGGAAGCGCCGGTCCCGGTGGTGCGCGTGACGCGCAGCGACGAACGGCTCGGCGGCGCGGCCAACGTCGCTCGCAATCTCGCTTCGCTCGGTGCGGGGGCCTGCCTCGTCGGCGTGATCGGCGACGACGAGCCCGGCGCACGCATCGAATCGCTTGCGCGGGAGGCCGGCATCGACTGCCGACTGGCCCGCGATCCCACGATGCCCACGATCATCAAGCTGAGGGTGATCGGGCGACAGCAGCAGCTGTTGCGCATCGATTTCGAGCAGCCCCCGGCGGTTGCGGCGCTCGAGCGCAAGCTCGACGATGTCCACGCCGCGCTCGGCAGCGCGCGAGTGCTCGTGCTCTCCGATTACGGCAAGGGCGGCCTCGCGCAGATCGGCCGGATCGTCGGCAGGGCTGCTGCTGCCGGTGTGCCGATCATCGCCGACCCCAAGGGAGACGACTGGGAGCGCTACCGCGGCGTCACGGTGCTCACGCCGAATCGCGCCGAACTGCGGCAGGTCGTCGGAGGCTGGTCGTCGGAGTCCGACCTTCACGAACGGGCGCACGCGCTGCGGGCATCGCTCGGTATCGAGCACCTGCTGCTGACTCGCTCCGAGGAAGGCATGACGCTGTTCTCGGCCGATGGCGCGCTGCATGTCGCTGCGCAGGCTCGCGAGGTCTTCGACGTGTCCGGCGCCGGCGACACCGTCGTGGCGGTCCTCGCGGCGATGACCGCCCTGGGTCGCCCGATCGCGGAGGCGGTGCGGCTGGCCAACCGCGCCGGGGGCATCGTCGTGGGCAAGCTCGGCACGGCGGCCGTGACAGCGGCCGAACTCGACGGAGGCGAATCTTGATCATCGTGACCGGTGCGGCCGGCTTTATCGGCAGCAACCTGGTGCATGCGCTCAATGCGCGCGGACGCACCGACATCGTCGCCGTCGACAACCTCGAACGTGCCGACAAGTTCCGCAACCTGGCCGATGCCGACATCGCCGACTACCTCGACAAACGCGAGTTTCTCGAGCGGCTCGACGAGTTCGGCGACGCGCAGGCCATCCTCCACCAGGGCGCATGTTCGGACACGATGGAATCCGACGGCCGCTACATGATGGAGAACAACTACCGCTACTCGATGCGGCTGCTCGACTTCGCCCGGCGTCGTCGCATCGCGCTCGTCTATGCCTCGTCGGCTGCCGTCTATGGCGGCGGGCGCTCATTCGTCGAGCGTCGTGCCGACGAGCGTCCGCTGAACGTCTACGGCTACTCGAAGTTCCTGTTCGACCAGGCCGTCCGGCGCGAGCTGGCCGCAGGCGCGCTCGCCACCTCGACCGTGGTCGGCCTGCGCTACTTCAACGTCTACGGCCCGCGCGAGACTCACAAGGGCAGGATGGCGTCGGTCGCCTTCCACGCGTTCAACCAGTTCGTCGCCGAGGGCCACGTCCGGCTCTTCGAGGGCTGGGATGGCTGGAGCGCCGGCGGCCAGTCGCGCGATTTCGTCCATGTCGACGATATCGTCGCGCTGAACCTGCATTTCCTCGATCGCCCGGTGGCCCACGGCATCTTCAATGCCGGCACCGGCCGGGCGCAACCCTTCAACGATGTCGCTTGCGCCGTCGTCAACACGATGCGGCGTCGCGCCGGCCAGCCCCCGCTGCCGCTGGGCGAACTGGTGGAGGCGGGGCTCGTGCGCTACATGCCATTCCCCGACGCGCTGAAAGGCAAGTACCAGAGCTTCACGCAGTCCGATGCGTCGCTGCTGCGTGCATCCGGATGCGATCTCGCCTTCCGCGGTGTCGAGCAGGGCGTCGCAAGCTACGTCGAGTGGCTCGCGACGCGGCAGCCGTGAGTGCTCGCGCGCGGTGCAGGGGCGCCGGCGTGCGGGCACTGCTGGTCGCGCTGCTGCTCGCGTGCGCGAACATGCTGCCTCTGGCCGGCCTTGCGGCGCCCCCGACGAGGCCTGCGGGTGTCGACGTCAATGTCGCCACCGCCGACGAATTGCAGACGGTGCGCGGCATCGGTCCTTCGATCGCAGCGCGCATCGTCGAGGAGCGCGCACGCGGCCCCTACCGCGACCTCGCCGACCTGGAGGCACGGGTCAAGGGCATTGGCCCGGCGAGCGTGCGGCGCTTCGCGGAATCGGGCCTGGTCGTGCGCGGCGCCAGCGGCAAGGTGGTCGCTGGCGGTGCGGCCGCCCGTGCTGGCGGTGAAGCAACCGGAACGACAGGCGCGGCGCCGGGTGCCGATGGGCCTGCCGTCACGACAACCCCGCTGGGCGGTGGCGTGATCCGCGAGTATCGCGCGCCTGCGGCCACCGGGACACGATGAGCGACACGCGAAACGCGTCGCTGGGGCGCTTCGCGCTGTACTGGCGGCTCGTGCGAATGCATCGCCCGATCGGCATCCTGCTGCTGCTGTGGCCCACGTTGTGGGGCGTGCTGATCGCCTCCCGTGGCGAGCCCGACGGCTACCTGCTTTTCGCGTTCGTGCTCGGCACCGTGCTGATGCGTGCGGCCGGTTGCGCGATCAACGACTGGGCCGATCGCGATTTCGATCGCCATGTCGCCCGTACCCGCGACCGCCCGCTGACCGCGGGCCTGATCCGGCCATGGGAAGCGGTCGTGGTCTTCGCCGTGCTTTCACTGGTCGCGGCGGTGCTGGTGATCCCTTTCAACCTGCTGACCTGGGCGCTGGCGCTCGTCGGTGCGTTTCTCGCGGCCAGTTATCCGTTCACGAAGCGCTTCCTCGCGATCCCGCAGGCCTATCTGGGCATCGCCTTCGGTTTCGGGATCCCGATGGCTTTCGCGGCGGTCGACGCCGCCGTGCCGCCGGTCGCGTGGCTGCTGCTCGCGGCCAACGTGTGCTGGGCCGTCGCCTACGACACCGAGTACGCGATGGTTGACCGCGACGACGACCTGCGCATCGGCATCCGAACCGCGGCGATCACCTTCGGGCGATGGGACGTCGTCGCGGTGATGACGTGCTATGCATCCACGATCGCGCTGCTCGCGCTGGCCGGCCACTGGCTCGATTTCGGTCCGCCCTGGTGGACCGGCCTCGCGGTTGCCGCGGCGATCTCGGCCTATCATTACACGCTGATCCGCGATCGCGGGCGCGAAGGCTGCTTCCGGGCCTTCAACCACAACAACTGGTTCGGCGCCGCCATCTTCGCCGGGCTGCTGCTGGAGTACTGGCTGCCGTGAACCCGGGGGTCCTCGGCTACGCCTTCGCCGCCTTCTTCTGGGGGGCGAACCTGCCACTCACCGCGGTGCTGTTCGGTGCGTTCGACCCCTTCTTCATGTCGGCGGTGCGCGCGAGCCTCGCGGTTGGTGTGCTGTGGCTGATCGCCCACTGGCAGCGCCAGCCCGGGCAGCCGGCGCATGGCCTGAGCTTCGGCCAGCACGCGCTGATGTCGGGTTCGGCCGCCGCGTTCTTCATCCTGTACAACCTCGGGCTCAAGTTCACGCACCCGATCACCGCGGCGGCGATCATCGCCGGCTCGCCCGTCGTTGCCGCTGCAACCATGTGGCTGGCGACCGGCGCTCGGCTCGAGCGTGGTTTCGCGGGTGCGGCCGCGCTGACGCTGCTGGGCGCCGGCATCGCGATCTGGGGCCGGGCGCGCGATGCCGGGCAGGGCTTTGCGCTGCAGGGCGGCGAGCCGCTGCTGGTGCTGGCGCTCGCCTGCTGGACGCTGTACTCGATCTACGCGCAGCGCTTCTTCGCGCCGGGCGTCACGCAGCTGCGCCGCACGCTGCTCGGGCTGCTTGGGGCGCTGCCCTGGATGTACGGCTGCTGGCTGCTGATGTGGCTCACTGGCCTGACCGGTCCGCCGCTGCTGACGGTGACCCCGCAATCGCTGCTGTGGCTGCTCGTGACCGCGGTATTCTCGACGGCGCTGAGCGGGGTTGCCTGGAACATCGGCGTAGCGCGCGCCGGCCTGCAGCTCGGTCTGCTCTGGCAGAACACGGTACCGGCGTTCGGCGTGCTGCTCGCGATTCCGTTCGGCATCCTGCCTACCGCCGAACAGCTGCTCGGTGGTGCGATCGTGATGGCCGGGGTCCTGTACATGCAGTGGCGACGCAACCGGCCGGCCTGAGCCGCGACAGGGTCGCGCGCCGCCGCAGTGTCAGATCCCGGCCGATCGCCCGGTCAGCCGTGAGCTGACGGGTCGCGGCCGAACTCGTCGGCGAGCTCGCCGGCCCGGCGGAATGCGGCCTCCACGGCCTCGTCGATCCGCGCGCCGACAGCGCTCGCCTGCAGGTGCGCCAGCGCCGCGGCCGTCGTGCCGCCTTTCGAGGTCACCTGCTCGCGCAGCGTGGCGAGTGGCACTGTGGCGCCTGCCGCCAGCGCGGCCGCGCCGCGGAAGGTCGCCAGCGTGAGCCGGGCGGCACTGGCTTCGTCGAGGCCGAGCCGTGCGCCGGCTGCCTGCACCGCCTCCATGAAGGCGAACACGTAGGCCGGCCCGCTGCCGCTGACCGCGGTCACGGCATCCAGAAGGATCTCCTCGCCGACCCACACCGCATCGCCGACCGCGCGCACGATCCGCTCGGCGAGAGCCCGATCGGCCGAGCCCACGGTGTCGGCGGCCCACAGTCCGGTGATGCCCGCGCCGATCAGGGCTGGCGTATTCGGCATCGTCCGGATCACGCGCCGGTGACCGTCGAGCCAGCGTGCGATATCGGCGGCACGGATGCCCGCGGCAACGCTGACCACGAGCGCGTCGCGCGCGCTCGCCGCCACGGGCAGCAGCGCCTCGCGCATCTGCTGCGGCTTGACCGCGAGCACGAGCACATCACCCACCGGAACCCGCGGGTCGGCGGCGGCGAGGGCGGTCACGCCGAATTCGCGGACCAGTCGCTCGCGTTGCGCGGCGGAGGGGTCGATGACGGTGATGGACGGCGGCGCCGCGGATGCGCCGGCTGCATCGGCGCGTCCCGCCAGCCCGCCGATCAGCGCGGTGGCCATGTTGCCGCCGCCAAGGAAGGTGATGTTCATGCCTCTCTCCGAAGAAAATGACGCGGACGCAGGCCACAGGCCAGCAGGGTAACGAGGTACAGGGCCGCGCCCGCGGCGACGAGTCCCAGGACAAGGGCCGCGCGCCGGATCGGCTGCGCGCCGATCCCGGTCCAGTCGATCATCGGTACCGTGTAGGCGAGCAGCGCGGCAAGCGCGAGGCCGGCCGCCGCGGTCTGCGCGAGCAGGCGCAGCCAGCCGGGCAACGCCCGCCACGCGCCGCGGCGTCGCAGCCCGGCCAGCAGCAGCAGCGCATTCAGCGTCGCGGCGATCGAGGTGGCGAGCGCCAGGCCGGCATGATCCAGCCAGGGCACGAGGACCAGGTTGAGCAGCTGCGTGGCAACCAGCACCCCGAGCGCGATGCGCACCGGTGTGCGCACGTCGTGGCGGGCGAAGAATCCGGGAGCGAGTACCTTCACCGCGATCAGGCCTGGCAGCCCGACCGCATAGGCCTCGATCGCGCGCGCGGTCATCTGCACGTCGTGCGCCTGGAAGCGTCCGTAGTGGAAGAGCAGCGCCGCCAGCGGCTCGGCCATCAGGGCCATGCCCACGGTGCACGGAAGCGCGAGCACCAGCGCGAGCCGCAAGCCCCAGTCGAGCAGCGCGCGGTAGTCGTCATCATGCTGCCTGCTGCTCGCCCGCGTCAGGCTGGGCAGCAGCACTGTGCTCAGCGCCACCCCGAGCAGGGCCGTCGGGAACTCCATGATGCGGTCGGCGTAGCTGATCCACGACACGCTGCCCGCGGCGAGCAGGCTCGCGATATGCGTGTTGATCATCAGGCTGACCTGGGCGGCCGACACCGCGAGCACGGCGGGCGCCATCCGCGCGAGCAGTGCCCGCGTGTCCGGGTCTCGCAGGCTCGCCAGCGGGTTGATCGAGATCCGCGGCAGCATGCCGATGCGGGCAAGCGCCGGCAGCTGCAGCGCGAGCTGCGCAACGCCGCCGATCACGACGCCGGCAGCCAGCGCGTAGACCGGTTGCGCGAAGCGGTCATGCAGCAGCAGTGCCGCGCCGATGACGCTCAGGTTCAGCAGAACCGGCGAGAACGCAGGCACCGCGAAGCGGCGCCAGGTGTTGAGGATTCCGGCTGCGAGCGCGACCAGCGAGATGAACAGGATGTAGGGGAACATCCAGCGGGTCATCAGGATCGCGGCGTCGAAGGCGAGCGCATCGCGCGCCAGGCCTGATCCGGTGAGCAGCACCAGCGCGGGCGCACCGGCCACGCCTGCGATCGACACCAGCACCAGCGACCAGAACAGCAGCGTGGCCACGCGGTCGACGAAGCCGCGGAACTGCTGCGGGTCGCCGCGTTCGCGCGCCTGCGCGAGCATCGGCACGAAGGCCTGCGAGAACGCGCCTTCGGCGAACAGGCGCCGCAGCAGGTTGGGCAGCCGGAAGGCGACGAAGAAGGCATCGGTCATCGCCGAGGCGCCGAACTGGCTCGCGGTGATGTTCTCCCGGACGAGTCCCGTGACCCGTGACAGCAGCGTGAGACCGCTGACCGTGGCCAGCGCACGCAACAGGTTCATGGCGCGAGCCGGGTCGCGAGGTTGCGGCTGCGACCGCGGACGTCGCGGCACGGCAGGCGACTGGCGTTCGACGCGGATGACAGGTGAACGATCGGCTCGGGAGGCTTCGCGGGCGCGCCGAATGCCGCGCGGCTTGCGCGAGCAAAAGTGGGTAGGCTAAAATCCAAGGCTTTTCGCTTTCCGGCCGTTTGTGTCGGTGGCATTCAACTTCTCAGGATTTTCGCATGGCCAACATCGCCTCCGCCCGAAAGCGCGCCCGCCAGGCGGTCAAGCAGAACGCTCACAACACCACGCTGCGTTCGCGCCTGCGCACGGCCGTCAAGGCGGTTCGCAAGGCGATCGCGGCTGGCGACAAGGCCGCCGCCACGGCGGTCTTTCGCGCATCGCAGTCGACGATCGACTCGATCGCCGACAAGAAGATCGTCCACAAGAACACCGCGTCGCGGACCAAGAGCCGCCTGGCGAGCGCCATCAAGGCGATGGCCTGACGGCTCTGGGGTCATCGCGCACCGGCGTTGGCCGGCGCGCCTGCCGATGGGGGCCGCGGTCACGCGGCCGAGCGTTCGCGACGGCCGAAGAGCGCGCTGCCCACCCTGACCATCGTCGAGCCCTCGGCGATGGCGGCTTCCAGATCGTCGGACATTCCCATCGACAGCGTGTCGACCGGCAGCCCGTCCGCGCGCATCCGCTCGAAAAGCTCCCGCAGGCGTCCGAACGGCTCGCGCATGCGCTGCGCGTCGGCCTGCGGTTGCGGGATCGCCATCAGGCCACGCAGGCGCAGGCCCGGGAGCTGCGCGATCAGGCGGGCGAGCGTCGGCGCCTCGGCGAGCGAGCACCCGCTCTTGCTGGCCTCGTCATCGATGTTGACCTGCAGACACACCTGAAGCGGTCCGAGTTGCCGCGGGCGCTGCTCGGCAAGACGCCGGGCGATTCTTTCCCTGTCGACGCTGTGGACCCAGTCGAAGTGCTCGGCGATCGGGCGTGTCTTGTTCGACTGGATGGGTCCGATGAAGTGCCACTCGAGCGGCAAATCCGGCCGCTGGGTTGCGCAGTGGCTGATCTTCTCCAGCGCCTCCTGTAGATAGTTCTCTCCGAAGCGGCGTTGCCCGTGGTCGGCGAGCGCGAGCACGCGTTCTGCCGCGAAGGTCTTGCTGACGGCAAGCAGCGCGACGGCGTCCCGCGGTCGACCCGCCGAACGGCAGGCAGACGCGATACGGGCTTCGACGACCGGGAGCCGGTCGTGCAGGGAATCGGCGCCAGGGTCGGCGCCGGCGGATGCGCAAAGGGGCGCGTGCGGTGAGTCGCCATGCATCCGGCGATTCTACCGTTGCCGGGGGCCTGCCCCCGGGGAGGGAAGGCAACGATGGATATCGCCGAGCTGCTGGCGTTTGCAGTGAAGAACAAGGCCTCCGACCTGCACCTGTCGGCGGGCATGCCGCCGATGATCCGGGTGCATGGCGACGTCCGGCGGATCAACCTGCCGCCGATGGCGCATGGCGACGTCCACGGCATGATCTACGACATCATGAACGACGCGCAGCGGAAGGACTTCGAGGAAAACCTCGAGTGCGACTTCTCGTTCGCGATCCCGGGACTGGCGCGGTTCCGGGTCAATGCCTTCCTGCAGCAGCGCGGCGCCGGCGCCGTGATGCGGATGATCCCGTCGAAGATCCTCACGCTGGAGGAACTGAAGGCGCCAAAGATCATCGCCGAGGTCACCGCCCAGACCCGCGGCATGGTGCTGGTCACCGGTCCGACAGGTTCCGGCAAATCGACGACGCTCGCGGCGATGATCAATCACATCAACGAGAACGTCTACGGTCACATCCTGACCGTCGAGGACCCGATCGAGTTCGTGCACGAGTCCAAGCGCTGCCTGATCTCGCAACGCGAGGTCGGGCCGCAGACGCTGTCGTTCAACAATGCGCTGCGTTCGGCGCTGCGCGAGGATCCCGACGTGATCCTGGTGGGCGAGCTGCGCGATCTCGAGACGATCCGGCTTGCGCTGAGCGCCGCCGAAACCGGCCACCTGGTGTTCGGCACGCTGCACACGTCGTCAGCCGCGAAGACCATCGACCGGATCGTCGATGTCTTCCCGGCCGCCGAGAAGGAGATGGTCCGCGCGATGCTGTCCGAGTCGCTGCGCGCGGTGATCTCGCAGTCGCTCGTGCGCACGAAGGACGGCACCGGGCGCGTCGCCGCGCACGAGATCATGCTGGGCACGCCTGCGGTGCGCAATCTGATCCGGGAGTCGAAGGTCGCGCAGATGAACGCCGCGATCCAGACCGGTGCGTCGGTCGGCATGCAGACCCTCGATCAGTGCCTGACCGACCTCGTGAGACGCAACATCATCTCGATGTCGGAGGCCAGGGTGCACGCGGCGGTCAAGGAGAACTTCCCGGGCTGAGCCCCGCCTGGCTGGCCGCGCGGTGCTGCCGCGCGCGAGGCCCCTCGAAAGCAGATGCGATGGAACGCGATCAGGCCTCCCGATTTCTGAACGACCTGCTGCGGCTGATGGTCGGGAAGAACGGCTCGGACCTCTTTCTCACCGCCGAGTTCCCGCCCGCGTTCAAGATCGACGGGCGCGTGACACCGGTGTCGACGGTGCCGCTGAGCAGCCAGCACACGATCGAACTGGCTCGGGCTCTGATGAACGACCGCCAGTCGGCCGAGTTCGAGGCTCGCAAGGAGGTCAACTTCGCGATCAGCCCGACCGGGATCGGCCGCTTCCGGGTCAACGCGTTCATGCAGATGGGGCGCGTCGGCATCGTGCTGCGGACGATCAAGAGCCAGATCCCGACGATCGAGCAGCTTCGGCTGCCCCCGGTGCTGCGCGATCTCGCGATGACCAAGCGCGGCCTGATCATCGTTGTGGGCGCAACCGGATCCGGGAAGAGCAACACGCTCGCCGCGCTGATCGGGCATCGGAACGAGAACTCGGCTGGCCACATCGTGACGATCGAGGATCCGGTCGAGTTCGTCCATCCGCACCGCAACTGCATCGTCACGCACCGCGAGATCGGTGTCGACACCGAGAGCTGGGAAGTGGCGTTGCGAAACACGCTGCGGCAGGCGCCCGACGTGATCATGATCGGCGAGATCCGCGACCGGCAGACGATGGAGCACGCTGTCGCGTTCTCGGAGACCGGTCACCTGTGCCTCGCGACGCTGCACTCGAACAGCGCGAACCAGGCGCTCGACCGGATCATCAACTTCTTCCCGGAGGACCGTCGGCAGCAGCTGCTGATGGACCTGTCGCTGAACCTGAAGTCGATCGTCTCTCAGCGGCTGATTCCGCTGTCCGGCGGTGCGGGCCGTGTGCCGGCGGTCGAGGTGATGCTGAACTCGCCGCTGATCGCCGAACTGATCTTCAAGGGCGAGGTCGGGCTGATCAAGGACATCATGAAGAAGAGCCGCGAGGTCGGGATGCAGACCTTCGACCAGCACCTGTTCCAGCTCTACGAGGAAGGGCTGATCGTCTACGAGGACGCGCTGCGCAATGCCGACTCGGTCAACGACCTGCGGCTCAACATCAAGCTGAACAGCCGCCACTCGGACAAGGACCTGAACCGGGGCATCGAGCACCTCGGGGTGGTCTAGCGGCTCGGGGACGGCGCCCTGCGGTCCTGATCAGACGCCACGCAGCCGGTCGTGGCGGGCCTGATGCTCCCGATCATGCGCTTCGCGGGTCTGGCGGTCGAAGACATCGAAGCGGAAGAGGCGGCACTCCAGCGCGCCATTGAAAAGCGGAATCTTGCGTGATTCGCGGATGCCGAGCTGGCGCGGCAGCTCGCGATCCGAGGAAAGCACATGCGCCTGCCACCCGGCGAAGCGGGTCTTCAGCGCGCGTCCGAACGCGGCCATCGCGAGTCGATGGGTGTCGTCGGGTTCGGCGGCAGCCGCAGCGGGAGCGTCCCGGGTCTGCCTGCAGGCGATGCTCTCGGCTGCGCCGCGTGGATGGCCCGACTGCCCGCCATCCGCGCCGGCCAGCGCCGCGATGCGCTCGCCATAGGGCGGGTTCGTGACGATGACACCGGGTGAATCGTCGGCCGGCGCGATGTCGGCGGCGTCTGCGACGGCAAGGCGAATGCCGGCATCGGCCAGGCCCGCGCGCTCGATGTTGCGCGTGGCCTGCGCGATCGCGACCGGGTCGATGTCGGAGCCTGCGATGCGCAGGCGCGGGCCTGGCGCCGCGCCTGCTTGCTGGGCTTCGCGGATCGCCTGCGAGCGCAGACGCGCCCACAGCGCGCTGTCGTGATCGAGCAGCCTCTCGAAGCCGAACGCCCGCGACAGCCCCGGCGCGATGCCCAGCGCTCGCTGGGCAGCCTCGATCAGCAGCGTGCCGGAGCCGCACCAGGGGTCGAGCAGCGGCTTGTCGGGCGTCCAGCCCGACAGCGCGATCAGGCCTGCCGCGAGATTTTCCTTCAGCGGCGCCAGCCCCTTGTCCTCGCGCTCGCGGCGCCAGCCGCGCTTGAACAGCGATTCGCCCGAGGTGTCGACATAAAGGGTCGCGCGGCCCTCGGTGAGGAAGACGAAGATCCGGACGTCGGGGCGCTGGGTGTCGATCGAGGGACGCTCGCCGCGAAACTCGCGGAAGCGATCGACGATGGCGTCCTTGACGCGCAGGTTCGCGAAGTTGAGGCTGCGCAGCGGCGAGCGTACGGCCGTGGTGTCGACCCGCAGCGTCTGGCGCGGCTGCATCAGCCGCTCCCAGGCGATGCGGCGCGCAAGCCGGGCCAGTTCGTCCTCGTCTCGACAGACGCCATCGGTCAGTTCGCGCAGGATGCGGCTCGCCAGGCGCGAGCGCAGGTTGGCCGTGTACACCAGTGCGGTGTCACCCTCGAAGGCGACCCCGCCCGGCACGATGCGGGCCCCGGCCGCACCGAGGGCCACGAGCTCGTCGGCGAGCAGCGCCTCGA
>Ga0315900_10002860_pt1 | contig 25763 bp, 18 predicted proteins | sample LakEriMetagenome_FD_203521 | JGI IMG/M metagenome (GOLD analysis project Ga0315900, IMG submission 203521) | Freshwater fungal communities from buoy surface, Lake Erie, Ohio, United States - Buoy 12 MA114 | ecosystem: Environmental > Aquatic > Freshwater > Lake > Lake biofilm | place: USA: Lake...
TCCAGCCGGGCCAGCGCGGGCGCGACCTCTTCCACCCTCCAGGCGGCGACGATCTCGCGCGCGCCGTCAAAGACGGCGGGCCCCCCGCCCGGACCATGTTCGACCAGAATCACGCGCAGCCCCCCCGGCCTCGCGATAGGGCCGCGCGCGCGCGACCGCCAGTCCCGCCGCGCCCTCCCGGCTGCCGAAACCGACGCGGCACCTCGGCCCTTGCACCCCGGGCACCCGCGTCTATAAGGCACGTCAATTTGCCCGGCACCCGCCCCCGCCCGAGAGGTCTACGATGCCCCGACGCAGCGACATCTCCTCGATCATGATCATCGGCGCGGGGCCCATCATCATCGGCCAGGCCTGCGAATTCGACTACTCCGGCGCCCAGGCCTGCAAGGCGCTCAAGGAAGAAGGCTACCGCGTCATCCTCGTCAACTCGAACCCCGCCACGATCATGACCGACCCGGGCCTGGCCGACGCCACCTATATCGAGCCGATCACGCCCGACATCGTGGCCCGGATCATCGAAAAAGAACGCCCCGACGCGCTTCTGCCCACCATGGGCGGGCAAACCGGGCTCAACACCGCGCTCGCGTTGGCCGACATGGGCGTGCTCGACCGCTTCGGGGTCGAGATGATCGGCGCCAAGCGCGGCGCCATCGAGATGGCCGAGGACCGCAAGCTCTTCCGCGAGGCGATGGAGCGGATCGGGCTTGAAAACCCCCGCGCCACCATCGTCACCGCCCCCATCGGCGCCAACGGCCGCAAGGACCTCAAGGCCGGCGTCACCCTCGCCCTGGCCGCGCTCGAAGAGATCGGCCTGCCCGCGATCATCCGCCCCGCCTTCACCCTTGGCGGCACCGGCGGCGGGGTCGCCTACAACCGCGCCGAATACGAACATTTCTGCCGCTCCGGCATGGACGCCTCTCCCGTGGGCCAGATTCTCGTCGACGAAAGCCTTCTCGGCTGGAAGGAGTTCGAGATGGAGGTCGTCCGCGACAAGGCCGACAACTGCATCATCGTCTGCTCGATCGAGAACGTCGACCCGATGGGCGTGCATACCGGCGATTCGATCACCGTCGCCCCCGCGCTCACGCTCACCGACAAGGAATACCAGATGATGCGCAACGGCTCGATCGCCGTCCTGCGCGAAATCGGCGTCGAAACCGGCGGCTCGAACGTGCAATGGGCGGTCGACCCCCGCACCGGCCGCATGGTCGTGATCGAGATGAACCCCCGCGTCAGCCGCTCCTCCGCGCTCGCCTCCAAGGCGACCGGCTTTCCCATCGCCAAGATCGCGGCCAAGCTCGCCGTCGGCTACACGCTCGACGAACTCGACAACGACATCACCAGGGTCACCCCGGCCAGTTTCGAGCCGACCATCGACTATGTCGTGACCAAGATCCCCCGCTTCGCCTTCGAAAAGTTCCCCGGCGCCGAGCCGCTCCTCTCCACCGCGATGAAGTCCGTGGGCGAGGCGATGGCCATCGGCCGCACCATCCACGAATCCATGCAGAAGGCGCTCGCCAGCCTCGAGACCGGCCTGACCGGCTTTGACGAGATCGCCATCCCCGGCGCCCCCGACCGCGCCGCCATCGTCGCCGCACTGTCGCGGGCCACGCCCGACCGGCTGCGCACCATCGCCCAGGCCATGCGCCACGGCCTGACCGACGACGACATCCACGCCGCCACCGCCTATGACCCGTGGTTTCTCGCCCGCATCCGCGAAATCGTCGCCGCCGAGGCCGACCTGCGCCGCACCGGCCTGCCCGTCACCGAAGAGGGCCTGCGCCGGCTCAAGATGCTGGGCTTCACCGATGCCCGCCTCGCCCGCCTCACCGGGCGCGACGAAGGCCAGGTCCGCCGCGCCCGCGAAAGGCTGGGCGTCACCGCCGTCTTCAAGCGCATCGACACCTGCGCCGCCGAATTCGAGGCGCAGACCCCCTACATGTACTCGACCTACGAAAGCCCCGTCATGGGCGAGGTCGAATGCGAAGCCCGCCCCTCGGCCCGGCGCAAGATCGTCATCCTCGGCGGCGGGCCCAACCGCATCGGCCAGGGGATCGAATTCGACTACTGCTGCTGCCACGCCTGCTATGCCCTGACCGCGGCCGGGTACGAGACGATCATGATCAACTGCAACCCCGAAACCGTCTCGACCGATTACGACACCTCCGACCGGCTCTATTTCGAACCGCTGACCTTCGAACACGTGATGGAAATCCTGCGCGTCGAACAGGACAACGGCACGCTCCACGGCGTCATCGTCCAGTTCGGCGGTCAGACCCCGCTCAAGCTTGCCAATGCGCTGCACGAGGCCGGAATCCCCATCCTCGGCACCACGCCCGACGCCATCGACCTCGCCGAAGACCGCGAACGCTTCCAGAAACTCGTGGCAGACCTCGGCCTGAAACAGCCCGTCAACGGCATCGCCTCCTCGCCGGCCCAGGCGGTCGAGATCGCAACCCGTATCGGCTTTCCCCTCGTGATCCGCCCCTCCTACGTCCTCGGCGGCCGCGCGATGGAAATCGTGCGCGACATGGACCAGCTTCGCCGCTACATCGCCGAGGCGGTGCAGGTCTCGGGCGACAGCCCCGTCCTGCTCGACAGCTATCTCTCCGGCGCGGTCGAGGTCGATGTCGACGCCCTGTCAGACGGTGAAGCGGTCCACGTCGCCGGCATCATGCAGCATATCGAGGAAGCGGGCGTCCATTCCGGCGACAGCGCCTGCTGCCTGCCGCCCCATACGCTCCCCGCCGAGGTGCTGGCCACGATCGAGGAACAGACCATCCGGCTCGCCCGCGCGCTCCGCGTCGTCGGCCTGATGAACGTGCAGTTCGCGGTCAAGGCCGATGCCGCGAACCGGCCCGAGGTCTATCTGCTCGAGGTCAATCCCCGCGCCAGCCGCACCGTCCCCTTCGTCGCCAAGGCGACCGACAGCGCCATCGCCTCCATCGCCGCCCGCCTCATGGCGGGAGAGCCGCTCTCGAACTTCCCCCGCCGCGCACCCTATCAGAACGCAAGCTACGACACGCCCCTGCCCTATGCCGACCCGATGACCCTGACCGACCCCAACATGCCCTGGTTCAGCGTCAAGGAGGCGGTGATGCCCTTCGCCCGTTTCCCCGGCGTCGACACGATCCTCGGGCCCGAGATGCGCTCGACCGGCGAGGTGATGGGCTGGGACCGCAGCTTCCCCCGCGCCTTCCTCAAGGCGCAGATGGGCGCGGGCACGCATCTGCCGACGGCGGGCCGCGTCTTTATCTCGATCCGCGATGCCGACAAGGGCGTCGACATGGCCGAAGCCGCGGCGATCCTCGTCGCGCTCGGCTTCACCATCCTCGCCACCCGCGGCACCGCCGCCTGGCTCAAGTCGCGCGGCATCCCCTGCGAGACGGTGAACAAGGTCTTCGAAGGCGGGCGCACCATCGTCGACCGCCTCAAGGATGGCGACGTGGCGCTGGTGATGAACACGACCGAAGGCGCCCAGGCCGTGGCCGACAGCCGCGACATCCGCGCCGTCGCGCTCTATGACAAGATCCCCTACTTCACCACCGCCGCCGCCAGCCACGCCGCCGCGCTGGCGATGAAGGCGCGCGAGGAAGGCGAAATCGGCGTCCGCTCGCTCCAAGTCTGACCGCCGCGGCTCTTCGCCCCGCCTCATCCGGTCCCCCCGAAGCCGGGCCCTCACACCCGGGCCCCTCCCGGCCCGGCCGGCCGCGGACACACCCGGCCGTGCCACATCCGGCGTTGCCCGCCCGTCAGGGCCCGCACGCCACGTTAACCACCCTTCCCCCCCTTTTTCGCACCGACGCAATACCGACGTGATACCGACGTGATACCGAAGGCCGATTCCGCGCCGGGATCAGCCCGTTAACCCTGATTCGCAAGCCTCTGTCGCGGCGGGAACCTGCCAGTCGGCGTGGTCGGTCCTCACACAGCGATGCTCCGGCGCCACGCCGATGACCTGGCCCGGGTCCCACACCCCTAACCCCCTGAAAAGGGACACCAATCCCCTCGCCCCGATCCGGGATGAATCCGCAGGGTCCGCAATCCGGACGTTTTCGGGCCCGACAGGAGAAGGATTGCCAGGATCGTCATTCAGACGCGCAGGAACCTCCTCCGGGACTGCCGCATCTGGCCCCAGGGCAAAGGCATAGAAGACGACCCGCCCTCCCCTCCCCATGCGCAGCCGACAGATCCCGGCCGGAAAGATGCTGATGTCATCCTTATGATAAACCTCGGAAATATCGGGGCACCCGTTATTGGCCCCCCCGAACGGACACGGCGGACTCCCCCCTCAATGCGCCGCGGCCCAGGTCGCCCCGCGCCCCGCCTCCACCGTCAGGTGCACGTCAAGCTTCACCGCCGGCATCGCCGCCTCCTCCATCACCGCGCGGGCCGCCGCGATCAGCGCCTCCGCCGCGCCCTCCTCCACCTCGAACAAGAGCTCGTCATGCACCTGCAACAGCATCCGCCCCGGCAGTCCGGCAATCGCCGCCTCCATCCGCACCATCGCCCGGCGGATGATGTCGGCCGCCGTCCCCTGGATCGGCGCATTGATCGCCGCACGCCGCGCAAACCCCGCAGCCGGCCCCTTGGCATTGATCTCGGGCGTGTGAATCTTCCGCCCGAACAGCGTCTGCACGTATCCACGCTCCTTCGCAAAGGCGACGGTGGCGTCCATATAGGCGCGGATGCCGGGAAAGCGCTCGAAATAGCGGTCGATGAAGCCCTGCGCCTGATCGCGCGGAATGCGCAGGTTCCGCGCAAGGCCAAAGCCCGAAATCCCGTAGATCACGCCGAAGTTGATCGCCTTGGCCTGCCGGCGCACCTCGGGCGTCATCTGGTCAAGCGGCACGCCGAACATTTCCGACGCCGTCATCGCATGGATGTCCTGTCCCTCGCGGAAGGCGCGCTTGAGCGCATCGATCCCCGCGACATGCGCCAGGATCCGCAGCTCGATCTGGCTGTAGTCAAGCGAGACCAGCACCCGTCCCGGATCGGCGACAAAGGCCTCGCGGATGCGCCGCCCCTCTTCGGTACGCACCGGGATGTTCTGCAGGTTCGGATCGGTCGAGGCAAGCCGCCCCGTATTCGCCCCCGCGATGGAATAGGACGTATGCACCCGCCCCGTTTCGGGGTTGATGTAATCCTGCAGCGCATCGGTATAGGTCGATTTCAGCTTCTGCAGCTGTCGGTAATCCAGCACGCGGGCGGCAAACTCATGCTCGGTCGCAAGGTCCTCGAGCACATCCGCCGTCGTCGCCCACTGCCCGGTCTTGGTCTTGGTCCCCCCCGGCAGCCCCATCCGGCCGAACAGGATCTCGCCCACCTGCGCGGGCGAGTTGACGTTGAAACTCTCCCTCGCCAGTTCGTGGATCCCGGCCTCGAGCCCCGCCATCTTCTGCGCGAAGGCCGCCGACATCCGGCTCAGCGTCGCCCGGTCGACGCGGATGCCCGCCATTTCCATCCGCGCCAGCACCGGCACCAACGGCCGCTCCAGCGTCTCATAGACCGTGGTCACGCGCGCCCGGTGCAGCTGCGGCTTCAGCGCCTGCCACAGCCGCAGCGTCACATCCGCATCCTCGGCGGCATACTTCACCGCCTCCGCGACCGGCACCCGGTCAAAGGTCACCGCGGCCTTGCCCGTGCCCAGAAGCGACTTGATCGGGATCGGAACATGGCCGAGGTACCGCTCAGACAGCTCGTCCATGCCGTGCATGTGCAGCCCGGCATTCATCGCGTAGGACATCAGCATCGTGTCGTCGACCGGCCCGACCTCGACCCCGTGCCGGGCGAGGATCTTCCAGTCGTATTTCATGTTCTGCCCGATCTTCATCACCGCAGGGTCGCTCAGCACCGGGGCCAGCACCTCGAGCGCCTCCTTCACCGTCAGTTGCCCCGCCACCCGCGCACCGCCGCCAAAGAGGTCCTCACCCGCACGGTGGCCGACCGGCACATAGGCCGCCTGCCCCGGCTCGACACAGAGCGAGATGCCCACAAGCTCGGCCCGCATCTCGTCCAGCGACGTGGTCTCGGTATCGACCGCCACCCAGCCGCGCTCACGGATGCGCGCGACCCAGGCCTCGAGCGCCGCGCGCGTCGTCACCATCTCATAGGCGGCATGGTCGAAGGGCACCGCCGCGCGCGCCTCCTCCACCACCGGCTCCGCCCCGCCCGGCGTCTCGTCGGCAATCGGCGGCGGCGCAAGGCCCATCCGTTCGGCGATCCGCTTCGTCATCGTGCGGAACTCCATCCGCGTCAGGAACCCGAACAGCACCTCCGGATCGGGGTCGCGGATGTCCAGTTCGTCCAGCGTGAAGTCGAGCGGTGCGTGGTCGTCGAGCGTGACCAGCCGCCGCGACAGCAGGATCTGGTCGCGGTGCTGGGTCAGCACCTCGCGCCGCCTGGGCTGCGGTATTTCTTCCGCCCGCGCCAGCAGCGCGTCCAGATCGCCGTAATCCTGGATCAGCTGCGCCGCCGTCTTGAGCCCGATCCCCGGCGCGCCCGGCACGTTGTCCACCGAATCGCCCGCCAGCGCCTGCACATCGACCACCTTCTCGGGGCCCACGCCGAACTTCTCGATCACCCCGTCGCGGTCGATCCGGCGGTTCTTCATCGGGTCGAGCATCTCGACCCCACCCCCGACCAGCTGCATCAGGTCCTTGTCGGAACTCACGATGGTGACGCGCCCGCCCGCCTCGCGCGCCTGCCGGGCGAGGGTGGCGATGATGTCGTCGGCCTCGAAACCCTCGACCTCCTTGCAGGCGATGTTGAAGGCCCGCGTCGCCTCCCGCGTCAGCGGGAACTGCGGCACCAGATCCTCGGGGGGCGGCGGCCGCTGCGCCTTGTAGAGCGGATAGAGGTCGTTGCGGAACGATCGCCCCGAATAGTCGAAGATCACCGCCACATGGGTTGCCGCATCGGCGCCGTGATTGCCGTCGACATAGCGCTGGAGCATGCCGACAAAGCCCGAGACCGCACCCACCGGCAGCCCGTCGGATTTCCGCGTGAGCGGGGGAAGCGCATGATAAGCGCGAAAGATGAAGGCCGACCCGTCGATCAGATGCAGATGGCATCCCTTGCCGAAACCCATGGCCCGTCCTCCCCGCCCGTGACGCAAGTCAGATTGCCACGGATCGCCCCCGCCCGGTAGGGTTGGTGACAGGGGCCGCCGGGCAAGGTCACCATGATCGCCTTAAGATGGGGGCCGACCTGCTCTTCAGCCTGGCGCCGCCAGGGCGGACCGTGGCTCAGAGAGTCGGGCGGTCTTGTCGCCTCAGGGATTGGGCGCACCTCTCCGGCTCTACCGGCGTAGGCGATCCCTCACGACAGCGTCTCCTCTCTCCGCAGGACCGAGCCCACAGGCGGATAGTCAAGCGTTCCGCTGATCTCGGCCTTCGTCTGCCATTCGAAGTCCGGAAACGGAAGCGTCTCGTCGGTGCGCCACTTCTCCACCGCTGCTTCGATCTCGCGGACCCGGTCAGGATCGGGACCAATGTCAGTTGCCGCATATTGGACCATCGAGGGAAAGGCGAACTGGGCCCCCGCTTCCTCGACCGCTGTCATGATCCTCAGCAGCACATCCTCACGCACTGCGGCAAAGACATCGCCGTCTGCCGCCAGGATGTAACAGAAAAGCTCGATGTCCAGCGAATGCGCACCCAGTTCCTTGAATCTCACCCGCATCGGCTCCGGCACGACCATTGGATGCGCGATCAGCAGCTTGCGCAATTCGGCAAGCACGAATCGCATCTGATCTGGGGTCGTCTCATACCGCAACTGCAATATGGTCGAAAAATAGAAACGATCCCTGCGGGTGAAATTCTCGAGCTGCATGTCAAGAAATTGCGCATTCGGAACGCTGATGACAGTCCGGTCCATCGTCCTCAGCCGTGTCGAACGCAGGCCGATTTCCTCGACCGTTCCCATCTTGTCGCCGAACCGGCAGAAATCCCCGACCGAAATCGGGCGATCGGCATAAAGCGTGAAACCCGAAAGCAGATTCTGAAGGGTGGGTTGTGCCGCCAGCGCAACTGCCAGCCCACCAATTCCGAAACCGGCCAGCACCCCGGTCAGTGGAAGCGACAGGGCCTGAGCCACGGCCAGAACTGCAAACACGATCAGCGCCCCCTTCAGAACGCCTGAAGCCAGAGAGACAAGAATGAGGTTGTGACCCGAAATCGTACCACCATCCCGGTACCGGTCAGCCAGCGCGGAAATACCTCTCCAGCCAAGCAGGATCAGGCCGACCACGATCAGCAGCAAGGCAACCGTCGCCAGCACGGTACTGAACTGTTCAGGAAGGCCGAGAACCCAGGTCGCCGCGAGGATCACCAGTCCCGCCACAAGTGCGCGGAAAGACCAGACGAAAAGCCCGGCAGCCGGATCGTCCGACACTCCGGCGTCTGCCCCAGCCCGGGACCGCAGCCTGCGTACCGCGACACGCACCAGCCAACCCAACCCAAGCACACCCAGTGCCGTGCCAAGAAGCCCGCCCCATTGCCAGCGTTCAAGCGGTCCCACCTGCCCCAGCGCATCGGGGACGATACCGCGCAGACTGTCACGAATGGCAAAATGAAGATCACCATCGCTCGGCTCGACAAGCCCCTCTGCCACCGGCATGTCCTCGACTGCCGCATAGACCTTCCTGATCGTCCGAAGCGTCTCGGGCGTGAATTGCCAGATCACACCGTCCGCCGTCTCGACAGGCGCGATCACCACGCTCCCCTCGGGGTGCAGGAAGTGGACATAGGGTTCGGTGGCGGCCGGATCGTCAGGTATCTCCTGCCAAAGGACATAGCCGGCCCGGTCGATCACACGCCTGAGATATCCGGCAAGAACTTGACCATCATAACTTTTCGTCACACCTGGCCGCCCCCTCAGGTCGAGAGTGGCGAGCGTCGCCGGATCCGAACCGTCCGCGGCAAATCCGAACCCTGTCAGAAAACTCCGCATCGTCGCGCGCGGCGATGACAGAGGGCCGCCGGGCAGCGCGCCTTCCGCTCCGGCACGTGCCGAACGCAGCCGCTCGGCCGTCGCATCGAGAGCCTCTGCCGAAGGTGCCTCAAGATACCATTCGCCAGCGTCACGGATGAAATCGACCGAAACCTGCTCGCCTGTGCCGGCCTGCCTCAGAACTGCGCTTATCCTGTCAGGACCGTCGGAAAGCGCGCGCGGAATATCCCACAGGCGAAAGGTGGTCTGGTCAACTACCCCAAAAAGAGCGCGCGCAAGATCAAACGGATCGCTCGCGCTGGCGACGGGGTCGGCGGGACGGATCAGGGCGACAGCCGTCCCGATCGCCTCGATGTCACCCGCCGCAGCCCGGTTTGCAGCAATCAGGAAACTGCGCATCGTTTCGGCGGGGGTAGTCTGGTCTACAACCTCGACAGTTCCGCTGTCGGTGGCGATCCGGGCACCCGTCCACCACTCGCCGGTCGAAAAGCGACCGGTGAATGTCTTTCCGTCCGATGACTGGACGAACACGAACTCGCCCGATGCCGACCTTTCGATCCACCTGCCGCGCAATTCACGGCCAACGGCCTCAGCCTCGATCCGACCATTGTAGAGCGGATAGACCCCCGTCACCCGGGTTCCGTTCTGTTCAAGCAGCAGCCTCGCGCCCCCGTCACGCCAAAGACTGTCCCAGGCTCCAGACCAGTCAGCCGTATCCTGCGCACGCGCAAGCGTCCCCAGGAAAAGGGACAGCAGGACGGCAACAGACAATCCGACCAAGTGCGCCTTACTATGCGGCATCGCGCAGGACTGCATGTCTTGCTCCTCGTTTATTGCAACAGGAAGCTACCTGTGGACACGACCTCAAGGACGCTTTGTGCCCGACCACCCCCGACTGATCAAGTGCCGGCTGCCTGTCCTGACCACCTCGCTCAGCACCGGTATCGCCGCCTCGCGCATGCCCGGGACAAAGAGATTGCTCGGGTCATGCGCATCAGCGAGACGTGGTCATTCGTTTGGGAATGGAGCAAATAAGTCTGGCGGCAAGCAACGGCCCTTGCGGCAGCACCGTCCTTGATGCGCCAGCTTATTCAGCCGCCATCGACCTCCGCAAAGACCGTCTCCCAGTCGGCGGCCATGTCGATCACGACCCAGCCCTGCGCCTCCGCATCGTCAAGGCCACGGACAAGCTTCCCGACGTGGCTTTCGCGGTCATAAGCCCATTCGCGCACGGCATCGGTATGATGCAGGATGACGCCAAGCCCCGGACCCTCTCCGGTCGTCACGTATTCCAGCATCTCGTAATCGCCGTCCGAATTGCCAAAGGCCATGATCGGGCGCCGCCCGATGTTGCGGTCGATGCCCAGCGGCTTGCCGCCCTTGTCGTCGATGAAGGCAACGTCGGGCAATTTCACGATCTGGCCCACACCATCGATCACCCGATATTCCGTCTCGCCCATGGTGCCGACAACCTGTTCCGGCGGAATCCCGTAGGCATCCTCGGCCAAGGCCCGGACGAAATGCTGCCCACCGCCCGACACGATCCAGGTCGAAAACCCCTCGTCCCGCAGATAGCGCAGAAGCTCCGTCATCGGCTGATAGACCATCTGCTCATATGTCAGCCCGGTCGTCGGATGGGTCGCGCTGCCGACCCAGGCGGCGACATCGGCCTCGAACGCGGCGGCTGTGACATCGGCATGGCTGGCCATCACAACCTCGATCAGCGCCGGCATGCCGCCCGCCATCAGCGCGCCCAGATCGCCCGCCGCCCCAGCGCGCAGCGCATCCGACGTGAGGATCGAAGGATCAGCCTCCGCCTTCTCGCGCAGTCGGTCGAGCGCATAAAGAAGCTGGAAATAGACCGGCTGTTCAGCCCAGAGCGTTCCGTCATTATCGAAGACGGCGATCCGCTCATCCTCTGGCACGAAGTCGGGCGATGCCGGATCGGTCACTGCCGCGACAAAGTCCAGGATTGCAGCCTTGGACGCCGACTCCTCCCAAGACGGAAGCGGGTCTGCCTGCAGTGGCAAAGCAAGGGCAATCAAGCCAAGTGAAGTCAGCATCAGACGCATCTGAAACCCTCATGGATTGTCTGTCTTGCAACAAGGAAAACTGCCCGGCCGCCGTGCTCGGTGGCCGGGCTGCACTCGTCACCCGTCAGCGCTGGATGCCGCCCATGATGCTTTCCATCACGGCCGACAGGTTGAACGTTCCCGGCTTCTGGCGTGGCGGGAACTCGGCGAGGGACTGCAGTGCCTCGCCGACATAGGCGGCTGCCGGTGCAATCATGAACATGTGTTCCAGGAACCAGCGCTCATAATCCATGCCGTGTTCGCTCGCCAGTTCGAACGGGTCCATCCGCAGGTTGGTCAGGATCGGGGTGCGCAGCTCGACGAAAGGCTCAAGCCAGACGTGAAGCCCTTCCGCCCGCTGGATCAGGAACGTGGCTTTCCAGTCGCCATAGCGCAACGCAGCCACTTCGGCACCATCGGTCCAGTAGATGAACGACTCGCGCGGCCATTCCGCATCGCCGGTCAGCGCCGGAACCAGGTTGTAGCCGTCGATATGCGACTTGAAGGTCGTGTCACCGATCGTCAACCCGGTCAGGAGTTGCTCCTGCGACGTCGTGTCCCCCGCTGCCGCCAGCAGCGTGCTGAACATGTCCATATGGCTGCCGATCTCGTTGACGATGGTCCCGGGCTCGATCACGCCGGGCCAGCTCATCATCATCGGCACCCGGTATCCGCCTTCGAACTGGGTGTTCTTCTCGCCACGGAACATCGTCGTCCCGCCGTCGGGCCACGTAAAGACCTCAGCGCCGTTGTCGGTCGAATAGATGATGATCGTGTTGTCGCGAATGCCCAGCCGGTCGATCTCGGCCAGAAGCTCACCGACCTGCCCGTCATGTTCGACCATGCCATCAGCATAGATACCATGGCCGGTCACGCCCTCGGCCTCGGGGGCGAGGTGGGTAAAGATGTGCATCCGGGTGCTGTTGTGCCACAGGAAGAAGGGCTGGTCCGCCTCAACCGCCCGGTTCATGAAATCGACCGACTTGGCCAGCACCTCGCGGTCGATCGTCCGCATCCGCTCGCGCGTCAGCGGACCGGTGTCGGTGCAATTCTGGTTGCCCCAGGCGCCAAAGCGGGGATCGGGCTCTTGCGTATCGGCATCGGTCGCCACGCAATCGAACACACCGCGCGGGCCAAAGGCCTCGCGGAAGGCCGGGTCCTGCGGATAGTCAGGATGCTCGGGCTCCTCTTCGGCGTTCAGATGATAGAGGTTGCCGAAGAACTCGTCGAACCCGTGCACGGTCGGGAAATGCTCGTTGCGGTCGCCCAGGTGGTTCTTGCCCATCTGCGCCGTCATGTAGCCCATCTGGCCGAGCAGCGTCGCAAGTGTCGGATCCTCCGCCGGCATCCCCTCGGGCGCGCCCGGCAGGCCAACCTTGGTGAGGCCCGTCCGCACCGGCATCCGAACGCTCCCGAATTACAACCCCCTCTTGTGGATGCCGCTCTCATTTGCAAGGGATTTCTGAACCTTAGGGTCAGGACCCATTGATCGGCTTGAAGCCGGTCTGCCTGCGTGATTCAAGCTCCCGAACTGGCGGGGGTGATGATCAGCAGTCTTTTCCGGCTGACGGACGAGCAGATGGAGCGGTTGAAGCCGTTCTTTCCCAAGAGCCATGGCTAGCCGCGGGTCGATGACCGGCGCGTGCTCAGCGGGATAATCTTCATCAATCGCAATGGATTGATATGGTGCGATGCCCCGCATGAGCATGGCCCGCCAAAGACGCTCTACAACCGTTGGAAGCGGTGGGGTGACATGGGGGTCTTCGCGAGAATGATGGAGGGACTGGCCTCTGAGGGCACCGAGCACAAGACGGTCATGATCGATGCGACCGACCTGCAGGCGCACCGCACGGCTTCGAGCCTGCGGGCGAGTGAGGCGGCGCAGACATCGATCCGGCGGATCGATGTCCCGCCGAACGGGGGCCCGATGACCAGCGCGGGCGCCCGATCGGGTGCACGAACGGCGGGTTGAACACCAGGCTGCACGCCGTCACCGACGCCAAGGGACGGCCGCTGAAGTTCTTCATGGCCGCAGGGCAGGTCAGCGACTACACCGGAGCCGCCGCCCTGTTGAGCAGTCTGCCTGCTGCCGAATGGATGATCGTGGACCGGGGTCATGACGCTGACTGGTTCCGGGAAGCGTTGAAAGACAGGGGGATACGCACATGCATCCCTGGTCAGACGTCGCGCGGCAAGGCTGCCCGATACGACAGGCGACGCTACCGGCGCCGCAACCGAACCGCGATCATGTTGGGCCGCCTGAAAGATTGGCGCAGGGTCGCAACCCGCTATGACAGATGCGCCAAAACCTTTCTGCCCGCCGTCGCTCTCGCTGCTACCGTCATGTTCAGGCTTTGACGATCAATGAGTCTGGACCCTAGTCAGACGCGGGTGAATTTATGAGTGACATCAAGCTTTTCCGCATAGCCTCCGGCGCCCTTACCGAACTGGCTGGAACAACCGACACGGTCGAGAAATCCGTGCAGGTTCTCTTCGAGAAGAACCTTGAGGCGCTGCTGGGCGTCCGCTTCTTGGCCACGGAGTACACGACCACCCATGGCCACCAGATCGAACCGGTCTTCGGGCTGACCGAGAAACAGTTCCAGGGCAGCAGCGCAGAAAAGATCGTGATCGCCATGAAGACGCTGATGGGCCACACGAGCCACGGCCGGACCGTACCGATCCACGACAATCTCAAGGGCCGGCAAAGCGAGATCCGCTTCATCAACGGGGTGGTCTGCAATCAGGGCCGCCGTCTGGGCATCCCCACGCCCGCCAACGATGCCATGGTCGAGATTGACCGGCATCAACGCGGGCCTGCTCCTGATGGATATGAGCAACCTTGACCTGCTGACCTCCGTGATTGCCGGGGATGACAGCAAGCCACCGCGCCAAACCCGCAACACCTGGCAAAAGCGTTCTCTCCATTCGACAGCGGCCAGACTTTCTGCGTTCGTTTCGGGGGTTATGTGGGCAAGGCCGAACCCTGACCCCCCGCGCCAAACGGTCAGGAAGCGGTCTCTCAGGGCCGATCTTCCCTAGGTCTCATGACTGCCCGGCTTCGGTGAATGTCCTGCAGGTCGCAGTCTGTGCAAGAAATCCAATTCCTTCGAAATGCCTCGATTTGAAACGCGTTTGCGTCCTCTTCGACCGCATTCGGAAGTTCCCAGGTCATGGCCCGCTCTGGCCCGCGGTTCCGGCGCTCCCGGCCATCCGGCGAACCGGCTGGCCAACGACAACCGGATTGACCGGAGCATGAAAATCGACTGCCTCCTTGACAAACGAGCTTCCGGCAAACCCGGAGCGGATCACTCCGCCCGGCCTATGCGGCGGTTGCGGGCGATCAGAGCCTGATCGGGCGGCCCTCCCTCCACGACAAGAGCGCGGCTTCAGCCACTTCCGAGGCGCGGATGCCGTCCTGACCGTTCGGGGTGACTGCGGCCCCGGTCGTGACGGCGGTGGCGAAAGCCGCGATTTCGGCGCGGTAGGCGGCCGCGTAGCGCTGGAAATACCCCTGATGCGGCTTTTCTCCACGAATCCCGTCGGCGGTGGAGAGCACCACCTGATGCGGGGCGAGGTTGCCGACCGAAGCCTGGCCAAGGCTGCCCATCACCTCGAGCCGCTGGTCATAGCCCCAGGCGGCGCGCAGCGAGTTCAGCACCGTGACATGGGTGCCCCTGCGCATCCTGAGCGTGGTCGTCGTCGTGTCGATCTGGTCGACCCGCAGGTAATCGGGATTGATCAGCGCATCGCCCATGACAAAGACTTCGGCCACCTCATCCTCGAGAAGCCAGCGGATCAGGTCGAAATCATGGACCGCGGTCTCTTTCAGAAGACCGGAGGACTGGAGAAAACCCTCGACGGGCGGCGCCTCGGCGTCGCGCGAGATGACCAGGACCTGTTCGGCCCGGCCGATCCGGCCTGCGCCGAGAGCCCCCTTCAGCGCGATGAAATCGGGGTCGAAGCGGCGGTTGAAGCCGATCTGGACGACAGCAGCGCGCGCACCGAAGGCGGCAAGGCAGGCACGGGCGCGGGGCAGGTCGTGGTCGACGGGCTTTTCGCAGAAGACATGCGCCCGGGTGCGGGCGGCGCGGTCGAGGTAATCGGCATGGGTGCGGGGGGGCGTGGCGATGATATGGGCCGCGATGTCGGGGTCGGCAAAGGCTTCGTCCACCCCGGCCACCCGGGCCCCGGTCGCCGCTGCCAGTGCCTCGGCCCGCTCGCGCGAGGGATCGACGACATAGGCAAGCGAGAGGCGCCCGTCGGCCATGAGATTATGGGCATGGGTCGTGCCCATTTCGCCGGCACCGAACAGGGCGGCGCGATACTGGGTCATGGGTCTTCTCCTGCGGCGGCGGCGGCATCGGTATAGAGCGTGGCCTCGGGGCACAGCAGCCAGACGGTGGCCGGCCATGAGGGATCAAAGCGCCCTGCGGCGGCGAGGCGGCGAAAGGCGTGCCGCTTGTCCGGCCCCCAGAGGATCATGGCGCTGGCGCGGGCATCCGCGATGGTGGCGATCCCGACCGTGACGCCATGGGTGGGCACCTCGGCAAGAGCGGCGAAATCGGGGAAGGTGGCCAGGTTGTCGCGCCGGGTCTGTTCGGCCAGGGCGACGATGCGGGTCCGGCTGTCGCGGGCCGATCCGGGCGGGTTGAACGCGACATGACCATCGCCCGCTCCGCTGGCAAGCAGGAAGAGGTCGATCCCGCCCGCGGCAGCGATGCGGGCATCATGGGCACCGGGTGCGGCAGGGTCGGGAAACCAGAGATTGCCGTCGGGGATGCGGCGGTCGGGCGGAAGGTCCCGGTTCAGCACGGCCTGAATCTCGAGCCGCGCGAAGCGCCGGCACGAGAAATGGGCGCTCTCCGGCACGAGGGTCATGTCGGGCGACAGGTAGTCGTCCATCATCACGAGCACGAGCCGGCTGAGGTCGAGGCCGCGCACCGCCGCCAGCCGGGCGAAGGCGGCATAGACGGGGCGCGGGCTGCGGCCGCCGGGGCAGCCGAGAAGGAAGGCGCCACTCTTGGCCGCAAGACGGTCGGCGATGTCGCGGGCCAGGGCCTCGCCAAGCTCTGCCGGTGTGGCAAAGGTCAGCCGGCGGGCCATGCGAGGGCGTCCTGCAGAAAGGCAAGGTTGCGACGGGCCAGAGCCTCCGGCGTTTCTGCTGCGTCGCGGGCGGGGTCCTGCTCCACGACCACCGGGCCGTCGAACCCCCGCGTGGCGATCTGGCGCAGCACGGCGGCAATGTCGACCGCGCCATCGGGCAGCGCGCACATCACGCCCTCATCGAAGGAGGCATTGACGTCGAGCGCGCCGGACAGCACGCGCGCCCGGACGACCGGGTCGACGTTCTTGAGGTGGATGTAGCCGATCCGGTCCCAGACCTTTCCGACATAGGCCTGCACGTCCTGGTCCCAGAGCGCGTGATGTCCGGTGTCGAAGCAGAGCGACACACCGGTCTCGGCCAGCAGCCGGTCGATCTGCACCTCACGTTCGATGCAGGTGCCGGCATGGGGGTGAATGTGCAGGGTGATGCCCTGATCCGCCATCCGCGCTGCGGCGTCGCGGATCAGGCCCATCGCGCCGTCCCAGCCGGCCTGGTCGACGACGCCCCTTGCCCCGGCAGGGTAGAATTCGCTCTCGTCCATCAGGACAAGGTGGCGGCAGCCGAGTGCCTGGAGGAGGCGGCCGAGCCGTGCAAGCGCGGCGGTCAGGGCCGGGGCGCTTCCGGGGTCGGCCAGGGTATGGACATGGGCGGCACCGGCAAGCGTCAGGCCCCGGGCGGCAAGCGCGTCGGCGATCCGGGCCGGGTCTTCGCCCATGAAGCCGAGCGGACCGAGTTCGGTCGTCCGGTAGCCCGCGCGCGCGACGGCGTCGAGATAGTCTTCGGCAGTCACGCTGTTGCCGGTCGGGTAGAAGACCCCCCAGGAGCAGGGTGCGTTGCCGATCATCATGGCCGGGTTTCGGAATGCCGAAGGACAGGGGCGGGCGCGAGTGGCATCGCGTGGCGGGCGGCCTGGCCATGTCCGGCCTGCTTTGGCGGGATGGGCTTTCCTCCCGGTGACTGCGCCGGTCTTTCAAAGGCAGTCAGCCACATCCCCGCCCGTCCGGCGCAGGTCACGGCCCCCCGTGCATCCTGCCGCGGCAGGTGTACCGACGTTCCAGTCCTCATGTAACGAACCTATCAGGCCCCGGTCCCCGCGCAATCATGCCCAAAGTCACGTTGCCTGCCCCCGGCAGTTGGGTCAGACTGCCCCGTGGGGGGGCGGCATGGCACGCGCTATCGGCAAGGTCGGCGATCTGGCGGCGCGGACGGCGCGAGCGGTGGACCGGCTGGGCAGCGGCGAATTCTATGACGCACTTCTCGACATCCTGGGCGCCGCCGCGGCGCATGATCTGGCCGCGCTCGTGCGCTATTCCCGCGCGGCGCCGCCGGACCTGATCATCCCGCGGATCGAGCCGACCGAGGCGATGATGGCCTATTACCAGCGCTATTACGCCTTCGATCCCTTCTACGCCTACTGGAAGAACGGGGGCGAGACGGGCGTCCACCGGCTGCGCGCGATGGATGCGGGAATCGGCCGCAGCGCCTATGCGCGCGAATTCCTGACGGCCATGCGCATTCACGACGAGATTGCCGTCTTCCTGCCCCCGATCGGCGATGCCTCGCCCACGCTGATTCTCGACCGCGCCAGAGGCAACTTCCTGGCCGAAGAGCTTGCGCGGGTGCGCACCCTTTTCCCGCTTCTGGCCGCGTTGCATCGCCGGCATCTCAGCATCTTCGTCACCGCCGGTGTCGATCCGGGCAATTCGCCCATCGGGCCCGAGCGGCCGCTGCGCTTTGTCGATGCCCGCGGGCATCAGGTCTTTGCCACCGCCGCCTGGACCGAGCGGGCCGGGGATCCGGATATGGCCGCGGCACTTCGGACAGTCGTGGCGCAGGGGCCCTGCACGGTGCGCCTGAAAGGGCCGATGGCGCTCAGGCGCACGCAGCTCCGGCCCGATTTCGGCCCCGCGCCCGGCGGTTTCTGCGACGAGATCTCGCCCGACCGGCAAAGCGGTCTGCCGGCACCCGCCGCCGAGGACCTTCCGGCCGGCATGGCCGAAAAGCTGAGCGAGCGCGAACAGGAGGTCGTGCTGCTGACCCTGCGGGGCTATCCGGTGATCGAGATCGCCCGGCGCATGGGGCTGAGCCGCGGGACGGTCAAGAACTACCGACTTGCGATCTATCGCAAGCTCGACATCACCACCGAGCGGGAACTCTTCGGCGAATTCATCGCAGCCCGCAGCGGGGCATGACCAAAGGCACTATTCCGGGAATCGCCCGATGATCGCATGATCAGGCCAGGCGTGTTGCCGCAGGGCCGTCCTTTCGCGTCGCCGCGCTTGCCCGAGACGTGACGGCAAAGGCCGGATGCGCGAAGCGGCGGGTGTGGGCGCGGTACGGACCTGGGCGAGGGTCGGGACAAGGAGGGAAGCTCGGATGGGCGGGACGGTTCGTGTGGGCGTCATCGGGCTTGGCTCGGTCTCGGAAAAATACGTGCCGCATGTGCGCCGGCTTGCCATCGACGGCATCCCTTGCGAGATCGTCATCGGCTGCGACGTCAGGCCAGGCAGGGCTGAACGGGCGCGGGACTGGGCGATCCCCGCCTTCACCACCGATTACCGGGAGGTGCTCGCCCGGCCCGATGTCGACGTGGTGCTGATCCTCACCTCGATGCAGAGCCATGGCCAGCTGACCCGCGATGCCCTGAACGCGGGCAAGCATGTGCTGGTCGAAAAGCCGCTGTCGATGGATCTGGCCGAGGCGGCCGAACTCGTGGCGCTGGCACGGACATCGAAGGGCCATCTGGTCTGCGCCCCGCATGTGACGCTGTCGCGGACCTATCAGGACATGTGGCGCCACATCGACCGCGGCGATATCGGGCGGCCCCTGACCGCGCGCGGCTTCTATGGCTGGGCCGGTCCCGACTGGGACCCGTTCTTCTACGAGCCCGGCGGCGGGCCGATGTACGACCTTGGCGTCTACAACGTCACCACGCTGACGGGGCTTCTGGGGCCTTGCCGGCGGGTCATGGCGATGACCGGCATCGCCATCCCGGAACGGATCGTCAGCAACCGGAAGATGACCGTCCAGACCGACGACAATTTCCAGCTCCTGATGGATTTCGGCCATCAGTGCTTTGCCGTCGTGACCACGGGCTTTACCATCCAGCAATATGATGTGCCGGGGATCGAGATCTATGGGACCGAAGGTTCGATCACCATGAAGGCCGAAGACTGGGATCCGCGCGGCTACCGGCTCTGGCGCAACAGCGACGGCTTCTGGCAGGACCACGACCAGCGCGCCCGCTGGCCCTGGACCGATGGCGTGCGCGACCTGATCGAGGCGGTGCAGCAGGGCCGCCAGCCCGTCAACGCGCCCGAACATGCCTATCATGTACTCGAGATCATGGTGAAGTCGATGGAAAGCGGGCGGACGGGGCAGGCTCTGCCGATCGTCTCGACCTTCACACCGGCGCGGTTCGACGTCGCGGGCGACCGCACCGCCCCCCATCTCGACCACGCGCCGGAGTGAGCCATGGCCTACCGCTCCTCGCCCCGCCCGGTCTTTGACGGCCCGACGCCGATTCCCTATGCGCAGGTGACGCGGCATCTCTGGGGCGATGCCGAGGCGGGGCAGATCGACGACTGGATCTACGTCTCGACCGACAGGATCCACCAGCTCGTCTTCGGCATGGCGCCTGGGCAGGGCTTCCGCCATTCAGAGAGCTATCGCACCGTCTTTGGCGCGGACGAGGTGCTGACCGTGCTGATGGGCACGATGATCATCGCCAATCCCGAGACCGGCGAGGTCCATGTCGTCAGGACCGGCGAGTCGGTGTTCTTCGGCAAGGACACCTGGCACCATGCCTTTGCCTGGGGGGCCGAGGAATGCCGGGTGCTGGAATACTTCGCGCCGCCGCCCTCGACAGGGTCGTCGGGAAAATATGCCGCGACGCGGCCCTACGTGGCCGATTTCCGCTATGAGCGTCGGGAACTGACCGGCCATTGGCCCGCCGCCCGGGCCGAGGCCGAGGCGAAGGCCAGGATCAGGGTCATCCGCGAGGCCGACTGGCTCTGGTCCCTGGACCAGGACAACAGGGTCCTGACCGGGGTCATGGCCTCGACCGGCCAGCTCACGGCCGGGGCAGTGCGCATCAGCCCGGGCGGCAAGAGCGACCTGCGCCGGCATGACGGGGCGCTCGGGCTCTACCTGCGCCGCGGGCGGCTCAACATCCTGATCGAGGATGCCGACATCTCGCCCGTCTGGTTCGAGCTGCATCCGCAGGACGGCTTCTACATCCCGCCCGGGACGGCCTATCGCGCCGTCAACATGGGCGGCGAGGAGGTCGATTATCTCTTTGGTGTGGCCCCCCGCTACGCCCCCGCGGATGGTCCGGGATGAACGCGCCCGGCATCCGGCCCGCGCCATGCGCCCGGGGGATGGGCCGTGTCCCATGGGCCGGCTTTGCCATGCGCCTCGTCCGCCGGGCGGGCATTGCGCCCTGCCGCGGGCAGGTCGGCGGTCTGCACGCCGCTTGCGGGCCGGTCCCGTGACCGCGGCCGCCCCTGCTGCCCGGCGGCCCGGGGGCGGTTTCGCCATCGGGATCGACGTGGGCGGCACCAAGATGGCGGGCGGCATCGTCGATCTGGACAGCGGCGCGGTCCTTGGGCGGCGGCAGATCGCGACAGCGCCCGAACGCGGGGGCGCGGCCGTTCTGGCCGATGCGGTCACATTGGCGCGGGGCCTCAGGGATGATGCGCGGCGGCTTGGCCTGCCCGTGGCCGCGCTGGGCGTCGGGGTGGCCGAACTCGTCGACCGGCAGGGCCGGGTCTTCTCCGGCCATCGCATCCGGTGGAGCGGCCTCGACCCCGGCGCTGCCTTCGGCGCGGTGCTGCCCACGGTGATCTCGGCCGATGTCCGCGCGGCGGCGCTGGCCGAGGCGCGGCTCGGCGCCGGGCGCGGGGCCGCGGTCTTCTACTACGTCACTGTCGGAACCGGCATCGCCGGGGTGCTGGTGCTTGACGGTGTGCCCCATGACGGCGTGCGCGGGGCGGCGCTGGTGATCGCCAATTCGATGCAGCGCGACCGCTGCCCGTCCTGCGGGGCGGAACACCGCCGGATGGTCGAGGATGTGGCCTCCGGCCCCGCCCTCGCGCTGGCCTGCGGGGCGGCGTCGGCCGAGGACGTGCTGGCCGCGGCGCAGGCAGGCGACCCCCGCGCGCTGGCCGCGATCGACCGTGCGACGGAGGAGCTTGGCGGCGTCCTGGCGCTTCTGGCCGACGGGCTCGACCCCGGTCTGATGGTGATCGGCGGCGGGCTCGGCTGTGCGCCCGGCCCCTATTTCGACACGCTTGCTGCCCATGTCCGTGCCGGTCTCTGGGACGGCGTGCCCCATCCGCTGCGGATCACGCAAGCCAGGATGGGGCCGGATGCCGGACTGATCGGCGCGGCACTGGCAACGCAGACGAACAAGACGGCCCGAAGGCCTCAGATGAGCAACTGACAGAAGGGAGAGACGACATGACCACACGCACCTACGCCGCGCCCCGGGGCATCAGCCGGCGCGGCTTCCTCGCAGGCAGCGCGGCTTTCGGGGGCGCCATGACCCTGCCCGGCGCAACCTTTGCCCAGACGGAAGGGCAACTGCTTCTGTGGCTTCCGGGCGGGTCGGACCTTTTCTGCCAGATCCATACCGGACTGCTCGAGGGCTTCTCCTCGGCCGCGGGCCTCGGGCCGGCCACCACGGTCTGCGGGCTCGGTCAGGATACCGAATTCACGCAGGCCCTGATCGGGTCCATCACTGCCGGCAGTCCGCCCGATATCTCGATGCTCTGGGACAGCCCCGTCAGCCTTGGCGCGCAGGGGGCCTTCATGCCGCTTGACGACATGATGAAGGGCTCGGCGATCCCGATCGAGACATGGCCGGCGGGTCTCCTGTCCTCCTGCCAGTTCAAGGGCGTGACCTATGGCCTGCCGGTGACCGCCGGGGTCTATTCCATGTGGTACAACCAGGAAATGTTCGAGGCCAGGGGCCTGCCGTCCGACCGTGCCTCCTTCCCGGGGACCTGGGACGAAATGCGCAGGATGTCCAAGGAATTCACCGTCTGGGACGGCGACAGGCTGGTCACCTCCGGCTTCATGCCCAACCGCGTGCCCGAAACCATGGCGATCTGGTCGGCCCTGAACGGCGGCATGATGTTCGACGAGGCGAACCTGAAATACCTCATCGACAGCGAACAGAACGTCGAGATGTTCACCTTCTTCGTCGAATGGATGGACGAGGAGTACAAGGGCGACTTCAATCTGGTCGACCGGTCGGGGAACTTCCTTGACGGCTATCCCAATTCCACCACCGGCATGGGCCCCGCCTTCCGCGAAGGCCGTCAGGCCGGGATGCAGTCGGGCAGCTGGCTTCTGGGCGACATCTTCGCCGATCCGGTGCCAAGCTTCGAGCGCTGGAACCTAGCGGGCAATCCGGTCGGACCCTCGGGAACGGCGTCCGTCTCGGGGACCTGGCCCAACTGGTTCGTGATCCCGGTCGGATCAAAGAACCCGCAGGCGGCCTTCGACTACCTGAGCTACCTTGCCGTCGAAGGCTCGGTCCAGTGGTACCAGCAGATCCCCGACGTGCCGACCAATTCCCAGGTGCAGGCCAAGGCGCCGGCCGGTCTGGTCGAAAAGCGCGGCCAGGAGGTGGCCGATGACATCTCGGCCTTCCTCGGGCAGCAGGCCGCGATCGTGACGCCGATGTGGAATTCGCCGGTGCAGAGCTTCTACACCGACCAGATCGCCCGCGCGACCGAGAAGATCTATACCAAGGCGGCGACGGTCAAGGATGCCCTGGCCGAGGCGCAGGCGGCAACGCAAGGAGAACTGGAACGGATGCTGGCGGGCTGATGCCGGACAAGGCGACCCTGGCCGGGGCAGGCGCACTGCCCCGGCGCAACCGCAGGGCCGGGCGCGGCGAGGCGCGGGCCGGTGTGCTCTTTGCCCTGCCCTGGATGCTGGGGATGACGGTCTTCGTCATCATCCCGCTCGCCCTCACCTTCTACATCGCCCAGGCCAGGTTCCAGATCACCGGACCGCCGAAATGGGTGGGAATGCAGAATTACGAGGTGCTCTGGGCCGACCCCGCCTTCTGGCGCTCGGCGCAGAACACCCTGCTCTATGCCGCGATCTCGGTGCCGCTGAAGCTTGTCCTCGCGCTCGGGCTCGCGCTGCTCCTGAACCGGGCGACGGTCCTTTCGGGATTCTATCGCACGGTCTTCTACCTGCCGTTCCTGATGCCCGCCGTCGCGGGGTCGGTCGTCTTCATGCTGCTGCTGACGCCGAATGCCGGGCCGGTGAACCTGATCCTCGAGGCGCTGGGCTTCAGCCCGCCCGACTGGCTGCTCGACCCCTCCGTCGCGCTCTGGACGCTGATCCTGCTCAGTCTCTGGCCGCTCGGGGTCGAGACGCTGGTCTTTCTCGGGGGATTGCAGAACATCCCCCGCGACGTGTCCGAGGCCGCCGACCTTGACAGTCCGCGCGCCTGGCACAAGCTCGTCTACGTGACACTGCCGTTGATCACTCCGATGATCCTCTTCAACCTCGTGATCGGGATCATCTATTCCTTTCAGGTCTTCACCCAGGCGATCGTGATCGGCGGCACGACGGGAACACCGGCCGAATCGACGCTGATGTACATGGTGGTCCTGTACCGCGCCGCCTTTCGCTATTTCAACTACGGGCTGGCGGCGGCCATGGCGACGGTGCTCTTTGCCGCGGTGCTCGTCCTGACGCTCCTGATCTTCCGGACCGCGCGGGGCTGGGTGCATTACGAAGGGGAAAGCCGATGAGCAGGCGGCGCCAGGGCCGGGTGAAGATGCTGGGCTATCACGCCCTGATGCTGGCCATCTCGGCCATCTTCCTCCTGCCGTTCTACTGGATGACCATTTCGGCCTTCAAGACAAATGCCGAGATATTCTCGAACCCCATCACCTGGTTCCCCGACCCGATCCGGTGGGACAACATCACCGCGCTCCTCGCCCGCGACGACTTTCCCGTCGTGCGGCAGTTCTTCAACTCGGTCTTCTATGCCGGAACGGTGGCGGTGCTCGTGGTCCTGTCCTGCTCGCTGGCCGCCTATGCCTTCGGCTGCCTGCGCTGGCGCGGGCGCGACCTCATCTTCGCCCTCACGGTCTGCGCGCTCCTGATGCCGACCATCGTGACCTTCCTGCCGATCTACATCGCCTGGTCGAAACTGGGTCTGACCGGCACCTACTGGCCGCTGATCACGCCCTTCCTCTTCGGAGATGCCTTCTTCATCTTCATGCTGCGGCAATTCTTCAAGGGCGTGCCGCGCGAACTCATGGATGCCGCACGGCTGGACGGCGCCTCCGAATTCCGCATCTGGTGGCAGATCGTGCTGCCGCAGGTGCGCACGGCACTGGTGATCGTGGGCCTCTTCGCGCTCGTCTATACCTGGAACGAATTCTTCCTGCCGCTCGTCTATCTGCGCGAGCGCGAGGACCTGCCCCTCTCGGTGGGTCTCTTCACCTTCCAGTCGCAACGCGCGGCCGAATGGGCGGCGTCGATGATGGGCGCACTCCTGACAGCGCTGCCCATGGTGCTCTTGTTCCTCTTCACCCAGCGCCTCTTCCAGCGCGGGCTCTCCACCACGGGACTGAAATAGATGGGCGCGGTCAGGCTCAGCGGCGTGCGCAAGCTTTATGGTGCGGTCGAGGTCATCAAGGGCGTCGACCTGACGGTCGAGGCCGGGGAACTGGTGGTCTTCGTCGGTCCCTCGGGCTGCGGGAAGTCGACGCTCCTGCGCATGATCGCGGGGCTCGAGGATGTGGACTACGGCAGGGTGGAAATCGCCGGCCGCGACGTGACCGAAGCCCCGCCCGCACGGCGCGGCGTGGCGATGGTGTTCCAGAACTACGCACTCTATCCGCACATGACGGCCTTCGACAATCTGGCCTACGGCCTGCGCCGCGCCGGCGTGCCGCGCGACGAGGTGACCCGGTCCGTGCGGGAAACCGCCGCGATGCTGCAGATCACCGAACTGCTGGCGCGCAAGCCCGGGGCCATGTCGGGCGGCCAGCGGCAGCGCGTCGCGATCGGTCGCGCGATCATCCGCAAGCCCGAGGTCTTCCTGTTCGACGAGCCTTTGTCGAACCTCGATGCCGCGCTCAGGGTCGAAATGCGCAGCCAGATCGCGCGCCTGCACCATGATTTGCAGGCCACGATGATCTTCGTCACCCATGACCAGGTCGAAGCGATGACCCTGGCCGACCGGATTGTCGTGCTCAACGCGGGACGGGTGGAACAGATCGGCACCCCGCGCGAGGTCTACCACGCCCCCGCCAACCTCTTCGTGGCAGGCTTCATCGGGAGTCCTGCGATGAATCTCCTGCCGGCCACGCTCGGGCCGGCAGGGGTCACGCTCCCGTCCGGCATCGTCCTTGGCGGCCGCAGGGGCGCGGGCGAGCCGGTGACGCTCGGCCTCCGGCCGGATCGCCTCCTGCTCGCGGAAGAAAACGAGACGCAGCTGACCGGCCTTGCCACCCTGGTCGAACATCTCGGCGACGAGAGCATCCTGCATCTTGTCGCCGGCGATGGACAGAAACTGACGGTCAAGCTCAGGGGCGATGTCCCGATCCGCATGGGCGAGACGGTGGGGCTTCGCCTCGACCTTGGGGGCGCCT
>Ga0315900_10002864_pt1 | contig 25733 bp, 26 predicted proteins | sample LakEriMetagenome_FD_203521 | JGI IMG/M metagenome (GOLD analysis project Ga0315900, IMG submission 203521) | Freshwater fungal communities from buoy surface, Lake Erie, Ohio, United States - Buoy 12 MA114 | ecosystem: Environmental > Aquatic > Freshwater > Lake > Lake biofilm | place: USA: Lake...
CTCGAGCGGATTGCCGAGGCGCTGCCCCTCGACCCAGGCGACGGCACGGTCGACGAAGCCCCGATAGAGGCTTTCGTGGACATAGATCCGCTCGATCCCGCAGCAGCACTGGCCCGAGTTGAACATCGCCCCGTCCATCAGGCTGTCCACCGCCGCGTCGAGGTCGGCATCCGCGCGCACATAGCCCGGATCCTTGCCGCCGAGTTCGAGCCCGAGCGGGGTAAAGGTGCCCGCGGCGGCCCGCTCCACCGCCTGCCCGCCCGCGACCGAGCCCGTGAAGTTCACGAAATCGAAGGCCCGCGCCCCGATCAGCGCCTCGGTCGTGGGATGGTCAAGCACGATGTTCTGGAACACATCCCGCGGCACCCCGCCCGCGTGCAGCGCCTCTGCCAGCCGCTCGCCCGCAAGCAGCGTCTGCGAGGAATGCTTGAGGATGACGGCATTGCCCGCGATCAGCGCCGGCACGATGGTGTTGATGGCGGTCAGATAGGGATAGTTCCACGGCGCCATGACGAAGACGACGCCGAGCGGTTCGCGCTCGATCCGCCGCTCGAACCGCTCCGACGCCTCGGCCACGAGGGGGGCGAGCGCCGAGGCCGCGATGTCGGCCATGTAGCCCGCCCGTTCGTTGACGCCGCCGAGCTCGCCGCCATAGCGCACGGGCCGGCCCATCTGCCAGGCAAGCTCCTCGACGATGCGGGGCTTCACCTCGCCCAGGGCCGCCACGCCTGCGCGCACGATCGCGACGCGCTCGGCCAGGGGCCGGGCGGACCAGGCGGGGCGGGCGCGGCGTGCGGCCGCGACGGCATCGGCCGCCGCCTCGGGGCCGAGCGGCACCCGTTCGGCATAGACGCGCCCGTCAACGGGCGAGATCAGTCGGATCGGCTTTGTCATCCTGTCCTCGCTTCGGGCGCGCGCGCCCGTTCCTCATGCCCGCTCGAGACCGCGGCGCACTTCCCAGTCGGTCACGACGCGGTCGAACTCGCTCACCTCCCAGCGGGCGGCGTGGGTGTAGTGCTCCACGACCCCGTCACCGAAGGCCGCGCGCAGCATGGCCGAGCCATGCAGCAGATCGGCCGCCTCGCGCAGGGTCTTGGGGATCTCGCGGATGCCATCGGTGCGATACATGTCGCCGCGCATCTCGGGCTCGAGCTCCATCTTCTGCGCGATGCCGTTGAGGCCCGCCGCCAGCAGCGCCGCCGAGGCGAGGTAGGGGTTGAGGTCGGCGCCCCCGATCCGGCATTCGACGCGGATGGCCTTCGTCCCCTCGCCGCAGACGCGGAAGCCCGCGGTGCGGTTGTCGGCCGACCAGACGGCCTTGGTCGGGGCAAAGAGCCCGACGCAGAAGCGCTTGTAGCTGTTGACGTTCGGGGCGAGGAAGGCCGCGATCTCGCGCGCATGGGCAAGCTGGCCCGCGAGGAAGTGCTTCATCAGCGCCGACATGCCGTGCGGGTCGGCCGGGTCGCGGAAGGCGGGCTGGCCGTCGAGCGTCCAGAGCGACTGGTGGATATGCGCCGACGACCCGGCGCGGCGATGGTCGTATTTGGCCATGAAGGTCGCGGTCTTGCCGAAGGACCAGGCGACCTCCTTGGTTGCGGTCTTGATGATCGTGTGGGTGTCGGCGGCATCGAGCGCATCCGAATAGCGCACGTTGATCTCGGCCTGGCCGACGTCGGCCTCGCCCTTGGTGTTCTCGACGACGATGCCCGAGCCATAGAGGCCGTTGCGCAGCGCGCGCATCAGCGGCTCCTCGCGGGTCGAGAGGAGGATGTTGTAGTCCTCGTTGTGCGCGATCACCGGCACGAGGGCGCCATAGCCCTGATCGCGCAGGCTTTCGTAGCTGTTCTCGAAGACGAAGAATTCGAGCTCGCTCGCCATCATCGGGGTCAGGCCCATCGCCTCGGCCCGGGCGATCTGGCGCTTGAGGATGGCGCGCGGCGAATGGGCGACCTCGGCGTGCGTGTGATGGTCGAGCAGATCGGCGAGCACGAGCGCCGTCGCCGGCTGCCAGGCCGCGCGGCGCAGCGTCTTCATGTCGGGCTTCACGATGTAGTCGCCGTATCCCGCGGCCCAGCTGGTCGCGGCATAGCCCTGCACCGTGTTCATCTCGATGTCGGTCGCAAGCAGGTAGTTGCAGCAATGCGTCTCTTCCCAGCCCCCCTCGACGAAGAAGCGGGCATGAAAGCGCTTGCCCATCAGGCGGCCCTGCATGTCGACGGCAGCGACGATCACGGTGTCGATCTCGCCCGCATCGACGAGGGCGGCGAGGGCGGCGAGGGTCAGGTTGCCGGGCATGGTTCCTCCTCGGAAGGCTTGCGGCGCCCGGTCACCATGCCAAGCCGGCGCAGGCAGGGCAAGGGGCGGCAGGGTTCAGGGGTGGGGTTGCGGGTCGGAACGGGCGGCGCTAGGACGCGGCATCCCTGCCCCGAACCCCGCGGACGATCCGCCCATGAGCCCCAGGAAACGCGCGACGCTGACGGGGTTCCTCGCCGTGCTCCTGTGGTCGGGGCTTGCCGCGCTGACGGTGGCGACGGCGCCGGTGCCACCCTTTCTGCTCAATGCGCTGACCTTCGCGATCGGGGGGGCAATCGGGCTTGGCTGGATCTTCGCGCGCGGTCAGGCGGGGCAGGTGCTCTCCCTTGGCTGGCGGGTGCATCTCTTCGGCACGGCGGGGCTCTTTTGCTATCACGCGCTCTATTTCACCGCCCTGCGTCTGGCGCCGGCGGCAGAGGCGAGCCTCGTGTGCTATCTCTGGCCGCTCTTCATCGTGCTGGCCGCGGCGCTGACGCCCGGCGCGCGGCCTGGCCCCGGCACCTATGCGGGCGCGGGGCTTGCCTTCGCGGGGGCGGCACTCGTGCTGCTGGGCGGCGGAGGTGGGGAAGGGCCGAACGGGGGGCTCGGGGCGGGGGCGCTCGCGGGGCTCGGGCTTGCCTTCCTCGCCGCGATCGTCTGGGCGGGCTATTCGGCCGGGTCGCGCCGGTTCGGTGATGCCCCGGTCGGCGCGGTGGCGATCTACTGTCTCGCGACGGCGGTCCTGTCCTCGGGCCTGCACCTCATGCTGGAGCCGACGGTCTGGCCCGCGGACGGCGCAGGCTGGGCGGCGGTCGTGGCGCTCGGCCTCGGCCCGGTCGGGCTTGCCTTCTACTTCTGGGACGAGGGCATGAAGCGCGGCGACATGGAGTTCCTCGGCGTCGCCTCCTATGCAGCGCCGCTCCTCTCGACGATCGTGCTGATCCTCATCGGCCGGGCCGAGGCATCCGGCGCGCTGGTCGGGGCGGCAGTTCTGATCGCGCTCGGCGCCTGGCTCGCGGCGCGCGACGGCGCCCTCAGGCGTGCGTCATCAGGCGGCTGATCTCTTCCTTGAGGCGCAGCTTGCGCTTTTTCAGATCGGCGATGTGCAGGGTGTCCGCGCCCGGATTGCGCTCCTGCGCCTCGACCTCGGCCGAGAGGGCCTCGTGCTTGCGGCGCAGTTCCTGAACATGCGTGGCAACCGACATTCCCAAACCTCCATGACAAAGTGACAGATACATGACAGCACGTTTTCGAACGACTGTCAGCAAAAGATGACAGTCGGGTTAACACGCCTCGGTGATCGGGGCGTCGAAGGCAAGCGCCGCACCCTCGCGCAGCACGGCGCGGGCGGCGGCGGTGTGGTCGTCGCCGTCGCGCAGGTGGCGGGCGGCCGCATGGACGACGAAGGGCGCGCAGAGCCGCAGCGCCCCCCGGCCCCCCTTGCGCGCCCGCAGCACGATCCGCCCCGCCGGCCGCCCCGCCCGTGGCGCGACGGGCAGGATCGCGACCGACCCCCAGCCCGGGCCGAGCGCGCCCAGCACCTCGGCCAGACGCTCGGCCGACTGGATGAGCGTGAGCCACCCGCCCGGCCGCAACCGCCGCCGTGCCGCCTCGATCCAGTGGGCGAGGGGGGTCTCGGCCTCGGCCAGCGCCACCGCCCTGCCCGCATCGCGCGCCGCCGTCCCGCGCCCGGGCGGATGATAGGGCGGATTCGCCATGACGTGATCGTATCCGCGGCGCAGCGCGGCGGGCATCGCCACCAGATCGCCCGCGTGAACCTCGAAGGCCGCGCCGTTCAGCGCGGCGTTCCGCGCGGCAAGCGCCGCATAGGCCGGCTGCACCTCGAGCCCCGCGAGCGCGAGGCCCGGGATGCGCGCCCAGAGGCAGAGCCACGCCGCCCCCGCCCCGCAGCCGAGTTCAAGGACGCTCTCGCCCGGCCGCGCCGGCACGGCGGCCGCCAGAAACACCGCATCCGTCGAGGACCGGAACCCCGCCCGCGGTTGCAGGACCGTGACGCGCCCGCCCAGGAAGCCGTCGCGGGTCAGCTCGTCCTCGGCGAAGGGCTCAACCCTCATGGGGGTCGATCCCGAGGTCGCGGAGCACCGCGCGGGCCGCCTCGGCATCGTCGTCGGCGACCGCGAGCCGGCGGGGCAGCGCGCCGATGCCGCCCTCGAGCGTGCTCATGTGGACGTCGAGGACGAAGGCCGCTATACCCTCGCCCGCCAGCATCGCCTCGGCAAAGGCGATGAGCGTCGGATCGGTGCTGCGCAGGATGTCCCGCATGGGATGAGGCTATCCCGGGGCGACCCGGCTTGTCGAGGGCAGAGGGCCGCGATGGACGCGAAGGTGGACAGACCGCTCGACCGGCTGGCGGCGCATCTCGCGGACGATCTCGCGGCGGTCGATGCCACGATCCGGGCGCGCATGGCGTCCGAGCACGCCCCCCGCATCCCCGAGGTGACGGCGCATCTGGTGGGGGCGGGCGGCAAGCGGGTGCGGCCGATCCTGACGCTCGCGGCGGCGCGGCTCTGCGGCTATGGGGGCGACCATCACATCCGCCTCGCCGCCACGGTCGAGTTCATCCATACCGCGACACTCCTGCACGACGACGTGGTGGACGAAAGCCGCGCCCGCCGCGGCCGTCCGACGGCGAACCTGCTCTGGGACAACAAGTCGAGCGTGCTTGTGGGCGACTATCTCTTTGCCCGCTCCTTCCAGCTCATGACCGAGACAGGCTCGCTCAGGGTGCTCTCGATCCTCTCGGATGCCTCGGCCACCATCGCCGAGGGCGAGGTGCTGCAACTGACGGCGGCGCAGAACCTCGCCACGACCGAAGAGATCTATCTGCGCGTCGTGCGCGGCAAGACGGCGGCGCTGTTCGCCGCCGCGGCCGAGGTGGGGGGCGTGATCGCGGGCGCGCCCGAGGCGCAGGTCGCGGCGCTGCGCGCCTATGGCGACGCGCTCGGGATCGCCTTCCAGATGGCCGACGACGTGCTCGACTATGCGGGCGATGCGGCCGCGACGGGCAAGAACGTCGGCGACGATTTCCGCGAGCGCAAGCTCACCCTGCCGGTGATCCGCGCCATCGCCGCCGCCGACGCGGCCGAGCGCGCCTTCTGGCGGCGCACGATCGAGACGGGCGACCAGCAACCGGGCGATCTGGAGCAGGCGCAGGCGATTCTCGCCCGCCACGGCACGATCGCGGCGACGCGCGCGATCGTCCTCGATTGGGCGGCGCGGGCGCAGGCGGCGCTTGCGGCCCTGCCCGGGCAACCGCTGCGCGCGATGCTCGCCGATCTGGCCGAGTTCGTGGTGGCCCGCATCCGCTGATGGATTACCCGCCCCGGGGCGGGTAATCCTTGACGCGCACCGGGGCGGGCCCTACTCAGCCCTGAAACTATCTAGGAAATCCGCGCGCGAGGAGAGCGTCATGCGTCTGGGAAGGTTCGGATCACTCGTCGCCGCCGCCCTGTTCACCGCCCATCAGGCGGCCGCGCAGGATGTCACTTTCGTCGTCCACCACTTCCTCGCCCCGGTCGCCAACGCCCACAAGGCGATGATTGTGCCCTGGACCGAAAAGGTCACGGCCGAGAGCGGCGGGCGCATCGCCTTCGAGATCTTCCCGGCCATGTCGCTCGGGGGCAAGCCGGCCGAACTTTACGGCCAGGTCCGCGACGGCACCGCCGACATCGTCTGGACGCTGCTGGGCTACACGCCCGGCGTCTTTCCGCGCGCCGAGGTGTTCGAGTTGCCGACCGTCCACACCGGCTCGGCGACGGCGACGACGATCGCGCTCAACGCAGCCTTCGACCTCATCGCCGAGGATTTCCGCGACGTGAAGGTCATCTTCCTGCATTCCCACGACGGCAACCTGATCCAGACGGCCCAGCGCCCGGTGCGCGGGATCGAGGATGTGCGCGGGCTGAAGCTGCGCACGCCGAGCCGGACGGGGGCGTGGGTGATCGAGGCGATGGGGGCCGAACCCGTCGCGATGCCGGTGACGGCCCTGCCCGAGGCGATGGCGCGCGGCACGGTCGACGGGGCGATGACGACGCTCGAGGTCGTGCCCTCGATCAAGCTCGAGGAACTGGTGCGCTTCACCACCGAACCGCCCGAGGGCGACCGCATGGGCACCTCGGTCTTCATGCTGGCCATGAACAAGGACGCCTATGACGCGCTGCCCGAGGACCTCAAGGCGGTGATCGACGCCAATTCCGGCGTGAACGTCGCGGCCGGCATCGGCGCGCAGTGGGAAGGCTTCGAGCAGGGCGGGATCGACGCGCTGGCCGCCGCCGGGGCCGAGCGCATCATCCTCGACGAGGCCGCCGCCGCCCCCTTCCGCGCCGCGAGCGAGGCGGTGGTGGCGCGCTGGGTTGCCGAGGTGACGGCGGCGGGCATCGACGGGCAGGGGCTGGTCGATGCGGCCCGCGCCGCCGTCGCTGCTGCCCGCTGAAGGCCGGACGGACGGGGCGAGGGCGATGCAGGGCCTTCTGCACCGCCTCTCGCTTGGCTTCGCACTTGCGGGGGGCGGTCTGCTCGGGCTTGTCGTCCTGGTCACGACGGCGAATGCGGTGGCCTTCATCCTCGACCGGATCGCGCGTCTCGGCGGTGCGAATGTCCCCGCCCTGCCGGGCTACGAGGAATTCTCGGCCCTTGCCACGGGGTGCGCGGCCATCCTGTTCCTCCCGTGGTGCCAGGCCAGCCGTGGCCATGTCGCTGTCGATGTCCTGATCGCACGGGCACCCGTGGGCTTGCGCCGCGCGCTCGGGCGCATCTGGCTTGGCCTGACGGCGGCTGTCGCGGCGGCGCTGGCCGGGGCGATGGCGCTGGGTGTGGCGGAGTTGCGCGCCGATAGCGCCGTAACGGCCGTGCTGGGCTGGCCGATCTGGCCGTTCCTCATGCCCGCAGTCGCGGCACTCGGCCTGTGGTCGGCGGTGGCGGCGTCCGCGATGTTCGGGACGTCCGGTGATGATTGATCCGGTCGGGGTCGGGATTGCGGGGCTTGCCGTCCTCTTTGCGCTCATCTTGCTGCGGATGCCGGTCGGGCTCGCGATGATCGCGATCGGAATCGGGGGGACATGGATCCTCTCGCTCATCGTGCCGCATGTGCGCTTCTGGCCCTATCTGCGCCAGTTCAAGACGCTCCTGTGGGAAAACGCCGCGAGCTACGAGCTGTCGGTCGTCCCGCTCTTTGTCCTGATGGGCTACATCGCGGCCGAATCGCGGCTGTCGTCGGATCTCTTCCGCGGGCTCGAGGCGATGCTCTCGCGCTGGCGGGGGGGGGTCGCGATGGCGGCGGTGGCGGCGTGCGGCGCCTTCGGGGCGGTCTGCGGATCCTCGCTCGCGACGGCGGCGACGATGGGGCGCGTCGCGCTGCCCGAGCTTGACCGGCAGGGATACGACCCGCGCCTTGCGACCGGGGCGCTGGCCGCGGGCGGCACGCTCGGCATCCTGATCCCGCCCTCGGTCGCGCTCGTGCTCTATGCGATCATCGTCGAGGGCTCGATCCTGCAGATGTTCCAGGCGGCGGTGGTGCCGGGCATCCTCGCGATGGCGGGGTTCGTCGCGGTGGTCTGGGCCCTGGTGCGCCTCAATCCCGCGCTCGCGCCGCCCGCCCGACCGATGCCCGATGCCGAGCGGCGCGAGGCGCTGGGGCGGCTCCTGCCGGTCCTGTGCATCTTCGGCGCGATCATCCTCGGGCTGGGCTTCGGCCTGTTCACCCCGACACCCGCGGCCTCGATCGGGGTGTTCCTGATCGCGGGCTGGGGTTTCTGGCTGCGCCTGCGCGGCAGGGGGGGGCTCGACCTTTCGGGGCTCGGCCGGGCGGTGCGCGCGACGGCGGTGACGACAGGGATGATCTATCTGATCCTCTTCGGGGCGGAGGTGCTCAAGGGCTTCTTCGCCCGGGCGGGCCTGCCGCAGGCGATCTCGGGCTGGGCGGGGGCGAGCGGGCTCGACCCGATGCTCGTCCTCATCGTGATGCTGGCCCTTCTGATCGTGCTCGGCTGCTTCATGGAGAGCCTCGCGATGATCCTCGTCGTCGTGCCGTTCTTCTGGCCGACGCTCGTCGCGCTCAATGGCGGCGAGGATGTGGCGGCCTCCGCCGCCGCCTTCGGGATGACGAACGACGAGCTTCGGATCTGGTTCGGGATCCTCATGCTCGCAGTGGTCGAACTCGGCCTCATCACGCCGCCGGTCGGCCTCAATGTCTTCATCATTGCGGGGATCGCGTCGCATGTGCCAATGGCGACGGTGTTTCGCGGCGTCGTGCCCTTCATCGGGGCCGAGGTCGCGCGCGTAGGGCTGATCCTTGCCCTGCCGGTCCTCGCGCTCGGCCTGCCGCGCCTGATCGGGGGCTGAGCCCCCTTCATCGCGGCCGCCCGATCGGGTATCATTGCGCGAGCAACCCCGAAGGCAGGCCCCGCGCGCATGTCCGTCCCAAGCGCACTCAGCCCGGAAGACGTGCTGCGCATCCGCCTCGAGGTGCTGCGGCGCGAGCATCGCGACCTCGACGAGGCGATCGCGGCGCTCGAGGATTCGGGCCGGGGCGATCAGTTGCGGCTGCGGCGGCTGAAGAAGCAGAAGCTTTCGCTCAAGGACGAGATCGCGCGCATCGAGGACCGCCTCATCCCCGACATCATCGCCTGAGGGCGCTGGCGGGGCTGGGGCGTCTGCGCTATGGGGCGGCAGGCGGTGCAGGGGGCGCGCATGGCGGCACAGGTCGGGATCATCATGGGCAGCCAGTCCGACTGGCCGACGATGAAGCACGCGGCCGACATCCTCGACGAGCTTGGCGTCGCATGGGAATCCGCGATCGTCTCGGCCCACCGCACGCCCGACCGGCTCTGGCGCTATGGCACCGAGGCCGCCGGGCGGGGCTTGCGCGTTATCATCGCGGGCGCGGGGGGGGCTGCGCATCTGCCCGGCATGATGGCCTCGAAGACGGCGCTGCCGGTCATCGGCGTGCCGGTCGAGACGAAGGCGCTGGGCGGGCTCGACAGCCTCTATTCCATCGTCCAGATGCCGCGCGGCTTTCCGGTCGCGACGATGGCGATCGGGGCGGCGGGGGCGGCCAACGCCGGGCTGATGGCGGCGGCGATCCTGGCGCTCGGCGACGGGGCGCTGGCGGCGCGGCTGGCGGACTGGCGCGCGGCCCTTGCGGCCTCGGTCGCCGAGAGGCCCTCGGATGTCTGAGCCGCTGCGGCAGGGCGCCGTGATCGGCATCCTCGGCGGCGGCCAGCTGGGCCGGATGCTCGCCGTGGCGGCGGCGCGGCTCGGGCTGCGGGCGCATGTCTTTGATCCCGACCCGGCGGCACCCGCGCGCGATGTGGCCGCCGCGGCCACCTGCGCGGCCTGGGACGATGCCGCGGGACTGGCGCGTTTTGCCGCCGCCGTCGATGTCGTGACCTATGAGTTCGAGAACATCCCGCTGTCGGTCATCGACACCGTGGCACCCTTGCGCCCCGTCATGCCCGGGCGCAGGGCGCTCGCGACCGCGCAGGACCGCGTGGCCGAGAAGAGCTTTCTCAACGCCGCGGGGCTCGCAACCGCGCCCTGGGCCGAAGTCGGCTCGCGCGCGGATCTCGACCTCGCGATCGCGCGCATCGGGACGCCCGCGATCCTCAAGACCGCGCGGATGGGCTATGACGGCAAGGGGCAGGTGCGCATCAATGCGCCCGCCGAGGCCGACGCGGCCCTTGCCGCGCTGGGCGGGGCGCATGCGATCCTCGAAGGGGTGGTGGATTTCTCGGCCGAGGTGTCGGTCATCGCCGCGCGCTCGGCCGATGGACAGGTCGCGGCCTTCGATCCGGGCGAGAATGTGCATGAGGGCGGGATCCTGCGGCGCACCACGGTGCCGGCCCCCGCCCTCTCGGCCGCGCGGCGCACCGATGCGGTGCTGATCGCGGCGCGCATCCTCGGCGCGCTCGACTATGTGGGCGTGATCGGGGTGGAGCTTTTCGTCACCCGCGCGGGGCTGCTCGTCAACGAGATCGCGCCGCGGGTCCACAACTCGGGCCACTGGACGCAGAACGGCTGCGCCGTCGATCAGTTCGAACAGCACATCCGCGCGATAGCGGGCTGGCCGCTCGGCGATGGCAGCCGCCACAGCGATGTCGTGATGGAGAACCTGATCGGCGAGGACATGGCCCGCGTGCCTGCGCTCGCCGCGACGCCGGGGGCGGCGCTGCACCTCTATGGCAAGGCCGAGGTGCGCGCGGGGCGCAAGATGGGGCATGTGAACCGGGTCAGCCGCCGCAGCGGGTGACGGCCCTGCGCCCGTCTCACTCCTGCCCCAGCGTCTCCTGGAGCGCATCGATGAGGTCGAGGTCAGGCTCAAAACGGCCCTGTTCGAGAAAGCGGATCGTCTGCGCGATCACGATCGGATTCACCATCATGAAGGTGTGCGTGACCGGCAGCACGAGGTGATCGGTCATGCCGGCAACCTCTGTCCGCGCGACCCCCACCTTGCCGTCATCGGGCCCCGGTATGATCCAGGAATTGATCGGGTTCACAGACCAGTCCCCCGCGATCACCCCCAGATCGTAATCCGGCAGCGGCAGTGCCTGCGGGAGCGAACCGGGCCCGGTGCCAAGTTCGAGCCCCGCCGGGCCGTTCACCCATTCGAAGGCGCCGATCCCGCCGAAAGTGTCAACCAGTTCCGACCCGCCGTTCGGCGGCGCGAGCATGACGACCCGGCCCATCCGCGCGGGGCGATGCGCCGCAAGCCAGGCGCGCGCGAGGATGCCACCCATCGAATGAGTCACGAAATGGACCGGCCCCGCGTCCGCCGCCCCCGCCTCGCAGGCGGCGACCGCCTCGCCGACCCGGTCGACAAGTGCGCCGATCGGTGCGCTCGTTGAGGGGTAGCCATCGTTCACGACGCGATAGCCGCGCGCTTCGAGGACCGCCGCCATCGGCATGAGCGAGTTCTCGGTGCGTGCGAGGCCGTGGAGCAGCACGACGCACTCCTGCCCCGCCAGGCCGGCATGCGCCGACAGGGTGGCAATCGCGATAACAATCGGTACGGTGGAACGCATGCGCGGATCCTACCCGAAGCCGAGGCGGCTAGACAAATTCCGTCTCGGAGGACAGGGTGCGCGCCATGTCCCATGACCGCCCCCGTATCGCTGCCCGCGCGATCATCCTGCACGAGGGGCGGCTTTTGCTTGTGAACGCTTGGCCGGGCGGCCAGTCCGACCTCTGGTGCGCCCCGGGCGGCGGCGTGGAGCGGGGCCAGTCCCTGACCGAGACGCTGATCCGCGAGGTCGCCGAGGAAACGGGGCTGCAAATCGAAATCGGAGAGCCCGCCCTCGTGAACGAGTTCCACGACCCGCCAAGCGGCTTTCACCAGATCGAGGTCTTCTTTCGCGCACGGATCCTTGGTGCGGGCCTCAATCGGGCATGGAAGGATCCTGCGGGCGTCGTGACGCGGCGCCGGTTGTTTGCGCGCGCCGAGATGGACGCGATCCGATTCAAGCCAGACCGTCTGCCTGCCGCCGCATGGGGCGATCGGTGCCTCTATGATCCGCTGGAGCCGATCCTGCGATGAAGGCTCTATTCGGCTGCGGCTGAACCCGCAGGTTCCTCGCTGCCGCCTCCGCTGCCCGATCCACCGCGCCCACGTCTGGGACCGCGCCGCGGACCCCGCCCTGAGCCTTCACCCGGCTCCGCGGCGGCTGCCGCATCGCCGTGACGTTCGGTGCGCTCAGGCCGGTCGGCCCGTTCGGCGCGCCGGGGCGGAAAATCCTGGCCCAGCATCGGATCGGCAAAATCAGGTTCGGCGGCACGCGCCTCGGGGGTTTCGACAAGGATGCTGTCGCCATCGTCGTCGTCATCAACCCCGATCAGCGCACTCGGTGCGACATGGGGCTGGTCGTCCTCGCGCTCGTCCCGGATGCGGTTCTGGCCGCCGAACCGCTCGCGCCCCTCGTTCCCCTGATGCTGACCACCGCCCTGCTGGCGGCGCGATTCCTGTTCGGCCGCCATTTCGCGCTGCGCTTCACCCAGCATCCGGGTGTAGTGCTCGGCGTGCTGCAGGAAGTTCTCGGCCGCCACCCGGTCGTTCGAAAGCTGGGCGTCGCGCGCCAGCACGAGGTACTTCTCGATGATCTGCTGCGGCGTGCCGCGCACCTTGCCGTCGGGTCCCGAGCTTTCGAAGACCCGGTTGATGATGTTGCCCATGGGGCGGGGGCGGTGCTGTTTGGAACGTGCGTGTGACTTTGAAGATCGCATGTGGCTCTGATGACCTGTCGTCGGGTTGGCCCCACGGAGTGCGCTCTGCGCCATCCACCCTTGCGAGCGGTTCCGCGATGTGAGGCTTGCTGCACGGCGCCGGGCCAAACCGGGCCCCACGTCGAACACTCGCGTCAAAGCACGCCGCGACCCTCTCGGCAAGCGGAATCTGACGATCACGGATCAAGGTGGTGCTTTTTTGCCGCAGTCGTTCAACCCGAAGCGCCATCCGCTGGCCAGACCGCCGCCACCACCCGGTCGCGACCGTCGAGGTCGGGCAGGACGCGCACCGCTGCAAACCCCGCCGTGGTGAATAGCGTGTGGACTGCCTGCCCCTGCGCTGGCCCGATCTCGAGCAGGATGCGGCCACCGGGGCGCAGATGCGCCCCCGCCCCCGCCGCGATGCGCCGATAGGCCCCGAGCCCGTCGCCGCCGGGGCTGAGGGCGCCGCGCGGCTCGTGCCGGGCGACCTCGGGGGCAAGACCGGCCAGTTCGGCCTCGGCCAGATAGGGGGGGTTCGCCACGATCAGATCGAACCGCCCCGCGACCTGCGCGAACCAGTCCGAGCGGATGAAGGCCACGCGGTCGGCAAGCCCCAGCGCGCGCGCATTCGCCGCCGCGACCTGCAGCGCGGGCGCCGAGATGTCGGCCCCGACCCCGCGCGCCCGGGGGCGCCCGGAGAGGATCGCGAGCACGATCGCGCCCGATCCGGTGCCGAGGTCGAGGACCGCGTCCGCCCCTTCGCGCAGCGCCTCGGCCACCAGCACCTCGGTCTCGGGCCTGGGATCGAGGACATCGGGCGTCACCCGCAGCGACAGGCCCCAGAAAAGGCGCGCGCCGATGATCTGCGCGACCGGGCGACGCGCGGCGCGGGCGGCGATGGCGGCGGCGAAGCGGGCGGCCTGTTCGGGCCCGAGCGTGTCGGGCATCGCCACGATCAGCCGGTCCGCGCCGATCCCCAGCGCATGGGCCAGAAGCCTGCGCGCATCGCCCGGCGGATCCTCGACCCCCGCCGCGCGCAGCCGCGCGACCGCTGCGGCCAGCGCGGCGCGCGTGCCCTCAGCCATCGGCCTCGGCCAGCCGGCGCGCCTGATCGTCGGCCACGAGCGCGTCGATCACCTCCGACAGATCGCCCTCCATGATCGCGCCGAGGCGGTAGAGCGTGAGGTTGATGCGATGATCGGTCATGCGGCCTTGGGGGAAGTTGTAGGTGCGGATGCGCTCGGAGCGGTCGCCCGTCCCGACCTGCGCGCGCCGCTCGGCCGCGCGCGCGCCCTCCTGCCGGCTGCGCTCGGCGTCATAGAGGCGGGCGCGCAGGACGGCCATCGCGTTGGCGCGGTTCTGGTGCTGCGATTTCTCGGAACTCGTGACGACGATCCCGGTCGGCAGGTGGGTGATGCGGACGGCCGAATCGGTCGTGTTCACATGCTGCCCGCCCGCACCCGAGGATCGCATCGTGTCGATACGGATGTCGGCGGCGGGGATGTCGATGTCGACCTCCTCGGCCTCGGGCAGGACGGCGACGGTCGCGGCCGAGGTGTGGATCCGCCCGCCCGCCTCGGTCTCGGGCACGCGCTGGACGCGGTGGACGCCCGATTCGTATTTCAGCCGGGCAAAGACGCCCTCGCCCTCGATCCGCGCGACGGCCTCGCGCACGCCGCCGAGCTCGGTCGATTGCAGGTCGAGCAGTTCGAACCGCCAGCCCTGCGCCTCGGCGTGGCGCTGATACATCCGCAGGAGGTCGGCGGCGAAGAGCGCCGCCTCCTCGCCGCCCGTGCCGGGGCGTATCTCGAGGATCGCGGGGCGGGCGTCGGCGGCATCGCGCGGCAGGAGGGCCACGCGCAACTCGGCCTCGAGCGCGGGGATCTCGGCGCGCAGGCGCCCGATCTCTTCCTCGGCCAGCGCGCGCATCTCGGGGTCGGCGAGCATCGCCTCGGCCTCGGCGAGGCCCATGCGCGCGGCCTGCCAGCGCGCGATGCCGGCCACGACCGGGCGCAACTCGGAATGTTCGCGCCCGAGGGCGGCAAGTTCGCCGGGCGCCGCGCCGGCTTCGAGCCGCGCCTCGACATAGGCGAAGCGTTCGGTGATGCGTGCGAGTTTCTCGGCCGGGAGCATGGGCGGCACATGCCCATGCCGGGCCGCAGGGTCAAGGGGTGGCGAGGGCGGCGGCAAGTGCCGCGAGCCGCGCGGCATTCACGCCCAGATCCTCCGACCCGAAGCGGGCGCGCGCGAAGGCCGCGAGCGTCGCGCCCCCGTCCGCCGCAAGGATGCGGACCGAGGTGTAATCGGGAAAGCCCCAGAGCCGCGAGCGGGTGATGAAGGTCATGTGCAGCTCCTCGGCCGATCCGGCCAGAAGCCGCGTGCGCGGCATCGCCTCCATCGCCGCCTGCACCTGCCGGGCGAGCGTCGCGGGGTCGGTGCCGCGCACCTCGCCGGGCGAGAGACGCGCGAAATTGCGGCTGCCGGGGTCGGGGGCCGTCAGCGGATCGACATGCCAGCGCGCCGGATCGGACGGCGCGAGCCGCACCCAGAGGCCATAGACCACGAGCGCCGCGAGCAGGACGAGAACGGCGCGCCCGAGCCAGATCATCGCCGCGTCCAGCACCACAGGCACATGATCTCGGTCGCGACATGGGCGGCCGCGATGGCGGTTGCCCCCGTCGTGTCATAGGGCGGCGAGACCTCGACCACATCGCCCCCGGTCAGGCGCACCCCTGCCAGATCGCGCAGGATCGCGGCCGCCTGCCAGCTTGCAAGCCCGCCCCAGACCGGCGTGCCGGTGCCGGGCGCGAAGGCGGGATCGAGCGCGTCGATGTCGAAGCTCAGATAGCTCGGGCCGTCGCCCGCGATCGCGCGCACCTCGGCCGCGATGGCCCGTGGCCCGCGTTCGTGCACCTCGGGGGCGGTGATGGCGCGGATGCCGAGGTAATCCTCGCAATCGGTGCGGATGCCGATCTGGACCGAGCGCGCGGGGTCGACGTAGCCCGCCCGGACGGCCTTGTACATCATCGTGCCGTGGTCGATGCGGGCCATGTCGTCATCGGGCCAGAGGTCGGAATGGGCATCGAACTGGATGACGCCCACGGGCCCGAAGCGCTCGGCATGGGCGCGCAGGATCGGCAGCGTGATGTAATGATCCCCCCCGAGCGTGAGCGTCCCCGCCCCGGCATCGAGGATCGTGCCGACATGCGCGCTCAGCGCCGCGGGAAAGGCCGCGATGCGCGCATAGTCGAAGGCGAGATCGCCGTAATCGACGATTGCGAATTCCTCGAGCGGCGAGAACCCCCAGCCGAAGGGCCAGTCGCAGGGTTGGAGGCTCGAGGCCTCGCGGATCGCGCGCGGGCCGAAGCGGGTGCCGGTGCGGTGCGTCACCGCCTGATCGAAGGGCACCCCCGTCACCGCCAGATCGACGCCCTTGAGATCGCGGCTGTAGCGGCGGCGCAGGAAGGACGTCGCGCCACCAAAGGCGTTCTCGAACGACAGGCCCTTCAGCCCCTCGCGCAGGAAAGCGCCATCGACCTCTTCGGCGGATTGTTCGAGCCCCATCAGGCGATCCTCACCCCTTCGCGGACGAGCGTGTCCGTCACCTCGCGGATGGCTGCGTGCAGCGTATCGACGATTTCGTCAACCGTCTCTTCGGTGACGGTCAGCGCCGGCGACATGACGTTGAGATGCGCGATCGGCCGCACGAGCAGCCCGCGCGCCTCGCAGGCGTCCGAGATGCGCTTGCCGATGTTGACCTCATCGGGCAGGAGCGCGCGACTCGCCTTGTCGGCGACATTCTCGACGCATGCCATGAGGCCCCGCGCGCGCACGTCGCCCACCGTCGGCAAGTCGCCGAGCGCGCCCAGACGCTCGGCAAAGCGCGCGCCCATCCGCGCGGCGTTCGCAAGCAGTCCCTCGCGCTCGATGATATCAAGATTGGTCAGCGCGGCCGCGCAGGCGACGGGGTGGCCCGAATAGGTGAAGCCCGAGGTGAACCACCGCTCGGGGTCGGCCGCCATCGCCTGCCACAGCCGGTCCGAGAAGATCACCGCCCCGAGCGGCAGATACCCCGAGGTGAGGCCCTTGGCGACGGTGACGATGTCGGGGATGACGCCCGTCTCCTCGCCCGCCGCGAACCACTGGCCGATGCGGCCGAAGGCCGTCACGACCTCGTCGAAGATCACGAGGATCCCGTGCCGGCGGCACAATTCGGCCATGCGCGGCAGATAGCCCGCCGGCGGGATGATGACCCCGCCCGAGGCCTGGATCGGCTCGGCGATGAAGGCGCCGATCCTGTCGGCGCCCTCGCGCGCAATCAGCGCCTCGAACTCGGCCACGAGATGGTCGCAGAAGGCGTCCGCGTCCATGCCCTCGGGCGCGCGATAGAGGTTCGGCGCGCTCAGGTGATGGATGCCGCGCGTCTCGTAGCGGAATTCCGGCACGCGGTCGCCGGGGCGGTGGCTGACCGACTGGCCGAAATGGGTCGAGCCGTGATAGCTGAGCCGCCGCGCCACGATCCCCGTCTTGTCGGGATGGCCGAGCGAGCGCTGCACGAAGGCCACCATCCGCAGCGCCGTGTCGACCGCGGTCGAGCCGCAGGTCGTGAAATGCACCCGGTTGAGATCCCCCGGCGCGAGATCGGCAAGACGGGCCGCGAGCATGGCCGAGGGCGCATTCGTCATGTCGACGAAGGTGTTGGTGAAGGCCAGCCGTTCCACCTGCGCGGCGATGGCGCGCGCCATCTCGGCCCGGCCGAGCCCGATGTTGGTGCACCAGAGCCCGCCCACCGCATCAAGATAGCGCCGCCCCCCCGCGTCCCACAGCCACACCCCCTCGCCCCGTTCGATCACGAGCGACCCTTCGGCCTCGAAGGGGCCGAAGTTGGTCCACGGGTGCAGGAGATGGTCGTGATCGTGCCGCCAGACGGCGCTGCGTGCAAGATCCTCGGGCGGCGTCATCGGGTGCTCCGGCGCTCTCGCGCCAACCCTGCGGGCGCCCGAGATCCATATCCCGCGGGATCACCGGGGCGCAACGACGCAATACTCAACATGATAGCCGCAATTCTGCGCCTCGGCTGCAACCCGCGCCCGAGCAGGCCCACCCGCGCGCCTGTCTTGCAGGGCTGCACGCGGCTGGGCTATGGAAGGTCGGCCCGAAGGGGGCGCAGGAAAACAGCATCGGGGGCGCGACATGGCCGGCCATTCCAAATGGGCCAACATCCAGCACCGCAAGGGCAAGCAGGACGCCGCGCGCTCGCGGCTCTTCTCGAAGCTCTCGCGCGAGATCACGGTGGCGGCCCGCATGGGCGATCCCGACCCCGACAAGAACGCCCGCCTGCGCCTTGCGGTGCGCGAAGCGAGGGCCAATTCCATGCCCCGCGACGTGATCGACCGCGCCATCTCCAAGGCATCCTCGGCGGATGCGGAGTTGCTCGATGAAATCCGCTATGAAGGCTACGGTCCGGGCGGGGTCGCGATCATCGTCGAGGCCATGACGGACAACCGCAACCGCACCGCCTCGAACGTCCGCAGCACCTTCACCAAGAATGGCGGCAATCTGGCTGAGACGGGCGCGGTCAGCTTCATGTTCGGCCGCATGGGCCAGATCAGCTATGGCACGAAGGCAGGCAGCGCCGAGCAGGTGTTCGAGGCGGCGATCGAGGCCGGGGCCGAGGATGTCGAGAGTTCCGAGGACGGCCACCTGATCTGGTGCGCGGCGGCAGATCTCGGCGAGGTGGCGGCCGCGCTCGAGGTCGCCCTCGGCGAGGCCGAGAGCGCAAAACTGGTCTGGAAGCCCGCCTCGACGACCGAGATCGCCGAGCTCGAGGCCGCGCAGAAGTTGATGCGGCTGATCGAGACCCTCGAGGAGGACGATGACGTCCAGAACGTCACCGCCAACTTCGAGATGTCGGACGCACTCATGGACGCGCTCTGACCGGGGTCAGCGCGCGCCCACCTCGACATAGTCGCGCCGGGTCGGTCCGACATAGAGCTGGCGCGGACGCCCGATCTTCTGCGCCGGGTCCGCGATCATCTCCTTCCACTGCGAGATCCAGCCGACCGTGCGCGAGAGCGCGAAGATCGGCGTGAACATCGAGGTCGGGAAGCCCATCGCCTCGAGGATGATGCCCGAATAGAAATCGACGTTCGGATAGAGCTTCTTCGAGATGAAATACTCATCCTCAAGCGCGATCCGCTCAAGCTCCTTGGCGACCTTCAGGATCTCGTTGTTCTCGACCCCGAGCAGGCCCAGCACCTCGTCGGCCGATTCCTTCATCACCTTCGCGCGCGGGTCGAAGTTCTTGTAGACGCGGTGGCCGAAGCCCATGAGGCGGAAGCTGTCGTTCTTGTCCTTGGCGCGGCGGATGAATTCGGGGATGCGCTCCACCGTCCCGATCTCGCGCAGCATCTCGAGGCAGGCCTGATTCGCCCCGCCATGCGCCGGCCCCCAGAGGCAGGCGATGCCGGCGGCTATGCAGGCAAAGGGGTTGGCGCCCGACGAGCCGGCCAGCCGCACCGTCGAGGTCGAGGCGTTCTGCTCGTGGTCGGCATGGAGCATCATGATGCGGTCCATGGCCTTGGCGAGCGCGGGCTTGACCACATAGTCCTCGCAGGGGACGGCAAAGCACATGTGCAGGAAGTTCGAGGCGTAATCGAGGCTGTTCTTCGGATAGACGAAGGGCTGGCCGATCGAATACTTGTAGGCCATCGCGGCGATCGTGGGCAGTTTCGCGATCATGCGGATGGCCGCGACCTCGCGCTGCCAGGGATCGTTGATGTCGAGGCTGTCGTGATAGAAGGCCGACATCGCGCCCACCACGCCCACCATCGTCGCCATCGGGTGGCTGTCGCGGCGGAAGCCGCGGAAGAAATAGTGCATCTGCTCGTGCACCATGGTGTGGCGCGTGACGCGGCCCTTGAAGTCCGCGAGCTGGGCGGCCGTCGGAAGCTCGCCGTAAAGGAGCAGATAGCAGACCTCGAGGTGGGATGATTTCTCGGCCAGCTGCTCGATCGGATAGCCGCGATAGAGCAGCTCGCCCGCGTCGCCGTCGATGTAGGTGATGGCCGATTCGCAGGCCGCGGTCGAGGTGAAGCCCGGATCGAAGGTGAAGACGTCGGCCTCGGCGTAAAGCTTGCGGATGTCGAGGACATCAGGCCCCGTCGTGCCGTGCTGCACCGGCAGGTCGATCGTCTTGCCGTCCAGCGTGATGGTTGCGGTGCGTTTCGATGCGGACATCCCTCTACCCCCTGTTCGTGCCAGCCCCCGGCCGGCCTGTGGTGGCGTGTCGCCCGAGGCGGCGCGCTAGCGGGCCCCTTCGGGCCAGTGCACGGCATCCTTGATCCGTGCGATCGTCTCGTCCCGGCCGAGGACAAGCATCATGTCGAACACGCTCGGACTGACCGTCCGCCCCGACAGGGCGGCGCGCAACGGAGCGGCCACCTTGCCAAGACCCAGACCGCGCGCTGCTGCCGCAGCCCCGACGATCCCATCGAGCGTTTCCTTCGTCCAGCTAGCATTTTGCAACTGCGGCGTCAATTCTGACAGTATGCCACGGGATACCAAGTCCAGTGCCCCGAGCGCCGCCGAATCTGGCGAAAGTGGCCGCGATGCAAGGATAAATCCAGACTTTTCAAGCAGCTCACCCAGCGTCCGGGCCTTGTCCTTGACACAATGCAGCGCCCGGCCAAGTGCCGCAACCTCGGCGGCCGAGAAGGGTTCGGCCCCGATCGCCGCGCGATAGGCCGCGATGTCATGCAGCAGCGCAGCATCGTCCATCATGGCGATGTGGCGCGCGCTCAGATGTTCGAGCTTCTTGAAGTCGAGCCGCGCCGGCGCCCGCCCGATCCCGGCCAGGTCGAACCACGCCCTCGCCTCGGCGTCGGTGAAGACCTCGGCATCACCATGCGACCAGCCGAGCCGCGCGAGATAGTTGCGCAGCGCCGCCGGCGGATAGCCCATCGCCGCATATTGCTCGAGCCCGACCGCCCCGTGCCGCTTCGAGAGCTTCTTGCCGTCGGGGCCGTGGATCAGCGGGATATGCGCCCAGACCGGCACCTCCCAGCCCATGGCGCGATAGACCATCGTCTGGCGGGCGGCGTTGTTCAGGTGATCGTCCCCCCGGATGACATGCGTGACCCCCATGTCGTGATCGTCGACCACCACCGCGAGCATGTAGGTCGGCGTACCATCCGAACGTAAACAGACCATATCGTCGAGCTGGTCGTTGCCGAAGCGCACCGTGCCCTGCACCGCGTCCTCGATCACCGTCTCGCCCTCGCGCGGGGCCCGGATCCGGATGACGAAGGGCGCGTCGGGGTGGGTCGCGGGGTCGGCGTCGCGCCAGGGGCTGCGAAAGAGGGTCGAGCGCCCCTCGGCCAGCGCGCTCGCGCGCGCGGCCTCGATCTCTTCGGGCGGCGAGAAGCAGCGATAGGCCGCACCCCGCGCGACCATCTCGTGGGCGACCTCGGCGTGGCGGTCCTTGCGGGCGAATTGGCTGATCGCCTCGCCGTCCCAGTCGAGCCCGAGCCAGGTCAGCCCCTTGAGGATCGCCTCGGTCGCCTCGGGGGTGGAGCGTTCGCGGTCGGTGTCCTCGATCCGGAGCAGGAACTTCCCGCCCCGCCCGCGGGCATAAAGCCAGTTGAAGAGCGCGGTGCGCGCCCCCCCGATGTGCAGATAGCCCGTCGGCGAGGGGGCGAAGCGCGTCACGACGGGGCGAGCCGCGGGGGCATGGTCGGGGGCGAGGGACATGGCATTAACCTTCCGCTAACCCCCGGCGGGGCAGGTTGCGGACTTCTTAAGGGCAATCCGGGGCGGTCAACAAGTGGTGCGGATGATCGATCCCCTGCGCGTGCTTGCCGAGGCGCGGGGGCATCTCTTCGTCTTCGTTCCCGTCGCGATCGCGGCGGGGATCGGCCTGTGGCTCAGCCTCGCGGTGGAGCCGGGACTGTGGTTCCATCTCGGCGCCGCCGCCGTGGCGCTGGCGGGAGCGGCGGCCATGGCGCGCGGACCCGAACGCTGGCGCGTGCCGGCGGCCGCGATCCTCTGCGCGGCGCTCGGCATCCTTGCCTGCGGGCTGCGGGCCGAGCGCGTCGCGGCGCCCGTCCTCGGCTTTCGCTATCACGGCCCGGTCGAGGGGGTGGTCGTCGGCATCGACCGCTCCTATTCCGACCGCCTGCGCGTCACGCTGGCCGAGGTGCGGCTCGAGGATGTCGCGCCCGAGCGCACGCCCGGGCGGGTGCGCGTCTCGTTTCACGGCGAGGCCGAGGGCGCGCGGCCCGAACCGGGCAGCCGCATCCGGCTTGTCGCCCACCTGTCCCCGCCCGAGGGGCCGGTCGAGCCCGGCGGCTTCGATTTCCGCCGCATGGCATGGTTCCGCGGGCTGGGCGCGCTCGGCTATACCCGCACCCCGCCCGAGGTCCTCGACCCCCCCGCCCCGGGCGAGGCGCGCATCAACCGCCTGCGCGAGGCGATCACGCTGCGCCTCATGGGTGCGATCGAGGGCGACGCAGGTGGGGTGGCGGCCGCGCTCACGACCGGCGACCGCTCGGGGATCGGCAAGGAGACAACCGAGGCGCTGCGCGATTCGAACCTCTCGCACCTCTTGTCGATCTCTGGCCTGCACATGGGCCTCATCACCGCCTTCGTCTTCGGCGCGGTGCGCGGCGCGATCGCCTGCGTGCCGCCGCTCGCGCTGCGCGTGCCGGGCAAGAAGGTCGCGGCGGCCGTGGCGCTTGCAGCCGGCGCCTTCTACCTGCTCATCTCGGGCGGAAATGTCGCGACCGAGCGCGCCTTCGTGATGGTATCGGTCTTTCTCGGGGCGGTGCTGCTCGACCGGCGGGCGATCTCGCTGCGCTCGGTCGCGATCGCGGCGATCATCATCCTGCTCGTCCAGCCCGAGGCACTCGTGGATCCGGGCTTCCAGATGTCCTTCGCGGCCACCGCCGCCCTCGTTGCGGCGTTCGGGGGGCTGCGGGGGCGGATGTCGGCGCGGCGCATCCCATGGTTGCTGCGGCCCATCGCGGTCACGCTCTTCACCTCGGCGGTGGCGGGATGGGCGACTGCGCCGGTCGCCGCGGCGCATTTCAACCGGATCGCCGAATACGGGCTGCTTGCCAATGTGCTGAGCGTGCCGATCGTCGGCACCTTCGTGATGCCCGCGGCCGTTGTCGCGGCGGTGCTGGCGCCGCTTGGCCTCGAGGGGCCGGCGCTGTGGGTGATGGAGCAGGGCATCGCCTGGGTGCTGTGGGTCGCGCGGTTCGTGGCAGGGCTCGAGGGGGCGGTGACAACGGTGACCGAGCCGCCGGGCTGGATCCTGCCCGCGCTCGCGCTTGCGGGGGTGTGGGTCATCGGCTGGCCGGGGCGGGCGCGCTGGGTCGGGGCGGTGGCGGCGGCGCTCTGCCTTCTGCCCTGGGTAATGGCCGAGCGGCCCGGGGTGCTTGTCTCGGCCGATGGCGGGCTTGTCGGCATCATGGGCCCCGAGGGGCGCGTGCTGTCGGCCGAGCGGGGCGCGGGTTTCACGGCGGACGCCTGGCTCGAGTCCGATGGCGACGGCGCGACGCAGGCCGAGGCTGCGGGCCGCGCGGGCCCCTTCACCGGGCCGCCAGCCGACCGGCGGTTCGATCTGGGCGGTTGGCGGATCGCGGTGCTGAAGGGCTCGCGCGCGCCCGCAGCCCTCGGCCCCGCCTGCGCCGAGGCCGACCTCGTGATCATCGCGGCCCGTGTCTGGCCCGACGTGCCCGAGGGCTGCCGCGTGATCGACCAGCGGCTTCTGGCCCGCACCGGGGCGCTTGCGGTCACGCTCGGGGCGGATGGCGCGCTGCATCTGCGCGCCACACTCACCGACCGTCGCGCCTGGTCGGGGGCGGCGCAGAGGCGGCCCGACGACGCGCCGGGCCCGTGGCCGCGCAGTTGGCGGACGGTTGGGCCCTCGGTGGCGGTGCTGCGGCCGGTGGCGCCCGCCCTTGCGATGGCCCCTCAGTAGCTGCGTATGAGGCCCACGAGGCGGCCCTGGATCCGCACGAGGTGATCGGGATAGAGGCGGGTCTGATAGGCGGGGTTGGCTGCCTCGAGCGCGATCATTCCCCCCTTGCGGCGAAAGAGCTTGAGCGTCGCCTCCTGATCCTCGATCAGGGCCACGACGATGTCGCCGTTCTCGGCCGAGGGCTGTTCGCGGATGATGACGATGTCGCCGTCATTGATCCCCGCCTCGATCATCGAGTCGCCCTTGACCTCGAGCGCGTAATGATTGGCCCCCGCCTTCGTCATGCCCGCGGGCACCGCGAGGTGGCGGGCGCCGTCGGCGATGGCCTCGATGGGCAGACCGGCCGCGATGCGGCCCATGAGCGGCACCTCGATGCTGCCCGCCTCAATCGCGCGGGGTGCAGGGGGCGCTGACCGCGGACGCCCCCGCCGAGGCCCCGCTTCGGTCCGGGGTGGCGGGCGGAAGTCGGGCCGCTCCATCACATCCGGCAGGCGCAGGATCTCAAGCGCCCGCGCCCGGTGCGGCAGGCGACGAATGAATCCCCGCTCTTCCAGCGCGATGATCAGCCGGTGCACCCCCGATTTCGACCTGAGGTCGAGCGCGTCCTTCATCTCTTCGAACGAGGGTGGCACACCGTCGGAGTCGAGTCTGCGCTTGATGAGCGCCAGAAGTTCGATTTGCTTGGTCGTCAGCATGGCGTCCCCCGCCGAACCGTGTTCTTGATTTGTTTTGGCAGAGCGAACGGCGGGTGTCAACCCTGCGTCGAATCACAGGGGCAGGAAGACGGCGTCCGATCCGGCCTCGGACGCCGGCGCATGGGCCGGACGCACGAGCAGCGCATCGGCTGCCGACAGCACGCGCAACCGTGCGCTGTCCTGATCGGCGAAGGGCTCGATCCGGGGCAGGCCGTCGCTGCCGGGGGGCAGGATGCGCGCGCGCATGTAGTGCGCCCGCGGCCCGTTCGCCTCGACCCCGCGCGCAAGGCGCCCCGCATGCAATCGCGGCGCGGGATCGGCGAGGCCCTGCATCGCGCGCACGAGCGGCAGGAGGAAGAGGATCGTGCAGACGATGGCCGAAACCGGATTACCAGGCAGGCCCAGCATCATCGCCCCGTCCTCGAGGCGGCCCGCCATCAGCGGCTTGCCGGGGCGCATCGCGATCTTCCAGAAGGCAGGCACGAAACCGCGCGCCGCCGTTGCGCTTGCCGCGACCAGATCGTGCTCGCCGACCGACGCGCCCCCGATCGAGACCACGAGATCGGTCCCTCGCGTGCGCGCGAACAGGGCACCAAGACGCTCCGGATCGTCGGGGGCGATTGGCAGGATACGCACGCTCGCCCCCTCGGCCTCGGCCATCGCCGCGATGGCGAAGAGGTTCGAGGCCACGATCTGGTCGGCGCCGCGTGCCTCGCCTGGCATCACGAGTTCGTCCCCGGTCGAGAGGATGACGACATCGGGGCGGCGCGCAACCGTCACCTCGGGAACGTCCATCGCCGCAAGGAGCGCAAGATCTGCGGGCCTCAGCCGTCGCGGCGCATCGACCACGTCGCCCACCGCGAAGTCGCCCCCGCGCGGGCGCACGTGGCGGCCGCGGTCAGCATTCTCGCGCAGAACGAAACCGGTCGCGTCGGGGTCCGCGTCCTCCTGGATGATGACGCGGTCGGCGCCCTCGGGCATCGGCGCGCCGGTGAAGATGCGCACGGCCTCTCCGGGCCCGACCGTGCCGGCAAAGCCAAGCCCCGCCCGTGACGCGCCGATCAGGCTGAAGCGCGCGCCGGGGCCGGGATCGCCCCGGACGGCATAGCCATCCATCGCCGAAGCATCGAAGGGCGGCTGATCGAGGCGGGCGGTCGCGGCGGCCCGCAGAACCCGGCCCGCCGCGGACCGCAACCCCACACGCTCATCCCCCACGGGTCGGGCGAGGTCGAGGACGCGGCGCAGCGCTTCCTCGACCGGGATCATGCGGGGGCCTCGTAGCGGCCCGACTTGCCGCCGTCCTTGAGGGTGAGGCGGATGTCGGTGATCTCCATCCCCCGGTCCACGGCCTTGAGCATGTCATAGACCGTCAGCGCCGCGACCGAGACGGCCGTCAGCGCCTCCATCTCGACCCCGGTCTGGCCCGAGGTGCGCACGCTCGCCTCGATGCGCACGCCCGGCAGGTCGGGATCGGGCACGAGGTCGAGCGCGACCCGCGTCAGCGCGAGCGGATGGCACAGCGGAATGAGATCGGCCGTCCGCTTGGC